>Ga0209478_1002542_pt1 | contig 10183 bp, 4 predicted proteins | sample DewCreD2012metaG_5_FD_184109 | JGI IMG/M metagenome (GOLD analysis project Ga0209478, IMG submission 184109) | Hot spring sediment bacterial and archeal communities from British Columbia, Canada, to study Microbial Dark Matter (Phase II) - Dewar... ... | reverse complement strand
TCGCCACGGCGCGCAGCTTCTCGTAGCCCGTCAAGCCGAAGTAGCGGTTCACGAACAGCTTAATCAGCAGCACAATCCCCAGCCCGAACCACACATAGTCGATGCCGAAGTTCATCGACAAGGCGTAGCCCGCGGGGTGAATCGGGAAGCCAGGAATGCGATAGCGGATGAAGTCCAGCAGCAGCACGAAGCTAAACGCGCCCGTGAAGAAGGCGATCGCCGTGACATTCGGCGGGTAGCGGTTGTCGGCAAGTTGGGTAATCACCCCCGCCATCCCGCCGCCCACATCGCCCGCGCCGTCGCGATAGTAGCGGTTGATGCTGAACAGCTCGCCCAGAAAGATGCCCAGCAGAATCGCCGCCGCCATCACGAAAAAGAGCGCGCGCTGGTTCAGCCGCGCCAGTTCGCCCATCTTCATCGCCTCCAGCTGGTACGGCATCGGGTGCGTGCGATGCAGGCGGTTCATGAAGTGGAAGGTGGTCATCAGCTTCGCAATCGTCGATTCGGTCAGATTCTGCGTGCCTGTGAAGGCGATCATCAGCTGGTGGGGTCCCATGAACGCCATCTCGTGGATGGGCGCGCCCAGTTGCGCCCGTAGGCGCGTCACCACCACGCTGAACGCCATAAACAGCGCGACATAAATCGTCACCAGCCACCACGGCAGCCCGACCGCGACGCCCAGCCCAATCAGTCCTATCAGGCTCACAATCAGCCCGACGAACGCCGCGCGCGCCGAGAGCGCGTAGCCCGCTTCGGGGTTCTCGCCCGTTTTGATCTCGCGCCACACCTCCTTCAAGTAGCCCCGCGAGGCGTAAATCACGCTCACGAACAGCCCCAGAAACGCGCCCCACGATTGCTCGCTGAAATACGGCGGCTGCGGCACCAAGTAGCCCCCGCCGAACACGCCCTGCTCGTAGCCCATCGCCGCCGTGATCACCTGCATGCCCTTGCGCACAAAGTAAAACAGCACGCTCGAAAACAGCAAGTCGTTCGGCACGAACACCCCAATCGCCGCCATGTAGGGAAACAGCCCGACGGGGATCCATCCGACCTGGTTCCACGGCGGCGTAGTGAAGTAGTCGTTCAGCGCGGCAAGAAAGCGCACATTGATGCGCGGGATCCACGGGAAGAACACATGCAGCCCGTTGACGACGCCGATACCGAAGGTCACCACAAACGCGCCCCACAGATAGCGACTGCGCCACAGCGGGGACTGCGGCTGGCACAGCAACATCGGCACTTGGATAATCGGGAACGCCAGCCGCTCCTGCTGCGTCCACAGGCGGCGCATCAGTGCATTGATGCACAGCATCGCCAGCGTCGCGAAACCGAACAGCCCCATCCAGCCCAGAAAAATCGGCAGCCACACCCCCAGCTTGGTCAGCGCGTAGGGGAACTTGTAGCCGCCAATCCCATACTCGCGAATTGGTTCGGCTTCCGTGTGGAACAGCCACGAGGTCAGGTGCGGAATCACGCGGTTGCGGTAGGTCTCGCTGTTCTCGGCGTACAGCCCGAACGAGTGCCACAGCGGGACGCACACATTCATCCACTCCGCCGCCATCGCCGTGCCCACGAACAGAATCGTGAAAATCACGACCAGATCGGGCGTCTCCAGCAGCCAGCGTCGGAACACCAGCCGCCCAATCGCGTTCAGCAGCGCCACCACCATCAGCGTCGCCACGGGCGGGATCATGAGCGAGAAAATCACGCTCAGCACAATTTCCACCGCCCAGTAGGTGCTAAACGGCAGCAGGGCGAACCCGAGGATTAGCCCGCGCAGGCGCAGACCGCGCGCCCGCTCAATCGTCGGCGTGCTGAGTAGCCCGTCGGACTGCGTCTGCGCAGGCTCCTGCATCACAGGCTTGATGGACATACGGCATACGATTTCTGTGTGCAGGGCGCGTTTCCTGCCGACTCTGCGCCGACCTGAAACCTTGTCACAAACAGCGGTTAAGTTTTGTAAGTAGAAGTGGAGGGAACTGTTATGGCAGGGCGCAACTCACGACGCACACACGGAATGCTGTGGCATACGCAGGGGCTTTGTACTCACAGGGAGGCAACCCCTACGCATCCTTCCCAAGCGGCAGTTAGCGTGCTCTGTGGACGATTGTGTGCTAAAAAATCGGGCAGCTCCAGCACTTACGGCACGATTTCGAGGTATAATGGATCGTCGAGAAAAGCGCAGGTGGAGAGAGCCGTGAGCGCCAATGCTTGGGATGAAATCCAGCTTGTGGTAGAGAGAGTGCTGGAAGCAGAGTATGCAAGCGATGGAGGGCATGAGCTTGAAGCGACACGAGACCGCCTCATCGATTTGCTACGCCCTCAGGTACGCGCCATGCTCCGCGCGCTGACACGCGACCACCATCTGGTAGAAGACCTTGTGCAGGAAGCGCTGCTGCATCTCTGGGCAAAACTTCCTCAATACAATCCGAAGATTGCCCCATTCAAGCACTGGGCAGGGCGCGTAGTTATCAACTATGCATACAACATGCTGGAACGCCACACGCGCATCACGCGCCATGAGGTGCGCGAATCGGAATGGCTCAGCGCCGACACCGATGAAGAGACGCCAACCCTCCTCGAATCGGCGGCGACCCCCGATCCCGACCCCATGGAGCAACTGGGCGAACGCGAGCGACTGGAGATGATCCTTGCCTGCGCCCGCGACGCGCTCAACGACGAGGAGTACCTGGTCTGGCTTGAGCAGATCGTGAACGACTCGTCGTATCATCAGATTGCCGAACTGCTGAATCGCAGCGAGAACTGGGCGCGCCAGACCATGCTCCGCGCACGGCAAAAAGTCGCCGCCGCAATTATCCTGCACCCCAACATCCTGAGCGAGGACGAAGTGCGCGCCGCCACCGCACGCTGTATGCAGTCCACGGAGCCGCTCACACAGGCGGAACTTGCGCTCCTGCAAGAAACTATACAGCACGATGGCAGTCGGAAACCCCCAGGTTGGCGACAACTGAACATGTTCCGTCAAGCGTGCGTTAAAATCCTCGCGCACTTGTTAGGATGCCTTCTTTTGATTATCAACAGTCTGTAAAGAGGTGATGACGATGAAAAACCCGACGCAGATGCGACCGAATCTAATGGACAGGATGCCGATAGAACGGCGATTGAGGCGGCGCCTGAGGAATGCGCCCCTCGGCGAGTGCTTGATTTTCGAGCAGTTTCTGGAGTTAGCGAAGCAGGGGCGACGCGCCGCAGGCTACTACGAGCAGATGAGCCACATCATCTCGTGCCCTGCGTGCCGACGCGCCTACTTGGGACTGCGCGTAATCCTTCAGGCGCAGCGTCCCAGCCTCGCGCGCTGGCTCAGCCGCCTCGCAACCCCGCGCCTGCCCCAGTGGGCGCTGGCTACGGGGTTCGCTGGAGTGGTCTTCGCGTTCGCCGTGTGGTCGTTCTACCCCAAGCAGGACAAGAATACGCTGATTGCCGCGAACCTGCCCGCGCAGCAGCGTGAAGAGATTCCACAGTTGCCACCGTCGCCGCCCAATGAGCCGCCTCCACCGCCGCCGCCTCCACCGCCGCCGCCTACACCGCCGCCGCCTCCACCGCCGCCGCCTCCACAGCCGCCGCCTACACCGCCGCCGCCTACACAGCCGCCGCCTACACAGCCGCCGCCTACACAGCCGCCAGAGCGCCCACCCCTCCAGCAGGAGCTGGCGCAAGTAGGGAACCTCATTTCGCGCGGCGCAGAGGCGCTGAGCCGTACCCTCGCCTCACTGGCGCAGGGCAGAGCGGTACGTGGCGGGCAGGACGAGCGCGGCAGTCAGCAGATTCGCATCCTGCAACCCGACCTGCGCGAGAGCGACCTGCTGGAAGACACGACCCCGACCCTCCAGTGGGTGCCTGTGGCGGGCGCAACCAAATACATCGTCGTCCTGCGCCAACGCGACACAGGCGAGACGCTTCTGGAGGAAGAGCTGCCCGCGACGCAGACCCAGTTCCAACTCCGCGCCCTTGCCGCAGAAGGCGAATACGAACTACTTCTGAGCGCGCCGCGCGGCGAACACAGCACCCTCAAAAGTACCCTCCAATTCCGCGTGATGTCCGATGCGGAACGCGCGGATTTGCAGTGGGCGCGCCAGAACGCTACGCAAGCGCCCTTAGTGGCTGGGTTAATCTTCTACCAGTTGAAGCGCTATCAAGAAGCCCTCGACGCGCTGGAACGCGCCCAGCGAAAGTATCCTAACGACGAGGAGATCTCGCGCGCCCTGAATAACCTGCGCGCCCGCACATGACGGTGATATCAAATAAGCGAGGTGAAGCGATGAAACGGCGAGACTGGAGTGAGATTAACCGACAGTGCTTGGAAATCTTTGCGTTGGAGCGCGCGGCTCGCGAAGGGATTAGCGCCGTGCATACTGCGTTGCCCGCCGCCTACGAACGACTCAACGCAGCCCTGCGCCCCGTCGTACGGGAGATGGTGGGTACGCTCATCAACAACGCGCGTGAGACGGAGCGGTTAACCCAAGCCTTTCTTGACCGGCTGCCACAGATTCTGCCGATACACGCAGTTAGCGAATTCGCGTGCGAGCACTGGATTGGCGCCGTGCTTATCGAATTCGTTTACCACGCTGCTTCCCTGCCGCGCGAATCGCTGAGTGAACACGAGGCGCGCCTGCTGCAGGAACTTTCGGAATTGCAGCCGCGCTGCCCGCTCAGCACTGCAGAGCATGCACTGATTGACCGCGTGCGTCAGGTGTTGTCTCCAGAAGAGTTTCTCATCTGGTATGACTATGTTATCAACGGCTACGCGCCCGCCGCAATCGCCGTGCTTCATCGAGAGCCTGTGTCTACCGTTGAGGAGAAGCTCCAGCGCGCACGGCACAAACTTTGGGAGACAACCGCCGTCGACGCCACGCTTCGGACGCGCGTGGATGTGTTCGGGCAGCGACTGACTTGGCTGGGTACGCCAAAATCGCACCCGCACAGCAGCGTCGCTCATGGCGTCGCCGACGATGGAACCACTGTGGGCGTCGCCTTCGCCGAAGAGTATCGCTACAGCGACACCCGCGGCAACTACCCCGTCTACATTGCGTGCGCCTTTCGATGGCAACCCTATCAGTTTGAACTGTTAGGCGAGTTAGGCGAGAACTGCCAGCCGCGCTGTATTACCAATGGCGACGGCAGCGCCGTGTTCGTTTCCAGCACCGAATGCTCGCTCCGTTGGACACGCGAGCACGGGGTACGGCGCGACCTCAAGGACGGGTACATCCACGCGGTGAACGCCGACGGCAAAGTGCGGGTAGGCGAACGGGACGGTCGCGCCGTACAGTGGAACCACGACACCGTTGAGGTGCTTGCACAGGACAACCCCAGCGCCGCGTATGCCGTCTCCGCAGACGGCAAGTACCGCGTGGGGCATGTCCACTACCAGGCGGTACGCTGGAGCGCATCGGGCACGATAGAGCGATTAGGCGCGCTGGACAGTGGACAAAGCGAGGCGCATGCCGTTTCGCGCGACGGGAATGTGGTCGTGGGCAAAAGCGACGGACGCGCCTTCCGATGGACGCCCCGCGAGGGGATGTGCGCCCTGCGCCAAGTAGACGACGACATCAGCCAAGCCCGCAGCGTCTCCTACGATGGCACGCGCATCGTCGGCGAAGCGCTGGACGAAAACAGCGGTCTCTTCGCCTTCCTCTGGACAGTCGAGGATGAGCTCCAAGACCTCAATCTACTTTTTGCACACCTGCGCGCGATGGGCGAAGTATTGGAACGCGCCTACGCCATCTCGCCCAACGGACGCTATATCGTCGGCGAGGGCTACTGCCCAGATACCGATAGGCGCGAAGCGTTCATTCTCGACCTGGGGGAGTTTGCCTAACGGTTTGAAGCGAGGAATAACTATGCAACGAAGAGTCGGACTTTTTGTGTGGATGATTGTTGCAGGCGCGATGATCAGTTGGTCTCAGCAAGGCACATCGCCTCCACAAAACCTGCAACAGCTTCTGGAACGGGTAGAACAGACGATTGCACAACGCCAGTACAACGACGCCTTGCAACAGATAGAGGCGTTGCAGGGGCGTATGACGCTACAGGAACAAGCATTCCTGACCCACCTGCGCGCACGCACCCTGCACCGCTTGCGCCGCGAAGACGTCCGCCAGGAATGCATCGCCCTTTGGGAACAGACCCGCCAAACCTACAAACGATTGGGCAATATCCCCCTTGAAGTCGAGGCAACCCTCTCGTTGGCGCTCTGCTCCTGGCAAAGCGATCGCGCCCGCGCCGAGCAACTCCTTGAAGAGGTCTGGCAGCACCTCCGCGCTGAGCGGAACCGCTCCCTCGAACTGGCGCAAGCGCTCAGTTTCTGCGCCGAGGATTGGTTCGAGGCGAAAGAATGGGCGATTTGCCAGCGGCTGTGGGAGCGCGCCCTTACGATGCGCCAAGCGTTGGAAGCGGATGGGGCGCTCATCGCGCAAACGCGCTACAATCTCGGTGTGGCCGCCCTGCGCCAAAACCTACTGGACACCGCTCAAGCCCATTTGCAAGCCGCGCTCGCGACTCAAGAGTCGCTCGCGCCTCCCACGCCCGCGCTGGCAGCGACGCTCCAATCGCTCGGCGAAATGATGTACCGACGGAACAACTTCGAGGAAGCGGAGCGGTTCTATCAACGCGCGTTGCAAATTTACGCGCAGAGCGGCGTGGACACCCTCGAACACGCGCAAACGCTGCTCGGACTGGGCACAATCGCGCTCCGCCAACAGCGGTGGAACGACGCGAAAAACTTCTACGAGCGTGCGCGGCAAATTGCCGAGTCAATCGCGCCGGAATCGCGCGAAACGGGACAGGCATACCTTGGATTGGGCACGGTCGCTTTCGAAACCGACCAGTTAGAAAAGGGCGAGCAGTGGCTCCTAAAAGCCGCTCAGAACCCGAACTTGGAGCTGAACGAGCAGATTCAGGTAGACCACGAGTTGGGACGCCTTGCGCTGCGGCGCGGCGATTATAAGAGCGTGCAAGAGCGGTTCATGCGCGCCTTAGAGCGCCAGCGCGCCCTCCCCGATGCGCCGTTGAACATCGCGCGCACCCTCTACAATTTAGGAGTTTCCTCGCTGGAAATGGGAGAGATTGCGAAGGCGCGCGAGTTCTATCGTGAATCGCTGGCAATCCGCCAACAGGAGGATGCCCAATCTATCGTGGTTGCCCACACGCTGGTCGCGCTGGGATTCACGGAGTTCTACAATCGCGACTTCCTGCAGGCGCGCCGCCATTTCGAGGAGGCGCTGACTACCTATGAGTCGGCAAACGCCGAGCCACTGGAGCGCAGTCGCGCCCTTATGGGACTGGGCTTTGTAGCAACCGAGTTAGGCGCGTTCCCTGAAGCTGAGACCTACCTACAAAACGCGCTCCAGACGCAGCTGAAACACAACCTGCGTAAAACCGCACTCCACGCGCAAACGCTCATCGGTTTAGGCAATCTTGCCTTACGACGTGGCGCGCTGGATCGTACATCGGAACACTATAGGAAAGCGCATGCCATCGCCAACCAGTTGCCTGCGAACAATCTGCTGAAAGCCCAGTCCCTCGTGGCTCTGGGCAACCTTGCCTTGCGCCAGCGCGACCTCCAACGCGCCGATAGCTACTACACTCAAGCCCAGCAGATATTAGACGAGCAGGCACCTCAGTCGCCCCTTTCCGTGCAAGTCAGGCTCAATCGAGGCGCTTTAGCGTTGGAGTTGGGCGACCCCGATCGCGCGGAAGACATTCTCGCAAAAGCCCGCGCTGCAGCAGAGGATCTCCCGCAAGCGGATTTGCTCGCGCGCGTGAACCTAAGCATAGCCATCGCTGCCATTCGCGCCAATCGTACTGAGGCAGCTCGAGAGCCACTTCAGCAAGCCGTCGCCGCTCTCCAGCGGTCTGGCGGCAGCCCGCTGCTTCTGGCGCACGCGCTTTACTATCGCGGCGTCGCATCGTTACGCATAGGCGGGAGCGACGCCGCGCGCAGCGACTTCGAAGCCGCCCTGCAACGCTATCAGCAGCTCGCGCCCAACTCGTTGTTCGTTGCCCTCACGGAGCAGAGCCTCGCCACGCTCGACTATCGAAGTGGGAACGCCGCGCACGCGCGCGAGCGGCTTCAACGCGCCATTCAGAGCATCGAACAGCAGCGCGCCGTTATCCCTGACCCTGAAAGCCAAGTCGCCTTCAGCGAGGACTACTACGAGGCGTACAGCCTGCTCGCGCTGCTGGAAGCCGAGCGTGGTCAGTACGGACGCGCGGTCGAACTGCTGGAGCAGAGCCGCGCGCGCACGCTCGTCGAACAGATTCAGCGCAACCGATTGGAGTTTGCGAACCCGCCCCCTGCACTAACAACGCTTTTGATGCAACAGCAACAGTTAGAAATCCAGCGGCTGGAGCTGCGCCGCCAGATTAGCCAACTCTACGCGCTGGCGGAATCACCCCCCGACGAGTCGCTGCGAAAATCGCCCGAAGACGCCGAGCGCGAGGCGCGCCCGCTCTACGATGCGCTGACGACAATCGAGCGCGAGCAGCAGCAACAGGAGGCGGAACTGCGCACACGCTTCCCCGAGTTTGCGCGTCTGCTCGCGCCGCCCCAACTGACGCTCGCGCTCATCCAGCAACAGTTAGAACCTGATGTCGCCCTGATTTATCACGCGCTGGTGGAGAATAACTTGCTCATCCTCGCGGTCACGCGCCAGAGGGTACAGGCTTACTACAGCTCGGTCAGTGCCGAACGGTTGACCCGTGCGGTTGAGCGGTTCCGCGAAGCCATTCGAGAACGGGACGACTCGCGTGTCGTTGAGTTGGGCGCATGGCTCTACGAGACGCTGATTGCGCCCGTCGCCACAGCGTGGGAGGGCTACGAGCGGGTATTGCTTTGCCCAGAGGGCGTGCTGAACCTGCTGCCGTGGGCGGCGCTGGTCGCCGAAAGGCGCGACGGCAAGCCCATCTACTGGGCTGAGCGCGTTGCCCTTCACTTGACGCCTTCTGTGGGGGTCTATCGCTATGCACGGCTGTTGGAACCCTCCCCACAAGGGGTGCTCATCGCCGCAGTATCTCAGTATTCAACAGATTCGTCCGACCGTGAGCAGATTGCTACGCAAAGACGCACGCATGGCAATTTGGAGTATGTCACGAAGGAGGTAGCCAACCTCGAGCGCCTGTTCTCGAGGGCAACCGTCCTGCGCGAAGAGGAGGTTCAGCCAGAAGTGGTGCGAGAACGGGCGCGCACCGCGCGCATCGTCCACTTCGCCTGCCACGCGAAAGCTGACAGCAACGCCCCCCTCAACTCGATGTTGCAGTTCGGCGTAGACGCCAACCGTGAAGTGACCGCCGCGCAGATTCTCGCCACATGGCGGCTACGCGCGGATCTGGTAACGCTCTGCGCGTGCGAGACAGGCACGGGCAAAGCCTTTCGATATGAAGGCGTCCTCGGATTGGCGCGCGCGTTCCTGTCGGTAGGCGCGAAGTCGGTCATCGCAACGCTCTGGCAAGTGAACGATCAGAAAACCGCCGAACTAGTTAGCGACTTCTACAAGGCTTATGTTGAGGGCAGGCTGCCCAAAGACCGTGCCCTACAAACGGCGCAGAAAGAGATGATACTTCAAGGGGAGCCACCCTACTTCTGGTCAGGGTTCATAATCGTCGGCGATTGCCGCTGAAAATCGCGCATAAATGTGCCAAACCCTGTCACAGACGACGCCTTGCAAATGTATTCTAATCAGCGGAACGAACGAGCTCGCTGTGCAGGGAACACGCCTTGTGTTTCCTACGGGCTGATGAGGTAGAAGCGATGAACAACAAGATAACACGATCAGTTGGGCAGGCGCGTACACCGCTGGAGCGACGGCTGTCGCAGAGGTTTCGGCACGCTCCATCGGGCGCATGTTTGGACTTTGAGCAAATTGTAGAGTTATGCCAACCGCGCGGTCAAAGTTCACAAATTCCTGCGCGTGCAGAATCCCCCCACTCCCTGCCCTCTCCCCCCTTGATAAGGGGGGAGAGGGTTGGGGTGAGGGGGGATTCGAAGCCGACGAATTTACGAACTCTGGCTGCGCAGTTGGTATTAGCGCGTCGGGGGCGACGCTCACCGAACTACTACGCGCACATGACACACATTGTTTCGTGCCCGTTGTGCCGACGCGCCTACTTACAGGCGCGCCAGATTATCGAGGCGCAGCGTCCCAGCCTCGTGCGCTGGTTCAGGCGA
>Ga0209478_1002519_pt1 | contig 10293 bp, 9 predicted proteins | sample DewCreD2012metaG_5_FD_184109 | JGI IMG/M metagenome (GOLD analysis project Ga0209478, IMG submission 184109) | Hot spring sediment bacterial and archeal communities from British Columbia, Canada, to study Microbial Dark Matter (Phase II) - Dewar... ... | reverse complement strand
AGGCAGGCGCCTAGGGTAAGGCTCATGACTGGGGCTAAGTCGTAACAAGGTAGCTGTACCGGAAGGTGCGGCTGGATCACCTCCTTTCTAAGGAGTTCATGCGCCCTTTGTGGCGCCAATCTGGCGGCTGTCGTAGCCGAGCCAGACTTCGCGCAAGCGAAGACTCGCCTAACCTGCGCCAAGATTTATGCCCGCCCTTCGGGGCGGGTTTTTTATTTGCGTGGTAGAACCTTCCAGGCCTTGCGGTATTCTTTATCTGGATGATTCTGGATCCCACCGAACTCGAGCTACGCCAAGACCCGCTGGCTTTTTTTGTCCACCTCTCACGCACCAGCCCCGATATCACCACCTTTCGCTTTGCTTCGGGTAAGGAGATCGTTTTTCTCAACCACCCTGACCTGATCCGGGAGGTGCTGATTGAGCGGGCCGAGCAGTTTCATAAGTCCGACCTGACCCGCTCCTTCGCTGGAGGGATGGGCAACGGCATCCTGCTTTCCGAGGGGGAGTTCTGGAAGCAGCAGATTCGCTTGATGCGCCCGGCCTTTCACTACAAGCGCCTGCAGGGCTATGCCGAGGTGATGAGCCGCTTCACCCTGGAGATGCTTTCGCACTGGCAAAACAGCGAAATCCGGCACATCGACGAAGACATGAACGCCCTTACCCTGCGGGTGGTGGCTAAGTGCATGTTCGACGTGGAAGCTGGCGAAGACCGCGAGATTATGCACCGGGCCATCATGCTGGGGCAGAAGGTGGTGGGGCAGATGGTTTATGGCTGGCTCAACCTGCCCGACTGGCACCCCGGCCTCAACCGCGATGGCATCCGGGTGGTGCGGGCCCTGAACGATATGGTGAGCCGCCACATCGCCTACCGGCGCGAGCGCGGCGATTTGGGCGACGATCTGCTTTCGATGTTGTTGGAAGCCCAGAGCCAGCCTGGCGTGCAATTATCCGACCGGCAGTTGCGTGACGAGGTGCTCACGGTCATTACGGCGGGCCTCGAGACCACCGCCAACGCCCTGATCTGGACCTGGTATCTGCTTGACCAGCACCCAGACGTAAAGGCCCGGCTCAAGGCCGAGGTGGACAGTCTGGGCAAGCTGCCCGGCTTTGAGGATGTGCAGCGGCTGCCCTACCTGGATCAGGTTTTCAAGGAAAGCCTGCGGCTATACCCCCCGGTCTGGATTATCGGGCGGGAGAATGTAGAGGAGCTGGAACTGGGGGGGATGCGCCTCGCGCCCAGAACCCAGATTGTGATGAGCCAGTGGGCGGCCCACCGCGACCCCCGTTTCTTTGAGCACCCCGACGAGTTCCGGCCCGAGCGCTGGACACCGGAGTTTGAGAGGTCGCTGCCGCGCGGGGCATACTTTCCCTTTAGCCTGGGGCCCCGGGTGTGCACCGGCCAGGGGTTTGCTACCCTCGAGTACAAGCTGATTGTGGCTATGGTTTTGCAGCAGTTCGACCTCGAGCTCGTCCGTCCCGCGCCTGTGCGCCCGGAGCCCAACTTCACCCTCTGCGCCCATGGTGGGATGCCCATGCGGGTGCGCCGGTGGAAGTAATGCCGGGCTGGGGTGGATTTGGAGAACCGCCCACCCCAGCCGAATAGTTGCTTTGAATCCGGTATTATACCGTTTCCGCTTGAATCCTTCGCCGTTGAACGAAGTCAGAGGTGAAGGATTCAAGCCGACCGAAGGGAGTAGAAAAGCCTTTCGGTAGTATCGTTTAGGCTTGCCGAAGTGAACGATACTACCGAAATGCGTATTACTCCACGGGCTGTCCGTTCAGGGTCACGGTAAACTGCCCACAACCGCTGAACTCGATGCGCAGGGTGGATCTTTCACCCGCTGGGTTGGTGTAGACAAACACCTTGGCCCCGCTGTCGAAGTTCATCAGGCGGCCCAGGGGATTCTGGCAGGCTGCGCGGTTCCAGTGCAGGCTGGGGTCGGTGTACCAGATCAGGCTGCGGGTGTTGTTGTTGCGCGTCCAGGTGGCGCTGCCGGGGTTGTTTTGCTCAACCGTGATGCTGCCGGCATCCCAGGGGTTGCTGTTGCCGTCCTGGTCAGGGGCATAGGTCTTGCTGACATCAAAGACCAGCGAGCCGGTGTAGGTGTTGTTGAAGACGGTCTTGGTGACGGCATGGGTGTAATTCTTGGTGATCTTGAAGAGGGTGGCATCCTGCTTGTCGATAGAGTAGCTACCATTCAGGGTGCGCTCGATGCTGGTGTTGCCGCTGGTCAGGCGCGTGGTGAACCGGTCGAAGGCAACGCTGTAGCCGCTGTAGGGCTGGTTGTCGTTGGTGTCTTGCAGGGTCACGCTGCCCTTCAGACTGTAGCTGGTGTTGCCAGGGCCGGTATAGGTGCAGTCGTAAGTGGTGGTGGCGCTGGCTGGTACGCCGTCGTTGTCGGCATCCACCGGGGTGGCGGGGTTGGTGCTGATGGAGCAGTTGGCGCTGGAGGTGGGGGGTAGGTACAGCACGCCCACCGCCCGCAGAATCAGGCTGCCCCTACGCGGCAGGCCCCAGGCCTGGGCGGCGGCCTCGAGGCCATCCACCTGGCCCTGGGCGCCCAGTGCGGCAGTACTTGCGTCGCCGAGCATGGCGCCGGTGAGTTGCAGATCCCCCTGAACCGCTTCAGATAGGGCCTGGGCATCGCTCTGGCTGAGCTGGTCGGAGCTCGAGGACGGATTGCTGCAAGCCGCCAGAAGCCCCAGTAAGGCCAGTCCTGCGAGTGCGCGAAGGTGTTTGTGCATGGTTGTTCCTCCCGGTTTAACAAGCTGCGCTTTAAAGCTGAAGGCCAGAGGGGTATAAGCTTAAGCCAGCCTTAAGGTGGAAAATGTGAAATGATTGGGTACTCTAGATTCTAAAGTGCTCCTAAGCTAGGGTTTCAAGGGTGATCCAATGGCAACGCAATCAAAAAAGAAAAAGAAAGCAGCCGCCAAGTACCGCTCCCAGCCCAAACCCTCGCCCATGCCCTGGGTGCTGGGAGGAGTGGTGGTGCTGGCGGTGTTGGTGGGCGGCTATTTCTGGTGGCAGTCCCGGCAAACCGCGCAGGCCTTTGAGGGGCTGGTTGCGGCGGGCAAAGCCAGTCTGGCAGCGCGGGAGATTACCTACCCCGATGCCGGGCGGGGTCACGGCACCATCGGGGTCTCCATTGTGTATGCCACCGACCCGCCCACCTCGGGGGTGCACTGGCCCAACTGGACGGAGCCGGGGTTTTACACCCGCCCCGAGCCCAAGGAAAAACTGGTACACGCCCTCGAGCACGGCAACATCGTCATTTACTACGACCAACCCCCGGCCGAGGTTTTGAGCCAGATTCGCGCCTGGCAGCGCCGCTTTACCGGGGCCTGGGATGGGCTGGTGGTGGTGCCCAAGCAAGGGCTGGGTCAGACCATCGAACTCACCGCCTGGAGCAAGCTGCTGCGCCTGGAGACCTGGGATGCCGCTTTGGCTGCGGCCTTTATTGATGCCTACCGGGGCCGGGGGCCGGAGAACCCGGTGCGCTAAAGTAGGCCACGGCCAACCATGAGCCACACCCTACGCTTTGGAACAACGCTGCTGGCGGTCTTGCTGGGCACGGCGCTGGCCCAGGGGGGGCTCGAGGCCCATCCCATGTCCATCGAGGCCCTGCGCCAGGGCAGCTATCCGGGCAGCGCCATCACCCTCGAGCAAACCCTGGCCCCCGGCGCCAACTACCGCCGCTATATTGCTTCATACCGTTCGGAGGGGCTGAAAATCTACGGCCTGCTCACCGTTCCCAACGGCGCACGTCCCCGGGCGGGCTGGCCGGCCATCGTCTTCGTGCATGGCTACATCCCACCGGCCCAGTACCGCACCACCGAGCGCTATGGGGCCTATGTGGACGCGCTGGCCCGGGCCGGCTATATCGTGTTCAAGATTGACCTGCGCGGGCACGGCAACTCCGAGGGCACCGCCAGCGGGGCCTACTGGTCGCCGGACTACACCATTGATACCCTCAACGCCTTTGCCTCGCTGCGCCGGTTTCCCCAGGCCAACCCCGAGCGCATCGGCATCTGGGGCCACTCCATGGGGGGCTACCTGGCCCTGCGGGCCATGGTGGTGGAGCCGCGCATCCGGGTGGGGGTGATCTGGGCGGGGGTGGTGGGCACCTACGAAGACCTGCTCTACCGCTGGCGGCGCAGCCCCCCGGCCCAGCTTCCGCCGGGCGCCTTGCGGCGGCGTGAGCTGTTTCTGGCCCGCTACGGCTCGCCCGAGAGCAACCCCGGTTTCTGGGCCTCCATCACCGCCCACAACTACCTCGAGCGGGTCGGGCCCATCCAGCTACACCACGGCCTGGCCGATACGGTGGTTCCGGTGAGCTTTTCCCAGCGCCTGGCCCAGCGCCTGCGGGCAGCCGGGCGGCCCTACGAGCTTTTTACCTATCCCGGCAACGACCACAACCTGAGCCAGAGCTTCGGCCTGGCCATGCGGCGCTCGGTGGCCTATTTCGACCGCTATCTGAAGCGCTGAGTGGGGCTTGATTCGCCCGGATACAAGCGAGCCTCCCCTACGCGGTAGGGCGGACTTTACCATGCTGTTTCGACTCGTTGGATAACTTCGAACTGACGTTCTGTAATACTCAATCCCCTTGAGTCCGGTCTGGCCTGCCTCGAGCAAAAAGTGACTTTTGTCCTTACCCCACCCCAGGGGGGGTGGGTATACTGACGCTGTGGAGGAAACCATGACCCAACTCAAGATTGAAGGCATGAGCTGCAACAACTGCGTGCGCCACGTGACCGAAGCCCTCAAAAAGGTACCGGGGGTCGAGCAGGTGGAGGTCTCGCTGCAGGAGGGCCGGGCCACCGTAACCGGGACGGCACCGGTGGATAAGCTGATCGAGGCGGTGCAGGAAGAGGGCTACACCGCCCGGGTGGCCTGAGATGACCCACGAACACACCCTGCACCTCGACCCCCGGGTGCGGCAGGAGGCCCGCAACCGGCTGCTTTCGGCCAAGGGGCACCTCGAGGGCATTCTCAAGATGCTCGAGGGTGAGCCTTACTGCGTAGACGTGCTCAAGCAGATTAAGGCCGTGCAGGGGGCCCTCGACAAGGTGAGGGAGATGGTGCTCAAAAGCCACCTCGAGCACCACGTAGCCAGCGCCGCTGTGCGGGGCGACACCCAGAGGATGGTAGAGGAACTGATGGAGGTGCTCAAATACCGCTAACCAAAGAGCTACAAATCGGTGTTCAGGGCATGACCTGCGCGGCCTGCGTCAACCGGGTAGAGCGCGGGCTGGGGAAGCTCGAGGGGGTGGCGCTGGCCTCGGTCAACCTGGCCACCGAACGCGCCCGGGTGGTCTACGACCCCGAGAAGACCACCCCCCAGGCCTTGCTGGAAAAGGTACGGGAAGCGGGCTATACCCCGGAGGTGGCCGAGGTTGAACTGGGCATTACCGGCATGACCTGCGCGGCCTGCGTGAACCGGGTCGAGCGGGCCCTGAAGCAGTTGGACGGGGTGCTCGAGGCCCGTGTTAACCTGGCAACCGAGCGGGCTTTGGTGAGATATCTTCCGGCCAGCACCGGGGTGGCCCAGTTCAAGCGGGCCATCCGTGCGGCGGGCTACGGCGTGCTCGAGCTGCGGACGGGCCAGGAGCGCGCCGACCTCGAGCGCGAGGCCCGCGCCCGCGAGCTGGCCAGCCTGCGCCGCGCGCTGCTGATTGCGGCGGTGTTTGCCCTGCCCCTCTTCCTGATCGCCATGCTGCCCATGCTCTTCCCGCCCGTCGAGGCCTGGTTGATGAGCACCTTTGGGCACGGGGTGATGAGCGGCCTGAACTGGGTTATGCTGGCCCTGGCCACCCCCATTCAGTTTGGCCCTGGCCTGCGCTTTTACCGCCACGGCTGGAGGAGCCTGCGCTCGGGCTCGCCCGACATGAACAGCCTGGTGATGATTGGCACCAGCGCGGCCTACTTTTACAGCCTGGGGGTGGTGCTTTTTCCGGGCCTCTTCCCCCCGCAGGCCCGCCACGCCTACTTCGAGGCGGCGGGGGTGGTCATCACCCTGATTTTGCTGGGCAAGTACCTCGAGGCCATCGCCAAGGGCCGCACCTCCGAGGCCATGCGGCGGCTGCTCTCGCTGCAGGCCAAAACCGCCCGCATCGTGCAGGACGGCCTCGAGCGGGAAATCCCGGTGGACGAGGTACTGGTGGGCGACCTGGTGCAGGTCAGGCCCGGCGAGAAGATACCGGTGGACGGGGTGGTGGTCGCGGGGCAGAGCTATGTGGATGAGTCCATGATTACCGGCGAGCCCCTCCCGGTCTACAAAACCGAGGGGGCCCCGGTGGTGGGGGGGACGCTCAACCAGAACGGAAGCCTCACCTTCCGGGCTACGGCGGTGGGCGAGGGCACCGTGCTGGCCCAGATTATCCGGCTGGTCGAAAACGCCCAGGCCTCCAAGCCGGCCATCCAGAACCTGGCCGACCGGGTGGTGGCGGTCTTCGTGCCCATCGTGCTGGCCATCGCCGCCCTTACAGCAGGGGTGTGGCTGGTATTGGGCGGCGAAAATGCCCTTACCTATGCCCTGGTCAACACCGTAGCGGTGCTGATTATCGCCTGCCCCTGTGCCATGGGCCTGGCCACCCCGGTGAGCATCATGGTGGGCACCGGCAAGGCCGCCGAGCTGGGGGTGCTTTTCCGCAGGGGCGAGGCCCTGCAGACGCTGCAGGAGGCCCGCGTCATCGCCCTCGACAAGACCGGAACCCTCACCCAGGGCAGGCCCGAACTCACCGACCTCGAGGTGCTGGAAGGCTTCGACGAAGCCGAGGTGCTGCGCCTGGTGGCCTCGGTCGAGCAGAAATCCGAACATCCCCTGGCCCGCGCCATCGTGCGCGCGGCTCGGTCCAGGGGCCTCGAGCTGGCCGAGCCGGAAGATTTCGAGGCCTTCCCCGGCTTTGGGGTGAGGGGTCGGGTGGGCCTCTACCGGGTGGAGGTGGGGGCCGATCGCTATATGGCTCAACTGGGCCTCGAGGTGCACACCCTGGCGGCGCTGGCCCAGAAGCTGGCCGAAGCCGGTAAAAGCCCCCTCTACGCGGCCATCAACGGAAAACTGGCCGCCATCCTGGCCGTGGCCGACCCCCTCAAGCCCGGCAGCGCGGAGGCTGTGGCCGCCCTGCACCGCCTGGGTTTGCGGGTGGCCATGATTACCGGCGACCATACCCGCACCGCCCAGGCCATCGCCCGGCAGCTTGGCCTCGACGAGGTGCTGGCCGAAGTTCTGCCCCACGGCAAGGCCGAAGCGGTACGGACGTTGCAGGCCAAGGGCCACAAGGTGGCCTTCGTGGGCGATGGCATCAACGATGCCCCCGCGCTGGCCCAGGCCGATGTGGGTATCGCCATCGGCAGCGGCACCGACGTAGCCATCGAGACCGCCGACGTGATCCTGATCTCGGGCGATCTGCGGGGCGTGCCCAATGCCCTGGCGCTCTCGAGGGCCACCCTCAGGAACATCCAGCTCAACCTGTTCTGGGCCTTTGCCTACAACGTGCTCCTGATTCCGGTGGCCGCCGGGGCCCTGTACCCTCTCACGGGCTGGCTCCTTTCGCCGGTGCTGGCCGGGGCGGCCATGGGCCTCTCCTCGCTGTTTGTACTGTCCAACGCGCTGCGCCTGCGCGCTTTCAGGCCGCCCTTTGGGCCGGGTGAACAAACCACAATGGGAAAGCTGGTACGTGAGCTTTCGTAGGGAGGAAACTATGCGGAAACTGTTGGGAATGCTCTTGGCAATGCTCCTGGGATGGAGCCTGGCCCAGACCGACCACGCCGGGCACGGCGGTATGACCATGCAGGCCATGGCCGAGCTGCAAAAGCTCCAGGGGCGCGACTTCGACATCGCCTACATATCCATGATGATTGACCACCACAAGGGTGCGGTGGAGATGGCCCAGGCCATCCTGAAGGTTTCCAAAGACGCCCGCATCCGCAAAGCCGCCCAGGAAATCATCGCGCTGCAGAACAAAGAAATTACCCAACTTACCAACTGGCTTAGAAGCTGGTATGGCGTAGCCCCCAGCCAGCGCTACATGGCGATGATGCGCGCGGACATGCAGGCCATGATGGACACCGCCCTGATGGGCATGATGCCGGGGCACGGCAGCTCCCCCGACCGGGCTTTCCTGGAGGGTATGATTCCCCACCACCAGGATGCCGTGGAGATGTCCAGGCTGTGCTTGCAAAAGGCGGCCAGGGCCGAACTCAAACGCTTCTGCCAGGGCGTTATCACCGTACAGAGCCGCGAGATTGAGCAGTACCGGCAGTGGTTGAAAAACCTGCCCTGAGCCTTGGCGATCAGGTCGTTGTGTGCGCCTGGAAGAAGGCCTCGAGGGCCCCGTCGAGCATCTGATAAACCGCCTCAAAATCCTGGGGCCCGCCGTAGTAGGGGTCGGGCACCTCGCCCCCGCCGTTCAAGTCCAAAAGCAGCCGGGCCTTGCCCCGGTGGGCGGGAAACATGCGCTCGAGGGTGCGCAGGTTTTCCCTGTCCATCACAAAGATGTGGTCGAAGTAGCGCAGGTCTTCGGCGCGAATCTGGCGGGCCACATGGGGAAAATGGGCGTCGTACTTGCTCAGCACGGCCTGGGTACGGGGGTCGGCGGGCTCGCCCGCGTGCCAGCCGCCCGTACCGCAGGAGTCCACCTCGAACTGCCCCTCCAGCCCCCGCTCGCGCAGCTTGCGCCGGAAGATGCCCTCGGCCATGGGGCTGCGGCAGATGTTGCCCATGCAAACAAACAGCACGCGGGTCATAGCTTTACAATCAGGCCTTCATTGGGCCGCAGCTCGAGCATCCCTTCCACCTTTCCGTAGCGATCCAGATGGGTCGAAAGCAAAATTTCCCCGCCGGGTGTCGAAAGGGCTTTGGGCTCCTGGGTAAAGTTCAACGCCACCAGCACCTCACCCCCGCGCAGGTAGGCGAACACCCCCGCGGGGGCCTTGTAGCTCTGGTAGGCCCCGTGCAGGAGGGCCGGTGTTTCCTTGCGCACTACCAGCAGGGTGCGCACCAGGGTCAGCATCGAGAAGGGGTCGGCGTCCTGGGCCTCCACGTTGCGCTCGGGGTAGTCCGGGTTGATGGGGAGCCAGGGCTCGCGGGTGCTGAAGCCGGCATAGGCGTGGGGGGTCCACTGCATGGGGGTGCGCTCGGGGTCGCGGCCGGGGTCGAGGCCGTGCTCGCCGGCGGCCCCGCGCTGGCGCAGGGCCGCGGGGTCCTGCACTTTTTCGGGGGGAATCTGCCCATCCACCATGCCAATCTCGTCGCCGTAGTACCAGGTGGGCGAGCCCCGCAGGGTAAAAAGCAGCATGGCCGCGACCCGCGCCTGCTCGTGCCCGATGCGGGTGGCCAGGCGGTGCTGGTCGTGGTTGCCCAGCACCCAGTTGGGGGTGGCAAACGGGGGCAGGCTGGCCTCGTACTCTTCCACGATGCTGCGGATGTTCTCGGCCGTCCAGTTGTTCAGGCCCCTGAAAATCAGGTGGAAGTTGAAGGGCAGGTGGCAGCCGGGCTTTTCGGCAGTGCCGTAGTAGGGCATGAGCTGGTGGTAGGGCAGATAGATTTCCCCGATCATTACCCGGTCGCCTGGATACTCGTCCAGCACGGCGCGCATCTCCTGCACGATCTCGCGGGTCTCGGGCTGGTCTTCCTGGTAGATGTGGATATGGCGGAAGCGGTCTATGTCGCCGGGCTTGTACTGGGGGTTGTCGGGCTCGTCGCGGAACAGGGCATCCTCCACCAGCAGCCAGATCACGTCCACGCGGAAACCATCCACCCCCTTGTCCAGCCAGAAGCGCATTACGTCGTACATGGCCTGGCGTACCTCGGGGTTGCGCCAGTTGAGGTCGGGCTGCTCGGGCAGGAACTGGTGCAGGTAGTACTGGCCGGTTTTTTCGTCCAGCGTCCAGGAGGGGCCGCCGAAGTAGGCCTGCCAGTTGTTGGGGGGGCCTCCGTCCGGGGCGGGGTCACGCCAGACATACCAGTCGCGTTTGGGGTTGTCGCGGCTGCTCCTGGACTCCAAAAACCAGGGGTGCTGGTCGGAGGTGTGGTTGGGCACAAAGTCGATGAGCACCTTGAGGCCCAGTCGGTGGGCTTCGGCCAGGAGTTCATCAAAGTCTTTGAGCGTGCCGAAGATGGGGTCTACATCGCAGTAGTCGGCCACGTCGTAGCCGAAGTCCTTCATGGGCGACTTGTAAAAGGGCGAGAGCCAGATGCCGTCGAAGCCCAGGTCGCGGATGTAGGGGAGGCGCTTACGGATGCCCGGCAGGTCGCCAATTCCGTCGCCGTTGGAATCCTGAAAGCTGCGGGG
>Ga0209478_1002504_pt1 | contig 10369 bp, 7 predicted proteins | sample DewCreD2012metaG_5_FD_184109 | JGI IMG/M metagenome (GOLD analysis project Ga0209478, IMG submission 184109) | Hot spring sediment bacterial and archeal communities from British Columbia, Canada, to study Microbial Dark Matter (Phase II) - Dewar... ... | reverse complement strand
CGCCGGTCATCCCGCGCTTCCTCAAGCAGGCGCTCAGAGGCGGCTCCATTGTCGTCTTTGGCGATGGCACGCAGACACGCGATTTCGTTTATATTGACGACGTGGTGGATGCGCTGGTGGCGGCCGCCACCGCCGCCGACATAGACCGGCGCGTTATTAACGTAGGCAGCGGCCAGGAAACCAGCATCAACGAGTTGGTGGCCGCCATTGGCCGGGTGACCGGCAAGGGGGCCATTGAGCCGATCTACACCAGCAGCGAAAGCCCCGGCGTCAAACGGCTGTGCGCCGACCTGACCCTGGCCCGTGAGAAGCTGGGCTATACGCCCAAGGTGGGCCTGGAGGAGGGCCTGCGCCTGACGCTGGAACGCGACCCCCAATTCAGCGAAGGCGCGCGCGTCCGCCCGAAATAACTGCAGGGGCACGGCGCGCCGTGCCCCTGCTTGCCTCCGTCCTTTATTCAAATTCCTCGCGCTGTTGTTTGTGCGCCAGGCGACGGCGGCGGCTCTCCAGGGCCTGTTCGGGCAGCTTAAGCAGGCGCAGGGTCACCAGCGCCAGCAGAGTGGCGATCACGGCAAGCAGGTACGCCCCCAGCGCGGAAGCCACCGCCACCGCCGCCACCGTCCAGAGGCCGGCGGCGGTCGTCAGGCCACGCACCTCGCCGGCCTCGCGCAAGATCACGCCAGCGCCCAGGAAACCGATGCCCTGCACCAGGCCGGCGAACACGCGCGCCGTCTGTTCAGCAGCGGAATCGGTCGCCAGCCGCGCCACCTCCAGCCCCAGGAGCATGAACAGGGCCGTGCCCAGGCCGAACAACACGTGGGTGCGGAAGCCCGCCGCCTTACCGCCTGTCTCGCGCTCCCAGCCGATCACCCCGCTGAGCACCACAGCCAGCGCCAGACGGGGGAGATACGTCATGAGTTCAGGGGAAAGAAAGATGGGGTTCATAGCCGCTCAACATCGTGCGGGCCGCTCTCGCGGACGCCGGCAGGCGTCATCTGAATGAACTCGGCCTTCTCCTGCAACTCGGCGATAGAGCGGGCGCCGCAGTAGCTCATGCCGGAGCGCAAGCCGCCCACGAGTTGTTGCAAGACCTCGGCGACCGCGCCGCGATAGGGCACGACCGCTTCAACGCCCTCGGGCACCACCTTTTCCCAGTCCTGGTCAAAGGTGTCCTCCCCATGTTCCAGAAGTTCACGGCTGATCGTGGCGCTCAGCGAGGCCATGCCCCGCGTCACCTTGACCTTCTGCCCGTCGCGGATCACAGTCGCGCCGGGGCTTTCCTCGGTCCCAGCCAGCAGGCTGCCCAGCATGACGGTTGAGGCACCCGCCGCCAGCGCCTTGACGATGTCGCCGGAGGTGCGAATGCCGCCGTCGGCGATAATGGGCAGATCGTAAGCGCGGGCCGCCTCCGCGCACTCGGCGATGGCCGTGAGCTGGGGCACCCCGCTGCCGGTCACGATACGGGTGATGCAGATGCTGCCCGCGCCCACACCCACCTTCACGGCATCCACGCCCGCCTCGGCCAGATCGCGCACCCCCTCGGCAGTGGCCACATTGCCCGCGATCAGTTCTACATCGCCGAACTCCCGGCGGATGCGGCGGATCATGGCCAGCATATGGTCGGCGTGGCCGTGCGCGATGTCAATCACCAGGGCGTCGGCGCCGGCCTCCAGAAGCAGCCGCGCCCGTTCAACATCCGCAGCATGGACACCGATCGCGGCAGCGACGCGCAGGCGCCCCTTCGCATCCTTGGAGGCATGGGGGTGCTGGGCCAGCTTGGTGATGTCCTGGGCGGTGATCAGCCCGGCCAGCCGTCCCTGGACATCTATCAGGGGCAACTTTTCAATGCGGTGTTCGTGGAGCAGCCGCTTGGCCTCCTCCAGGGAGATCCCTTGGGGCGCGGTCACCAGCCGCTCGCGTGGCGTCATCACCGCCGTCACGGGCTGTTCAGCGTCAGGCGCGAAGAGCAGGTCGCGGGTGGTGACAATACCGACCGGGCGGCGCTCGCCATCCACGATGACCACGCCGCCGATGCCGCGCTCGGCCAGCGCCGCCCGCGCCTGCCCCACTGTGGCCTCCGGCGGCAGCGTGAACGGGTCTTCCACTACAAAGCTCTCAGCGCGTTTCACGCGGGCCACTTCAGCGGCCTGGCGGGGCGCTGGCAGGAAGCGATGGATCACGCCGATCCCGCCCGCCCGCGCCATGGCAATCGCCATGCGTCCCTCGGTCACGGTGTCCATATTGGAACTGACAATGGGGATATGCAGCGTGATATGCCGCGAGAAGCGGCTGGACGTGTCCACATCCCGGCGCGAGGGGATGGGCGAGCGTTGGGGCACAAGCAACACATCGTCAAACGTCAGGCCAGGCTCTTTACGTATCCTCATAAGCCACTCCCTACCCTCCCAAGCGCGAGGCGCGCCAACATGGCGCGCGTCTCGTCGCACACAACACAAATTATACATGACAGCAGGGCAGGATGAAATAGGACGGGGGACGGACGACAGTGTGTTGGCCGCCCGTCCCCCGTCCTCCATGGGGGTGAACTTACTTTTCCGAGGCTGTCGCCGGGCCTTTAAGCCGGGATTCCAACCGTCGCCAGAAGCGGCGCCAGGCCGAGCGCAGCGCCGCCCACCAGTAGCGCACCGCGTGCGCCCGTTGCTCCAGCGGCGACGCTGGCGGCGGCGTCGGCACCCATTTGATCGTCGCCGCGCCCCATGTCAGGCCCGCGCCAAAGGCCACCAGCACAATATAGTCGTCTGCCTTGATCCGCCCCGATTCAATGGCCTCGCACAGGGCGATAGGGATAGAGGCGCTGGAGGTATTCCCGTAGCGCTCAATGTTGACGTACATCTTCTCCATGGGCATCCCCAGGCTGCGCGCCGCCGCCTCAATGATGCGGATATTGGCCTGATGGGGGATGACCAGGGCGATGTCCTCCAGGGTCAGCCCGGCGTCTTCCACCACGCTGCGCGTGGCCTGGGCCATCACGCGGGTGGCAAAGCGGAACACCTCGCGGCCATTCATGTGGATCTTGTGCATCCCGTTCAAGACGGTGGTCGGGCTGGGTGGATAGCGGCTGCCCCCGCCAGGCAGCGCGAGCAACTCGCCGCCGGAGCCATCGGAGCGCAACAGCGTGGTGAGCACGCCACCGGGCATGTTGCTCGCCCGCAACACCACCGCACCCGCTCCATCGCCGAACAGAATGCACGTCCCCCGGTCCTGCCAGTCCACGATCCGCGATAGCGTCTCCGAGCCGATGACGAGCACCGTATCGGCGGCACCGGAGATGATGGTCTGGGCGGCGAGGCTCAGGGCATAGACAAAGCCGGTGCACCCTGCGCTCAGGTCAAAGGCGCCCGCATTCTCCGCCCCCAGCCAGTCCTGGACCAGGCAGGCCGTGGCTGGGAACAGATACTCTGGCGTGGCCGTGGCGACAATGATCAAATTGAGGTCGGCGGGGCTGACGTTGGCCACCTCCAGAGCGCATTTGGCCGCTCGCAGTGCCAGCGTCGCAGTGGAGTCCTTTGCCCCGGCAATGCGTCGCTCGCGGATGCCCGTGCGTTCGCGGATCCAGGCGTCCGAGGTATCCACCATCTGGGCGATCTCATCGTTCGTCATCACCCGTGAGGGCAGCGCCATGCCCCAGCCAATGATATGGGCATAGCGCGATCTGCCATTGCGCCCATTGGACCCACGACCGTTTGATTTGCCGTGATGATCTGCCATAGCACTTCTCACTTCCGTCGTCCCTGGTCAGTTGTCAGGGCTACCGGCCGTTGAGCACTCCGAACATCAGCGAGGCGTTGTGCCCGCCGAAGCCGAAGGAATTGGACATGACCACCCGCACCGGGACGCGCCGGGCGACATTGGGAATGTAGTCCAGGTCGCACTCCGGGTCAGGGTACTCGTAATTGATCGTCGGCGGCAGGATGCCGTTCTCCAACGCCTTGACGCAGATCAGCGCCTCCACCGCGCCTGCCGCGCCCAGGAGATGGCCGTGCATAGATTTGGTGGAGCTGATGGGAATATCGTAGGCGCGCTCACCGAAGACCGTCTTGATCGCCCTGGTCTCCGTCTTATCGTTCAAGATGGTGCTCGTCCCGTGCGCATTAATGTAATCCACCGCCTCCGGCCCCAGCCCGGCGTCCTCCAACGCCAGACGCATAGCGCGCACGGCGCCGTCACCGGTCTCGTCTGGCGCCGTGATATGGAAGGCATCGGCGCTGGCCCCATAGCCCAACACCTCCGCGTAAATGTGCGCCCCGCGCGCTTGGGCGTGCTCCAACTCCTCCAGCACCAGGATGGCTGCGCCTTCCCCCATCACGAAGCCATCGCGCTGGGCATCAAAGGGCCGTGAGGCCCGTTCCGGCGCGTCGTTGCGCGTGGAGACCGCCCCCATGACATTGAAGCCGGCCAGGGCGACCGGCACGATCCCCGCCTCCGCGCCCCCCGCCAGGATCACATCGGCGGCGCCGCGCCGGATGATCTCGGTGGCCTCGCCGATGGCGTTCGCGCTGGAGGCGCAGGCCGAGGTCACGCACATATTCGGCCCCTTCAGCCCGAAGAGGATGGCCACCTGGCCGGGCGCGGTGTCGGGGAGCATCATGGGGACAAAGAAGGGACTGACCCGGCTGGGGCCACGCTCACGCATGAGGTCCACTGTGGCTGTGATCGTGCCGATGCCGCCGATGCCTGAGCCGATGATCACACCGATGCGGGTGCGGTCTTCGTGCCCCAGGTCAAGCCGGGCGTCCTCTAGCGCCTGGCGGCTGGCGACGACCGCAAACTGGGTGAAGCGGTCCATACGGCGGGCCTCCTTGCGCCCCAGATGGGCCTCCGGATCAAAGCCCTTCACTTCCGCTGCGAATTGGGTGACAAAGGGGGAAGGGTCAAACAGGGTGATGCGGGCCACGCCGCTCTTCCCTGCGATACAGGTCTCCCAGGTGCTGGCTACATCGTTGCCCAGCGGGGTCAACGCGCCCAGGCCGGTGATCACCACCCGCCGCCGGGGCCGGGTTCCATTGGTCGCTTGCATGGGTCTCTCCTTGAGGCATTAAACACGCGATAGCGCGTGAAGATACGGGCGAAATGTGCCCTGTCTTTACAGGATAAATCTTGCTGCACACCGTTGGATAGAACGGTCGCCCCGCCCACCTGATTATAATCGCAACCCCGATATATAGGCAATCAGGGGCCTCACGCAACGCTGTGCGCTCTTGGCATTCCGCCCAAATGGGTGTATACTTCCCCTGCTACCGGGTCGCGGAGCGGCTCCCCCGCCCCTGGCAAGCTTATGGACGAGACGGACAGTTACGACAATTTGCCGGATAAACCCGGCTTCTGGGATCGGCTATGCAGAAGCGACGGATCGGGCCGGCGTTTGTGCCGGGCCCGGCCTTTGACGTGGGCGACGCGGTCGTCGTCATCGCCATCATCGTCGCCCTCTACGTCGGTGTGCGCCTGGCCTTCCAAGCGCCGGCCGTCATTCGGGGCCCAGAGATCAACCTCTCGCCACGGGCGCTGCCCTGGTACGCCTTGCTCTCGCTGGGGCGTATGGCAGCCGCCTATCTCCTGTCGCTTCTCTTCTCCCTGACCTACGCCTACGCCGCCGCTCGTTCCCGCCTGGGCAACCGCGTCCTGCTCCCGATCATTGACATCCTGCAATCCGTCCCGATCCTGTCCTTCCTGCCGGTCGTCGTCCTATCGCTGACGGCCCTCCTGCCGGAACGCCTCGGCATTGAACTGGCCTCCATTCTACTCATCTTCACCAGCCAGGTCTGGAACATGACCTTCAGCTTCTACCAGTCCCTGACGACCGTGCCCAATGACCTGCGCGAGGCCGCGCGCATCTTCCGCTTCAACACCTGGCTGCGCTTCAAGACGATGGAACTGCCCTTCGGCGCCATCCCGCTCATCTGGAACAGCATGATGAGCTGGGCGGGTGGCTGGTTCTTCCTCATGGCCGCCGAGATTTTCACCCTGGGCGCGCGCGACTTCCGCCTGCCCGGCTTAGGCTCCTACCTGCAAACGGCGGCCAACCAGGGCAATATCACCGCCGTGCTCTGGGGCCTGGGGACGCTGATCACCGTAATCGTGCTCATGGATCAGTTCGTGTGGCGCCCTCTGCTCGCCTGGGCCGATAAGTTTAAGGTGGAAACAGTAGAAGCGGATGAGCCACCGCAATCCTGGTTCTACGACCTCCTGGGCCGTTCCTGGCTGCTGGAGCAATGGCAAGAGCACATCATCAGCCCGCTTGTAGAACGGCTGGACCTGGCGATGGTGCGCTCCAGGGCACCTCAAGCGGAGCAGCCCGCTCATAACCCGACGCGGGGAGAGCGCCTGTGGCAAGGCCTGGCGATCGGCCTGGTCGTCGTTGGGCTGCTTTACGGCCTGATCCGCGCCATCGGCCTGTTGCAGGCGCTCTCGGCCACGACCTGGCTGGCGATCCTCTATGGGGCGGCGGCGACCTTTGTTCGTGTGCTGATCGCCCAACTCATCTCCCTGGCCTGGACGCTGCCGGTGGGGGTGGCGATTGGTCTGAACAAGCGCCTGGCTGCCGTCCTACAACCCATTGTGCAGATCGTCGCCTCCATCCCGGCGACGGCCCTCTTCCCCGTCATTTTGCTGTTCCTGATCAACCTGCCCGGGGGATTAAATATCGCGGCTATCCTGCTCATGCTCATGGGCACCCAGTGGTATCTCTTGTTCAACATCATCGCGGGCGCTTCCGCCATCCCCCGCGACCTGCTGTACACGACCGAGACGTTGGGCATCCGCGGCTGGGACCGCTGGCGCACGCTCATCCTGCCCGCGTTGTTCCCTTACCTGATCACCGGCATGATCACCGCTTCCGGTGGAAGCTGGAACGCTTCCATTGTCGCAGAGCATGTGGAGTTCGCCGGGCAGACCCACTCCACCCTGGGCCTGGGGGCCATCATCGCCAGGGCCACGGCTCAGGCCGATTATCCCTTGTTGTTGGGCGCCACCCTGGTGATGATCCTGGTCGTCCTGACGATCAACCGCCTGTTCTGGCGTCGCCTGTACGCGGTGGCGGAGGAACGCTACAAACTGGATTAGTCTGAGAACTGACGATTGGATGAGGCAGGTGACACGATGGGAACAAGTACGCCGAACGCAAGTACAACGAGCACAAACGATCGCCGGGAACCTCTCATTGAAGTGCGCAACGTGTCCAAATGGTTTGGCAGGGGCGAACGCCGCATCATCGCCCTGGAGCGGGTGAATCTGAAGATCTATCCGGGGGAGTTCGTCACCCTGCTGGGCCCCTCCGGCTGTGGCAAGAGCACCCTGTTGCGCATTATCACCGGCCTGGCCCAACCCTCTGAAGGTGAGGTGCTCTATCGCGGCCAGCCGCTGCGCGGCGTGAACCCCCATGCCACCATCGTCTTTCAGAGCTTCGCCCTCTATCCCTGGCTGACCGTCCAGGGCAACGTGGAGGCCGCGCTTAAGGCCAGGGGCGTGCCCGCAGAGGAGCGCCATCAACGCGCCCTGGCGCTGATTGATAAGGTGGGTCTGGATGGCTTTGAGAACGCCTATCCCGCGAACTCTCCGGCGGGATGCGCCAGAAGGTGGGTTTCGCCCGCGCCATGGCCGTTGAGCCGGAGCTATTGTGCCTGGACGAACCCTTCTCGGCGCTGGACGTGCTCTCTGCAGAGAGCCTGCGCGGGGAGTTAATGGAGCTGTGGACCTCCAAGGCTATCCCCACGCAGGCCATCTTGATGGTCACGCACAATATTGAAGAGGCCGTGTTCATGGCCGACCGCATTGTCGTCATGGACAAGGACCCTGGCCGCGTGGTCGCCGAACTGGAGGTCACCCTGCCCCACCCCCGTCGGCGCAAAGACGTGCGCTTCATCCAGATGGTGGACCAGGTGTATGCGGCCATTGCGGGCAAGACCCAGCCGGAAGAAGTGGAGTTGGGGTCCGCGCCGGGCGAGCCGGGGAAGACGGAGATGCTGCCTCACGCCCCTCTCGGCGCGCTGGCCGGGCTGCTGGAGGTGATCGCCGCCAGCGGCGGTCGCGCCGACCTGTACGTCCTCGGCGACGAACTGGTCATGGACCTGGACGAATTGTTCCCGGTGGTGGAGGCCGCCGAACGGTTGGGCTTCGCCCAGGTGGACCGAGGCGATATTGTCATCACGCCGTTGGGCGAGAGCTTCGCCGAAGCGGGCATCCTGGCGCGCAAGGAGATCTTCCGCCAGCGCATCCGGCGCGTGCCGCTGATCCGCTGGATTTACACCACCCTGCTGCAAGCCGAGGACCACCGCCTGCCGGAGGAGGTGTTCCTGCGCGGCCTGGAGCAGGACTTCACCGAGGAAGAGGCCAAACGCCAGCTTGAGACGGCCATCAGTTGGGGGCGCTACGCCGAACTATTCGCCTTTGATGATAACACGGACGAACTCTTCCTGGAGGAGCCGACGCCCGTCCCCACTGTGTGAACCCGGCCAGCCTATGTTATAATGTCCCTGGCTGATGACAAGACACGTCATCGTAGTCTACAGGGGGGTGCAAATACTTGATGTCGGTTAGAGAATATCCTTCTGCTGTGCGGACCCATAGCCGGCAGCCAGAGTTGCCCATCCAACGTCCGGAGAGCCTGCCGGTGGATGAAGTCGCCAGGGGCTTGCAAACCCCCTTAGATCGGGGACTATCGTCGGAGGAGGCCCGGCGCCGGTTGCAGCAATACGGCCCCAACGAGTTGCGCGAGCGCCCCCGCCCGACGATCTGGCACATGCTGCTGGAGCAGTTCTCCAGCTTTGTCGTGCTCATCCTCATCGCCGCGGCGGCTATTTCCTTCATCATCGGGCTTCAGGAATACCGCACCCATGGCGACACCACCGAATTCGTAGAAGCCCTGGCCATCCTGGCCATCGTCTTCCTGAACGCGGTCCTGGGCGTCATCCAGGAGCGCCGGGCAGAGGAGGCCTTTGCCGCGCTGCGCAGGCTGGCCGCGCCGGAGGCCCGTGTGCTGCGCGACGGCCACCGCGTGACCATCCCGGCGCGTGAGCTTGTCCCCGGCGACCTGGTGATCCTGGAAGCGGGCAACTTCGTCCCCGCCGACGTGCGCCTGGTGGAGAGCGTCAACCTGAAGATAGACGAGTCGGCCCTCACTGGCGAATCCATGCCGGTGGACAAGGACGCGGAGACGGTGCTGGAGGACGAGGTGCCCATCGGCGACCGCACCAACAGCGCCTTTATGGGCACGACGGTGACCTATGGCCGGGGCATGGGCCTGGTCGTCGCCACCGGCATGCACACGCAGATCGGCCAGATCGCCGAGATGATCCAGTCGGTGGAGGAAGAGCAGACGCCCTTGCAACGCCGCCTGGACCAGTTCGGCAAGACGCTGGGCATCGCCGCGCTGATCATCTGTGGCCTGGTGTTCCTTATCGGCGTCCTGCGCGGCCAGCCCCCGCTGGAGATGTTCCTGATCGCCGTGACGCTAGCTGTCGCTGCCGTGCCGGAGGGCCTGCCCGCCATTGTCACCATCTCCCTGGCCCTGGGCATGCGCGAGATGATCCGCCGCCACGCCCTCATCCGTCGCCTGGCGGCGGTGGAGACCCTGGGCAGCGCCACCGTGATCTGCTCGGACAAGACCGGCACGCTCACCCAAAACGCCATGACGGTGGCGCGCCTGTATGTCTCCGGCCTGCGCCTGGACATCACCGGCGAGGGCTACCAGCCCATCGGTGAGTTCCAGGTGGATGGGCGCCCCGCCAACCCCAAAGAGCACAGCGAGATTCTGGCGCTGCTCATGGCCTCGCTCCTGTGCAACGACGCCCGGCTGGAGGTCAGCGGCGAAACCGCTGCGGACGGCTCGGCCCCTGGCCGCCAGACCTACCGCTTAGTGGGCGACCCCACAGAGGGCGCGCTGGTCGTCGCTGCCGCCAAAGCCGGCCTGTGGCGCGAGCAGGTGGAAGCCCGCCTGCCCCGTGTCGCCGAGGTGCCCTTTGATTCCGCCCGCAAGCGCATGTCCACCATCCACCGCGTCCTGCCGATGGAGAATGTGCCCCCCGATGACCGCATCGCCGAGGTGGAGCGGCTGCTGGCGCTGGTGGATACGCCTTATATCGCCCTGGTCAAAGGTGCCCCTGATCTCCTGCTGCCCCTGTGCACGCACATCTTTGAGGAGGGGCAGGAGGTACCCCTCACTGCGGCGCGACGGGAGCACATCTTGAACGTCAATCGCAACCTGGGCCGCGAGGCCCTGCGCGTGCTCGCCGTCGCCTACCGGCGGCTGGGCGACCTGCCCAGGCCGGCCACGGCGGAGACGGTGGAGCGCGACCTGGTGCTCATCGGGCTGGTGGCTATGCGCGACCCGGCCCGGCCAGAGGTGGCTCCGGCG
>Ga0209478_1002464_pt1 | contig 10520 bp, 12 predicted proteins | sample DewCreD2012metaG_5_FD_184109 | JGI IMG/M metagenome (GOLD analysis project Ga0209478, IMG submission 184109) | Hot spring sediment bacterial and archeal communities from British Columbia, Canada, to study Microbial Dark Matter (Phase II) - Dewar... ... | reverse complement strand
CGCACCTCCTGCTCGCCCGACGGCAACGGCGCGATACAGCCCTCGATAACAAGGTCGCTTGAGTCCAAAATGATGCGCTCTGGCGGGATGGCAGGCGCGTTCGCGCGGGTAAGCCCGCCTGCGCCCGCCTGACGCGCCGCCAGCAGCGAGGCGGCAAACAGCACGATAATCACCAGAAACGCGATCCATAGCGCCAGCGTCGTTCGCATCGCTTCACCCCTGCGTGTCCGCCCGCAACACTTCGGGCTTGATAATCCCGATGTACGGCAGGCTCCGATACTGCTGCCGCCAGTCCAGACCGTAGCCGACCAGAAACTCGTCGGGCGCGTCGAAGCCCTTGTAGGCGATTGGGATGTCGATCAGCCGTCGGTAGGGGCGGTCTAAAAACACGCACACCTTCAGGCTGGCGGGCTTGCGCCGCTCCAGAGTCTTATAGATGTACGCCAGCGTCAGCCCCGTGTCCAAGATGTCTTCCACGATAATCACATGGCGTCCCGCGATGGGCTCGTCAAGGTCTTTGGTGATGCGCACCTCGCCCGATTGGGACTTGGGTCCGTAGCTGGTGATGGCGAGGAAGTCCAGCGTGTGGGGGATGGTCATCGCGCGGGCGAGGTCGGTCAGGAAAAACAGCCCGCCCTTCATGACCGTGACCAGGTGGGGGTTCAGCCCCGCGTGGTCGCGGTCAATCTGCTGCGCGATACGCCGTACCTTGCGTTTGATTTTGCGCTCGTCGAGCCACACGCGCTGGATAATGGGCGGCAGCGTCGGCTCGGGCAGCGTTACCGTCTGCACAGTAGGATTGTACCCGACGCGCTTACTCTACAAACAGGTCGCCGACGCGCACGGCGAACTCTGGCAGCAGCGGCGCGCCGAGCAGGATGTCGTTCTCGTTCAGCACCTCTACCGTGAGATCGGCGCGGTAGCGATACACCTGTTTGCGCTCAGGGAACAGCAGCCACACCTCCTGCGCGCCCGATTCGAAGTATTCCGCCATCTTCGCCAGCAGGTCGCTCAGCCGCTCGCTGGGCGACACCACCTCGACGGCGAGGTCGGGCGCACCGTCCGCGAACCCTTCGGGCGCCTTGCCGTCAGGCAGGCGGTCGGTGAGCATCAGGGACACATCGGGCGAACGGATGTTGCCCTGCGCCATGCGGAAGCCTGTGCTGGAAGCAAACATAGTCGTCCCGCTCGGACGCGCCGCATAGAGTCGCACACCCACCTCCACGCTGATTCGGCTGTGTCGCGCCCCTGTCGGCACTTCGACAAGCCTCCCGTTCACCAGTTCGTATTTGCGTCCGTCGTCGGGCAGGCAGAGCAGGTCTGCCTCCGTCCAGCGGCGTTTGCGCTTCGGCTGTGTGCGCGTCTTCACGGCTGGCATCGCGTATCACCCATTGTAAGGATACCCTGCGCACAAAAAAAGAGAGGCTCGGTATGCGAGCCTCTGGCAGAGATGCTCTCTGGTTTCAATCCTCACCCGCCTTGGATAGCGGGTGCACCAGATGCATGGGACGACCCTTGCGGAGTCTATAGACGGCGCACCTCTGCCTGTGTTCCGAGCGTTTTCAGTAATCTTCGGGCATTTCGCCGCGTCGTCCGCCCATGCCGCCGCCTGCGGGCGCGGCAGGTCCGCCCATCGGCGCGGTGGGCGGCGGCGCAGCCCCAAAACCACCTGTCGGTCCGCCCATCATCGGCGCGCCGCCCATGCCCGCTGGGCTGACCGCCGCCGACAGCGGATCTTCGATCTTACGCGCCAAGCCGTTCAAATCGGGCGTCTGCGGCGCGGGCAACGGATCGGGCATCTGGTTGTTGCTAATCACCACCAGCACGATGAGCATCACCACGCCCAGCGCAATCACGCCTATCCCTATCGGATCCACACCCTTCTGCATGTGTTTGCCTCCAAAGCGTATTGTACCCGACGCACGGTTCGCGCCGCGCCGCCCAACTCCTGCAGGAAACGGCGCAAGTGGGGCGAATCTGTAGATGATGCGCCCGCAAATCGAAACTGTGTACGCCCTGCCGATTGGCGACCCGCGCCGTCAGTATCTGCTGACCGTGCGCCCCGATGAGATTATCGATACGCATCGCCGCCGCGCGGTGAGCCTCGCCGAAATGACGCGCCTGCTGGAGCCTGCGACCTTCATCCTGATTGGCGAGCAACACGACAACGCCCTGCACCACCAGTTTCAGGCGCAGGTCATCGAAGCCCTCGTGCAGGCGGGGCGCAGCGTAATCGTCGGCATGGAGATGTTCGACCGCACAAAACAACCTGCGCTGAACCTCTGGACGCTCAATCGGCTCCGCGAGGCGGAGTTTATCGAGCAGAGCGAGTGGCGCACGCAGTGGGGGTTTGACTTCACGCTCTACCGCCCCATCTTCGAGGTGGTCTATCGCCATCGGCTGCGACTGGTGGGGCTGAATGTGCCGCGAACGTTGGTGCGCCAAACGGCGCGCGGCGGCTGGCAGAGCATCCCCGAAGCCGAGCGACTGGGCATTCCCGACCCCGACCTTAGCATCGAGGCGCACCGCAAATTGTTCTACGCGCTGCTGGGCGGCGGACACCCCACTGGGCAGCAGGGCGACGACAACTTCTATGCCGCGCAGGTGGTGTGGGATACAGGCATGGCGGACACCGCGCTGCGCTATCTGGAGCGTACCGTGCCTTCCCCGCGCTTGGCGTTCGTGATTCTGGCAGGGAACGGGCATGTGATGTACGATGTGGGCATCTCGCTGCGCTTGCGGATGCGCACGGCGCTTGAGACGCGCGTGATTGTGCCGCTGCCGCCAAGCGACCAGCCTGTGCAGGTGCGCGCAGCGCTGGGCGACTTCGTGTGGCTACCCCGCGCGTAGCCGACGCAGCGCGGCGCGAGCCACCGCCTCCGCAGGCGGCATCACGGGTTCGCGAAACTCGGCATACGGGAATAGCAGTTCGAACGCCCGCTCGAACGCCCTGCGGAAGATGCGGCTTTTGAACATTCCGCCCGTCATGGCGACGGTGAAGATGTCGTCGCGCTCGAACAGTTTCGCGGCGCAGGCGAGCGCGTCGCGCGCCAACTCCTCGCCTGCCTGACGCAGGATGAATTTCGCCCGCATGTCGTCGGCGCGCGCCGTGTCCACCACATGCGTGGCGAACCCCGCGACCACATGGCGCGGCACGCTCCGCTCGTAAAACAGCGGCACGAGTTCGCGCAGGTCGCGCACGCCGAAGTAGCGTTGCACCGCCTCCACCAGCGCGGTTTCGCGGTCGCGCCCGTCCCACGCACGCACGGCGGCGCGAATGGCGCGCATGGCGACATCATACGCGCTGCCTTCGTCGCCCAGCAGCGCGCCCCAGCCGCTCATTTGCGCCTTTAACTCGTCGTCCACGAACCCGCCAATCAGCGCGCCTGTGCCCGCAACGACTGCTACCCCGTGCGCCGTCTCGACGCCCGTGCTGAGCATCGCCATGCGCGACTCTTCAATCGGGTAGGCAGGCGGGTTGCCCAGCCGTTGGAGAACCCAGTCCCAGTTGGCGCGTGTGCCCGCGGCGCAGTAGCCCAGCGCACACACGGGCGCGTCGATGCCCGCCAGCGCGCCGTTCAAGGCGTCCTCGAACGACTGGCGCTGCGTCGCCTCATCTACGAAGTTCAAATTGGCGGGACCGCCCTCGGCGTATGCCAGTCGCTCCCCTTGCTCGCTTAGCACGGCGCAGCCCGTTTTGGTACCGCCGCCCTCCAGCCCGACAACGACGCCCATACTCGCGCGCGAGTATACCCTGCACGCGCCGCGCTGGGGTATAATAGCACACCGCGCGGAGGGGTGGCCGAGTGGCTGAAGGCGGCGGTCTTGAAAACCGCATCCCACCTCGTGTGGGACGGGGGTTCGAATCCCTCCCCCTCCGCCACTGCTGTGAAGGGGAGTCGCGTGTGAAACGCTGGTCGGTTCGGATTGCGCTCGCGCTTGTGGGCGGGCTTAGCTCGTATGTCGGGCTGAGCGCGCTGCTGTTTGTGGCGGCGACGCATCGCGCCAGCCTCTCGCAAGAGGCGCACCAGTACCCCCCGTTGCCCGCGTTGCGTCCTGACGACCGCCTGCTGATTGTCGCGCCGCACCCCGACGACGAAGCGTTGGGCTGTGGCGGGCTGATTGCGACCGCGGCGGCGCAGGGGATCCCCGTGCGCGTGTTGTACCTGACTTCGGGCGATGCGTTCACCGTCGCCGCCGCGCTCACCGCGCGCGCTGCGCCTGACCCCGACGAGTGCTTGCAGTTGGGGCGATTGCGCATGCAGGAGGCGCGTCGCGGGCTGGAGACGCTTGGGATGCGCCCTGACGATGCCGTGTTTCTGGGCTACCCCGATCGCGGGCTGCTGCCGATGACCATACGCCCAAACCGCGTGCTGGAGGCAGGCGCGACGCATACAACGGCTGTGCCCTACGCCGACGCGCAGTCGCCCGACGCGCCGTACCTCGCGCCCGCGCTGATAGACGACCTGCGCCGCGCGATTACCGCGTTCCAGCCGACGCGCGTGTTCACCACCCACCCACTGGACGACCACGAAGACCACGCCGCCGCCGCGCTGCTGACCCGCGAGGCGATTGCGCAGGCCGTGCAAGCAGGCGAGATTGCCCCGCCCGCGCTCTACTACTACCTCGTCCACTACGGAGACTGGCCGCTGCCGCAGGGCATGCACCCGAACCGCCCGCTGACGCCGCCGCTGGGGCTTCTGGGCGAGCCGTGGCAGGTGTTCTGGCTGGACAACGCCGCGCTGCAGCGCAAGCGCGACGCCATCCGCGCCCACGAGTCGCAATACGCAATACTGGCGCGCTTTTTGAGCAGTTTCATACGGCGCAGCGAGCTGTTCCTGCCTGCCTCGCCCCCGCGCCCGCGCTACACCCTGCCCACCGACGACAACCCCGCCGTTCACCTGCAGCCGCGCGCCGATTTGGCAAGCATGCAGGCGCAGGCGGGACGCGAAGGCGTGCGGGTGAGCCTCGAAACGCGCGAACCCCTGCGCACGCCGTATCAAGTGGAACTGACCCTGCTGAGCGTCGACGCGCAGGGCAACTGGAGCGATACGCGCTGGCGGTATCCGAACCAACGGTTGTCGGCGCGGCGCGCGGGCAACGCGCTGCATCTGTGGCTCCCACACCGCCCGCTGGCGAACGCCGAACGCGCCTACCTACTCGCGCGAGTCAAACTGTACGGGGCGGAACTGGATCGGTCGGGCTGGCTGCCAATCCCGCTCCCGTCGGCAGGCGCGGAATCGGGCGTCCCAACTGGCGGGTCAGCGCCTCAATCCGCTCCATAATGAGTGCGCTGAAGGCGTCGCGCGCTTCGCGGTCGGTGCGTGCGCCGAACACCTCATCGTAGCGCACAGGCTCCCCGAAGGCGACCTTGACCTGTGCGCGGCGGGGCAGTTTCGCGCCTTTGCGCCACGCTTGCTCGCTGCCCACAATCGCCGTCGGCACCACAGGCGCACCCGAATGACGCGCCAGCAGCGTCACGCCTGGCGTCGGGGGCAGCAGATGCTCGCCCGCGCCGCGTGTGCCCTCGATAAAGATAATCACCGCGCGCCCGTCCCGCAGAAACTGCAGTGCGGTCTTGATTGCGCCCACATCCGCCGCGCCGCGCTCCACAGGGAACGCGCCCAGCCGACGGATGAGTCTGGAGAACAGCCCGTAGCGGAACAGCTCCGCTTTGGCGATAAACCGCAACTCGCGCGGGCAGGCGCAGCCAATCAGCGGCGGATCGAGCAGGCTCAAATGATTCGGCGCGATAATCGCCGCGCCCTCCAGCGGCACATTCGACGCGCCGTGTACCTCCAGCCGCCACACCAGCCGCGCAAAGCCGCGCACCAGCACCCAACCCGTGCGATACAGCCAATCGTCCGAGCGCACAACCATCACTCAATCACGAACTCCGAGCGCACCTCCGTCGGCATGCGCAGCGTCGCCGACGCCGAGCAATACTTCTCGTCCGAGAGCTTGACCGCCTTCTCCACCGCCTTCGGGTCTAAGTTGTTGCCCTGCAGGTAGTGGGTGATCGTCACTTCCGTGAAGCGGCGGGGGTGTTCGGGGTGTCGCTCGCCGTGGATCTCGATGCGGTAGGCGGTCAGCTCCTGCTTCATCTTGCGCAAAATCGCGACCACATCCATCGCCGTACATGCCGCGAGTGCCAGCAGCAGGTGTTCCATCGGCGTCGCGGCGACATCGTTGCCCCCTGACTGCGGATGGGCATCGAACAGCACCTTGTGCCCCGTGATGTCGCACGCGCCCTCAAACAGCATGTTGCCTTTCCACACCAGTTCGCCGTCCATACCTATAAAGATACCCGTCGGGGGTATGCTATTGGCGGAGATCTACAGTGGGTAGACGGAGTACCTCAAGCTCACGGAAATCCAGCGAGAAACCAGCAGGAGTTGCCCTCGTCACATAGAACCCCGCTCACAGGGGGAAATACGCCGATGCCCGACGCAACGAAGCGTCCCGTCGCGGAATGGCGCGAAACGGAGTGGCTGCAACACTTGCAGCGGCAGGCGCGACGACTGACCGCCTGCCCGCATTCAGCCGACGACCTCGCCCATACCTGCCTGCACGCCTTCCACGCCCACCACCGCTGCTACCCGTGGCAACACCACGAACCCGCCCGCGCCTTACGCTGGTGCTGCCAAAAACTCCGCGCCCTCGCCTGCGACGCCCACCGCTACGCCGAACGCCACCCCTGCCTCGCGCTGGAGACTCTGCCCGAAACCGCTGCTTGCGTAGATATCGCCGCGCAGATGCAGGCAGACATCGACGGCGAGCGGTTCGTGGCGAGCCTGCCGCCGCGCCTGCGCGCCGCCGTAGAGTTGCGCCTTGCGGGCTATTCTTGGGACGAGGCAGCGCAGCAGTTAGGGGTCAGCGCCAGCACCCTACGGGGGTATTTGCCCACTTTGCGGGCGAAATTCATAGATTTTTTCGGTTATGACCCATCGAAACGGGCTTCTGAATCGTTAATTAGGGCAGAGGGGAAAACCGTCCCCTCTGCGAATAGAGGAGGAGACAGCGATGAAGGCGATACTCGGAGTGATGAACGGCTTTGTGGGGATACGAAACACACGCGAGAAGGAAGATAAATCCCCCGCTGTTGTGGAACGCGCGAAGCGTGGCGGTCTGCGCGGGATACGCCGTGTGTTGATGGGTTCAAAGGGACGCTGGCTGATGGCAGCGACGTTGTTTGGCGTTCTCTACTGTTCGCTTCTGGACGTTCACGGACAAGTTGTTATAAGCGACCCGCAGAGAAGAGACTTGGAGGTGGTCAGAAATAGACTCAGCGCAGAATTCGAAAAAGTGGTCGTTCTTAGACCGAAAGAGCTATTAGTTATGCACCCCTTAGGAGATTATACTTCACATCGAGAGATTCCCGAGTCAAACGGTACAGTACGCGTGACGAATTGGGATGCGTTAGGCGGTGACGTGGTTGCGATAGGGGAGGAGTATGTGATTTACACAGCTCCTGAAGCACCGGGTATATATCCAGTAATTTGGTCTAATGGCACGGAAACACTGTTTTTCTTAGTGGAGGTGGTAGAAAAGGATACTGAACTCCCCGAATGTACGTTGGAGCCGATAGTACCTACAGCGGGAGATACACCATTTTTACTTTTATTCTCACTATATGAACCACTCGCTACACCCGAGGGGGTCAAGGTGTGCATGAAAAAGGGTGTTCCCTTAAATCCAGGCTCACGTCCACGTGGTAGATGCACCGGAGGCAGCAGGCGCACCGTAAGTAATACGAAGATCAACCAAGGAGATCGATGGCGAGACATTGCTGAAATAACGATTACGTCTCAACTATCTGCTGAACTAGCGCGAATCGGGATCAACGTGAGCGTAGGAACTACTATAAAGGTCGAAGCTCATGAGCGCGTTCACACGACCATCCATAATGAAGATTGCTACAGATGCGAAAACGGTGTATGGAAACTTGTTGGCGGAAGAGTTAGTTATACTCGATGTGTTTACGTAATAGAGTATAGACCTACTTGGGTTTGCGATGCCGTGGCAGCGGGCATTATACGCCTTGATCCTTGTGGTGGTAGACCTTTTCCAGACTATAACTGTCTAGACTGGGGAGATTGCAAATGTCCAGACGCCGTCATTTATGGCTGTCCGTGATAGTTTTGGGGGTCGGGCTGACAGTATCTACCTATGTATTCTATTTTACTGATAGCCCGACTCCCCAAAAGGACAAGACTCATATACAGGTTTCCGTCAAAAAGATACCTGTCGAGCAAGTTCTGTTCTTGCATCCAGGTCAGCAAGTTGTTTTTCGATTAACCCGTCCTGCACCCCCGAAGGTTGAGATTCAAAAGGGAGTTGTAGTATACGTTTGGAGGACCGACACAGGAGAGATTACTTTTGCAGATGACCGAGAAATACACTACACTGCCCCCAAGCAGAGTGGGGTAGCCGATTTTATCGAGTACCGCCTTCCTCGAGAACAACCTATCTTTTCCCTCATGGTAATGACTCGTGGCAATCATCAGGTTCAGAAAATGGAGGAAGAGGCGCGTCGTGCGTCGTCTCGATCTTCTAAGGAATATGGTGTAGGTACTGCCCAGTTCCGCTTGAGAGTTGTTCTGGATTCTGCAGCGAAATAAGGTCTGAAGGTGGCGAGGTGCAGTATGTGTACGACTATGAGTTGGGCGAGCCTGCGTATGGTCAAGTGCGGAAGGTGATAGACGCTTTGGGGCGTGCGACGGAGTATTGGTATTATGGCGCGAACGATGCGAACTTAGCGCGTCGGGGTCTGGTGCGTCGGGTGGAGGCGCCAGGGGGTTATTGGCGCGAGCTGGATTATGGTGGTGCGGGCTGGTTGGCGCGTCGCGAGGCGCAGACGGCGGATGGTAGTGAGGTGACGGCGTACACCTACGATGCGTGGGGTCGGTTGCGTGCGATTGACTATCCGCGCAGTGCGGATGTGCGGATGGGCTGGGACGGCGAGAGCAGGCGCGTGTGGGTTCAGGATGGCGCAGGGCGTCGGGAGTATACCTACACGGCGTGGGGTCAAGTGGCTCGTCAGCGCGGGTGTTGTGGCAGCGCAGACGGGATAGAGGTTGTGGCGGTGTCGGCGATTTATGATGAGGCGGGCAGGAAGACCTCGGAGCGTGAGGAGCGTGCGGATGGCAGTGGGGTACGCACGATTAGTTACACCTACGATGGTCTGGGTCGGCTGGAGGCAGTAGGCGACTATCGGGGTGCTGTGGTGTACCGCTACGAAGTGGGCACGGGTCGTCTGCAGCGGGAGGTCTATCCGAACGGCAGTTATGTGGCGTACACTTACTATGGCGCGGACAATCCGTCGCAGGTGGGTTTTGTGTGGAAGGTGGAGCATAAGCGTTCGGCGAATGAGAGCCTGCTGATAGGGTACGAGTATACCTATGACTTGCTGGGTCGTGTGGTGCAGAGCGTGGAGTATCCAAGTGGGGACACGACGGTTTATGCCTACACGCCCGCGGGTCGTTTGGAGAGCGAAGTTCGCGAGGGTCAGGTGTGGTACAGTCGGTACTATGGGTATAATCCAGACGGCAGTCGGCATACGGTGGTGCGCAACGATATGTTGAACGGTGCGCATGTGGATGTGTATGCCTATGACCCTGTATCAGGCCGGTTGTCGTCGGTGCAGGATACGTTGACGGGCGAGGTGAATAGTTTTGCGTGGAACCCAGAGGGCACTTTGGCTCGGTGGTCAAGTGATGAGCCGAACAGTTATGCGCGTGTGTTCGGGTACGACGAGGAGGGTCGCTTGACGAATATAGAGCGCGACTACGGGTCTGGCGGTGTGCAAGTGGCGTATGAGTACGGGTACAATAGCGACGGTGCGCGTGTATGGCAGCTGGATGTGCGGAACGGGCAGGAGTATCGGTATGTGTGTCGTATTGGGTGTGGCGGTGTGCCGATGCAGGTGTATGACCGACCGACCAGCGGGGGAGTTGGGCGAGTGTGGAGGACTACTTGCCTGCAGGCAACGCGCTGCAGCCGTGCATTTGCGCAGTGGTTTCGCTTTCGCGAACAGCGGCTTGCGAACAGCAGACTGCCTCTTCTCGAAATGTGGTATACTCCGCATTAGGAGGGCGTCCCTTTCGTAGGGGCGCAGCGGTTAATGCCATACATCACGCTCAAGCAAGCTGCGCAGCAGCTGGGGATTGAAGAGCAAGTGCTGTTGGAGTGGGCTCAGCAGGGGTTCCTCACCGCCTACCTGCCTGCACCCGCTCCGCAGAGGTCGTCCCGTACTCGAAGCAAGCCGCTGTGGGGGTACTATGTCCCGATGTCCCCCAGCCGCAGTGCAACCCGCGACCTTTACTTCAACACGGAAGACATCGAGGAAATCGCCGACGACATAGCATGGAGCAAACTTGGGCGAAGGCGCCTGTGGGACGAGGATGAGGACGCCTAATCAAGGTGATGTATGGCTCATCGCCGACATATTCAACCCTGAGAACAAGCATCGCCCAGCAGTAGTAATCAGCACTGCAGAGTACTCCCGTTGCCGAATTGAA
>Ga0209478_1002450_pt1 | contig 10552 bp, 7 predicted proteins | sample DewCreD2012metaG_5_FD_184109 | JGI IMG/M metagenome (GOLD analysis project Ga0209478, IMG submission 184109) | Hot spring sediment bacterial and archeal communities from British Columbia, Canada, to study Microbial Dark Matter (Phase II) - Dewar... ... | reverse complement strand
TTGAGCGCAGGCGAAGTCGTCAACAAAGCTCTGGTCCATGTTACGCCGCCGTAATAACCAAGCGGCGTCAAGAGCGGGTTTTGACCCGTAATGTCGCTTGCTATTGTCCCACTTGTGCCGCTTGTGTTGCCGATTAAGTTATTTCCTTGCAGGTGAGCGTTCCAGCAAAATCAGGACCACCAGACGAAGCACTATTATTTGCGATAATCGTATTCCTCGCGTTGACTGTGCCTCCGTTGTAAATACCGCCGCCGAAGCCGCCGGTATTTCCTGACACAGTGCAGTTAGCCATTGTAAGCGTGCCAGAGTTGAGAATGCCGCCGCCGTTGCCGCCGGGGTTACCATTTCTCACTGTAACGTTGTTGATCGTCAGATTAGCTTCACTGTTTACTTGAAAAACTCTAGTTGCATTGTTCCCTGAAATCTCTATCCTCTGCGCGCCACCCGCATTCGTGATCGTCAATGTCCCTGATCCTGAGTTGATCGTAAGTTGCCCCAAAGACGAACTCAGCGTAATCGTGCAAACTCCGCCTGAACAACCAGAATCACTCGTCGGAATGTTGAAGTTGATTGTGTCATTTGCTGTTGTCGAATTCGCAGCCGCTATCGCCTCACGAAGACTACAATTTCCAGATACGCATGTCCCGTTCGTGTCTGCTGTCTTCGTCACAGTGTAGGTCGCTGCTGAAACAATGCTCACGCAAGCAACGCTTATCAGAAATGGAAAAATCAATCTTGTAAAATCACTCAAGAAATTACTAGACTTATATATTCTCATTTTCTCCCTCCTGGAATTTAGCTCGTCAGAAATTTAATTTAAAAAGTAAGACTTAGCTCTTCAGAAATTTAAAAATTGGTAATACTATTTTAAAACTTTTTTCGGAATTGTAAACCATTATTTTTGTGAATTAAGGTTGAGAGGTAAAATTTTTCAGAGATTCTTGAAATTTTCAGAGGGTTTACGGCTGGTTTTTGACCCTTTATTCAGGAATCACAGTATTGACTGCGAAGAGGATCCTTAACTTTGGAAATTGCTGATTTGGGTTTTTGCTTTAAGCTTAGCGAGTTTTTAGTTTAGCTGTAATGCTATCTTCTTTTGCCCTTTTTCTGAGTTCCTCATGTCATTTTTTTGATTTTCTCACTTCGTCTTGTTTTTTCCTTAACTTTTCTTTTTATTCCTTTTTTTTATGTTTTTTGCTCTTTAGCAATTTAGATTTATTTTCAATGGCGAATTTGATGAGTGCATTTTTGCCTTTAAGTTTTAGCTTTGCAGCTATTTTGAAACGATGATTCTCCACTGTTCGAATGCTAATAGAGAGTTCCTCAGCAATTTCCTTGTTAGTTTTATATTCGGAGATCATATAAAGAATGAGTTTTTCGGTCGATGTTAGAAGATCAAGTTTGGAAAGTCTGCTTTTACCTATGGTACGTTTAAAGAAAAATTCATAAAGTGATGGGCTGATGTAGTTCTGATTCTGGGCAACGGCCTTTATACAGTCAATAATCTCCTCTACTGCATCTTCCTTTAAAACATAACCACAGATCCCTAAGTCAAATGCTAGATTAAGCATTTTTTCATCCTTGTAAAGAGATAGAATTATTATCTTGACCGGAGATCCTGCTTTTTTTAGGTAGCGTACAACTGCCAATCCATCGAGCAATGGCATGTTGATATCAAGAATGGCTATTTCTGCGATTGATTGTTGTAACAGTTGTAAAGCCTGCTCTCCATTTTCAGCCTCAGCGACAACTTCAAACATTGGCTCTGACTCTACTATTTCCCGAAGACCGAGACGGAAAATCGGATGATCATCCGCAATCAAGATTTTTATTTTTTCATCGCTCATCTTTTTTATTTTTTCAAATGATGGTTCATAGCAATATCGATGCTGATAGTTGTTCCCCTTCCTTTTGCGGTTCGAATTGAGCAAGTACCACCAAGCATACGGGTTCTTTCTTTGATACTTATCAGACCTAAATGGCTTCTCTTATTTTGAAGCTGACTTTCCAGGGCAAATCCACATCCATTATCGGAAATTGTTAAAATAATGCTCCCCTTGTTTCTTTTAATTTGGACCGTGGCCTCTGTTGCACCGGAGTGGCGAACGATATTGTTAAGCGCCTCTTGTACTATGCGGTACAGGGTTATTTCTTCTCCTTCTGAAAATAAGCCATCGAGGTCATCTATTTCAAAGAAAAAGTTGATCTCAGAGGATTCAGCAATTTTCTCAATCATCGCCTCGATAGCCTCTTTCAAACCTAACTGTTCCAGATAGGAAGGACGAAGATCATAGGAAATGCGACGAACCTCGGCTAACGCTTGAGTGGCTGTGGCAATTATTTTGTTCAGTTGTTCGGTTATTTTCGGTTCGTTAGAGCTTTGTTTTAAACCAAATGCAGAGTAATTCTTGATAATTATCAAACTTTGTCCTAGGCTGTCGTGAAGCTCTACTGCTATTCTTTTTCGCTCATTTTCTTGTGATTCTATTAGTTTTCTCGAAAACAAAGCCTGCGTTTCATTTAGCTGTTTCAAATGAGCGATGCGAATGCCGTAAATAATGAAAATAAACAACAATACAGCCGATATTACTGATGTGTAAAACCACCATGTTTGATAGAATCTCGGTAATACTTTTATCTGAAGAGTTGTTCCTTTTGAATTCCACACTCCATCGTTGTTGGCAGCAATTACATGAAAGCGAAAATCTCCCGGGGGCAAGTTCGTATAAAATGCTGTGCGGCGGAAATTAGCATCAACCCACCCATTATCATAACCTTCCAGCATGTATTTAAAGCGAGTTTTTTCAGGCGCAACAAAACTCAAGCCGGTGTAACGTATTTCGAGATTAAAAACTCCAGAGGTCAGCTCTATGTTTTCCAGATTTTCAATTCGCTTTTTATCGATTATCACTTCCTCGATAAAAACAGGCGGTATGAGTTTATTGGTTTTTATTTTTCGAGGATCAATAACAACGGCTCCTTTCAAGGTTGGAAACCATAATCTTCCATCCTGAGTACGCCAGCCTGCTGGCTGTCCTCCGCCATTAGTTTCGCGAGTTTGCATTCCGTCGCTATTGTCATAATAAATTGGCATCACCGAATCGACTATTCCTTCAGCAAAATCGTTTAGCTCACGACGGTTGATACGCAAGATTCCACGATTACCGCTCATCCAAAGATTGCCTTCTTCGTCCTCGATAATGCGCGAAATCGTATTATCGGGCAAACCCTCTTGCTTGGTGTAATGAGTGAAATGTCCATTTTTCAGGCGATTCAGTCCACCTCCATAGGTTCCAATCCAGATAACCCCATCTGAGTCTTCATATATGGCGCGAACATGATTGCTAGAAAGACCATTTTCAGTTGTATAGTTAATAAATTGCCCGTTTTCAAACTTGCTGACACCTCCGGTCGTGCCGATCCACAGGGCGCCAGAACTATCTTCGGTGATAAAACGTATATCTTCGCTGACTAATCCATCCTTTTTACCATAAGCTATAAATCTTCCGTTTACGAAACGATTAAGTCCCCCATCGTAAGTTCCAACCCAGAGAGTGCCCTTGCGATCGCGATAGATCGCAAGCACTACTTTTCCTGTCAATCCACTATTCTGAGAATTGTAGCGAGTGAATTTTCCATCTTTAAAGCGAACTAGCCCTCCATTCCATGTTCCAATCCACAGGCTTTTTTCCTTTTCGTCAGCAAACAAAGACCAAACACAGGTGTTTGGTAATCCATCTTTCGAAGTGTAGATCTCAAATTTCTCATTGACTAAACGAGCCAGTCCGCCACAAGCTAGCCCCATCCAGATGTTTCCTTCCCAATCTTGTGTGATAGGAACAACGTTTTGTGCACTTGGAGGAAGTCCCTGTTTTGCACCGTATACAATTAAGCTGGCTACCTTTAATCGTGCTAAGCCTCCCGTGTTCATTCCAATCCATAGATTGTTTTCGCGATCACGAATAACGGTCGTAAAACTACGATCAGGTAACTCTTTGCTTAGACTGTACGAAACTGGCTCTCCGGTTTCGGTATCTATTAAGAATAATCCAGATTTCGTGGCTGCCCACAACAATTTATCGTTTTCTTTATAAAGTGCTCTAACTTCGAGATTTCTCAATCCTTTGTTCAAGATAAACTTACCATCGTAAAAGCGAAATATGCCTGCTTTAGTGGCAAGATACAAACCATTCTCAGTTAATAAAAGGTCATTGACAAGGTCGGGCGAAGCTCTCCTTGATGGGTCGGGTGTCTTAACATGGCCATTTTCAAAATGGATAAGTCCCGAAGCAGTACCGACCCATACTGAGTTTTGATTACTTCCCTCAATGATGCTGTAAATCGCTCGACTAGATAATCCAGTAAGCTGCGAGATATTTTCTAACTCTCCATCTTTGAATCTAAAGAGCCAGTTTTCTGTACCAATCCATAAAGCACCGGAGCTATCCTCGTTGATCGCTGTAACGGTCTCATCGCGTAGTTTCTCGAGTCCTTTAGGCAATTGGAATTTTCCATCGGCGTAACAGATTATGCCGCCTCTTTCCATACCAATCCATAGAGTGCCAGCCCGATCTTCGTGCAATTTAAAAATACGATTACTATGCAAAATCAGAGTATTTGTAGCATCGAATACCGTGAAGCTTATACCATCGAAACGTGCTAATCCACCAGTGGTTCCAACCCAAATATAACCATCTCGCGTTTGAACAATTGAGGTAACTGAGCTTTGTGGTAATCCATTCTCTATTCCCCAATAATCAGCCACGTAAGAAATTGGCCATCGCAACTGCTTTTCAGTTATATTTCCCTGACCTCTATTTACCTGTGTCGCTAAGGAAAAAATCAATAATAGGGTAAGTCTTGAGCTTGTTCGAAGTAGATTTCTAAAGCCCCCAAGCAAGTCATGAATCGAGGTAGCTACGGTCTTGAGTGACGATGTGTATGTTTCGGAAAACATACTTTCTTGACCTAAATTTAGAAAAAATCAGAGAGTCTTTGTCGTGGGGAACGCTCTCTCGCAAATAGAAACTTTCGGCTTAAGAGCTCAAGCAACTACCAGCAGAATCATAACAGATTGTTTAAATCACAGCAAACAAAGCAACTTTGTATCATGACGTTCTTTTACAAAGTACTATGCGATGTTCTTGCAACAGATTTCCTTCAGAGCCGAGCCAAAATAATACCTTGCAATAATCTACAACAATCCAGGATAGAAAGCACAAAAGGCAAGTCATCGTAAAAGACTTGCCTTTTGTGCGAAGCAATGAAATTTCGCTTTAGAAAGTGAAGCGAATTCCAAATTGCACTTGGCGACGCCTGAAGACTAAGCCTCTAACTTCATCCAAGGCTGCCTTGTCACTAGCGGTGGTATAGGGGAAGTTCAGTGAACCAAATGTTCCGTCCAGTCCTGCATAAACCCCCTTAGGCGCGTTGTTAAAGACATTAAAGATACTCAGGCTAGGCTCTAACACCCAATTCTCTTTGTATATTTTAACCGGACGGCTTAGCCTATAATCGGCAGTGAAGCGATTTTGAAAAGGATTAGGATTTGAGTCAGGAACTAAAGGAATCGGCTGAATAACGGCTCCTAATGCTCTCATTTGAGCTTCAGTGAATATGCCAGCGTTGACTAAGCGCTGTCCGTGCGGAGTTAGGCGCCCAGCATACTGAGCATTGAAGGCTGAGATTACCTTATTCAAATCACGAATATTCTTTATCTTCCTACCGAAAGCCCCTATATTTGTGCCAGGGAGGAGATCAACGCGTGGAAGTCCACCACCAATACCACCATCGCCATTTATATCAGATGTGAAGATGCTATTTGCACCGAGTCGCCTTGGAACAAATAGAGATATAGGCGGAGAAGTTGAGAAGCGATAAATTTGATCTAGACGGAATCAGCCAATAAGATCGAAGCTGGCGCTGATGGTAAGAATATGCTTGCGATCCAATCCATTTGGACCGTAGTCATCATTGAATCTTCGATTATTCGTCACGTTAGCAATAAACTCTGGACGATCTCCACCGCCCGTCGATTTGTTACTGCCTAAAGCATAGCCCACGGTGTAGGAGACGTTTTTAATCAAAGAGGTATCTCCAAATTGGAAAATCCCGAGGTTTTCCTTCCCTAGATTTCCAATCATGTAGACTTGTAAGGCTCTATACGTAGAAAAACCACCTGTTAAGAGGCGTGCTCTTGTTAAACTACTTCTTCCAGGAAAGACTGAATCACTCGCTAAGCCAAAGGCAGTTATCCGAGTGCCTGGATTATTGTTTAAGTAGTTCTGAACGAATGTAGGATTGAGAGTATTAGCATTACATCCCGTTTGACCAGGACAAACTACGTTTGCAACACGAGTGCGTGCTGCTGTTTCATTGAAGAAACGAGCGTCACGACGATTTTCTATATCAACCAGGAGGATAGGAAGCCCTATACCGCGTTGGTGTATATAGTCAACCGAGATAACATTGTTCTTGAAGATTTTCCTTTGGAAACCAATGTTGAACTGAATTGAATAGGGTATTCTATAGTCGCCGGGGATTTGTCCGCCAAAAGTAACCCCATTTGTGTTGGCAAATTCAGAGGGGCCTCTTCTGGGGTCATAGTTTTGAATATTGGAATAAGCTGCTTGTACTGCAGTATGTATTCGCCCCAAAGTATCCAACAGACTCCTTATAGGCTGTCCGATCAAACAACTGTAATCGCCGGCAGCAGGATTACAGCCTGGGAAAGGAACGGTACCTATATTTATTGGATTGCCATTTGGACCGACAATTGGACTTGATAAGAAAAGAACAGTTGGTCCGATACCGGTCGTGATCCTTGCGAATTCATCGAAGAGTGAATTATTAAAGATGTAGCCTTCATAGGCCAAGTAAAAGCCACCACGAACGCTGGTCTTTCCGTCTTTGAAAACATCCCATGCAAAACCAAGTTGAGGACTGAAGGCATTCTTCGGGAATTTAGCAACATCACCTAATCTTGGTCCAAACTGATCAAGTTGTGGTAGTCTTGGGGCATTGCGGTCTGCAAAATAATTCGTCTCGTAGTTATAGCGAAGCCCCAAATTGAAAGTTAGATTAGGCAAGACCCTCCATTGATCATTAACATAGAATGAAAAGCGCGTGTTGTATTTTCCTCCAAACGGTAGGTTGTGAGCAGGTCTAGCGGTAAAGAATCCTGCATTTGGACCAGTTGAAGCATCTATAAGCGGATAGTTTAAGGGATCAGTCGCGGATCCGCTCACAGGACCAGCATTGAAATCCCCTATTACAGTCAAAGGACCAGCAAAGTTTGCAAAACCACCTAAAATGATGCGATTTATATCAGCACCGTATTTCAATGTGTGCTTGCTGAATAAGGCGGTGCTGCCATCATACTTGAACTGATAGTTATCCTGGTAGGTTTGCTGTGGAGCCAAATTATTGGGACCTACTGCAAGATCGCCGACTTCTAAAAGGTAAGGAATCCCTTGAGGCGTCTTCAGGAAGGTAAATCCACTTAACTCTCTACTTTCAATTCTGTTGTTGAAGTTAACATAACCAAAGCGGAAGGAATGTGTGAATTTCGAACTGACGAAGTCTAATCCGACGATATGGGTGTTGGTCCAGTCAACATTTTGAAACGGAGACCTTACAGTTCCTAGACTTCTGCTGGTAGAATCATCGTCATTAAAATTGTGCAGGTAAAAAATCTTCACATTATCTCTGGGAGTCCAATCAAGGCGATTTAAAGCATATCTAGCTTTGATTGGAACCGTCGAACTACCGTTGAAGCCAGGAAAGTTTGCTGAGACGTAAGAGCTAAAGTCCTTTTGGTTGAACCTTTCAAAGTTCGAAAAGAAGAAAAGCTTATTATTGATAAAAGGACCTTGGAAACGATATCCTTCCTGGTCACGGTTAAATTCAGGCTTCCTTGCTTCAAATGCAGGCCGCGCATCGAACTTTTTGTCTTGTTTGAAGAAGAAGCCGCTTCCTGAAAACTTATTTCCACCGTAGCGGGTTGCAATACTGATTGCACCAGATGTTGTTAATCCAGAGGTTGAAAGATCGAAGGAAGAACGTTGTAAGTTAAACTCTTGAACTGCATCTGTTGAGAGGTTAGCTACTGTGGTACCGACAGTCTCATCTGTTACATCTATACCTTCAATTTGGACCCTAGTTCCAGTTCCTGAACCACCGTTAACTCTTACTGCACGAAAGGCGTTTTCCTTTGTTGGATCTATATTTCCACCATCAACTGGGGTAACACTGGGTTGTAATACCGCTAGATCGAGAAAGTTGCGTTCATTAAGCGGCAAAATACTGATTTGACGTGTCGTAATAACCCCGTCAACCGTTTGTCTTGTAGTGTCAACCTGAATTTCGGTTGAACCTATATCAACTTGAACTACTTGTTCTTTTGCACCGATTTTCAGGCCAACATCTACTCTAGCAACCTAACCGACTTGAACTACGACATTCTCAACGGTTGCGGTATTGAAACCTTCTTTTTCTATCTTTACAGTGTAGCGCCCTGGGGTTAGTGAACGAACAGTAAAAAGCCCTTCTTCATTACTAGTAACCGTAACTGTTCGCCCAGTCGCAACATCTGTTATGCCTACGGTTGCTCCTTGCACAACCGCACCTTGCGGGTCAGTTACGATTCCTTCTATCGTTCCTGTTGGTGTTTGTGCAAACATACTAAAGGTCAAAACACCAACAAAACCCAAAATCATTAATAACTTTTCAATTGTTTTCATATTGTCTCCTCCATTGAGCTGCAATTTCAAACGCTCGTAGAAGTTCCCGATTTGTAAACTTTTGAGCGTTTTTCGTAAATTAATAACGCAATGAGCATGCCATGAAATCAATATACATGCAAGTCCTTGAAAATACCGTCTCCACACAATAACTTCCAATAAATTTAGAAAAATATCCAAAATTTTGGATATTTTGTTTCGATACGATTTTCTATGATCTGAGCTATGACTTTCTTAAGTTGATTTCTGCTGACAAGGAATTTTATCATGATTTAAAAACTCCCGGCAGATTCCGTTTTTAAAGCTAGATAGGCACTTCAGGCAGAGGCATTCTGAGAATTGCTGATTTAATTTCTTTAAGGTAGATGAATCTAAAGAAAGGCTAAAGCACCAGCATCTTTGGTCCTTAGCGCCACAAGGAAACTTGTTTTGACATAATGGGCAGATTTTATCTTCCATGAATTCTAATTGTCATATTTAGGAAAAACTCATTTAGTTTAATTCGAGACATATTGGGAAAACTGATAACAACGATTCAGTTTCCAGCTAGAAATTCTCAGCTCCGTCGTTTAGAAATTGTGAACACTAGTCTTAAGACGGATGCATCGGGATTTTCAGTAACCCTTGCCAACCTCGAGCACAAAAGATTGAGAGGCTCATTACGATCTTTATTGCACTTAACTAAATTCATGACAAGAGGAAACTTCCGATATAAGGCTTTTAACGAAGTCTCTGAGATTTTTGATCGTTAAAATCTTTAAAATTCCACTCTAATGCTTCTACTGTATGGTTTGCGTAAATATGACAAAAACTCCCGCGCCCAAAAAATCAATTGAATTACCAGCATTCAGGAAATAATGGGCAAAATGAACACCTTCAAAAACGACAGAAAATGTATGGTAACCTCGCTGCAGAATGAACGGAGCTACATCTCAAGGCTCGAAAAAAATTAGCGAGGACAACCTCGTAGGCAGCGTCGATATTCTAGTCTGCACCTTTTCTTGTTTTTCTTCCTCTTGCACAATTTGTATTCTTCACGACAGACGTAAGGACAACCGCTTCCTTGTCCTTCAGCTAAAATGGGCGGCGCGACAATGAGAAACGAGAGTAAAACGATAAAAGCAAATCTTGCTTTCATTGCACTTACTCCTTTACTCAGTTTTTCTTTAGCACAAAATATCAAGAATCAGCATTAATTTCAAGATAAAATTTAAATTATTTTAAAAACTACTGTGTTCCTAGCCGTCAGCCCCTTCAAGATTTCTTCAATAACTCCACTTCATGACTTCTTAAAATCGCCGGAATTCGTCGCAATCCCTCCCAGCATTCTAAGAAAGCCCCTTAGAATTCAGTTCATTTTCAGAAAAGCTATTTGAAATTTCTAGAGTTAAAGATCCCCTTCGCAATCGATGCCGTGATTTCCGAGTAAAAGGTCAAGAATCAGCCATAACCTTCTGAAAATTTCGAGAATTTCTGAAAAATTTTACCTCTTAACCTTTTTTTGGTGAAGTTGTAATTTCGTTCTTTCTATAACTTAATCGATACACCTTCAAAAATTCACAAAAATAATTATTTACAACTTTGAAAAAAAGGTTTATAGTTTCAGAATATTTGAATTTTTGAGGGATAAAAGATGAAACAAAATATTAGACCAGAAAATTTCAGTAACATTTTGTTGAGTAAAGTAGCAAGGATGATTTTGTTATTGGTGATAAGCGTTGCTTGCGCTGGCATTGTTTCAGCAGCGACCTACACTGTGACGAAGACAGCAGACACGAACGGGACATGCATGCCTGTAAATTGTAGTCTTC
>Ga0209478_1002446_pt1 | contig 10570 bp, 16 predicted proteins | sample DewCreD2012metaG_5_FD_184109 | JGI IMG/M metagenome (GOLD analysis project Ga0209478, IMG submission 184109) | Hot spring sediment bacterial and archeal communities from British Columbia, Canada, to study Microbial Dark Matter (Phase II) - Dewar... ... | reverse complement strand
TGGTCAGTGGCCGTACGCTACTGGCCATGGGCGTATCCCTCCCCTCCTTAGCCAGGATTTGGGTGAGTGGATACGCCCCTTGCTTGCCAGGGCCCTCTGGCTTTTACACAATCCACGGTACGCTACCGCTGGCGGTAGGGGCATTGCCGCGCGCGGGGCGGCTGGTATAATGAGGTTGTCGACGCGGGGTGGAGCAGTCCGGTAGCTCGTCGGGCTCATAACCCGAAGGTCGGAGGTTCAAATCCTCCCCCCGCTACCATATGGATCGACACCCACCCCGGGGAGAGTGCCGATCTGGGCCACCAGGCCATCCCCGTCCGGCCAGAGGATGATCTCCCCCAGCAGTCCGGCCAGCAGGGCCCGGGCCCGTTCCCTGTCTCGGCCCAGCACCGCGCGCAGATCCCGCAGCGCCCGCTCCGCCAGGGCCGGGACGGCACGGATCGTCGCCCCCACCGCGTCCGCCCGGGCGCCGAGCTGATCGCGCAGCCGCCGGATCGTCTCCTCGGTCTCGGCCAGCATCTCCACCAGCACGGGGAGCGCCGCTCCACCCTTCGCGGTGCGGATGGCCTCCTTGATCCGCTCCCGCTCCGCCTGTACCTGGCGCAATTGCTGCTCCAGCGCCTCGCGGCCGCCTGATCGCTGCCGGCTCATCCGCCGCAGGGCTGAGGCCACCTGGCGCTGGAGTAGACCACGTGCTCGGGGGTGAAGACCTGCGCTTCGAGGGCCGCCAGGATGGCGGCCTCCAGCCGGTCACGCCGGACCCGCCGGGCATTGTCACAGACCTGCGGCCCCCGGTCGGCGTTGAACCCGCAGCCGTAGCTGCGGCTGTTCACCATCACATAGCGCGCCCCGCAACGGCCACAGCGCAGGAGGCCGGAAAGGACCCTGCTCCGCGGGCGGCAGCGCCAGCGTCAGGAGCTCCCCGCCCTGCAGGAGCACCTCCACCGGGCGGCCCGGGACCACCGTGATGGCCAGTAGACATCCGCTGCGCCGCCGGAGGCGACCACCGCGACCGGCGTGCGGTCCTGGAGCTGGGCGAGCACGTCTGCAGCCGCATGCGCTGTCCGCAGGCGCACCGCGATGGCCGAGACGGCCACGACGGTGTCGTGGTCCGCTGGCAGCCGCAACGCGGGGCTGAACCGCACGGGCCTCCCGCTGCGGGCGGCCTCCGCGATGGCGGCGAACGGCAGCGGGTCGCGGCAGGACAGCGCGTAGGTGCGCCCCCCGGCCTCCAGGAGGTAGACACCGGCGTGCCCGTGGTGGCGGAAGAGCGCCCGGAGGAACCGCACGCTGGCCTGCGGCTCCCAGCCCACCTCATGCTCCACCAGCGGGCGGTTGGGGGAGGCGGCGGGCGGTTGGGGGAGACGGCACGCGGCATCAGGCGACCACCCCACGGAGGAGGCGCAGGGACTGCAGCCGGGTGGCCGCCGCCTCGGCGGTGCGGTCGCTGATCCAGCCGCCCCTGGGGAGGCCGGCTAAGGCGGCCTCCATGGTCTGCATGCCGCGGTCGGTCCCGGTCTCCATGGCCCGTGTACAGCGCGTGGGGCCGCCCTGCGCGGATGGCCTCGCGGGTGCTGGGGACGTCGGCCATCGGGCCGAGGAGCACCTCGCAGGCCACCACCCGCCCGCTGAACTCCGGCCGGGCGCTCGTGGGCCGGGCGGCCGGCAGCAGCTGCTGCGCCACGACGGCCAGCAGTGATTCGGCCAGCTGGGTCCGGACCTGCTGCTGCTGGGCGGCCGGGAAGGCGTCGACGATGCGGTCGATGGCGGTCGGCGCGTCGTTGGTGTGGAGCGTGCTGAGCACGAGGTGGCCCGTCTCCGCGGCGGTGACCGCTGTCTGGATGGTCTTGAGGTCCCGCATCTCGCCGACCATGATCACGTCGGGGTCGGCCCGCAGTGCCGCCCGCAGGGCTTCGGCGAACGACGCGGCGTCGGCGCCCACCTCGCGCCGGCTCACGAGGGACTCCCGGTGGGGGAGGACGTACTCGATGGGGTCCTCGATGGTGATGATCCGCCGCCGCAGCCGGCGGTTGATGGCGTCCACGAAGGCAGCGAGCGTGGTGGACTTGCCGCCGCCGGTGGGGCCGGTGACGAGCAGCAGCCCCCGGGGGCTGGACGAGCTGGGTGACGACCGGCGGCAGGCGTCGTCAGGGTCCCGCTGTGGCCGGCTGCTCAAGTGTGGTGACCTACAGCCAGCCCCCGAAACGCCGCCACGACTCCACCGCTTGGGACGCTGCCTGAAGGGCGGCCTGCATGGCCTGCGGGTCAGGGGCGCGCACCACGCGCCACAGGTACAGGTACTCGTCCCTGGGATTGGAGATCGATTCCCACCCCGCAGGGGGCTCCCAGCCGGGCGGGGCGTCGGCGACCTGCACCCGGAGCCTCACCCGCTCGCACGCGGACCGGGCGACGTCAATCAGCGCCCGGTACTGGCGGGAGGCCGGGCCGAGGTACGCCTGGAGATCCGAGAGCAGGTCGTCGGGGACCCCGAGGTGGCGGAGGACGTCCTCGAGGCTCCAGAACAGCCCCGGCGGGTGGGACCACCAGTACTCCCAGCCCCCATGGTCCACGGAAGGATCAGCCTGACCGTCTCCGGGCCCGTAGAGCACACGCCTGCGCAGGATGAGCGCGGTGTCCATCGAGGACGCCTGTCACATGCTACCCTGCGCCGTCCTCAGCCGGGGCATCATCCTGGCGGTCTCCGCGTCGCCGCAAACGCGAACAGCACCCATGTCCCGACCTCGACGACAAGGGCGGTGAACAGCCCGTAGACGGAGCGGGACTCGCCACCCGCAACCCACACCGTCCACCCGCCAAGGGCCATCCACCCAAGGAGCAGGGCGGCGCCGATCGTCGCGGGCGTCAGAGGGCGGGGCGGCGGTGTGAGGTCCAGCGCGGCAGCCAGCCGGACGCGCAGCAGGTGGAGCACCGCGAGCGTGGCGACGTTCACGGCGCCCGCGCCGGCAAGGCAGCCCAGTTGGGCGGGCAGTCCCTCAGCGCAGGAGCCTCCGGGTGGAGGGGGGCCCGCCAGCGCCACCAGCGCGGCGAAGCCTCCTGCGAGGAGGGTCAGCCGGACAGCCACCACGGCTGCCGCGGTCCGCACCACCGCCATCGGTTCCCGCGGCGGCCGTCCCGCTGCATCCACCATCAGGCGGGTGAAGGTGACGGTGAACACCGCCCAAGAGGTCCCAAGCAGGCCGAACGGCGGGACAAGGGCCAGCAGCACCGCCGCACAGGGGAGCAGCAGGTCCCAGCGCCGCCGGTTGAGCAGCATCCGCACGCCACCGTGCCGGCTCCCCAGGTGCTGCCCGTCAGCGGGCGTTCGCGACGGTGCCGGCGGCGGCTTAGGGGAGCCCACGGTCCCGCTCCGTGCCCGACCCTCGCGCGTTGGAGGCCGAGTGGCGCGGGCGCGGGCGCTCCCAGCGTGGTGTGGAGAGCCGCCTCAAGCTAGCGCGCTTCCCATGGATCAAGACCCTGGAACAATTCGACTTCCAGCCGTCCATCGACCGCAAGGTGATCCGGGAGCTGTCGGGCTTGAGCTTCATCGAACGGGCCCCTAGTGTCGTCCTTCTCGGCCCGCCCGGTGTGGGTAAGACCCATCTGGCCGTCGCCCTGAGGGTGAAGGCGGTGGAAGCTGGGTACTCCGTGCTCTTCCTGAACCTGGAGAGCCTCATGGGCCGCCTGGTGCGGGCCCGTCACGAGAACCGCCTGGAACGGACGCTTCAGCAATGGGTCTACCCGCACCTGCTTCATCTTGGACGAACTGGGCTCCCTGCCCCTCACCCGCCAGGAGGCCAGCTTGTTCGTCCGCCTGTTGGCTCGCCGCTACGAGCGCGCCAGCCTGATCGTCACCAGCAACAAGAGCTTTGTGGACTGGGCCGAGATCTTCGACGAGCGGGCCGGCGCGTCTTCGCTCTTGGCGCACCCGCCCAGAGGCACCGCCAAGCCCACCGGCCCGGAACTACTCGACCTGGAAGGCCCCGGAGCCCGTGAGGGGATAGGCAACTCAGGTCTCAGACTTCGCCTTTGGCATGGGCAGGCCTCCCCTCCTCGGCCTGTAGGGAGCCGTTCTTTGGGGCGTCGGGTAGCACATGGACGAACCGGGGGTCCAACGTGACCTGAACCGGCTTCCCAACCTCCACGCCGAGCTGGCTGAACAGGGACCGGGGCACGGTCACCTCCAGCCGGCCGCCGGCTTGAACCTTCAGGCGCACCTCCGGGCCATGCCAGTGCACCCTCTCCACTCGGCCGCGCAGGCGGTTGGCAGGCCATCCGTCGGGTACCTGCCCTTCTGGAGGATGCGATCTCCCCTCCCCGGCCGCGAGGCTCCCCTCTTCGGCGGTGGGCCCCACGAGGGGGTCCCGTCCGTGGACCGCCACCACCACTCGGGCCCCCGAGGCCATCCACGACGCGCACGGCGCCCGAAGGGGTCCTAAGGCCGTTTCCACAACAACCCATGGTGACGACACCCGGGTGATCCGGCCTTCGAGGAGGTTGTCCACCCCCACCAGCCTGGCCACGCCCAAGGTGGCAGGTCGAGAGAAGACCTCGGTGGGTGGTCCTTCCTGAACCACCCGCCCGCCCTCCAGCACCGCCAACCAGTCGGCGAGTCGGGAGATGGCGGGGTCGTGGGAGACTGCCAGGACCGGCATGCCTGTGCCCCGGATCAGGGAAACAACTTCGGCCATCACGTATTCCCGGGTCGATGGGTCCAGGGCGCTGGTGGGCTCGTCGAGGAGGAGGAGATCGGGCTCCCTGGCCAGCGCCCGCGCCAGAGCGACCCGCTGCTTCTGGCCTCCCGAGAGTTCGTTGGGGAAGCGATCGGCGAGGTCGGCTATGCCGACCCGATCGAGCAGCTCCAGGGCTCGCCGGCGCTTGTCGGCCTGGCGGCCACCAAGGGGAAAGGCCACGTTCTGCCAGACCCGAAGGTGGGGGAAGAGGGCGCAGTGCTGCGGCAGGTAGCCTACGGGCCGCCTCTCAGGGGGCAGTCCGCCGAAGGGCTGGCCCCGGGCCGGGAGTAGTCCGGCGATGGCCTTCAAAAGGCTGGTTTTACCCTCCCCGCTCAGGCCAAGGACCACCGTGAACCCCTCGACCCGCACGCGTACATCCAGCTTCACCGGCCATGAGAGAACATAGTGGATCTCCATGCCCGCCACCTCGCCTCCAGCAACCGGGCTCCCCCCAGCAGAGTGAGGGAGAGGGCCAGGAGTAGCGCCGCGACGCGGTGAGCCGGATCGAACTCCAACGCCTGGACCAGATCGTAGAGGAAGATGCTCACCGTCTGGGTCTTGCCGGGGATGTTGCCCCCAACCATGAGCACTACCCCGAACTCGCCGATGGTGTGGGCGAAGGCCAGCAGGCTTCCCGACAAAAGCCCCGGCCACGTCAGGGGCAGGATCACCTCCCGCCAGACCTTCGGCGTCCGAGCGCCCAGGGTACGGGCCGTCTGGATCATGTCGGGATCCAGGGCCAGGAAGGCTTCCCGGTAGGTGTTGAGGGCAAAGGGCAAACCGAACAGGATGGAGGCCACGACGAGGCCTTCGAATCGAAATGCCCACTGGAGCCCGGTAAGGCGATGGAGCGGCCCGCCCGGGGCGAAGAGGAGCAGCAGGTAGAACCCCAGCACCGTGGGAGGCAGGGTCACGGGCAGCATGAAGATCGATTCCACAATCCACTTTCCCCGGAAGGAGCGAAACGCCATCAACCAAGCTAGGGGGGCGCCCACCAAGAGCAGGGCGGCCGTGGCCAGGCCGGCGACCTTGAGGGTTAGCAGCAGGGCTGTCGCCAGGGGGGACAGACTCACGGGCCGCCTGCCTCCTCACTGCGCCGGCTCGTCCGGCAGCAAGAAGCCGTAGCGACGGAAGATCGCCCGGGCGCGTGGCGAAGCGATGAAGTTGTAGAAGGCCATCACCTCGGGCCGGTTACGTCCCCGCAGCACCACATAGGCTTGCTCGAGCCTCATGTGGCTCGCAAGGGGAGCTAACCAGTAGCGCCCAGCAGCTTCCATCGCCTCCGCCTTGGCGATGGAGAGGGCGAGGATGCCGACACCCGTCCCGGTGAGTGCGAGCTGGGCCGCGTGGGAGATGTTCTCGCCCAGGATGAGTTCGAAGGAGGGCTTACCGCCCCGGAGGGGGCCAAAGTCGAAGTAGGTCTCCAGGGTTCCCTGCATCTTCTCCCACGCCACGTTCGTCCTGCGCCGCGCCAGGCCGTAATGTTCCAGCAACGTCAGGGCCCCCCGGCCGTACGGCGCATGCACGGGGTTGGCAATGGCCAGCCGCACCACCCCGGGGCGAGTGAGGAAACTGGGATCCGGGGAGGACGTCTTCTCCCTGGCCAGGAAGTCGTTGCGTGCCCAGATGACCATCCGACCCACGGCGTAGAGGCGACGGCTGCCCGGCTCCACCAGGCCAGCCTGTTCGAGCCGCTCGGGGAACCGGGTGTCGGCGGAGAAGAAGAGGTCCGCCCTCAGGCCTTGGGTGATCTGGGTGAAGAACTTGCCAGAGGAGCCGAAGGAGAGCTGAACCGGGATCTCCGGACGCACGGCCCGAAAAGCCTCGGCGATATCCCGCAGCGCGTACTGCAGGTCGGCTGCTGCCACAACCGCTACCGGCCGCGGATTTCGAGGCGCCGCCCCGGCACCCCGTGGAGGGACCGAAAGCCCCAGACCGAAAGCCACCAGGACACAGCAGACCGCTCCCAGGTGACGGGGAACGGGAACCGCCCGGCCGTACCAGGGTCCACACCTCATCGGGCACCACCTCCACGCGTCGAGGGTGTCAACCCCAGGATGTCAAGTATAGACGTCACTGGTAAGGATATTTGACGTCGCCTTCGCGGATCCTCTGCGCATTCGCCCCCTGACCCGGCTGCTGCCAGACGTTGCCTACGCTCTTGAGTTCGGCGAGTGGAGCGTGTCCGGTAGACCAGCTCGCCGGGGTCGACTCCGTCGGGCCCACAGGCCAGGTCGCGCGGCCGCCAGCGGTAGAACAGCGTCCGGGAGGTCCCGAACTCCCGGCAGGCCTGGCTGACGTTCCCCCAGCGCCTGCGCACGGGCTATCCCTCGCAGGCGGATGGAGAATCTGTGTAGCTTACTAACGGGGATGTCAGCGGTGCGGGCGAGGTGGGTAGTGCGGGCCGTCCTGTGCGGCGTCCTGTCGGGCGTCGTCCCTGCGGCAGCCTCCGCCGCCATTGCCTGGGCCCGGTACGTGGCCGCGGAGGAGACGGTCGCCGCCGCTGACGGGTACCCGCTGTGGATCCGCTACTACGCTGCGCCTGCTCAGCACGGGCCGCCCATGTACCTGGTGGCCGGGGTCGCGCTGGGCGGCCGCCTGTATGTCATGGTTGGCAGCACGTCCTCGGCCCCCCGGGACTACCGCCAGCAGGCGGCGCTGTTCCGGGCGTCGATGGTCTCCTTTCGGGGTCGGTAGGCCGGAGCCAGGGTGAGCGGTGAGGTCCCGGCTGGCGTCGACTGGCGATGGCGCTTCTCCTTCACTACGGCGAAACCGGTGCTGGCGGTGGTGGCCTCCCTGCCGGACGACGCCTCGCTGACGTGACCCGGCAGGTGTAAGCGTAGAACTCCACCCCGCAGGCCACGGCCGCGCCTCGGCCGCGAACTGCGGGTCGGCGGCGGCCAGCGGGCGGAGGACGGCGGCATCGTCTCGCTGCACGAACCACACCACCGCGGCCCGCCAGCCCCGCCGAACCGCGTCGGCCAGCGCGCGCAGGTGGCGCGCGCCGCGGGTGCTGGGAGCGGGAGCGTCGGGGAATAGGGCGACGCCCCCGTGGTGCGCAGCGCCCGTTCCGGTAGATGGTGCGCGAGGGGAGACGTTCGTAGCGCTGGGCCCCGCCACCCTGCTGACCTCCACCTCCATGGTCCATGGCGGTGGCTCTCCTCCTCCGGGCTTCCAAGCCCTGGTTGTTCACCAAGAGGAGGGTACACCGCCCTCGCCATTTGCACACCCTTTGAGGGTCCCCCACCTCGTGGTAGGGGGAGACAGATGGAGCAGGAGTCCATGCCAGGGAACGCCCTGGCTGAGCGGTGGGGACGTCTCGACATCGCCGTGGTAAAGTACGGCCGGGGAGCAAAGGAGGTCACGACTCGTGGGTCCCCTCACCAAGAAACCCTGGACCGCGGAGGAACTCGACCGGCTCCCGGAGGGCTGGCGCTACGAGATCGACGAGGGGGAGCTGGTCATCATGGCTCCGGCAGGATGGCTGCACGGAAAGGTCACCAATCGCGTCGCCGTTCTCCTGAGCCGCTTCGTCGACGAGCGCCGCCTGGGCCATGTGTTGGCCGGTGAGGTGGGGTTCTTCGTTCGCCGGGGCCCCGACGTCCTGCGGGCACCGGATGTGGCGTTCTACTCCGCCGAACGGGCCTCCCGGATTGTAGACGTGATGGGCTTTCCCACGGTCCCGCCGGATCTCGCCGTCGAGGTGCAGGACCCCTCAGAACCCGACCTGACACGCAAGATCGAGCAATACCTCCAAGCCGGAGTCCGGGCGGTATGGGTGGTGGATCCTCGCGCCCGTGCCGTGACCCGTCATGCGCCGGGGGAGCCGCCGCGCACCTGGTCAGAGCCTGCAGCGGTCATCGAGGAACCTGTCCTACCGGGGTTTTCCTGCCGGCTGGACGAGCTGTTTGGAGAAGCCTGAACCGGGTGAACCTGCAGCGGTCCACGGGCGCACCCATCCCGTGCTTCGCCAGGCTCGGCGTCTTATCTTCCGCAGAGCGTTGCGAATGAAACCGCTCAGCGTGATGCCCTCCACCACCTCGCGGGGCACGGCCTGGAGCCTCCGGACAGCCCTGCGGTGGGCGGAGGCGGCCGTGGCAGGCGTCTCTCTTTCCCTCAAGGCCACGAACCCTCAAGGCCACGAAGCTGGCCGAGACGGCAGGTGTGATTCGGGTGACCGACGGGGTCTCCAGGGTGCCGAGGCGGTGACCTGAGGTGGATCCTTCTCACTCCCAGCGGAAACGCCAGGCGGCCACGGCAAGCGCCACTGCTCCCCACGCTGCGAGATAGAGCAGCCCCCCTGCATACGCGGCCAAACCGGCAGGCGGTGCACGCCTGATCGAACGCCCCGGGACTCGCTGCCCTGATCAGTCAGAATCCGCTGACCCTCCCACCCGGCGGCGCGGTAGGCGGGCAGCACGCGCTCGCTCAGGAAGCCGGCGGTAGCCTGTGCCGAGCACTCGGTCGAGATCTCCGCCAGGGCGTACGAGCAAGCGGCATCCCCGCTGGTGTATTGCCAGACGCGGCCCACCCCCTTGTCCGGACGACGCGGAGGCAGGCCCTCGGGGGCGGTCAGGCAACCCGCACGAAGACCACGCTGATCCGGCGCGTCGCGGAATGGCTGGGCCCCCGCGCCGGCGGGTTCTACACGGACGAGGTCCGTCATGGAGGGGCGCGCGTGGGGTTCCGGCTGACCACGGTGGACGGCCGCTCCGCGGTCTTCGCCCACGTGGATTTCGCGGGCCGGTCCCCGCACCGGGTCGGGCGCTACGGGGTGGACCTGGCGGTGCTGGAGGAGATCGGCGTGGCCGCCATCCGCCGGGCGGCGAGGCAGGGGCAGGTCGTGGTGGTGGACGAGATCGGGCAGATGGAGCTCTTGAGCGCCGCCTTCCGCGAGGCCCTGGAGGAGGTCGCCCGCGGCCCCGCGCCGCTGCTCGCGACCATCACGGCCGCCCCGCACCCCTGGGCCGACGCCTTCAAACGCCACCCGCGTGCGGCGGTGCACGTGCTGACGCCCACCAACCGGGATCGCGTGGAGGAGGCCGTCAGGACCTGGGTGGCGGCGCTGGCGTGGAGGCCTGCAGGGCGAGCCCGCGGACGGGGATCAGGCCCCGGGTGACCGGGTCCGCAGCGAGCCCGAAGCCCTCCAGGGTGTAGGCGCCGAGCGGCGGCTGGGATCCTTCGTCGCCGAAGACCACGAGTGTGGGGAGGGCCTGGCCGTCCCAGCGTGCCATTGTGTCGGGAGCTGCGGGAGACATACCCGTGCTGGGGGGAGCGCCAGCTGGCGGTGCTGCTGCGGGGGGAGGGGTGGCGGATCGGGCATGCCACGGTGGGGCGGGTGCTGGCCCGGCTGCGGGCGCGGGGGGGGCTCCGCGAGCCGGTGCGGCGGCGGGGGGCCCTGGCCCGGCAGCGGCGGCGCAGTCACCTGGCGCGGCGGTACGCCCAGCGGCGGCCGGCGGGGTACGGGGTGCAGGCGCCGGGGGACCTGGGGCAGCTGGACACGACGCCGATCACGCTCTTTCCGGGCTGCCAGCGGACGCACATCACGGCGCGGGATGTGGTGAGCCGGAAGGACGTGCTGGCGGCCTACCGGCGGGCCACCAGCCGGGCGGCGGAGCGCTTCCTGCGGGAGGAGTTGCCCCGGATGGGGTTGGCGATTCGGGCGCTGCAGATCGATGGGGGGTCGGAGTGGAAGGCGGCCTTCGAGCAGGCCTGCGAGGAGTTGGGGAGCCTGCTCTTCGTCCTGCCGCCGCGGCGGCCGCAGGGGAATGGGCACGTGGAGCGGGCTCAGCGGACCCACCAGGAGGAGTTCTACGAGCTGATCGAGGTCCCCGAGGACC
>Ga0209478_1002432_pt1 | contig 10619 bp, 6 predicted proteins | sample DewCreD2012metaG_5_FD_184109 | JGI IMG/M metagenome (GOLD analysis project Ga0209478, IMG submission 184109) | Hot spring sediment bacterial and archeal communities from British Columbia, Canada, to study Microbial Dark Matter (Phase II) - Dewar... ... | reverse complement strand
ACTTCGTGTGGACGGTAATAGCGCGTGAAATCAATTGCGGGCATAAGACAATCCTTGCTTTGTCAAACATTCTTCGTCATAATAATACCACAAATGGCCCGTCATACATAACAGAAAGCATATGGTATACTTCTAACAATCAGCATGGAGGCAACGGAGTCGCCAATGCGTGTGCGGTACAGTGCTCGAACGGATGTTGGGCAGCGACGGGAAGTAAATCAAGATGCATACGGCAGTGCCGAGATCGATCAGGGCACACTGCTCGTAGTCTGCGACGGGATGGGGGGGCACCTGGCCGGCGAGGTTGCCAGCAGGCTAGCCGTGGAAACGATCATTACCTCATTTCGGGCTGACAATGACCCCGCAGAAGGATTGCGCCAGGCTCTCATCAGCGCCAACCAGCGCGTATATCAAGAGGGCCGTGGCACGATGGGCACCACGGCGGTAGCCGCCTTTTTCTGGCATAACATGCTCTACGTTGCCAATGTCGGTGATAGCCGGGCCTATCTGGTGCGCGAAGGGCTTATCCGCCAACTGACCAACGATCACTCATTGATTGGCGATCAGGTTGCCGCCGGTTTACTCACACCTGAACAGGCACGCACATCAACCATCCGCAACATTATTACCCGCGCCATTGGTCATCAGTCCCATGTCGAGGTTGATATTTTCCGTGAGCCACTGTTGCCGGGTGATACGGTTGTTCTTTCCACCGATGGGATGCACGGTTTACTAACCGATGAAGAGATTGCGGCCATTGCCAGCATGCATCCGCTCGATGTCGCGAGTCGACGTCTGGTCGATGAGGCGAATGCACGCGGTGGGCCGGATAACATTACCGTCGTCGTGGCTCAGGTTGATGGCCTTGAACCAATCGGGTATGACACGCCGGCAGAGACGGTGACATCGCCATCGGCACCGGTTTCGCCGCCGATGGCCCGTCCGCTTTCGCGAACCGGTCTGATCACGAGCATCCTGATCCTTGTGTTGCTGGTCGGGCTGGCAACGTCGCTACTGGTCACCAATGAACCTTCGCTCCCACCTCTGCTCAGTTCGCCAACGCTTGCCGCTACCGCCACCCTGCCACCGACGACAACAACACCCCTGCCACGGCCCACCGAGACACCCTGATGAATGGGAAGCGGATAGATCGTAGCCTTCGCATGCCATCCAACGCAATATGCCCATACAGCGTATGGCAGGGAATCATCTCGCAGAGTGCTATACACCTGGATTTGTTTTATTCAGGTGATTGCCCTGAAGGAACAGAGATGGTACAATAGCGTTGAACATTTGTTTGTATTATTGGCCTGGCACTCAGTAACGACTCTTCATCAGACACCAGTAGAACTTCGGGAATACAGCTCAATGGTGTAATATGCCCATTCGTCTCCTCGATGAAACCATTGCCGCGCAAATCGCTGCCGGCGAAGTAGTTGAACGACCGGCGTCAGTCGTCAAAGAGTTGCTCGAAAATGCCATCGACGCCGGTGCGCAACGGATCGTGATCGAGGTACGGGGTGGCGGATTGCGCGAGATTCGCGTGCAAGACGATGGCTGTGGTATTCCGGCTGACGAAATTGAACTGGCCTTTGCCCGCCACGCAACCAGCAAATTGCAATCTGCTGACGATTTGTGGGCTATTCGGACACTGGGGTTCCGCGGCGAAGCCCTGCCCAGCATCGCCAGCGTTGCTCAGGTCATCTGTATCTCGCGGGTTGCCGATGCTGAACTCGGTGTTGAGTTGCGGATTGCCGGTGGTGAAGTTCAATCCCGATTGCCGTGCGGTTGTCCGGTTGGTACGACGATCACGGTACGCAACCTCTTTTACAACACGCCAGTCCGGCGGGAATACCTCCGTTCTGAAGCGACGGAAACCGGAGCCATCAGCGCAATTGTCCAACAATACGCACTGGCTTACCCGGAAGTGAGCTTTAGTTTGTTGATCGATGGCCGTATGGCCTTACAGACCAGTGGTGATGGCGATCTCCGGACGGTGGTCGTCGAGCTGTACGGCCTCGAAGTTGGGCGAGCACTATTGCCGGTACAGGCAGAAGCTGGCGTAGACGAAACATGGGTCGCGGTCAATGGTCTGATTTCGCCACCTGAATTAACGCGCAGTTCACGGAATTATCTTTCGCTCTTTGCCAACCGCCGTGCGCTGCAACCGCGGGGGGCACTGGCTGCGGTGGTCGAGAATGCGTACCATACGATGCTGATGAAGGGACGGTTTCCGATTGCCATCCTCGATGTGCGCGTCCATCCAGCCGCCATCGATGTCAATGTCCATCCTACCAAGAGTGAAGTGAAGTTTCGCTACGCTGCTCACGTTCACAGTGTCCTAGGACGTGCCATTCGTGACGCTTTGCTGCGCGGCGCCGATATTCCAACCTGGGATGCCCCTGATCCGGCAACGGCCCAGCGACGCTTTGAGTTACGTCGGCTGGGTCAGGTAGCAACCACACCCTCCTCTGGCTGGAGTGTTGGAGCCTCGGCGTGGGATCGTGAACGCTCGCGCTGGGATGTCGGTTCGCCGGCAACTGCGCTGAACACGCCCCTTCCCATTGTGCCCGAAGCACCACAGTCACCGCCATCGCCAACGCTTGTGCCCGAACCTGCCCGGCAAACCCCAGGCGAGCCGATAACTCCAGCAGTTCCGGCAGCGGCACCCTCGGCACTACCCCCGTTACGGGTAGTTGGGCAGGTCGGCCTGACCTACATCGTGGCTGAAGCTCCCGAAGGGATGTATCTGATCGACCAGCACGCAGCCCACGAACGCATCACCTACGAGAAATTGATGAATCAGTATGCCCAACACGCGGTTGAGTCGCAGCAGTTGTTGATTCCACAGGCGGTTGAGGTTAGCCCGGAAGCAAGTGCCTTGTTGTTGGGTAATGCAGAGCGGCTGGCAGAATGGGGCTTTGTCCTCGAACCGTGGGGCACCGGTGTGCTGGTTCGCGCCATCCCGGCCACCTTACCGACCGATGAACTGACGCAAGCTATCCACGAGATAGCCGAAAAGCTGGCCGGACGTGGGGGCAGTGATCCGCTGGAATGGCGTGAAGCGATGTTGATTACGCTGGCCTGTCACACCTCAGTCCGCGCCGGACAGCCACTTTCCCACGAAGAGATGCGGCAATTGTTGCGACAACTTGAACAGTGTGTCAGTCCGCGTACCTGCCCCCACGGTCGTCCGACGATGATCTTGATGACACCGGCTCAGCTCGAACGCCAGTTTGGGCGACGGGTATAGCCCGGCCTGAAGGCACAACGCCGCAACGGAGCAGTCTCTGCCGGCAGGCAGTGAGCTGCATTTGGGGCTGTATAGTGGTTGGCTCCATGCCAGAGACGTTAATCCGATGGCTGGGTTGCCTTATGCCTGGTTTAATCAGAGGCATGGCATGCTATCTACGCCTTGAGCGCTCCATCGTAGAGCCTAAGCGCTGGTCTCCCCTGAGAGCGCGAGCCGCGACGTGCTATACCTCTTCGCGTGGCGACTTGTGTGCACAAACACCGTTCTTCCCTGGGAGCGCGAGTCTCCGGCTTGCTCACGACCTGAACCAGATTGCAACAGCGGAAGCCATCCATCACCAGTGGTTCCCGCCTCTGCAGGCCGGGTATACCAAATCTTGCTCTACAATGTGCATTGTTCAGGTGTGATCATCGTGCTGAAGCGTTACCAGGTGCACCAACTGCGAGTCGCTGGTGGGTTGTTGTTGGCGTAGTCGTAGGGATACGGCATGCCGTACCCCTACGACCCGCGCGCATCATTCAGGTGTGGTATCAGGTTCATAACCGACTCGTGGGTCATGACTTCTCTGATAGACAGAACATGCGAACGCATGCAGAAATAAAGCCTGGAGATGAACTGAACGCCCTCGCCCCAGCCCCTCTCCTGCGCAGCAAAAGAAGAGAGAGTAGACATTGTGTTCGATCATATTTTCTGTCCGTCCCCGATGGCGAGCTAGAGTGAGGGCGTAACGCGGCACCCTGTTCGACACAACACCACTGTCACTTGCTCACCACCCATCACCCCGGCGTTGCCCCTGCGCCTGACAGCCTGTGAACCAGTTCGTGCACCGATGGCAGCAATTTAGTTGGTAGCACATCTGACAGCGTGCCGGCACGGGCATAACAATCTGCACGATGCCAGGATTGCTGCCATCTTCTCCACTCACTCGCTCTTCGTTGCGCGCCGGAAATCGCGCACCAGCAGCCGTAAGCGACGCTGTCCGTTCCATTCATCAACTGCCAACTGGTACGCCAGATCGATGTTTGGATGACGACGAAGCGCATCCGCGAAGCGACCAAAGTGAAAACCGATAGCCTCGAACGAGGTCTGACCGACACGCACACGCATCCGCAGATGATTGCCATCAGTTGTCGGTTGCGGATCGATGACTGTAACATTGGGGGTCATGAACACAGGCTGCGGATTACCCTGTCCAAACGGTTCGAGCTGGCACAGGGTAGCGTATAGATCCCACGATAAATCACTTAATGGCACAGTGGCATCGATCAACAATCGTGGTACGAGCTGTTCGGCTGACAGATGCTGGCTCCCCAGGGCCAGTAACCGCTGTTCGAGCGCCGTAATCTGGTTCGTGGAAATCGTAAAACCGGCAGCCGCAGCATGTCCACCATAACGGACAAAGAGATCGGCACATTGATCGAACAGATCGATGATACTAAACCCGGGGATCGAGCGCGCTGATCCACGTGATGTCTCCTCGCCTTGCTCGATCACAATTACCGGACGATGATAGGTCTCAACCAAACGGGCGGCGACCAATCCGATAACACCCGCGTTAAAACCGGGGTGCGAGACGACAATCAGCGGATGTTCGGTGCGACCACTCTGCATCACCATGGTTTCTGCCATGGCATATAATTGCCGGGTCAATGCCTGCCGCTCACGATTGGTGGTATTCAATTCGGCAGCCAGCAGATCGGCTTTCATTCGCTCATCAGCCAGGAGCAGCTCATACGCACGACGCGCATCGGCTAAGCGACCGGCTGCGTTGAGGCGCGGTGCCAGAGCGAACGCAATTGCGCCGCTGTCGATCATACCCGGCGACAGGCCGGCAGCCGCCACCAATGCCAGGACACCAGGACGCGAACTTTCATTGAGCGCAATCAAGCCGGCCCGTACCAACACCCGATTCTCGTCGTGGAGTGGACCCATATCGGCGACAGTGCCTAGCGCAACCAGATCGAGCAGATCACGTCCACGTAAACCGGCTGGCCGCTTACCGTAGCGTGCCAGTGCCTGCACGACTTTGAAGGCAATCCCGACCCCAACCAGACCTTTGAATGGATAGGCACAGTCGGGCTGGCGTGGATTCACTATTGCCAGGGCTGGCGGCAGCAACATGGGTGGATGGTGGTGATCAGTGACAATCACATCGAGGCCGAGCCGATTGGCTTCGGCTACCTCTGCATAATTGGAAATGCCGCAGTCGACCGTTATCAGCAATGTGACACCATCGGCCACCAACTGACTAATCGCCAGATTGTTAAGACCATACCCTTCGCGGGCACGATGCGGAATGTATGGCCGAATCCGTCCCCCCATCGCCTTGATCGCCTGCGTCAGCAGGGCAACCGCAGTGATCCCATCGACATCAAAATCGCCGTAGACGGCGATCAATTCGCCCCGCTCAATCGCTTCGGCAATACGACCGGCAGCGGCTGCCATACCTCGCATGGCAAACGGATCGTGCAGGCCGGAGCTGTAATCAGCGTTAAGAAAAGCTCTGGCGATGGATGGCTCATGCAAGCCACGCTGATAAAGAAGGTGTGCAAGCAACGGGTGCAGACCAAGTTGCTCAACGAAAGAAGTGGGTGCTGGCGGACGGATCTCCCAGCGCTGACGGCGAGCTGACATACCTGTAACTCCTGGCCAATAGCATCATGGCAAGCGGCGATTATTATACGCTGTTTTCATCTCAGAGGTAATTGCAACGATTTTTCATACGTATCTCCATTTGTCGGTAATAGTGGAGTGCTATTATTAAAACCGTTGAGAATGGTAAATCGTTGCACTATCATCACACTTTATGCTACCACGTCTCATTTCTACAATCCTGCTCTGCTGCATCCTGATCGGATGTACCATACCACCATCACCGCCATCACTGCCTTCTTCGTTGCCGGTGTTGCATATTCTGAACCGGGAAACCTCGATTGATCATGCGCTCCTGGTGCAATTTACTGCCGAAACCGGGGTAGATATTGCGTATCATACGTACAGGAGTAGTGAAGAAGCGTACAATCTGCTAACAACGAGCAAGCAAGGCTACGATCTGATCATCGTCAGTGATGAACTGGCCGAGCGCTTACGTCGTGAGCAAAGACTGGCTGTGCTCAATCACGAACGGATCACACATCTGAACAACATCGATCCGGTCTTTGCCAGATCGAGCATTGATCCAGGTTATCGCTTTTGTGTGCCATACTTGTGGCGCATCGTCGGCCTTGGTTATCGTTATTCAGCCATCGGTCGCGAGATCGAGAGTCTGGCAGCAGCGTTTGATCTGGCTCAAATCAAGCGCATGGCCTTGATCGATGATGCACGTGTAAGTTTGGGACTGGTCCTGATTATGTTGGGGTATAGTCCAAATACCAGTGATCCGGTCGCTATCGGTGCGGCCCGGGACTGGTTACTAACGGTGCGACCGTACATACAGTATCTTGCCGCAAATGACGGACAGGATATGTTGCAACAAGACAGGGTTGACATTGTTGTGGAGTGGAGCGGTGATTTGTTGCAAGTGGCACGTACCGATGATAACCTGCGTTTTGCCATTCCCCAGGAGGGTAGTCTGTTTACGGTTGATAGCATGTGTATACCGACTGGGTCTGCTCAGCAAGCGGCTGCCGAACAGTTTATCGATTTTATCCTGGATGCTGAAAACGGTGCAGCTCTAGCCAATACGACCCGCTACGGCACACCCAATCAGGCTGCGTGGCCGCTGTTAGATGCTGAGTTACAGGCGCAGATTCAGCATCAACAGACTCTTGAGCAAAGAGGATTACTCTTTCGGCTAATTGATGTAGACCCTGCGGTACGTGAACTGTACCGTGCGGCGTGGATAGAGGTACGCCAATGACGTCATCAACCCCTTCATGCCGACGTCGTCTCGTTGTCGGGATTGCCGGTGCCGTTTCGTTTTCGTTATTGATCTCATTCATTGGGTTGGGCCTGTTCTTATTCCTTCAAGATCAGGCCATTCGGCGATCACGGCAACTTGAAAAGATACTGGAAACAACGCTCGATCTCAAGGCAGACTTTCTGATAGCCCGCCAGTACGATTACGACCTGATTGAGCTGGCGCGTCACAATCAACGCCTCGACTCGATAGTTGAGAGGAAACATTCAGCAGCCATCACTAATGTTGTAACAGGGTTGCATGAACTGGCGACGTTTGATGCAGATGTTCCTGAACTGGTATCCCATCGACAAGCGATGGCTCGTCTGCTGGAGCAATACCAGACGACAGTAAACCAGATCAAAGATCAGATCGAACAGCGTCAGCGTACTGACGGTATTGAACAGGAGCTGCGTGACGCACGGTACAAACTCTGGCAACACCTTGAGCGTAGTCCCGCCGACTTTCGAGAACTTGGTTTACGTCTCTCCTTAGACGAACAGGCATATCTCTCGACCCGACGACAAGAGTATATCGATAATGTTCGACTTCAGATTAATAAACTCTACGCCATCGCATCCTCTTTGCCGGATACGGAACGAGTCGTGGTAGAACGAGATGTTGCTGACTATCTGGAAGATTTTTTACTGTTAGTCACACTTGATCGCGATTTGCAGCAACACGCTAACACCTTACAGTATCAGACTGATGATCTCCTGCTGATCATCAGCGAACTTACGCGCATACTGAAATCTGAACAACAACAAGTAAATGCCTCTTTTTCGACAACGATCTGGATTGGCTTCTGGCTCGTGATGTGGATGATCGGGAGCAGTGCCGCAATTTTCATCGGCGGTGGCTGGTTTATTAACCGCTACTTTACTCAGCCACTCATCACATTGACAAACGCAGCGCGACGAGTTGCCGAGGGATGGCGCGATACACCAATCCCGCTCGTCGGTACTGATGAAATTGGTGACCTTGCCCGCTCATTAGCGAGGCTAACTGCCAGCTTGAATGCAACGATTGCTACACTTGAAGAGCGCATCCAACAGCGTACTGCACAATTGCAAGACGCCTTACGCGAAAAAGAGACGGTTCTTGTCCGTTCGCAGCAGCAACGATGGCGCGAACGGACATTGATTGATTTGAGTTTGCGCTTGAATAGTGCCCACAGCGAGGAGGAGATTTATCGATCTATCGTCGATGCGTTTGTTGCCATTCGTGAAAATCAAGATCGGATTGGTATCTACGTCCGTGATACGGATTCAAGGCAATGGCTGCCCTACATTACCTATGGTTATCAGCATAATCCCCTCCTTACGCTGACGGCGCCGCCTGCACTTGAGCAGTATACAGCTAATCCGTTCTACATTCCTGATCTTCGGCAGCATCAGTTCACAGACCTGATCCAGGCCGAGGGATCGGCGATTGTGGCAACGATTGCCGTGCAAGGACATCCCCAGGCCATACTGGTTGTCTATCGTCCACAGCCTCACGCCTTCGATCACGCTGATATTGAGAACTTGCGCCTTGCTGCGCAGTTAACGACGTATGCGCTTAATCGGGTATCCATAATGGCTGAAATGGCTGAATTACAGCGTGCCCGAGAACGCGCTGAGGTGGCCGTCCGGGAACGCAGCACATTTTTGGTTCGTCTCGATCACGATATTCGTCAACCGTTAAATACCATTATTGCGCTCAGTGAATTGTTGCGCGAGGCGCTGGCCACCCAGACCATGTTTGCCGAAGATATCGACAAGATTCGGCGTGCCGGACGTCACCTGGTGAACCGTTTTAACCTTCTTCTCGACAGTGCAAAAATCGAGATCGGTTCTCTCAGCTTACAACCGGAACCTTTTATCTTTGATGCCCTGCTCGATAATATTCTTGAAGAAATATCACCTCTCATCCACCAACACCAGCATCGTTTTGACATTGAGCGCCCTGCACAAGTGGGGATGATCGTAGCTGATCTGAATCGGTTACGTCAGATCTTTATCTATCCGCTGCGTTTTGCTGCCACGACCACGATGCGCGGTGTGATCACACTACGTGTACAGCGATTGAGTGGCGACGAAATAGACACACTCGAAGTCATAATCACCGATACTGGACCATCACTGAGTTCAGAGCATCTGAATGCACTACTTACGCCTTTCGCCGTTCCCCCAGACACAACACGCCAGTTAGATGAAGGATGTGGTCTGGCGCTGAGCCGTCAATTGTGTGAGTTGATGGGAGGGACATTTCAGGCAGTTCCTCGTACTGCGGGTGGAGTCAGGTTCACTATTCGTATCCCTCTTAGCACGCTACGCAATGCTGAGGAAGTGTCACCGCCGGCGTACCTCCCTCAGCCTGATCTGGTGTTGATTACGACAACGCAGGCACGTGTGCTACAGTCAGCATTAGAACAATTTGGCTGGCAGGTGCAAAGCGAAGCCATCTTGCGCATGTGCTAAATCGTCTCTACCGTCCGCCTGCTGCCATTCTGATGGATGTACCGGAAAATCGTGATCTGGTGGTAGCGACCTTACAGGCTGCCGGCTGGCAAGATGTGCCGATCATCTGGTTGACCGATAACGTTGAGAGTACCGGTAGCACCGATTATGCAGTATGGCCGGGGGAGACTGAACAGGTGATTCAGACGGTGCAGGTCGTGTTATCTCGCCGCTCAAGAACTGCAATGTCGCGCACCATTCTGGTAATTGATGATGAACCTCCAACACGGCTGATGATCCGTCGGGCATTGGAGAGTGATGGTTGGGTTGTATTGGAAGCAAACAACGGGCAGATTGGAGCAACCATCTGGCGTACCAATAAGCCACAACTGGTGATCATGGATATGACGTTGCCGGACGTTGATGGTCTGGTACTCTTACGCGAAGTGCGCGCCGATCTGGAAACACCGGTGATTGTGGTATCAGAGCGGACACTGCGGCGCGAGGAGCTGGAACTTCTTGCCAGTATTGGCGCAGTCGTGTTGCAGAAGGGGCGTTATCGACGGGGTGATCTCCTTGAGCTGGTTCGCAAACTGATATGGGAACGGCTGTGAACCGCATTCTTACTGCACCGGCGGGAGCACTGATGCAGCGTCAGGGTGATGGTTGGGTAGCGTGTCATGCATTCGCTGCTACCAGATGTGAAATCATACAATGTGTTCGTGAGAAACTGGTATGAATAGCCACTGGGTCAGGGAGATCGCCGCGCCAGCTTCGCCCATAACAGGATGAAATACCAACAAAAACCCCCTGTCACATCGTGACAGGGGGTAGCACCTGGACAGGCAAGCGTGATCCATCAGCGGCATCGTAGCAAGAACAATCGTGATAGTGGGATTGCTCCCTAGAAAGGAGGTGATCCAGCCGCACCTTCCGGTACGGCTACCTTGTTACGACTTCGTCCCAGTCGCGGCCCCTGCCCTCGGCCGCTGCCTCCCCGACTGGGGTTAGCACACGGACTTCAAGC
>Ga0209478_1002430_pt1 | contig 10621 bp, 8 predicted proteins | sample DewCreD2012metaG_5_FD_184109 | JGI IMG/M metagenome (GOLD analysis project Ga0209478, IMG submission 184109) | Hot spring sediment bacterial and archeal communities from British Columbia, Canada, to study Microbial Dark Matter (Phase II) - Dewar... ... | reverse complement strand
GCCTGCACTGAATGCCCCAGCCCAAACGCGGTGAGCTCCGAACCAGAGCACGCCAGCAGTGCCGAGAGCTAACAAAATTCCCGTCGAAGCTGCGAACGCGGTTTGCAAGGTGTAGAGTCGCAAATGCCATCGCAAGCTTGCGTTGCTGCGATCCGCGAATACAGCGTGCTCCTCGTTCTCCTTGCTGAACGCTTGCACCACTTTCATCGCGGAGAGAGTTTGCTGCACGTGTTCGTACACGCGGCTTTCCCGGTCGCGGGCCTCCCGAGCGACCACCGCCAAGCGCCGGTCCATTTGGGCGAGAACGAGGAGCAGGGTCGGGCAGACCATCGCTGCAAGGATTGTCAGGAACCAGTCCATCCGCGCGAGCACCACGAACATTCCGGTCAGCAGACAACTGGAGGCGAGAATCGGGAACAGCCCGTTCATGGCCAAGGTTTGGATGGCGTACGTATCGCTCGTGACGCGATAAATCAGATCGCCAACCGACGCCCGCGTGTAAAAGGAGAGCGACAGCCTCTGAAGGTGATGGTAGAGGCGGCTGCGCAAGTCCGCGACCATTTGCTGCCCGATGGCGATCGTGGTGTAGTTGTTCCACACCTGGAGCGCCCCGAGCGCCGTGTACACGGCAACAAGACCGAGCGCGGCCAACGCGAGGATCTCTTGGCTCTCCCATCCGGGCAGCCAAGAAAGGGAGCGGTGTGGAAGAACCGAATCCAACACGATCTTGAGCGGCCACGGTTTCGCGAGCTCCAGCAGACTGATGGCCGCGACCTGGAGCAATGCCAGAAAAAAACGTCCTTTGTAGGGCGCGAGCGCACGCAGAACAAACCAAACGAGCTCCCGAGTCGACGTGGAGCGTGCGCCCGCTGTGTCACGGCTTGCCATGATTGTGAAGCCCCAATTGTTGGGCCACAATTTCCTGTGCGTGCCACAGTGTTTGGCCGAGCCGGACGCTCTCGCGTGCGGTAACGCCCACGGCAAGGGCACTCAGCAGCAGTGCGACTTCGCTCACTTCTCGAAGCCCAGCGGATGCGGCGAGCAGGCCTGCGGCTGCAAGCCCCAAGGTGGCAACGCGCGCGAACCAAGAGAACCGCACTCGAGTGCGCGTGCGCAGTAGCCGTTTGCTGCCACCATGGTATTCGACTGCGGCGGCCACCTCGGCTCGCGACCACAAGCCACGGTGCACGGCGATGTCGTACGCGCTCCAACCTTGGTCAATGGTCACTAGGTATTTTCTTGGAGTGAGGAACTCGATCATGGCATGGAGGAAATTCTCTTTTTCCGCCCCGTTTTCGCTCCAAAAACGAAGCAAGAAGGAGCGCCGGGACCACTGGATCTCTGGCGTTTGGGGCACCCCGCCAAATTCGATCTGATGGGCATTGTTATGCCCCTGCACGCGATACACGTACCGCTGCATGCTGCGCACGAGTGGCCCGAGATAGATCAGGAGGGCGATTAGAAGGCGGCCACGCCAGTGATCGAAGCGTGGGTCGACTCGTGCTCGCCACGCGCGCGCAAGGGCGGAGGTCCAGGTGACCAGCAGCGGGGTGGCTGCCAACAGCTCATAGCGTCCAGCAACCACGGCTCCGCAGAGGAGAACAGCTCCCAACAAGTTCCATTCGAGAGTAAAGGGAAGGTAGGCAAGCAAGGACGACGGCGGCTCGTACAGGGTTTGAAACAACCCCCGGCCGAACGTGCCATGGTAAATGACCGGACGAGCGGAGAAGAGCGCCATGCCGATGTCTCCGTAGATCCGGCCAATCCACTGAGATTGCCCAAGCGTGTTGAAGCGAAACGGGTGCTTAAAGTAGAGCTGCGCCTCCGCTTGCCCGTAGCCCATTTGTTGTTTCAGGTAGGCCCGCACGGTGTTGCGGCGGAAGTGCCAAACTTGGGCCGCGGGGCTGAAGCCGATCCGGTAGCCTGCGTCTTGCAGCCGCCAGCAGACATCGACGTCGTCACCGGCGGCACGGTGCAACGGATCGAACCCTCCGATTGCTTGCAACGCCTTTTTCCGGAAAGCCATGTTGCAACCGGGGATGTGCTCGGCCACTTCGTCATCGATCAACACGTGGGTCGGGCCGCCGGGAGCCGCGGCGACGTACGCGGCTACAGCAGAGTCCTCCGGCGGGGGCAGGTTCGGACCCCCGACGCCCACGAAATCGGTCGAGACAAACTTGTAGGCGAGGTACGTGAGCCAGTCCGGGTCGACGACGCAGTCGGAGTCCGTATACGCAACAATCTCTCCGGTCGCTGCTTCCATGCCCACGTTTCGAGCAACGCTCAGTCCTTTGTTCGGCTGGGAAATCAGGCGAAACTCCGGGTAGCCGCGGGCAATTTGTTCGGTGCGGTCGGTACTGCCGTCGTTGACAACGATCACCTCGTAATTTGGGTATCGCAAGCGCCGCAAAGAGGCCAAGCACGCATCCATGGTACGCTCGGCATTGTAAGCGCAAATGACCACCGAAATGCGCGGCGCTGACGGTAGCGGCGGAGGAAGCGGCCCGCGGTACAGCCGTTGTACGGCTGCAAAGGCCGGCTTTCGGTGGCGCTCTCGGTCGACCAAACCGAACGCCCAATCTTCTACTTGGAAACCGCCCGTGAACCAGTCGTCGGTCCACGCAAACACGCAGGTTCCAGCCACTCCGCACTCGAAAGCAGCGCGAATCTGCCAGCTCAAGATTGCCGCTTGTTGCTCGGGCCCTTCGCGGAAGGAGTCGATGCCGAACTCGGTAAGCACCAAGGGTTTATCCCCTGCGAGATTTTGCAAGCGGGAAAGGTAGCGGCGCAAGTCGGGCTCGCGGTGTAGGTACACGTTGAATGATAGGAAATCGAGAAACTCGAGGTCGAGGTATTCGGTCGGCGGAAAATTTGCGTAGCTAACCAGAGTGTCCGGGTGGATCTCTTTGGCCATGCAGTACAGTTCGTGCAGGAATTCGCGGATGCGCTTCGGACCATGCCAACGTACGACGTCCGGCGGAATCTCGTTGCCGATGAACAACGCGCCAACCGCCGGGTGTCGCTCCAAGCCCGCGAGCGCCTCTCGGACCGTGGCCCGAATTTGTTTCACCACGTCTCGGCTATCGAGGAAGCAGACGTGTTGCGTCCACGGCACGCCGACGAGCGCCATGAGGTCGTAGTCGGCCGCGAGATCGAGCAGCCAGGTTGGCGGAGGGGTGAATGTTCGGAAGCAGTTGGCACCGAGTTCTCGCATGAGCGCGAAATCGCGCCGAACCAGTTCGCGCGTTGGAAACGGTTCGCCTCGTTCTCCAGGAGCAAACGGCCCGTAAGTGACCCCTCGCAAGTAGCATTTGTCTTCGCCACGAAAGAAAAATTTGCCCGCGGCGTGCAGAGTGGAGTGGTCCGCCGCTACTTCGATGCGCCGTTCGAGCGAAGGTGTACCCATGTAAGCGCACCCCTTAGCGAACTTGGCCGCGCTTGAAAACGAAGATGCGCGGGAGAGGTCGAGTCGACAGACCTCCTGGGCTTGTCGCGTACCAGGTTTGGAGGGCAAAGCGAATCCCCCGGCACTGGTTTTCCCGCCCGTGATTGCGGGTTGCTGTGTTTACTGGGGCCGCCAAATCGTGGTAACTCATAGACAAAGCGCTCCGAGGAGGTCTCGATGCTCGAGGAAATTTTCGCCGAAGAAGAAGAGATCGCTGCCGAGCGTGAGGCGGAAGCGGCGCGTTTGGGTGCACAGATTCTCGGCCTCCCGATCCGTGAACTTTCCACGTTGCGACCGCCAGTCTGCGTGGGACGGGCAGTGAGTGTCCGTTCTGCGATCGACCGGATGAATGAATCCGGAGTAGGCTGTGTCCTGGTGGAAGACAACGGACGGCTGTGTGGCATCTTTACCGAGCGAGACGTGCTGACCAAAGTGGTGGGGCAGCCCGTGGACCTAGACCGTGAACCGGTAGAGCAGTTTATGACGCCGGACCCGGAGTGTTTGTCTCCGGACGACCGGGTGAGTTACGCACTGAACAAGATGGCGGTCGGTGGCTTTCGCCACGTACCGTTGGTGGACGACGAAGGCCGCCCGGCTGGGGTCGTCTCGATGCGCAACATCGTAGACTACATGGTGGAACTGTTTCGCACCGAAGTCCTAAACCTGCCGCCTTTGCCGAGGCAGGTATCGCGCGCAAGAGAGGGTGCGTAAGGGTTCGTGCTTGCGTAGGCGGACCTTGGGTTAGGCTCAGCGGACAGCAAGCGGTTGTGTTGTTTGGCGCGACACCGATTCTGCGGTGTCTGTAAGCACACCCCAAAAGTCGCTGGACAGAATGCGCTTCAGCCCGCAAAGGAGCGGCGGAGTGAGCTCCCACAGTCGGTGCGCCCCTTATTCGAGGGGCTCGGGGCGATCGCTCCCGAGTCGCAACCGAAACGCAGCACGGCGCCACGGATAGACCACCGGCGAACCGGAGGAAGGCACTGCGCGAGCGATTGCGAGGACGGAATCGTTGGTTTCCCAGTTTACCCGAAGGAAGTCGAACGTATCGCTCGGCCACGACTTGACGGTGCGGTCTTGAAGATCGAGCACAAAGACGGCCCGTTTGGTCTCGGGGTACTGTCGCTCTGCTGCCGCGACGAGCGCGATCTTCCTGCCGTCAGGATCGAGGGCGAGATCGCTCAGCATTGCTGCATTGGCGACCAGAATGCGCGGGGGGTTTTCTCGCGTCGGCACGAGCCACACTTCCCACGAGGAGCCGTTGGCTAAGCCCACCACGAAAGCATCCTCTGCAGCACTCCAAGCAACGAAGGGTAACGCGCGCTCCCAGGCCCAAATCGGCATGAGTTCAGTGGTCTCCCGGTCGAATAGGAAAAGCGTACTGCGTGCGCCGTCGCTGGCAACAAACGCGAGACGTTCTGGCTCGGGTAGTGGCACGAGGGCTTCGATCGTTTTCCCAGGCTGATCGAGTACGGTTTGCGTTCGGCCCGAAGGCCCAAAACGTAAAATACGGCTACCCGCAGCGGCTAGAACAGCGCCGTGTTCAGCAGCGATCGGAGAACAGCCACGGCCCAGCAGCCTTCGGCTACCGTCCGCCTCGAGAATGACGATCTCTGGAAGCTTGCCGCTCGTGTTGGCGACATTGGTGATAAACCAGTTGTGGTCTAGGTCGTAGACTGGCGCGCCGGCAAGGCCACGGGGGAACTCCCATTCCTTGCGTTCTACGGAGTTCGAAACTTGTTGCCAGTCTACCCGCACACGCGACCACGGAAACGGCTCCCCGCGCACAGTCATTCGGCCGTCACTTGCAGCGGCGACCCATAGCGGATCGTCGTGCCGGGGATAGCGATTGTTGCTGCGCGAGAGGTCGGCCCACTCCAAGAAGGGATCCACAATGATTTCGTGATCGCCGGCTTCGACAGGCAGTTCGGTGGGGAGCGTTACCTGGAGCCGGCGTTCTTCCGTCCCATCCCCGCGGCGGACCAGCACGGTGACGGGCCACTTCCAGGAAGCACTGCCTACTTGGGCGACGCTGAGCCGATTTGGCCCTGCTGGATCGATGGAAAAGTCCACCGTGGCACGCCCTCGCACGAAAGCAGCGAAAAAGTCTTCGAGCGACTGCTGACTCACGCGCTCGAACGTTTCCTGCACCGCCGCAGCGGTCACTTCTCGGTTCCAATGCGTCTGGATCAGTTCGCGCAAACCGCTGAAAAACGCGTCGTCACCGACGATGTTCTTCAGCATCCAGAGCACGTAGCTGCCTTTGCGGTAGATCGTCTCTCGTGCTCGAGCTTGTGGGAGAGCATTGTCGAGCACGGTCATGTCGATGAGCGCCTGCTGCTCTTCCGGGTCGTAAAATTCACTGACTAGTCGTTTCGCTAGCGCCGCGGAACCGTACTCGGACTCGGTTGCCAGTAGGCTCGCGAGTTCGGCGAAGCCTTCGATGATCCATTGTGCCCCCGTGGCGGTGCGCAACCAGCCGCCCGTGACGGTGGCACCCCACCAACTGTGCGCCAACTCGTGCGCAAAGAGCGCGAAGCCTTCGTCTTCGCTTGACAAAGCCCGGCGCGGAACCGCCATCACGCCAGAGCCGTCGTGGAACGCCCGAGAAAGTTCGGGATGCAGCACAAAGCTGAATTGCGAGAACCCCGGAGAACCGAAGCGTCCGAGCAGCGCCGCATATGCCTTCTGTGCCGTCGTGACGACAGCTTCGAGGTTGGTGCGGTCTCCTTGCGGCGCATACACTCGCCACCGCACGCCGCCATCCCATCGTTCTTGCACGCGATATCGCCCTGCGATGAGCCCGAAACCGGCAAGGAGCCGCTCGCTTTGCCAGAAGTATTCGTTCCACTGCCCGCGCGGCGCGACTTCGGTTGCGCTTGTATTCTCGACAAACTGCCAAGAGGCCGGCAGTCGCACGCGTACACGCGCGCTGAAAAAGCCCTGGGCGTCGAGCGGGTACCAGAGGCAGTCGGGAGGAAGAAGCACTTCGTCGGTGCGCACGCGGCAATCGGAGGGCCGGAGGCTCGGAGTGCCCCGGTAGGCAATGCGGAACGACTGTTCGTGTCCAACCTGGCCGCGCCACACTTGCACCAGCGGACCCAAGCGGAGCCACGGCAAGGAGCTGGGTTGTTCCTTGCCAAGTTCCGAGGTGATTTGGACAATTTCGAACCCAGGATCGAGAAGAAAATAGACCACACGCTTGTCGGGACGGTCGAAGCGCACCTGCACTGCGGCCGTGGCGGACAGCGTGGTTGCAGGGAGTTCCACGCGTGCCTCGAGGTCGAGGGACGAGATCGCCTGTCCGGAGATTGCTTCTTGCAGGCGCGCGAGCACGGAACGCAGGGTTGGAAGGTCCGGAGCATGCACGACGTACCAGAGGCTTGCCACCGCTACGACAACACCGGCTGCGAGAAGGAAGGCCATTGCTCGCACCACGGCACCAAGGCCGCGCAGCACTCGTCGACCCCAGGAAGTCATGCGCGGCCGTTCATAGGAAGCGGAACGAGCGCGTGTCAACTTGTTGGCCTGTGGTTTGTCTGGCGACCGCTTGGTGTTCGCTACCGTGCGCGGTGCGGAATGACCGCGCGTACGTTGGCTGCGGCAGTTGACACGAGCTCGGAGGCGAGCGACATTCCGGCACAGCGTCGAGGGAACCATCGTGGGCGGGAAATTGTGGCAGTGGCTGCGTGGACAGTGGCTGGTGATTCGCGTCGTCGCAACGTTTCTGGGGGTGATCTTGGCGGTGTTTTTGTTCACCGACTACGCCCCGTTGGCCGATCGTTGGAACGTCGGGGCCTGGATGGCGGAGTTCGCGACGCGAGCTAGTTCCTTGCTGCTGCAGGGGATCGGTCCGTTCCTGGGGTTCACGATCCAGGTGCAGGGAACGCGGATTTCTGCCGGGGGTTTTGCTGTGGACGTGACCGAAGCGTGCTCGGGAGTGGTGCCGACCGCCATTTACAGCGCTGCCGTGTTGGCGTACCCGGCCACTTGGGGAGCCCGCTTGATCGGCTTGGGGCTCGGCATGGTCATCATCCACGCGCTCAACGTGCTCCGCGTGGTCGGGTTATTTCTCGTTGGGTTATTTGCCAACCCCTATTTTCACTACACGCACGTGTACCTCGCTCAGGCTGCAATCATTGTGGTCGCAGTTGCCACGTGGGTGTACTGGGCTGAGCGATTCGTTCATGTTCCGAGGCGTTAAGCCACTGCGCTTTCTCGGCCGGCTGCTTGCCTGGTTTGTCGGCCTCTTCGCGTTGTGGCTGGTCGTGGGCCCGTGGTACACGAGCATGCTGTCCGTATGTGCCGAACTGGTGGTGAGTGTCGTGGATCGTCCTACACACGTGTGGTCGACGGGTACCACGATCCAGTTTTGGCCGCGTGGATTTACGGTGCCTTCTCAACCGCCCAGCATTGCAGCCGAGTGGATCCAAGCCAACACCATCTTGTTGCTGGCGCTGATGCTGGCCACGCCCGCGGCAACGTGGCAACAAAAATTCCGACGCTTGGGGGTTGCTTATGGCTTGGTGCTCATTTGGCAGGTGCTGGATGTCTGCCTTGCCATCGAATACGGGTACGCGACCCAGATCGATCCGCGCGCGTACACGGAGGGCACCCGGTACGCCCTGGCTCTGACGACAAACCTCGCAATGTACGTCGATACTCAAGTCGTGCCGTTCATGATTTGGGCGGGAATTCATTTCCGGCAGTTGCTGGCGCTTGCCCGCCCCCATGTGGCGAACGAAGCGGCCCTGACGAAACGCTTACCGAAAACGGCGCGGTAGCCTTATTCGAGCTGGACTCTCAGAACGCGCAGGGCACGTCTGGAGGGCGGCGCGCCGGTAAATTCGGCGTCGATCCACAGGGTGACTTTTGATGGCAAAGCCTCCGCACTCGCTGCGGCTACACGGAGCTGCCCGTGGGCAGCGTGCTGTGCCTGTATGGCATGGGGGTTCGAGAGATTGATCCTGCCACGGATCCATCGAATCCTGCGCGGCTCGTACCCGAGCGTCATGTCCAAAGCGCTCACCAGCTGCGGTAATGTGAGCTGGAAGGAGGTGCGGTAGAAGACTCGGCTCCCGCGGCGGAAGAAGCGCGCCGGACCTGGCGACACCCGGACGCCGTACGCGGGCTGCAGGGTTGCAAAGCTGCTCTGCCAAGAACCATTTACATCGCCAAGCACCACCCCTGCGAAGTTTTGGCCGCTGGCGGCGTCGGCGAGCGGGCTGTACTCGATCGCGCCGAAAACGCAGGGGTTTGCTGTTGGCTGTGGGGGCACCAACGTTTGGTTCGGCAGGACTGTTGGTTGCGGCACGAACAACCATGCAGAGCCGCACTTGCTGGCCCCAGAAAGCGCCGGGAGGCTCCCGACGACGTATCGCAGTATTTCCGACGCGTCCGCTGTGGTGACCGTGCCAGAGGCATTGACGTCTGCTGCCAGCAGTCCAAAGGAATCGAGTGAACCCGTGCCAACCAAAACCCGGAGAATCTCTACGGCGTCACCCGCGGTCACCGCACCCGCCACATTCAACTGGTTGGAGAGTGGCTGAAGTCGCACTGGCCCGGCCGGCACCGAAGCAAACAGGAACGCGCCGTTGTTTTGGGTCAGTTGCTGCTGGGGTGGGTGGGAAAGTTCGATCGTGACGCCCGGGATGGGGTCGAGGGACTTGTAGTACACAACTGCGCCCGACAGCGGGAACGTCGGAACGGGTGTGGGAGTAGGAGCGATCGTCGGGGTGAAGCTTGGCGTTACCGAGGGAGTTGGTGTGCGCGACGGGCTCGGTGTCTGGGTGGGCGTTCGCGTGGCACTTGGAGAGATTGTCGCGGTCACGGTTGGGGACGGGGTGTGGGTGCGTGTGGGGGTGTGGGAGTTCGTCGGCGTTCGGGTGTTGGACGGCGATGGGCTTGCGGTTGGGGTACGCGTGGCGGTGAACGTGAAGGTTGGGGTGGCCGTCGGTGTGGGGCTGTGGCTTGGCGTGAGGGAGGGAGTTCGAGAGGGGGTCAGGGTTGCAGTGAGCGTGGGAGATCGAGTTTCGGAGGGAGTGGCGGTCGGAGGTAAGGTGTTGGTGCGCGTTGGGGTTGGGGTGAAGGTGCGCGTGGGAGTAACGCTGAACGTTGCTGTTGACGTGCTGGTGCTCGTAAACGTTGCAGTCGGGGTGCGGGTTGTCGTGTGCGTTCTTGTGGGTGATTCCGTGGGTGTGAGCGTGGGCGTGCCGGTGTAGGTGGGAGTCGCTGTCGGAAGTGGTGACAGCGTTTCGGTCGGAGTTGCGGTTGCCGTCCGCGTTGCGGTGGGTGGCTGGGTGGGCGTAACGGTGGCAGTTTCCGTTGGCGTTCCCGAAGGTGTTGGCGTACCGGAGATCGTCGGTGTAGCCGAGGTTGTTGGGGTGTAGGTGTTGCTGGGCGTTGCCGACGGGAGCGGCGTGTCGGTTGCGGTGCGGGTCGGAGTGTGCGTCGACGTGGGGGTCGACGTATTGGTCGCCGTGCGGCTGGCCGTTGGGGTGCGGGTGGGGCTGAAGGTGAATGTGGCTGTTGGCGAACGGGTGGGTGTTTGGGTCCAGGTGGGGGTTCGCGTTGGCGAGAACGTGAACGTCCCTGTGGGCGAGCGCGTAGCTGTAGCGGTCGGCGTCACGGTGATCGTCGGCGTCGGAGTAGGCGTGCGAGTTTCGCTCGGTGTGAAGGTCGGACCGCTGTACGGATACACGAATTGCGCTGCCGCAATGTCGTCTGCGCGTACTTGCGCGCACCGCCCATCGTTGTGCGCCCGATAGTACATCGTGGCATCGTGCAACGTTGCGTTTGGCTCGCTGGCATTTTCGGAGGAGTGGCCGAACCCGATGCTGTGACCAATCTCGTGGGTTAGGACTTCAGCCACGAGGCACGGCGTCCAGAAGTATGGGCATTGGCTAGACCAACCGTCGTTCATCACGACTTTGCCGGCTGTGATTGCGGAAAAGGTCGTGCCGTTGACGGTCACCTGGGGGAACGCACTCGCGCAGTACCCTCCGATTGCTAGCGTACCCGAACAATTTGTCGGGTTGGAAATTTCTCCGCGTGGGTCGTCGAAAATCACCCTGTTGAACCCACAGCCGCCGTAGCCAAGCGGCGTTGGGGTCGGGAATCCGGGCTCTGGTGTGGGTGTCGGCGAAATCAACCCCCCGTAACTGAGCACCAGTCCCACTC
>Ga0209478_1002427_pt1 | contig 10633 bp, 6 predicted proteins | sample DewCreD2012metaG_5_FD_184109 | JGI IMG/M metagenome (GOLD analysis project Ga0209478, IMG submission 184109) | Hot spring sediment bacterial and archeal communities from British Columbia, Canada, to study Microbial Dark Matter (Phase II) - Dewar... ... | reverse complement strand
GTCACCCTCTCTGGCCCGCCGTTCCAGGACGGTTCGGCTAGAGCGGGGATTTCTGACTTCCCGACCGGTCCGCAGCCCGGTCCGGTCGCGTCCCACAACCCCTCGCGGGCAACGCCTGCGGGCTTGGCACCCGCGAGGTTTGGGCTCCTCCCCTTTCGCTCGCCACTACTCGGGGAATCTCAGAGCACCCCGCGGAGTGTTGCCACATCCGCGGGGGCCCGCGTGTTGATTTCTTTTCCTCCGGGTACTGAGATGTTTCAGTTCCCCGACTTGCCCCCTGCCGCCTATGGATTCAGCGGCAGGTGACGGGGCATGACCCCCGCCGGGTTTCCCCATTCGGAGACGTCCGGATCGAAGCTTGCTCGGCAGCTCCCCGGACCTTTCGCCGCCCGCAGCGTCCTTCGTCGGCTCCTGACGCCAAGGCATCCACCGTGCGCCCTTCGTAGCTTGACGGCCTCCCACCTCAGGAGCAGGCCCAAGAGCCCATCGTCTCGCTATGCAGTTGTCAAGGTACGACATGCCGGAGGAGGTGGAGTCAGTCCACCTCCTCCGGCTCCAGAAAACCGATCGTGGCAGGAACCGATGCGGCCTTGTCCCGCCCGCGGCCGAGTTGGAGCCCTCGCGGGCCCGACGATCATGCCGGACCGGGCGGGACGGTTCTCCTTAAGAAAGGAGGTGATCCAGCCGCACGTTCCCGTACGGCTACCTTGTTACGACTTCGTCCCAGTCACCGACCCCACCTTCGACGGCTCCCTCCCTTTCGGGTTGGGCCACCGGCTTCGGGTGGAGCCGGCTCCCATGACGTGACGGGCGGTGTGTACAAGACCCGAGAACGTATTCACCGCCGCGATGCTGATCGGCGGTTACTAGCGATTCCGGCTTCACGCAGGCGAGTTGCAGCCTGCGATCCGAACTGGGACCGGGTTTTTGGGATTCGCTCCCCCTCGCGGGTTCGCAGCCCATTGTCCCGGCCATTGTAGCATGTGTGTAGCCCAGGCCATCAGGGGCATGATGACTTGACGTCATCCCCACCTTCCTCCGGCTCGTCGCCGGCAGTCTCCCTAGAGTGCCCGGCATCACCCGGTGGCAACTAGGGACGGGGGTTGCGCTCGTTGCGGGACTTAACCCAACACCTCACGGCACGAGCTGACGACAGCCATGCACCACCTGTGCCGGCTCCCGCCTTTACGGGTCCCTTCCCTTTCGGGTCGGTACTACCGGCATGTCAAGGCCTGGTAAGGTTCTTCGCTTTGCATCGAATTAAACCACATGCTCCACCGCTTGTGCGGGTCCCCGTCAATTCCTTTGAGTTTTAGCCTTGCGGCCGTAGTCCCCAGGCGGCTCACTTAATGCGTTAGCTTCGGCACCGAGGGAGTAACCCCCCGACACCTAGTGAGCATCGTTTACGGCTAGGACTACCGGGGTATCTAATCCCGTTCGCTCCCCTAGCTTTCGGGTCTCAGCGTCAGGGACAGCCCAGGTGGCCGCCTTCGCCACTGGCGTTCCTCCCGATCTCTACGCATTTCACCGCTACACCGGGAATTCCACCACCCTCTACTGCCCTCAAGCCGAGCAGTTTCCCGCGACGTCCCACGGTTGAGCCGTGGGCTTTCACACGGGACTTACCCGGCCGCCTACACCCGCTTTACGCCCAGTAAATCCGGGCAACGCTCGCCCCCTACGTCTTACCGCGGCTGCTGGCACGTAGTTAGCCGGGGCTTCCTCTGGAGGTACCGTCACCCGCCTTGCAGCGGGCTTCGTCCCTCCTGACAGGGGTTTACGACCCGAAGGCCTTCATCCCCCACGCGGCGTCGCTGGGTCAGGCTTGCGCCCATTGCCCAAGATTCCCAACTGCTGCCTCCCGTAGGAGTCTGGCCCGTGTCTCAGTGCCAGTGTGGCTGACCACCCTCTCAGGCCAGCTACCCGTCATCGCCTTGGTGGGCCGTTACCCCACCAACGAGCTGATAGGCCGCGGGCCCATCCCGGAGCAGAAGGGCTTGCGCCCAACCGTTTCCTTCCCCAGGGATGCCCCTAGGGAAGGGCATCGGGTATTAGCCCCGGTTTCCCGGGGTTATCCCCGTCTCCGGGGTAGGTTGCCCACGTGTTACTCACCCGTTCGCCGCTAGAGCTGAAACCGCGGGTTGCCCCGCGGCCAACCCCCGCTCGACTTGCATGTTTTAGGCACGCCGCCAGCGTTCGCCCTGAGCCAGGATCAAACTCTCCGTCGGAAAGTTTGAATCCTTGACTCACCTCGGGCCGCCTGCGCGGCCCGGGGGATCCTTGCAGGTTCGGCCGCGTCGTTCCTGCCACTGTTCGGTTTTCAAGGTTCGCCCGGCCCGCACAGGGCCGGCAACTCTTGACACTACCACGCACCCAAGCCCATGTCAACGAGATCCAGAAGACCGGATACGGGGGTGTCAAGGGGCCCCGCACACCTGACCGGAGGACTCCGGTCAGGTGTGCGGCCATCACCTATCATTACGAACGTGGCCGCTCCTGTCAAGCATCCCGGAAAGACCTTCGGGCGGTGGGCCGGCGGGTTCGCCCTCTCTTCCCTTGTGGCCGCCCTCGCCCGCCGCGCCGGCGTCCTCCGCACGACCGGATCCATCGGCGGCGCGGCCCTCGGAACCCTCATCATGGCGACTGGCGGCACCGCCTGGGGCACGCTCCTGTTCGCCTTCTTCGCCTCCGCAAGCGCCCTCACCCGTATGCCCGGCCGGACCCAGGACGCCACAGGACGCACCGGTCGCCAGGTCCTCTCAAACGGTGCGACAGCGGCCCTCGCTGCGGCACTCCATGCCCGGGGCATCCGCCGCGCGCGCTCGGCATTCGCCGGTGCCGTGGCGACCGCCTGGGCGGACACCTGGGCCACGGAGGTCGGCCTGCGGTGGGGCGGTGCACCCCGTCTTCTGACGACCGGTGGCCGAGTAGCACCCGGCTCCTCCGGCGGCGTCACACCGCTTGGGACTGCGGCAGGGCTTTTGGGCGCCCTGCTGTGCGGGGCGATCTGCGGGCGGCTCGGGATCGCGCCTGCGTTCTCCACGGCGCTTGCAGGTTCGGCCGGGATGCTCTGCGACAGCCTGCTCGGCGCCACGATCCAACTCCGCTACCGGTGTCCTGTGTGCGGACTGGAGGGGGAGCGACGGCGCTGCGCCTGTGGGGCGGCCCGCGCCCGCATCCGCGGACTTCCATGGATGGACAACGACGCGGTGAACGCCTGCGCCACAGCGGCTGGCGCGCTCCTCGCCGCATGGGCTCCTGGTCGGCCCATGCGGCGAACGGAACTCACCGGATCGGATCGCTCTTAGGAGGTTTTCGGCATCAGTTTGAAGACGGGGAGGATGCCCATGTGGACGATGTCCTCCCGTTCCTCGCCCTCCAGGAGCAACGCGGCCTTGCGTACCACCTCGCCCCCGGCCTGCAGGACCAGCTGCTCCATCGCGCGCAGCGTCTCCCCGGTGCTCACGATGTCGTCCACGAGCCCCACCCGCCGGCCGCGGAGCTTCATCGCGTCACGGCCGTCCATGAACAGCTCCTGCTCGGTCTTCGCGGTGATCGGCTTATAGCGCACGACGAGGGGGGAGAGCATGAAGGGCCGGATCTCCTTCCGGCACACCACGTAGGGCCGGCGCCCCAGGTACGTGGCGATCGCATGGGCGAGCGGGATCCCCTTCGTCTCCGTGGTGACGAGGAGCTCGCAGCTGTCCATCTGGGGCGCCAGGGTGCGGGCGGCCCGGTCGATTACCTCGGTGTCGCCCAGGCTGTAGTAGTAGGCGATCCAGGTGTCGGGCGCCACCTGGATGAGTGGGAGCGTGCGCCGCACACCCGCCACCTCCAGTTCGTAGGTCACCTGGCCGTCAAAGGGCAAAACGTAGGCCATCTCCTCCCTCCGCACCCGCCATGGTACCACCGGATCCGACGGGGTTCGGCGGGGTGATCAGTGTCGGAAGTGGCGGACGCCGGTGAGGACCATGGCGCAGCCCGCCCGCTCGGCCACCTCGATCACCGCCTCATCCCGCACGGATCCGCCCGGCTGCACGATGGCCACGACCCCCGCCCGCACGGCCTCCTCCACGCCGTCCGGGAAGGGGAAGAAGGCGTCCGAGGCCAGGACCGCACCACGCGCCCGCTCCCCGGCCTTCCGGACGGCCACCCGCACGCTGTCGACCCGGCTCATCTGCCCTGCACCCACGCCCACCACTTCAAAGCCCCGGGCCAGCACGATGGCGTTGGACTTCGTGTGCTTGCACACGGTCCAGGCGAACCGCAAAGCCTCCCACTCCTCCGGTGTCGGCGCGCGGGAGGTCACGACCCGTAGCGCTTCAGGTCGCCAGCCCATCCGGTCCGGCTCCTGGACGAGGACACCACCTGCGACGGTGCGGACCTCGAGGTCTACCTCCCCTGCCTGGGCGACCAAGAGGCGCAGGTTCCGCTTGCGCCGCAGGAGCTCCAGAGCCTCTGGGTCGAAGGCGGGAGCGCAGACGACCTCCAGAAAGACCTCCCGGAGTCGGACGGCGGTCTTTGCGTCCACCGTGCGGTTGCTCGCCACGACCCCTCCGAAGGCGGACGTGGGGTCGCCCCGCAGCGCCCCCTCCAGCGCCTCGACCACGGTGGCACCGAGTGCGCACCCGCACGGGTTCGTGTGCTTCACGACGGCCACCGCCGGCTCGGAGAACTCGTAGACGAGTCGGAGCGCCGCATCCGCATCCAGGAGGTTGGTGTAGGAGAGGGGCTTTCCGCCAAGAAGCTGAGCCGAGGCGAGGGTGCCGGACGGTCCGAGCGGGTCGCGGTACAGGGCGCCGGCCTGATGGGGGTTCTCGCCGTAGCGCAACACCCCGACCTTACGCCACCCCCGCACCAGGTGCTCGCAGAACGGATCGAGTCCCGCACGTGCGCTCAGGACGCGGGCGATCAGGGCGTCGTAGTAGGCCGTCAACCAGAACGCCGCGCTCGCCAGCGCCCGGCGGGTCTCAGGCCGCACCGCCCCAAAGGTCTGGAGTTCCTCCAGCACCCGTCCGTACTGGTCCGGGCTCGTGAGGACCGCACAACGCTGCCAGTTCTTCGCCGCCGCCCGGATCATCGCGACTCCACCCACGTCGATCCGCTCCACGAGCTCCTCCCACTGTGCACCCCGCACCGCCGCCTCCTCGAACGGGTACAGGGTCACGGCCACGAGCTCGATGGGATGAATCCCCAGGCGCTCGAGCTCCGGAAGATCCGTTTCCCGCGCGAGGAGGGCGGCGTGGACGGCGGGGTGGAGCGTCTTCACCCGGCCGTCCAGGATCTCCGGGAATCCGGTCACCTCCTCCACCGTCCGGGCCGGGATCCCGGCCTCCTGGAGGACCTTCGCCGTCCCGGCCGTGCTCACGAGCTCGAACCCCAACTGGACGAGTGTCTGGGCGAACTCGCAGATCCCGGTCTTGTCCGTCACACTCAAAATCGCCCGCCGTGCCATCTACCGCCTCCCGGCCACCGGTTCGGTGTGACGTCGGACGAACGAGCGGATCGCCTCCGGGTAGATCCGGTGCTCGGCCTCAGATACACGGGCCGCGAGGGTCGTTGGCGTATCGCCCGGAAGGACGGGGACGACCGCCTGGAGGAGGATGGGGCCCCTATCCACCTCCTCCGTCACGAGGTGCACGGTACAGCCCGACACCCCAGCGCCCGAGGCGAGGACCGCGCGGTGCACGCGCTCCCCGTACATCCCCTTTCCCCCGAAGGCGGGAAGGAGGGAGGGATGGATGTTCAGGATCCGGCCCCGGTAGGCGGCCACGAACGCCGCGTCAAGGATCCGCAGGAACCCGGCAAGGCAAACCAGGTCAACCCGGTAGGGTTCCAGCACCCGCTCCAATGCCCGGCAGAACGGACCGCGCGCCCGGTAGGCCGACCAGTCCACCACGTGGGTTGAAACTCCCGCCCGGCGGGCCCGCTCCAGAGCGTACGCACCGGGCCGGTCCGAGACGACGACGACCACCTGGGCGGGGTACTCAGGGTCCGCGCAGGCATCCAGGATCGCCTGGAGGTTCGTGCCCGCTCCGGACACCAAGACCGCAAGCCGCGCGCGCCCCGTGGACTCCACCTTCATCCCTCCGGGAAGGCGAGGTGCACCGCCCGAGGACCGGCGACCACCTCACCGATCACCATCGCCCGCTCACCCGAAGACCGGAGGAACGCCACCACCCCCTCGGCGGTTTCCGGTCGGGTGACGACAACCATCCCGATCCCCATGTTGAACACCCGATACATCTCGTCCCAGGACACCGGACCTTCGCGGGCGATGAGTCGGAAGATGGGCGGGGTGGGCCAGGTCACCCGGATCCTCGCCGCACACCCCTCCGGCAGGATGCGGACAACGTTCCCCACAAGCCCGCCTCCCGTGATGTGGGCCATGCCCGTCACGCTGCCCCAAAACGCGTCCACCAGCCGCAGGAGGACGGGGGCGTAGCACCGGTGGGGCCGCAGGAGGGCCTCGCCACGTGTTGCACCGAGCTCCGGCTCGAACCGGTGCACGTCCTCCGGCTGCCGCAGGAGCACCCGCCGGGCGAGGGTATAGCCGTTCGTATGTAGGCCGTCGCTTCCTAGACCGACGAGGACGTCCCCAGGCCGGATCCCGGACCCGTCCACGAGCCGGCCTCGGCCCACCACGCCCACCGCGCACCCGACGACCTCGTAGGCGCCCTCCCGATACACGTCCGGCATCTGGGCGGTCTCCCCGCCCACCAAAGCCACGCCGTAGACCCGGCAGGCATCTAGGATCCCATCGAGGACCTCCTCGAAAACCTCCGGCATCCACGCCGAGGCGGAGAAGGCGTCCAGGAACAGGAGGGGCCGGGCGCCGTGCACCGCGATGTCGTTGAGGCCGTGGGCCACGACGTCGTGGCCGATCACTCGGTGCTGTCCGGCCCACCTCGCCACCTCGGTCTTCGTCCCCACGCCGTCCACCGACGCGACGAGCACCGCATCCTCAAGGGCGGGGGTGCGGACGAGTCCCGCGAAGAGTCCGACACTCCCCAGGACCTCCGGTCCATGGGTAGACCGGATCCGGTCCCAAAGACGCTCGAGGAGCGCCTCCTCTGCCTCAATGCTCACACCGACCGCGCGGTACGTGAGATCCCTCATCGCCGCTCCAGGGCGTACCGGCCCACCTCTGCCTCCGTGGGGAGGGACGTGGGGTAGCGGCCATCCAGGCAGGCCATGCACAGCACGTCCTTGGGGAGCCCGACGGCGGCCACAAGACCGGCCAGGCTCAGGTAGCCCAGGGTGTCAGCGCCAATGACCTGACGGATCTCCCCGACGCCGAGGCGCGCGGCGATGAGTTGCCCGCGGCTACTGGTGTCCACGCCGTAGAAGCACGGCCACCGGATGGGCGGGGAGGAGATCCGCACGTGGACCTCGCGGGCTCCGGCCTCCCGCAACAGCCGCACGATCCGGCCGCTCGTGGTCCCCCGCACGATGCTGTCATCCACCAAAACCACCCGCCGGCCCGAGACCACCGAGGGGACCGGGTTCAGCTTCACACGCACGCCCAAGGCACGGCGATCGGGGTCCGGCTCGATGAAGGTGCGTCCCACGTACCGGTTCTTCACAAGCCCCAGGTCAAACCGGATGCCGCTTTCCTGGGCGAACCCCAGCGCCGCGGAAGTCCCGGAATCGGGCACGGGCACCACCACGTCCGCCTCCACCGGGTGCTCCCGGGCCAGGATCTGTCCCATCCGGTACCGCGCCTCGTGGACGTTCCGGCCCCCCAAGAGCGTGTCCGGCCGGGCGAAGTAGATGTACTCGAAGACGCAGCGGGCCCACCGGCCGCTCGAGGGCACGGATCCCACGGTGATCCCGTCGGCCGCCACGGTCACGCACTCTCCGGGCTCAACCTCGCGGACGAACTCGGCACCTACGGGACCAAGGGCACAGGTCTCGGAGGCAACCACCCAGCCGTCCTGTCGTCGCCCGAGGACGAGCGGCCGGATCCCGTTCCGGTCCCGGAACGCCACAAGACGCCCGGATGCGAGCATCACCACGGTGTAGGCCCCCTCAAGGCGTTCCATCGCCTCGGCCACCGCGGCCTCCGGAGTCGGTGCCGAAGACGTGGCAATCCACCGGGCGATCACCTCGGTGTCGCTTGTGGTCTCGAACAGGACGCCGCGCTGCTCCAGATCCGCGCGCAGTGCCACTGCGTTCGTGAGGTTCCCGTTGTGCGCCAGGGCCAAGGGACCCCAGGGCGAGGGGACGACCACGGGCTGAGCGTTCCGGAGCGTAGTAGAGCCCGTGGTGGAGTACCGCACGTGACCGATCCCCACCAGCCCGGGTAAGGCCGGATCCGGCCCGAAGACCTCAAAGACAAGACCCATCCCCTTCCGGACGTGGAGGGTCGAGCCGTCGTGGGTGGCGATCCCACCGCTCTCCTGCCCGCGGTGCTGAAGGCTCATAAGCCCCACGTACACCAAGGGCGCCGCGCGCCCGCGCCGGAGCGCAACCCCGAACACGCCGCACGCCTCGCGCCAGATCATCCGTAGGCCTCCCGAAGGGTCGCCACCGGAAGATCCACCGCACCCTGCGCAAGCCGCACCTGTAACCTCATCCCGCCCACGCGGCCGAGAAGCCGGAGGGGAACCCGGTGACGCCAGCACATGGCACAGAAGGCCTCGTACCCCTCCACCGGAATCGACGCGACGACCCGTGAGGGTCCTTCCCCGAACAGAACCTCGTCTGCGCGGCCCCCAAAATGTGAGAGGTCGCAGCGGGCGCCCCGGCCGCCGAGGATGCAGGCTTCCGCCAGGGCCACCGCGAGTCCACCGTCGCTCGTGTCGTGGGCCGATCGGAGGATCCCGGCCCGGGCGGCCCCGACGAGCACCTCCACGAGGCGCCGGTGCAGCCCCAGGTCCGGCCGCAGGGGTGTGCCCGCGACCCGACCGTGCACCCACCGCAGGTAGGCGCTTCCCGCCAGCGAGGCCTTGGGGGTACCCACCAGGACCACGAGGTCCCCGTCGCACTGGAAGCCTGCCGGCACCGCCCGGCCCACGTCCTGGAGCACGCCGAGGGCGGCGACGACGGGTGTAGGGAAGATGGGTCCTGTGGGCGACTCGTTGTACAGGCTCACGTTGCCGCTGATCACCGGGACCTCAAGCGCCCGGGCTGCCTCCGCGAGGCCCAGAACGACCTGCCGGAGGGCCCACGCCACGTCAGGCCGCTCAGGACTTCCAAGGTTCAGGCAATCCGTAAGCGCAACGGGTCGGGCACCGGTGCAGGCCACGTTCAGCACGGCCTCGCATGCGGCCCACGAGCCCCCACACCATGGATCCAAAAACGCGATGCGGCCTGCGCCGTCCACGCTCAGGGCGATCCCGAGCGGCGGTGATTCCTGGATCCGGAGGACCGCGGCATCACCGCCGGGCCCCATGACGGTGCGGATCTGCACCATGTGGTCGTACCGGGAAAAGACCCATCTCTTGGAGCGAATCTCCCCCGACCGGAGGAGGTGCACCAGACAGGCCGCCGGATCCTCCGGGAGGGGAATTCCCTCCAGGTTGAGGAGGGGAGGCTCGTAGGCCTGCTCGGGCATGCGGCGGACGGGGGCTTCGACGAGGAGCCGAACCGGAAGGGACACGACGGGGCCACCGTCGTAGGCCCGAAGCAGCCCATCCTCGGTGACGACGCCGACGGCTTCAGCCGCAACTCCCCAGCGCCGGTAGATCGCAGCCACCTCCGCCTCGCGGCCCCGTTCGATCACGAGGAGCATCCGCTCCTGGGATTCCGAAAGGAGTACCTCTTCAGGGGTCATGTCCTCCTCGCGCCGCGGCACCCGGTCGAGCCAGAGCTCCACCCCGACCCCGCCGCGGCCGCATAGCTCCGCGGCCGCACAGACAAGGCCCGCAGCCCCCATGTCCTGGACTGCGACCACCGCCCCGGTCCGGTACGCCTCCAGCGTGGCCTCGATCAACAGCTTCCCGGCGAAGGGATCACCGATCTGCACGGCCCTTCGGTCGCCTTCCCCCTCCAGCCGTTCGGAGGCGAAGGCCGCTCCACCGATCCCGTCCCGACCGGTTCGGGCTCCGGCATAGAGGACCACATTCCCCACCCCCTGGGCCGCCGCGCCCTGCACAGCCTGGGAGTCAAGGAGGCCCACGCAGCAGACGTTCACGAGGGGTGTTGTGGTGTAGCACGGATCGTGGTGGATCTCCCCGCCCACTACGGGAACGCCGACCGCGTTCCCATAGTGGGCGATCCCCGCCACCACTCCCTCCAGGAGTCTCCGGGCCTGCGGATCGTCGAGGGGTCCGAACCACAGCGAGTCCAACAGCGCCACCGGACGCGCGCCCATCGCGAGCACGTCCCGGATGATCCCGCCTACCCCGGTGGCCGCACCGTGGAAGGGGTCGACGGCACTTGGGTGGTTGTGGCTTTCGATCTTCATCGCCACCGCCACGTCCGGCGCGATCCACACGACCCCGGCGTTGGACCCAGGACCCCGGAGGACGTGCGGACCGGAGGAGGGAAGCAGCGTCAGTAGAGGCCGCGAGTGCTTGTAGGCGCAGTGCTCCGACCACATCACGGCGAGAATGCGCCACTCGACGGGGTTCGGCTCCCGCCCCAGGCGACGCCGGACCTCCAGGACCTCCTCAGGAGTCAGTCCCAG
>Ga0209478_1002304_pt1 | contig 11184 bp, 10 predicted proteins | sample DewCreD2012metaG_5_FD_184109 | JGI IMG/M metagenome (GOLD analysis project Ga0209478, IMG submission 184109) | Hot spring sediment bacterial and archeal communities from British Columbia, Canada, to study Microbial Dark Matter (Phase II) - Dewar... ... | reverse complement strand
GGCGTCGGCGTCAACGTGAACTGGGACCCGGGGGCGGAATTCCCGGAACTTGCGGGCCAGGCGACGGGGCTCGCCCGGGAGGCCGGAAGGCCCATCGACCGGGAGCGGCTTTTCCGGGAAATTCTGCTGGAGCTTGACCGGGCCTATGCGAAACTCCAGGCCGGCTGGTCGCCTTTCCAGGCCTGGCGCCGCCGGCTCATTACCGTTGGCCAGCGGGTGGAGGTGGTTGCCGGGGGACAGCGACTTCGCGGGCTGGCTGTTGGGGTTGACCGGACCGGCCGGCTCCGGTTGCGGACGGACGACGGCCGGCTTGCGGCGGTAGGCTTCGGGGACGTCTTTCAGGTTCAGCCGGCCGCGGCCGGCTGAACCACTTCCACGGTTTCGAAAACCTGCTCCAGGGCACTTCCGGCCGGGTTAAGAAACCGGGTCCGGTATTCGTTCAGGAAGGCCCGATAGGTTTCCGAGCTGAGGTAAGCCTGAAGGGCGGCCGCGCTTTCGAAGACGAGGAGTTGAGCAAGCTGGGGCGGGGCCGAGCGCAGCATCAGGACCCCGTGGACGAGGCCCCCGGTTTTGGCGTAGCGGTCCCTGAGCTCGGCAAGCCAGGCCCGGACCTGGTCTTCGGTGCCGGGCTGGATGGGGTAGACGACGAGCCTGGCGATCACGACTGCCTCCTGGGCAAAAGACTCCGGTTATGATGATATACTGGATGGGATGGCTGGTCTATCCGTCGCCGACGTCTTCGAACGCACCCGCCGGAACCACGGCCTCGAGCACGCCACCGTTGGGGTGCTTATCCAGCGGCTCGGCCCGACCATCCGCCTCGTGGCCCGGTCTACCCCGCGGGGATTTTACATTTACGGCCAGCTCCCCACCGAGGCGGTCAGGGCCGCCGTCGACGAGGCCCTGGCCCGGCTCCGGGCTGGGGAGACCGAGCTGGCGGTCTCGCCCCTCTGCGGGACGAACATTGCAGTCGCGGGCCTGCTGGCCGGCCTCAGTTCCCTGGCCGTGGCCAGCGCCGCCCGCCGGCCCCTGGACCGCCTGGTGGGAGCCGTCGTCGCCGGGACGTTCGCGGTCCTCCTGGCCCAGCCCCTGGGTCGGCTCGCCCAGGCCCGGGTGACGACCTCGGCCGACATGCGGGGCCTGCGGGTGCGCCGGGTCGAGCGGTTCGATGCCGGCCGGATTCCCGTTCACTGGGTCGAAACCGAATTCGCCGGGGAATAGGGGCTACCGTGGGCTCTGGCTCGGGAATCGATGCCCTGGACCGGGTGCGCCCCCTGGTGGTAAGCCTGGCGACCGAGGCGCCCCGCAGGTTTTCGGGCCTCCATTATGCCGATATCCGGCTCCAGGCGGTTGAAGCCCGGGGCGCGGTTGCCGAAAATGGGAGTCCCAAGGCCGGTTTCGAGGAGGTAACGTACGCCCTGGGCATCCGGGTTATCGCCGGCCGAAAGCTCCGGGCACCCGGCTACTACGGCGCTTACCTGGGCGAGGCCGATCTGGCGAAGCTGGCCCGGCTGGTCAGGGCGGGACTGCGGGCCGCCTGGGACCGGGCCCTGGCCAGCGCTGAAGAAAAGGCGGCGGTGGCCGAGCGGTTCGGCCCCCTGGGTCGAAGTTTTAGGGACACCGGGCTGGCGCCGGTTCCCATCGTCCGGGACACGGTCAGGCCGGTGTTCCGCCAGGACCCCCGGTCAGTGGACCCGGCGAGGGCCGTCCAGGCTGTGGTGGGGGCCTCGAAGGCGGCCGCGGCCGCCTCGCCCCTGGTTCGTTTTAATCTGGTGGCGGCGCAGACCAGCTTTGAACGCCAGCTTTTCGCCAGCAGCGAAGGCGCCGATATCGACCAGACTTTCGCGCTGACTGAGGGCTTTGTCTTTGTGGTGGCGCAGAGTCAGGAGTCTGCCCAGGAGCTTTACGAGACCATCGGTCACCAGCTCGGCTGGGAGGTAATCGAGGCCGGGGTTAATGACGGACCGCTGGCCTTCCCGGGGCTCGCCGATTTCGCGGCCGCCCTGGCCCGGGAGGCGGCGGAGGTCTCCCTGGCCCCGCCGGCGCCGACAACGGACCGGGAGGTTGTGGTCGTGACGGACCCCGACTTCAATGCCCTCCTCTGCCACGAGGTTATCGGTCACCCGACGGAGCTTGACCGGGCCCTCAAGATGGAGACGGCTTACGCCGGCCGCTCCTGGTTTTTCCGGAGCTTTGAGGAAAACGAACTGGGCCGGCAGGTCGCTTCGCCCCTGGTGACCTGCTTTTCGGACCCGGGCCTTCCCGGCTTTGGCCACTACCGGTACGACGACGAGGGAACACCGGGCCGCCGGGTTGTCCTCATCGAGAACGGCATCTTTCGGGGCTTTATGAATAGCCGCCAGACGGCGGCCATTCTCGGGGCCGAACCGAACGGCCACTATAAGGCCAGCGGGGCGGCCTACGTGCCCCTCATCCGGATGTCGAATACGGTTTTTGCGCCCGGCGACCGGGATCCGCAGGAGATTATCGGCGAGGTTGACCACGGCTACTACGTCGTCGGCAAGCGGATCCCGTCGATCTCCGAGTCCCGGGAGAACTTCCGGATTTCGGCCCGCAAGGTTTACGAGATCCGCAACGGCCAGCTGGGGCGGCTCTACCGGAACGGTGGCATCACCGCTGACACGAAGGACTTCCTGCTGAGCATCGATGCGGTCGGAAACGACTTCCGCCTCTTCCCGATCCCGAACTGCGGTAAGGGTCAGCCCATGCAAACGAAGCGGATGGGGAACGGCGGGCCGACCCTCCGGGGGCGGGCCCGCCTGACCGGAGAGACCCGATGACGTGGCGGGTGAGCGACCTGGAACGGGCGGCCGAAGCGGCCTTCGCCCGACTCAGCCGGCAGTCAGGGGTCCGGGAAGTTGAGGTTTTTGTTTCGGCCAATACGAGCCTCTTCGTCCGGCTCAATTACACGTCCCACATCCCCTGCAACGGCGTCGAGGAGCCGAAATCGATGACGTCGTACGGCATCGGGGTAAGGGCCGCCTTCGATTCGCCCGAGGGGGTGGTGGTCGGGTTCGGGGCCGAGCCCGGCCGCATCGACCCGGAGGGAGCTGAACGGGCCCTGGAAAAAGCCCGGCGGTACGCGGTTCGGGACCCCGAATTCGTCTCCTTACCCAAACCAACGGGCGAGCGCCGAAGGCTCAAGCGCTACCACGACCCGGCCCTGATGAGCCTTTCCGGCCGCCAGCTTGTGGCCGCCGGCTGGCAGGTTATCGAGGCGGCCCTGGAAGTCTTCGCCGCCGATGAGACGGTCCGGCCGGCCGACGGGCTGATTATCGGTGGGGACGTTACGGTTCTTCAGGAGCAGATTGCGGTCCGTTCGACCCACCTGCCCGGGGTCCAGACCGACCAGAGCGCCCTGATCGTTTCGACGGTTACGGCCATGGTCGAGGCCCAGGGCGCCAAGGGAACCGGCTGGTCGGCCCACACCCGCCTGGAAGCCTTTGACGGCGGGGCGGGTGCCGAGGCGGCCCGGAACGCCCTGAACGGACGGGGCGGCGTCCGGGTGTCCGCCGGCCGGTACCGGGTGATTCTTGGGCCCCAACCCGTTGCCGACCTGGTCAACAACCTGCTGGCCCCGGCCCTGAGCCTGGAGACCTTTTATGCGGCGGCCAGCCCGTTCACGGGCAAGCTGGGCCGCCGGGTGGCCCACCCCGACCTTAACGTCTATGATGACGGGGCCGCCCGGGGGCTGGTCGGAAGCAAGGGGATCACCTGCGAGGGCCTGCCCACGGGCCGGACCTGGCTCATTCGGGGCGGTCGGCTCGTTGGTCTCCTGGCCAACTGGTATGAGGCCCAGCGGATCCGCCTCGACCCCCGGGCGGTCGAAAAGCTCGGGGCCGACCCGAACCGGTTCGCCCGGGGTCTTCTGCCCCGGAACGGCTTCCGGTTCGGGCGGGGCGGCGGCCGCCACTTTGATACGCCGCCCGGCGTCTACCCCACCAACGTGGTGATAACCGGCCGGAAGCCGGTGCCGCGGGAGGAGTTGTTCCGCCTGGTCGGGGATGGCCTTTACATCGGCCGCATCTGGTACACCTATCCTATCAACGGCCTCCGGGCTGGGGATTTCACGTGCACCGTGGTCGGCGACTCTTACGTGATCCGGGACGGCCAGATTATGGGGCCCCTCAAGCCGAACACGGTCCGGATCAACGACAGCATTCACCGCGTTCTGAACAGCATCCTGGGCATCGGAAGCACGGCCCGGCCCACCCTGGTCTGGGCCTCGGACGAGGTCACCTACGCGCCGGAAATTGCCGTTGACGGCCTTCAGGTCGAGGAGGTTGCCGGCTTTCTGGAACCGGGGCGTTAGGCGGAAAGGGGTTGCCCCGGCGGGACAGGAAGCAGGTGACCTGCTGACCGCGGCTGGTGCTTGGGGCGGAGTCCTCGCCGTCCGGCCCGAGGGACCGCGGCCAGACCCCTGGGGGCGCGGCCGCTCAATTTTCCCCGCTGACACCACCCGGGCGGGCGAAACGGTCATGGTGGAACAGCGGCCCGGGCTTTCCAGTTTTCTGCGCTTAGCCTACCCTGGGGTGGAAGGCCTTGCAGGAACGGCCGAGGCAGGCACGGCGGTCTTTACTGCCGCCGTTGCGGGCATGCGGCTGTGGCCCCGGGCGCACCGCACCAACCGGAAACCAGCCCGGGCGCTCTGCGTCCAGGACTGTGCGGGCGGGGCAGTAAGCGGCCTTCGGCCAGACAGGGCTGCGTTGGTCCGGCGCCGGGGTAAGACGGAGACTGCGGATGCGGGCGGTTGGCCAGGGGGCTATTCAGGATGGCCCGGGGTTCTGGCTGTTTAACCGGCCGGCCAATGGCCGCTAAAGCTTTGAGCGGCCGGGTCCGGCCGGCCTGGTCGGGGCCCGGGTTGCCGGTGGGTCGGCCGCTGCGGTCGTAGCAGACCGGCTGAGGCGGGGCAGGCCAACCCCGGTTTGGCGGTTCGCGGCTGACCGGGACCTGACCTTGCTGGTCCGCCGCAAGCCATGAGGACTGGCGAGCCCTGGGCGGCCGCTGCGTTTGTTGACGGCCCGTGAAATCTAAAGTTATAATCAGCGGCGAAACGCTGAGAGTGCGCCGGGAGGCATGCGGTGGCCCGAGTCGTCTGGGACCAGGTCACGAAAAAATTCGGTCAGGTCGTTGCCATCGACAACCTGACTCTGACGGCCGAGGACGGCGAATTTTTAGTTCTGGTTGGGCCCTCGGGCTGCGGCAAGACCACCGCCTTAAGGCTTGTTGCCGGCCTCGAGGAGCCCACCAGCGGCCTCATCTGGATCGGCGACCGGGTCGTGAATGACGTCCCGCCCCGGGACCGGGACGTGGCCATGGTCTTTCAAAGCTACGCCCTCTACCCCCACATGAGCGTTTACGACAACATGGCCTTCGGTCTGAAACTGCGGGGGTTTCCCAGGGCCGAAATCGACCGGCGGGTCAAGCAGGCGGCCGAAATTCTGGGCATTGCCGACCTTTTGAACCGGAAGCCCCGCCAGCTTTCGGGCGGCCAGCGTCAGCGGGTGGCCTTGGGCCGGGCCATCGTCCGGGAGCCGAAGGTCTTTCTGATGGATGAGCCCCTCTCCAACCTGGATGCCAAGCTTCGGGTCCAGACCCGGGCCGAACTTAAAAAGCTGCACCAGTCGCTTAAGACCACGACGATTTACGTAACCCACGACCAGGTCGAGGCGATGACGATGGGGACCCGGATTGCCGTGATGAACAAGGGGGTCCTTCAGCAGGTGGACACCCCCCAGAATGTCTACGAGCATCCGGCCAACATCTTTGTGGCCGGGTTCATCGGGAGCCCGGCGATGAACTTCTTCCCGGGCCGGCTGGTAACCGAAGACGGCCGCCTGCTGGTTGATGTTGGGGATTTCCGGGTGGAGCTTCCGGGTCGGCTGGGGGAGGCGATTCGGGCGGTGGCGACGGATGCCGAGGTGGTGCTGGGGGTGCGGCCGGAGCACATCCGGCTGGCCGGACCGGACCGCGCCGCCATCCGCTGTCGGGTTGAGGTGGTTGAGCCGCTGGGCAATGAGACTTTAGTGCATGTGACCAGCGGCCGGCACACCTGGACGGTGTGGCTTCCGGGCATGCTGGGGGTTGAGCCCGGGACCAACCTGGAGCTGGAGTTCGAAGCCGAAAGGCTTCACCTTTTCGATGCCCGGACCGAGCGGTCCCTGATCGAACCCCAGCTGAGGGCCGCGGTCAGGTCGGGCTAAAAGTCAAAAGGGGGAGGTAACAATGGCTAAGCCGTGGCGCAAAGTGCTTACCCGGCGGGAGTTCCTGGGCGGGGCCCTGGCGGTTGGGGCCGGGGCGGTTGCGGCCGCCTGCGCTCCGAGTCAGCCGGCCCAGCAGGCACCGGCGGTCCAGGGCCGGCCCACCCAGCTCCTGGTCCTCTGGCAGTCGAGCTTCGTCCAGGAGCAGGATAAGCTTCTCGACCAGATGGCCCAGGAGTGGGGCAAGAAGAACAACGTCGAAGTCCGGGTCGAGCACATCGCCTACAATGACACGCCGGCCCGGATCGCGGCCGCCATCCAGGCCGGGTCCGGCCCCGATATCATCCGCTGGACCCAGGGCTGGCCCTGGATCTATGAAAACTCCCTGGGTAGATGTCTCAAAGGAGGTCGAAGACCTGATCAAGCGGCTCAACGGGATCTACCCGGACGCCGAGGCTTACAACAAGGTCAACGGCGTCTGGCGGGCCGTACCCTGGAGCGTCAACCCGGGGGCCTTCGTTTACCGGACCGACTACTTCCGGGAGGCCGGCGTCCAGGTGCCGACCACCTGGGACGAGTTTATCCAGGTTGGGAAAAGGCTTAAGGCCTACGGCAAGCCCATCGGCCAGGCCCTGGGCCACTCCTACGGCGACCCCCCCAGCTTCTGGTACCCCTGGCTGTGGGCCTGGGGCGGGAAGGAGGTTCTTGAGGACGGTAAGACGGTTGCCCTGGAGAGCGACGCCACCCTGATGGCCGTTGAAAAGGCGGTTGAGCTGTTCAACGGCGCCCTTGACGAAAGCGGCCTTTCCTGGGACGATACCTCGAACAACCGGGCCTACCTGGCCGAGCAGATCTCCTGCACCCTGAACGGGGCGAGCATCTACTTCGTCGCCAAGCGGGACTTTCCGAAAATCGCCGAAGTTTCGGACCATTTCGTCCACCCGCGGGGTCCGGCCGGCCAGTTCTCCCTCCACGCCCTCTTCAGCCTGGGCATCATGTCGTATTCCAAGAACGTCCAGGCCGCCAAGGACCTCATCATGTACCTGATGGACCCGCAGCAGTACTCGAAGTGGGTGGACGTCGGCCTGGCCTACGAGTTCGCGCCCTTCAAGTACTCGGAGAACGACCCGGTCTGGAATAAGGACCCGAAGATCAAGGCCTTCCGGGACGTGGTGGTGAATGGGTCCGGCCGGTGGCCGGGCTGGCCCGGGCCGCCGACGGCCAAGGCCGCCCAGGTCCGGGAGGCCTATATCATCGTCGACCTCTTCGCCAAGGCCTGCTCCCGGGAGTTCAAGCCGGCCGATGCGGTGAAGTGGGCGGCGGGTCAGCTCCGGCAGATCTACGGCCGGTCCTGATCCGAAAGACCAGCAGGAGGCTTTAGGGGAGGCCTGCAGTGGCCGAGAAGGGCGCGCTGGCCGAAGCGCCCCCGGTCGCCGTGCCGAAAAAAGCGGTCCGGCCCTGGCACCCGCGACTCCTCCTCGAACGGGAGGAGGTGCTCGGGTACCTTCTGATGTTGCCGGCCCTGGGCCTGCTGACCGTCTTCGTCGTCTACCCGTTCCTTTACGGCATCTGGCTTTCCCTGACCGACAGCCGCATCGGCGTCCCCGGCAACTTCGTCGGCCTGAGAAACTTCCTCGAGCTTACCCGGGATTCGATCTTTCAGCAAACCTTCCGCAACACGTTTCTCTACACCGGGGTCACGACCGTCTTTAAGCTGATTTTCGGCCTGGCGGTGGCCGTCCTGCTTAACAACACATTTCCCCTCAAGCGGTTTGTCCGGGCGGCCGTCCTCCTGCCGTGGATCGTGCCGACGGTCCTGAGCGCCCTCGCCTGGCTCTGGATGTTCGACTCGACCTTCAGCGTTATTAACTGGGTCCTGGCCCGCTTCGGCATAAAGGGGCCGGTCTGGCTCGGGACGAACCCCTGGCCGATGATTTCGCTCATGGCCGTGAATATCTGGCGGGGCACGCCATTCTATGCGATAAGCTTCCTGGCCGGAATGCAGGTCATAAACCAGGAGCTCTACGAGGCCGCGGCCATCGACGGCGCCAGCCGCTGGCAGATGTTCCGCCACATCACCCTGCCCCTCCTGAAGTCAGTAATCATCATCGTCCTCCTGCTTTCGGTTATCCTGACCTTCTCGGACTTCCAGTTGATTTACGTGCTGACCCGGGGCGGCCCGGCCAACAGCACCCACCTCTTCGCAACCCTGGCCTATCAGGTCGGACTGCCCTCGGGGGAGATCGGGCTGGGGGCGGCCATCTCCCTGTTCATCTTTCCGGCCCTGTGCGTGACGGTCTTCCTGACCCTCTGGTACATGCGGCGGCAGGAGCTCGACTGACGATGGGCCCGCGTCCGGCGGCGGTTCTCGACAGGTTTATCAGCATCTACGTGCCGGTGGTGGTTACCCTGGTGTTGCTGCTCTTCCCCTTCTACTGGATGGCGATAACGTCTATAAAGCCCAACGCCGAGCTCTTTGACACGAAGGCTAATCCCTTCATCGTCCTTAAGCCTACCCTCGACCACTACCGCTACCTCTTCGAGCGGACCCTCTTTGCCAACTGGCTGCTCAACACGACCGTGGTGGCGAGCCTTTCGACCCTCATCTCGCTGGCCCTGTCAGTGCCGGCCGGGTACGCCCTGGCCCGGTTCCGCTTCCCCGGCGGGACCTTCCTGGGCTGGGCCATCTTTGTGACCTACCTGGTTCCCCAAACCCTGCTCTTCCTGCCCCTCACCCAGGTCATCAACTGGCTCGGCCTGGCCAACACCATCTGGTCGCTGGTGCTCACGTACCCGACGTTCCTGGTGCCGTTCGGGTCCTGGCTGCTTATCGGGTATTTCCGGTCGATTCCGAAGGACCTGGAAGAATCCGCCCTGGTCGACGGGGCAAGCCGCCTTCAGGCCCTGATAAAGATCGCCCTGCCCCTGGCGCTGCCCGGAATCCTTTCGGTGGGCATCTTTTCGTTTACCCTTTCCTGGAACGAGTTTATCTACGCCCTGGTGTTTATCTCGGACCCGGCAAACAAAACGGTGCCGGTGGGGGTCACCTCGGAGCTTATCCGGGGTGACGTCTTCTTCTGGGGAAGCCTCATGGCCGGCGCCCTCCTGGGCTCGGTTCCGGTCGCCCTGATTTACTCGTTCTTCGTTGAATATTTTGTCGCCGGCCTCACGGCCGGGGCCGTCAAGGGCTGAGTTTACACCCCGATTTGGGGGCGTCCGGTGAGGGGCAGGTGTTTGCGAAAGCTCATCTGGCTGGTGGTCGTGGCCGCCCTGCCGGCCCCGGCGGCCGCCCATGTCCGCTGGTTCGTCCCCGAGGGGATGCGGCTGCTGCCCCCAGACCTTGGGCTTATCTTCGGCTGGCCGACCCTGGCTGTGGCCGGCGCCAGCCTGCTGCTCTTTCTTGGTCTGCGACAGCTTGAGCGGCTGGTGGGAAGCCCTCACTGGCCGAACCCGGATTTTCTGGCCTACATGGAGCCGTGCGCCACGGCCCTCCTGGCGGTCCACACCGGGATCAGCCTAGTCTGGTTCGCCTACCAGCGCAACCTCTTCGTCCCCCAGCTTCTCCTTCCGGCGAACCTGCTCGGGTATTTCCTGGTGAGTCTCCAGCTATTTGTGGCCTTCACCTTCATTACGGGCCTTTTCGACCGGGCCGGGGCCGTTCTGCTCATCGTGGCCTTTCTGCTCGGTTTTCTGGTGTTTCCGCCCCTGGCGATGCTGGACCAGATCCATTACGTGGGGATTGCGGTTGCCCTATTTGTCCTTGGCCGAACGATCCCACCGGAGTGGGTGGCCCAAAAACTGGCCTGGCTTCCCCGTTACGAGACCGGGGCAGTCGCGGCCCTGCGGATCCTTACGGGCGCCGCGCTGGTAACGGCCGCGTTCAACGAGAAACTGCTCGCCCCCGAGCTCGGCCGGGCCTTTCTGGCCGAATATCCCCACTTCAACTTCATGCGGTCGGTGTTCGGGCTGGCCTGGTTCACCGACGACCTGTTTGTTACTGCCGCCGGCATAACCGAAGCCACCATCGGAGTCCTTCTTATCACCGGGGTGCTTACCCGGGTTGTCATCCTGGGGATGTGGGTGCCTTTTAACCTGACGGTCCCGCTGTTGCCGCCGGTGGAACTTCTCGGCCACCTGCCGATTTTTGGGATAATGTATCTTTTGCTGCTTTACGGCTCGGGCATTCCGCCCCGGGCCGCGGCCCGGCTGCTCGAACCGGCCGTAAAGGGGGAAGTTGAGGAGGCCCGGCGGCGACTTTCGGGTTGAGGATCATCGGGTTGTACCCCGCGGGCAACGACAGCCTCGGCACACCTTGAACCGGGGCGGATCCGGTAAAATTTCCCCGGAGGTCGCTATGACGGTATCAAAGGCTTTGCCACCCCTGCACGGAATCCGCGTCCTTGAGCTGGCCAATTTTATGGCCGGGCCGTACTGCGCCATGTTGCTGGCCGACCTGGGGGCCGACGTTATAAAAATCGAAAACCCCGAAGGCGGCGACCACAGCCGGGCTACCCCGCCGTTCCTCGACGGCGAAAGCGCCGGCTTCATTGCGCTTAACCGCAACAAGCGCAGCCTCGCCCTGAACTTGAAACACCCCCAGGGCCGCGAAATTTTTCTCAAGCTCGCCGACCGGGCCGACGTGGTCATTGAGAACTTCCGGCCCGGAACGACCCGGGACCTGGGCATCGACTACGAAACCCTCAGCGCCCGCAATCCCCGCCTCATCTACTGCGCCGTCTCCGGGTACGGCCAGACCGGCCCCTACAGCCACCGGCCGGGCCTTGACCTTATCATTCAGGGAATGTCGGGCCTGATGAGCATCACCGGCGAGCCGGGCCGCCCGCCGGTCAAGGTCGGGGTGCCGGTGGCCGACCTCACGGCCGCCCTCTTTGCGGCCAATGCCATTCAGGCCGCCCTCATCGCCCGCCAGCGAACCGGCATCGGTCAGTATATTGACATAAGC
>Ga0209478_1002299_pt1 | contig 11195 bp, 9 predicted proteins | sample DewCreD2012metaG_5_FD_184109 | JGI IMG/M metagenome (GOLD analysis project Ga0209478, IMG submission 184109) | Hot spring sediment bacterial and archeal communities from British Columbia, Canada, to study Microbial Dark Matter (Phase II) - Dewar... ... | reverse complement strand
GCCGTCTCCGCCGGGGCCGTCGTGGCCGCGTTCCTCCTGGCCGGGGTGATCTTCGCCGCCTACGGCGTCTCCCCGCTGCGCGCCTACGCCGTGATCGTCCAGGGGACGCTCTTCAACGCCCGGGCCTTGCCGGAGATCGTGCGCAACACCATCCCGCTGCTCCTGGCCGGCGTGGGGCTGGCCCTGGCCTTCCGCGCCCAGTTCTGGAACATCGGCGCCGAGGGCCAGCTGCTCTGCGGCGCGATCGGCGCCACCTGGGTGGCCCTCTTCTCCCCTGTCCCCGCGGCGTGGAAGCTGCCGGCGATGTTCCTGGCCGGCTTCCTGGCCGGGGCGGCCTGGGGGGCGCTGCCGGTCCTGCTGCGCTGGCGCTTCGCCGTGAACGAGGTCATCTCCACGCTCATGCTCAACTACATCGCGCTCTACATCGTCGCCTGGCTGGTGCACGGTCCCTGGAAGGGACCGGAGATGCGCGGGTTTGCCTTCACCAACGCCTTCCCGCCGGCGGCCACCATCCCCGTCCTGCCCGGGACGCGCATCCACTGGCCCACCCTGGCGCTGGGGCTGCTGCTGGCCGTGGGCGCGGCACTGCTGCTGGCCCGCACCCGCCTGGGCTTCGAGATCCGCGTCCAGGGGCACAGTCCCGCCGCGGCGCGCTACGCCGGCATGCGCCCGGCCCGGGTCACCCTGCTCGTCATGCTCCTGGCCGGCGGGGCGGCGGGGCTGGCCGGGGTGGGGGAAGTGGGCGGCATCCACCACCGCCTCCTCGACCCCAACCAGATCTCCCTGGGCTTCGGCTATGCGGCCATCATCGTGGCCTGGCTCGCCCGCACCAACCCCCTCGCGGTCGTCGCCACCGCGCTCTTCCTCGGGAGCATCTTCGCCAGCGGGGACGTCATGCGGGTGGCGCTGCAGATGCCGGCCCGCGTGACCGACGTCTTCAACGGGTTGATCCTCTTCTGCCTCATCGGCAGCGAGCGGCTGCTGCGCCTGCGGGTGCGCTGGGCGCCTGCGCCCGCCGCGCGCGCCCCGGTGATGGGCCCGGAACGGGAAGTCCCCGGGCTGGGGAGCGGCGACGGGTGATCCCCGTGGAGCGGAGGGGTGCGGGCGGCCTGCGGTCGGCGGGGCCGGTGGAGCGCCGGGGCCTGGGGGCGGGAGCGCCGGAGGGCACACGATGGAGGCGGTGGTGACCTGGATCGCCGAGACGCTGGTGCGGGCGCTGGCCCTGGGCACGCCGCTGCTGTGGGCGGCGCTGGGCGAGGTCTACGCCGAGCGCAGCGGCGTGGTCAACCTGGGCGTGGAGGGGATGATGATCCTCGGCGCCTTCGCCGCCTTCGCCGTGGCACAGACCTTCGGGCGCCCCGAGGTGGGGCTCCTGGCCGCCGCCGGCGTCGGGGGGCTGGCCGCGCTGCTGCACGCCTTCGTCGCCGTGACGCTGCGCGCCAACCAGTACGTCTCCGGGCTGGCCCTTACCATGCTCGGCCTGGGGCTCTCCGCGTTGCTGGGCCGCCGCTGGGAGGGGCTGCCGCTCCTCAACACCCTGCCCGAGGTCTCGGGGGTCACCTTCGGCGGGGTGCTCCTGGCGGTGCTCCTCTGGTTCGTCCTCTACCACACCGCCTGGGGCGTGGCGCTGCGCTCGGCGGGGGAGGCGCCGGCGGCCGTGGACGCGGTGGGCATCAACGTCGCGCTGGTGCGCTACCTGGCCGTGGTCCTGGGCGGCATGCTGGCCGGGGTGGGGGGCGGTTTCCTCTCGGTGGCCTACCGGCCGTCGTGGACCGAGGGGATGACCGCGGGGCTGGGGTGGATCGCCATCGCCATCGCCATCTTCGCCGCCTGGGACCCGCTGCGCGCGGTGGCCGGGGCGGTGCTCTTCGGGGGCCTCTTCCACCTGTCCTTCCGGCTGCAGACCTGGATCCCTCCGGAGCCGCTCCAGCTCATGCCGTTTGCGGTAACGATCCTGGTCCTGGCGGCGGCCGGACGGGGCGGGGCGCGGCGGTGGGGCGGGGCCCCCGAGGCGCTGGGCCTGCCCTACAGCCGGGGCGAACCCTGACGCTCCCCGCCCCGGGCGGCAGGCGGAGGCGTCCTGGCCGTGGAACCAGATCCTGCAGACCTGGCGCAGGGGAGGGAGACGATGCGGATCCTGCGGGCATGCCTGGCGCTCATCCTGGTCCTGGCCTTCGCCGCCGGCGGGGCGGCGCAGGCGAAGCTCAAGGTGGGGTTCATCTACGTGGGCCCCATCGGCGACTACGGGTGGACCCACGCGCACGACCAGGCGCGGCGGATCGTCGAGCAGAAGCTGCCGGTGCAGACGATGTACGTGGAGTCGGTGCCGGAGGCCCAGGTGCAGCCCTTCATCGAGAAGCTCATCCAGCAGGGCGCCCGGGTGGTCTTCACCACCAGCTTCGGCTTCATGGACGGCACGCTGGAGATGGCGAAGCGCTACCCGACGATCATCTTCGGCCACGCCAGCGGCTTCAAGCGCCACCACAACATGTTCACCTACATGGCGGACTTCTACCAGGTCTACTACCTCAACGGGCTGATGGCCGGCGCGCTGACCAGGAGCCACAAGATCGGCTACGTGGGCGCCTTCCCCATCCCGGAGGTCAAGCGCCACATCGACGCCTTCGCCCTGGGCGTGCGCGCCGTGAACCCGCGCGCCACCGTCCACGTCCGCTGGATCTTCTCCTGGTTCGACCCGGCCAAGGCCAAGGAGGCCACCGAGGCCCTCATCGCCGAGGGCGCCGACGTCTTCGCCTTCACCGAGGACTCGCCGACGGTGATCCAGGTGGCGGCGCGGCGGAACCTCCTCTCCTTCAGCCACTACTCCCCCATGCAGCGGTTCGCCCCGCGCCACGTGATCTCGGGGCAGCTGGTGCACTGGGAGACCATCTACCTGGACTTCCTCGCCAAGGTGCTCAGCGGCCGGTACAACGCCGAGAACCTGGCCGACGTGGACTACTGGTGGCTGCTGGCGGAGAAGGCGGTGGAGCTGGGCGGGGAGTTCGGGGTCCCGATCAACCCGATCTTCGTGGACCGGCTGAAGGCGGCGCGGGTGCAGACGCGGGAGTTCGGCCGGATCTCCGTCTACGACCTGGTGAACCGCCGCCTGGCCCAGATGTCCGCCAAGCCGGTGAAGTGGGACCCCTTCACCGGGCCCATCCGCGACCGCAACGGGGTGCTGCGCGTCCCGGCGGGCAAGGTCATGACCGTGGCCGAGCTGACCACGATGGAGTGGGCCGCCCCCGGCGTGGTCGGCCCCTGGCCGAAGGAGCCGAAGTAGCGGGCCAGGTCGACCTGGAGCCGGCGCTACCGGCGTCGTGGCACGCCGCCGGGGCGGGCACCGCCGCTCGTGACTACTCCGCTGCCCCGGCGGAGAGCCGGGCCGGCCGCGCCGTCTGCTGGACCCGGGCGAGGGCCTCCTCCAGGATGTCGAGGGCCCGCTGCAGGTCCTCCTCGGCGATGACCAGGGGCATCAGGAAGCGGATGACGTTGCCGTAGAGCCCCGCCCGCAGGGCGAGGACGCCCCCGGCCAGCGCCTCCCGCAGCACCGCCGCCGTCGCCTCGGGTGCCGGCGTGCGGGTGGCGCGGTCGCGCACCAGCTCGACCGCGCGCATCGCGCCCAGGCCCCGGGCCTCGCCGACGAGGGGGTAGCGCGCCGCCCACGCGGCCAGGCGCGCCTCCAGCACCGCCCCCAGGCGGCGCGCGCGCTCCACCAGGCGCTCCTCCTCGATCACCTCGAGCACCGCCAGCGCCGCCGCGCAGGCCACCGGGTTGCCCACGTACGTCCCCCCGAGCGCCCCCGGCGGGACCTGGTCGAACAGGTCGGCGCGGCCGACCACCGCCGACAGCGGCATCCCCGCGGCCAGGGACTTCCCCACCACCAGCAGGTCCGGCGCGACCCCGCTGTGCTCCACGGCGAACATCCGCCCCGTCCGCCCGAACCCCGTCTGGATCTCGTCGACGATGAGGAGGATGCCGTGGCGGTCGCACAGCGCTCGCAGGGCCGGGAGGAAGTCCGGCGGCGGGACGACGAAGCCGCCCTCCCCCAGCACCGGCTCCACGATCACGGCCGCCACCGCGTCCGGCGCCACCTGCGCCACCAGCATCCGCTCCAGATGGTCCATGACGTAGGCGGTGGGGTCGGCCGACGGGGTGCGGTAGGGGTCGGGGTAGGGGGCCCGGTAGACCTCGGGCATGAAAGGCCCGAGGCGCCGCTTGTAGGGGTCCACCCGGCTGGTCAGCGAGAGGGCCAGGTAGGTGCGGCCGTGGAAGGCCCCCTCGAAGGCGATGAGGGCCGGCCGCCCCGTCGCCGCCCGCGCCACCTTCACCGCGTTCTCCACCGCCTCGGCCCCGGAGTTGAAGAGGGCGGCGCGCTTGGGTCCCGCCCCGGGCGCCAGGGCCACGAGCCGCTCCGCCACGGCGACGTACGCCTCGTAGGGCGCCACCGTGAAGTCGGTGTGGGTGAAGCGCCTCGCCTGCTCGGTGATGGCGGCGACGACCTTGGGGTGGCTGTGCCCGACGTTCAGGCAGCCGACCCCGCCGCTCAGGTCCAGGTAGACGCGGCCGTCCGCGTCCCACAGGCGGGCGCCCTCGGCGCGCACCACGAAGACGGGCGTCAGCAGGTCGAGCGCCGGCGGGACGACGGCGCGGGTCCGCCGGAGCAGCGCGTCCGCGCGCGGCCCGGGACGGTGGACGGCGTGGTGGGGATCGGTCACGTGGTGGGGATCGGTCACGTGGTGGGGATCGGTCACGGTGCAGCTCCCTTCGCGGTCAGCGGCGCTCCAGCGCCACGACGGTGTGGACGTGGCTCGTCTGGGGGAAGAGGTCGAGCGGGCGGACGGCTCCGGCGGCGTAGCCCCACCCGCGCAGGCGCCGCAGGTCCTCGGCGAGGGCCCGCAGGGACCGCGCCACGTAGACCAGGCGCGGGGGTCCGGCCGCCTGCAGCGCCGGACCCAGCTCCGCCGGCAGCCCGGCACCCGGCGGGGCGAGGACGAGGACGTCGCTGCGCTCCCCGCGCCGGTGGAGCTTGACCAGCACGCGGCCCGGGTCGCGGGTGTAGAAGACGGCGTTGGCGATGCCGTTGGCGGCGGCGGTGGCCCAGGCCGCCGTCATGGCCTCGCGGTCGGCGACCACGCCGACGGCCCGCCGGACGCAGCCGGCCAGGGCCAGCGTGAGCACGCCGCCCTCCGCGAACGCCTCCAGGACCTGCTCCTCGCCGCGCAGCCGGGCCGCCTCGCGGACGGTCTCGAAGAGCAGCTCGAGCGCCCGCGGGCTGGGCAGGACCGGCAGACGGGGGTCGAGGCGCCAGCGCACCCCCAGGAGCTCCTCCCGGACAAAGGGGCGCCCCCACAGCAGGTCGAGGCGCGGGCCGAGCAGCCGCGGGAGGGGACGCCGCTGCACGGTGAGCAGGATCCCCACGAGGCCGGGGACGCGGTCGAGGAGGGCGCGGACGAAGGCCATGCGGTCCGGGAGGGGACCGGTGGTGGAGAGGACCGCCAGGGCCTCCCCGGTGGCCGCCGCCGTCAGCCCCACCACGCCGCGGACCAGACCGCGCCGCGCCTGGGGATCGTAGGGCGGCAGCCGCAGCGCGGCCACCGCGTCACGGACGGCGTGGAGGAGCTGCACGTTCGTGGGGTGCTGGACGGCGCACGACTCCACCGGCACCACCGCCCCGCCGCCCCAGGTGTGGAACCCGGCCACGGGAACGCCGGCCCGGCCGCCGATGGTGGCGGTCAGCACGGTGCGGTAGGTCCACGGCTCGATGCCCACGCAGGGGGCCACGGCCGGGGGCTCCACCTCCGCGCCGCGCAGCGCCTCGACCACCATGGCCTGCTTCAGGCGGCGCTGCCCGTCCAGGGCGATGTGCTGCCACTGGCACCCCCCGCAGCGGCCGAAGTGCGGGCAGGGAGGGACGGCGGCGTCGGGGGACTTGCGCATGAGCCCGACGATGCGGCCGCGCAGGACCGGGGAGGTCTGCGTCACCTCGACCACGGCGGTCTCGCCGGGGATGCCGTAGGGGACGGCCAGACGGACCCGGCCGACGCGGGCTACGGCGGCGCCGTCTGGGGCCATGGCCGAGAAGGTCACGGTGAGCTGCGTCCCCGGCCGCAGGGGGCGGAGGCCGCCCGCGCGGCCCCCCACGCGGCCGGAGCCTTGGCGTGCGGCGGGGCCGTGCTCGCCGGGGCGGCCCCCCACGCGCCCGGAGCCCCGTGCCGACGGCGTCGCGCGCCCTGCGGACGCGGACGGAGCCGCCTCACGCATTGCGCAGGCGCTCCCGCAGCAGCCGGTTGACCAGGTCGGGGTTGGCCCGCCCGCCGGTGCGCTTCATCACCTGCCCGACCAGGAAGGCCAGGGCGCGGTCCTTCCCCTGGCGGTACTCCTCGGCGGGCTGAGAATGGGCGGCCAGCACCTCGTCCACCACCCGGGCCAGGGCCTCCGGGTCGCTCAGCTGCTCCAGCCCGCGCTCCGCCACCAGCGCCGCGGGCGGGTCGTCGCGGCGCATCACCTCGGGCAGCAGCTCCTTGGCCGCGCGGATGCTGATCCGTCCCTCCTCCACCAGCCGCAGCAGGTCGGCCAGGCGCGCGGGCGTGAGGGCGGTCTGGTCGATCTCCCGCCCTTCCGCGTGGAGGACGCCGGCGACGTCCCCCACGAGCCAGTTGGCCACGGTGCGCGGCTGGGGGAAGGCGGCCAGCGTGGCCTCGAAGAAGGCGGCGAGCTTGGGATCGCGGACGATCAGGTTGGCCTCGTGCCGCCCCAGCCCCAGCGCCGTGACGTAGCGCGCCCGCCTCTGCGCCGGCAGTTCCGGCAGGCTGGCCCGGATGGCGTCCAGCCACGCCTCGTCGATGTGGAGGGGCACCAGGTCGGGCTCGGGGAAGTAGCGGTAGTCCTCCGCCTCTTCCTTGGTGCGCGTGGAGAAGGTCACCTGGCGGCGCTCGTCCCAGTGGCGGGTCTCCTGGACCACCGGCGTCCCCTGGGCCAGCAGGCCGGCCTGCCGTTCGGCCTCGAAGGTCAGCGCCCGCTCCAGCGCGCGCAGGGAGTTGAGGTTCTTCACCTCGGTGCGCGTGCCCAAGGTGCCGTCCGGCTGGCGCAGCGAGATGTTGGCGTCCACCCGCAGCGTCCCCTCCTCCATCCGTCCCGCGCTCACCTCCAGGGTCTGCAGGAGCGCGCGCAGCTCGAGGAGGAACTCCCGGGCCTCGGCCGGGCTGCGCAGGTCGGGCTGGGTGACGATCTCCATCAGCGGCACGCCGGAGCGGTTGTAGTCCACCAGCGAGCGCGGCCGCCCGTCCTGGGGGTGGAGGAGCTTGCCGGTGTCCTCCTCCAGGTGGACGCGGCGGATGCGGATGGCCCGCACCTCCCCGTCCACCTCGATCTCCAGCCACCCGTCCGTGGCCAGGGGCGGGTGGTCCATGTACTGGTACTGGGAGATCTGGTAGTTCTTCGGCAGGTCGGGGTAGTAGTAGTTCTTCCGGTGGAACTGGCTGCGCGGGTGGACGCGGCAGCCCAGGGCCAGCGCCGTGCGCAGCCCCAGCTCCACCGCCCGCCGGTTGGGGACCGGCAGCGCCCCCGGCAGCCCCAGGCAGACCGGGCAGACCAGCGTGTTGGGCGGCGCGCCGAAGGCCACGGCGCACCCGCAGAACATCTTGGAGGCGGTGAGGAGCTGGGCGTGGATCTCCAGCCCGATCACCACCTGCAGGCCGCGCTCGGTGACGGCTCTCATGCCGCGGCGGCCAGGGCGGGCGCCCGGCGGTGCCAGGGCGTGGCCTGCTCGTAGGCGTGGGCGGCGCGCAGCAGCGTGGCCTCGTCGAAGGGGCGCCCGATGAGCTGCAGGCCCACGGGCAGCCCGTCGGCGAAGCCGCACGGCACCGAGATCCCCGGGAGGCCCGCCATGTTCACCGGGACGGTGAAGATGTCGGCCAGGTACATCTGCAGCGGGTCGTCCACCCGCTCGCCCAGGCGGAAGGCCACGGTGGGCGAGGTGGGCAGCGCCACCAGGTCCACCTCGCGGAAGGCCGCCTCGAAGTCCCGCCGCACCAGCGTGCGGGCGCGCTGCGCCTTCAGGTAGAAGGCGTCGTAGAAGCCGCTGCTCAAGGCGTAGGTCCCGAGCATGATGCGGCGCTTCACCTCGGCGCCGAAGCCCGCCGCGCGGGTGCGCGCGAACATCTCCACCACGTCGGGGGCCGGTACCCGCAGGCCGTGGCGGACCCCGTCGTAGCGGGCCAGGTTGCTGCTCGCCTCCGCCGTGGCCACCAGGTAGTAGGTGGCCAGCGCGTAGTCGAGCATCGGCAGGCGCACCTCGCGCAGCTCCGCGCCGAGCCCCGCCAGCACCTCGAGCGCGGCCTCCACCGCCGCCGCCACCCCGGGCTGCAGCCCCTCGCCGCGCCCCTCCCGGGCCACGCCGATGCGCAGCCCGGCGATCCCCTCGCCCAGTGCCGCCGTGTAGTCCGGCACCGGTACCGGCGCGCTCGTGGCGTCGAGCGGGTCCTGGCCGGCGATCACCTGGAGGAGGAGGGCCGCGTCCCGCACGGTGCGTGTCAGCGGGCCGATCTGGTCGAGCGAGGAGCCGTAGGCGACCAGCCCGTAGCGGGAGACCCGGCCGTAGGTGGGCTTGAGGCCGACGATGCCGGCCAGCGCGGCGGGCTGGCGGATGCTGCCGCCGGTGTCGGTGCCGAGCGCCCAGGGGGCCAATCCGGCGGCCACCGCCGCGGCCGAGCCGCCGCTGCTCCCTCCCGGGACGCGCGAGAGGTCCCAGGGGTTGCGGGTGGGGCCGAAAGCGGAGTTCTCGGTGGAGGAGCCCATGGCAAACTCGTCCAGGTTGGTCTTCCCGAGCAGCACCGCGCCCGCCTGGCGCAGCCGCACCATCACGGTGGCGTCGTAGGGAGGCCGCCACCCCTCCAGGATGCGGGAGCCGCACGTGGTGGGCACGCCGCGCGTGCAGATGTTGTCCTTCACCGCTACAGGGATCCCGGCGAGCGGCGGCAGGGGCTCGCCCCGGGCCGCCCGCTCGTCCCACCGGCGCGCCTCCGCCCGCGCCGCCTCCGGGTCCACGTGGAGGTAGGCGCGCAGCTGCCCGTCCAGCGCCTCGATGCGCGCCAGGTAGGCGTCCACCACCTCCAGCGCGGACCAGTCGCGGCGGCGCAGCCCCTCGATCAGGGTCGCGGCGGGCAGCAGGGTGTCGAGCATCAGCCGGCGCGACCCTCCCCGCCCCGGTCCGGCGGCGGCCCGGCGGTCTCGTCCGCGACCTCCCCGGAGCCATCCGGCCCGGCCGCCCCACCGGGCGGTGGGGCGGCTTCGTGGACGGCCCCCTCCAGCCCCGGCGGTGGGGCGGGTTCGTGGACGGCCTCCTCCAGCACCGCCGGGACGACGAAGAACCCCTCCTCCACCTCGGGCGCGGCCGCCAGGACCTCGTCCCGCGGCAGCGACGGTCGGGGGATGTCCTCCCGGAAGAGGTTGGTGCCCTCGTGGACGTGCGCAGTCGGGGGGACGGCGCTCAGGTCCAGGGTCTGCAGCCGGGCGAAGTAGTCGACGATCTCGCGGAGCTGGCGGGTGAAAGCCTCCCGCTCGGCCTCGCTGAGGGCCAGCCGGCTCAGCCGGGCGACGTAGTCGACGGTGGCGCGGTCGATGGCCATGGCAGGGACCATCGTACCATGCGGGGGTTTGGGGGTTGCCAGGAGCGGCTTGCGGCTCGCCACGCCGTCGCGCCACTGGCGAGGCAGCGCCCGGGCCGATGCCGACGTCGTGCTCGATGATGCGCGTGTCGGCCACGACGAACCGGCGTCGATCCCGGGGCACCACCCCCAGGCCGGCCAGCACGTCGGACGGTCCAGGGGTACGCGGCGCCCGTATCCACCAGCGTCTCGATGGGCACGAACGGGCCGGCCTCGGCGGCGGCGATCTCCCCCCGGTGGCGAAAGACGCTCATCCGGTGTGCCATCCCCTCCACTTTAGGGGATCGGCAGATCGCGTCGGCTCTTCGGGGGTCCGGAGGACGGCCGTGCTAGGATGGGGCCGACGTGGAGCGCAGCCGGGATTGGATGGAGGACGCCCGCCGGGACCTGGAGCACGCCAGGAGCGACGCGGACCGGGGGTTCTACAACTGGGCCTGCTTCTCCGCGCAGCAGGCCGCCGAGAAGGCCGTGAAGGCCGTCTTCCAGCGCCTGGGGGCAGAGGCGTGGGGCCACTCGGTGGCAGACCTCCTCGGGGAGCTGCGGACGCGCGCCGACGTCCCCGCCACCCTGATCGACCGGGCCCTGGAGCTGGACAAGGCCTATATCCCCACCCGGTACCCCAACGCCCACCCGGCCGGGTCGGCCAGCAGCCGGTACACGCGAACAGAGGCCGAGCGCCTGATCGCCCATGCGGAAGCGGTCCTCGAGTTCTGTCAGGGTCTCCTATCCCCGCTGGACTAGAGAGATGCTGGTCGAGGCCCTGCGCGCGCGCCTCCCGGCGCTGGCCCGGGCCCTGCCGCTGACGCGGGTGGTGCTCTTCGGCTCGTACGCCCGAGGCCGGCACACCGCCGCCTCGGACGTCGACCTGCTGGTGGTCTACGCCGACCCGCCCCGCGCTGACGCGTACGCCGTGGTGCGCAAGGCGCTGGGCCTGCCCCGCCTGGAGCCGCACGTGTACAGCGAAGCGGAGTACCGGGCGGTGCAGGCGACCGTGGACCGGATGACCCGCGGCGGCGTCACCCTCCTGGGCGACCCCTGAGCGAGCGGCCGCCCTCGCGCCGCCCGTGGGGTCAGGTGGTCGGGCCCGCCGTCCCCGCCGGGACCACTGCCGCGCGGCTGCGCTGGTGGCGGAAGGGCAGGATCGGGCAGGCCACCAGGTGACCGCCGCCCACGTCCAGCAGCGGCGGGTCCTCGATGCGGCAGGACTCCTGGGCGTACAGGCAGCGGGTGTGGAAGCGGCACCCCTTGGGCGGGTTGACCGGGCTCGGCACGTCCCCCGGCAGGATGATGCGCTCCCGCCGGATGGCCGGGTCGGGGATGGGGACTGCCGAGAGGAGCGCCTCCGTGTAGGGGTGCTGCGGGTTGGTGAAGAGCTCGTCGGCGTCGGCGATCTCCACGATGCGCCCCAGGTACATGACGGCGATGCGGTCGCTGATGTGCTTGACCACGGAGAGGTCGTGGGCGATGAAGAGGTAGGTCAGCCCGAACTCCTTCTGCAGCTCCTCCAGCAGGTTGAGCACCTGGGCCTGG
>Ga0209478_1002295_pt1 | contig 11228 bp, 6 predicted proteins | sample DewCreD2012metaG_5_FD_184109 | JGI IMG/M metagenome (GOLD analysis project Ga0209478, IMG submission 184109) | Hot spring sediment bacterial and archeal communities from British Columbia, Canada, to study Microbial Dark Matter (Phase II) - Dewar... ... | reverse complement strand
TTGCCTCGTTGGCGAGGCCATTTTGGATGCTAACCACTGGCAGGACGTAGAGCGCTGCTTGGTACTCGATGGCACAGCCATTGGCATTGGTTAGCCGCACGCGCAGGTAGAGCGTATCGCGCTGCGCTGCGGTGGTGTTCGGGGTGATGGAGACTGTTTGGGTATTCGCATTCGTGACGGTTGGCGCTGTTGTGACCGCACCATTTTGCAGGACGCACCAGTTGTACGTCAAGCCGCCCGTTGCAACGGTGAAATTATTTGTGCTCCCGCCGCAGACGTAGAAGTTGAACGTCGAGCCGGGGGCTGCAGCACCGTTGTTATCCGTGCCAGGCGCGCTCTGCGAGATTGCATCGTTTGCCGGAAGCGCATTCACGGTGAGCGCACCAGATTGGGTAACGCCATTTTCTTGGCAGCTTGAGCCAACGGTTTGCGTATAGGCAACCCAACGGAGATCGTACGTCCCTGGCGTTGGCAATGCCGATGCTGCGATCGAGACGTACACTGTCCCATCTTGGGTTGCGACCACTGTATTGGCAGTGACCGCGCTCGTTCCTGTGCCTGGGGTCAGGTTGAGGAAATTCGAGCTGGTGGTGTTCTCCAGGCGGTACTGCACACCTTGGACGGCGTTGGTCAGCCGAACGGTGAGCGTCTGCACCGCACTCGATGGGCACGAGCCAGACGTTGTACCCACTGCGACGTTGGGATAAGCGCCTGGGCTGGTGACGAAACCGGTTGCCGTTTGGTTGAGCGTTTGGCAAACAGAAACGGTATTGTTAAACGTGCCGCCTTCACCGGTTGTGGAGAACTGCGGCGCGTTCGGCACGATGAGATTACACCATTTGATTTCGAACGCATCGCTTGCACCGCCACCGTAGGTGGTTTGCACTCCACCAGCGGCGAGATTCCCACCACCAGCAGTCGCCGTCCCAACTAGATGGACGTTTCGCTGGTTATCAACCGCGATGCCCGTTGCAATATCGTTCCCTGTTCCGCCGGTGATCACGCTATACTCGACTGTAGGGCTACCCCCCGGCGCGCGAAGGATACGGCTCCACGCTGCGTCATAGCCACCATTGTTCGAATTGAACGACCCATCGAAGTTGTACGTAGCAAAATTGCCCGAGGATCCGGCTGTGTATCCAGCGACGAAAATCTTTCCGCCGCGGCCAGCGGAAATAGTATTCGATCCAGCTTCGTTCACGTTATTATCATCCACTGCCACGCTGGTGAGGTAGTCATCGGCGGTCGAACCCCAGTAGCTCCCCCAGTCTCGGCCGAGCGTTGTTCCACTGACGGTAAGCCGCGTCACGAACCCGTCATCGAAGGCAGTCGAGTTCGTTCCGTTGTTGAGGACGGTATTGAAGCCGGTCGCACTGGCGATGAGATTGCCGGCATTGATCGAGTTTGTCCGTCCAACAGCAATGACGGCGGTTGCATCGAGTGGATCAGCTGCGACCCCGAGGACGCGGTCGTTCTGGACAGCGCCGTAGTACGTCGCTGCAGTCCGCCCGCCGCTGGAGGTCATCAGCGCAACGAAGCCATCGAAGTTCACTGCGCCGGTCGTCGTACCGCCACCGTTGTTATTGACGACGGTGTTGAACGAGCCGACCGTTGCGATTGCTTGCCCAGTATTGGGGCTATTGGTATAGCCGCCAACCCACACCTCACCGCCTGTGCCGCGCGGCGAGAGACTGGTCACGTAGGTTTCTTGTCCGTTGGGGGTACCGGTATTGTTGCCGTAGTACGTCAGCCAGGTAATCGCGTTGAGCGTCGTCGCTGGCAAGCGGGCGATCATCCCGCAGTAGAGACCGTTGTACGTTGTCTGGAACACGCCGGCTGTAGCCAATCCTGGGCTGGCAGTGTAGCCACCGCACGTAAGATTGGTACCGTCATAGGCAACTGCGAGGAAGTAATCGTCGTTCGTTCCACCGACAAAGCGTGCCGCCTGCGGTGTGCCCCCAGCATCAAATCGAGCTACGAATGCATCCACATCCCCGGCATTGCCATTGGTAAAGAACCCACTACCCCAGGCTGCCGAGCGCGATTGCCCGACGACCCACACCTGACCGGAGCCATCGGCGGTAATTCCCCAGGCGCGGTCGTCGTTTGATCCGCCGAAGTACGTCGAGTATGCACGGGTGCCACCGTATTGGTATGCTGCGACGAATGCATCGTAGGCACCACCGCCGAAGGTCCCTTGGGAAGCTGAAACGATCGGGAATGTACCTCCTCCTGCAGTGTAGCCGCAGATGTAGATGTAGGAGGTCGTAGATGCCGGGTTGAAGCTGCGCTGCACGGCAATCCCCGTGCCGACATCTTCGGCGTTCCCACCGTGGAAGGTGCTCCAATCGCGACCTGGGTCAATGACGAGCGTCTGGGAGTGGTCGTAAGACGGAACGTCGAACGCGATCACGTCGCCATCGAGCCGGAAGCGGACGGCGACTTCTTGCTCTCCGCTTGCAGTACGGAGGAACGAGTACGGTGCATCTTCGGTGATGACGCCGAGCGCGGTACGGATGCGGTAGCCGCCTTCGCTGGTTAGCTCAAGTCCATCGGCGTTCGAAACGCGGAGGCGAATTTGGCTCGGATCGCCACCGGGACGGACGATGAATTCGGCTTTCATTCCCTTGCCGCGCGCCTTCAGCACAAGGTCAATATTGGGATAGACATTTTCGTACACAATCGTCGAGAAGCTCCGCACACCGGTGATGCCGTCTGGTCCGGCAGCAGCGGTGAAGAAGTTCGTCACTCCAGGGAGCACTCCCTCGCCGCGGAGGTTGACGTTTCGATTGGCACCGACGAGCTCCATATCCACCCGCTGGTAGCGGATGCGGGTTTGGTCAAGCTCCTTGGAGCTGATCCCTTTGCCTGGCTCATGCTTGGCGCCAGGTCCGGAGGCTTCGATGAAGACGTGTGCAATCCGATCGGGCATGAAGAAGAGTTTCGCCCCATTGGAGTGCGCAGTGAAGCGGACGCTTTCGACTTTGCGCCCTTGGTCATCAACAACCTGCCCCTTGTTTTCGAGGAATTCCAGTCCGCTGCTGCCGACCATTGCCTGCGCCGAAGCGGCAGTGCTGGCCGTGCGAGAATCGGACGATGCGGGGGCTGTTTGCCCGCGGAGCGCGGAGCTCCCAATGAGTAGTAGCGTGCACGCTGCTGCAACGATGCGTGCAGAGAAACGGAACAAGCCGTTCATACGACCTCCGGGAAAAGATGTGGGACAACATTCTGATACGTTCACAGGTGTGAATTCAACGTCGAATGCGATAGAATGCTTCCGCTGCAAAGACTGTACCAATCGAGAAAGTGCTTGGGGAGAATTGTTCGCTGCGGTACGTTCTGTCATTCCATCGCCGAAGGAGTTCGACATCACCACCGAGCTACGTTCCGTGCTCGTGCGGCGCCCTGCGACTGCTGATGGGCACCGATTGTTCCCAGCCATGCGCACAGGAAGAATATCCTGCCGAGCAGGATTGCTCCATGGCGACCGAGTGCATCGGGAATCGAAGCGTCTCGGAGCGATCATGCCTCCACATGTGCTGCAGGAGGGAGCGTCTGCAGTCGGTCGGGCGACGACCAACCACCGCGATGCGCGCTGTTGTTTCATGCAGGGCTAAAGCCGTGGTTGAACAATGCGTGCAAGCTCTTCCCACCCGACTGCGCGGCAAAAATACAACGCAGAGTGCATTCACTGCAAGAGCGCTTTAGGAAAAATCTGCTCGCCGTGCGCCGGTGCACTCCAAGCGTGCACGCAGTCGCTGCGAAGATACTGCATGCCGACGCTTGCGAAAACCACTTCCACCACGTGCATGCACCTGGAGCGCGCTCGGCAACGCCAGCGGCAGAGAGTTTGGCAGCCTTAGAGCAGCTGCGTGTTCCACGCTATTTTTGCCCCTGTTTGTTCCAGCCACACCAACACGCATGGCATCTCCCCGCTTCGTCGTCACGTGTTACGTTTTCCTGACACTGTCAATGCTTTTTGACATGACAGTTCCCGCCGCTGCCCAGTGGTTTATCGAAAATCGCGGGCAGTGGGACTCCGTCGTTCGGTATGCCTCTACCAGTGGGAACGTAGTGATCACAGCGACGGAGCTACGCTGGCAGCACGCTGGAACGTGGGAGCGACTGTCGCTGGCCGATGTCACGATCGAGCCTGCCGAACAAGCAGCAGCGCACGTGAACGTGTATGGACCACAAGGCGCATTCGAAGGGCTGCGTCTGTGGCGGCAGATGCACTGGCGCGGTCGCGATGGGAGCACGCGCGCGATCGCTGCCTGGACACGCCGCGGTCTGGAGCTTACGCTTTCCGATGGCAGCTCCCCACGCCTGCTCGCCGAGCATGCGGCAGAGCCGCTGGACTCATGGGCGCGCGGTGGCCGATTCATCGGTGCAAGCGGCCGCGATTCTATCACCGCGATGCAAACGCTCGGCGGGGCGATCTACCTGGCAGGCTGGACGTCGAGCTCGACTCTGTTCGGCGCCAGTGGTGCTGGTGGCGGCGATGCATTTTGCATCAAGCTTTCGAGCACCGGCGAGGTCCAATGGGCAACGGTCATCGGCGGCACTGGCGAAGATGTCGCGCTTGCGCTTGCGGTAACATCGGAGCGCATCGCGCTTGTGGGACGGACACGCTCGACGGACTTCCCCACGACAGCAGGTACGATCCAGCCCAGCTACGGCGGAGGCGATGCCGATGGTTTCATCGTCACGCTCGATCCAACAAGTGGCTCGCGGAGCGCCGCAACGTACATTGGCGGCCAAGGGCGCGACGAGCTGAGCGCGGTTGCGATCAGCGCAGACGGCCGGATCGCAGCAGCGGGGACGACCGCATCTACGGGACTGGTGGCGACTGCCCACCAACAGCAACTCGCCGGATTGGAGGATGGCTACATCGTCGTCCTTGCGCCCACACTGACAAGCCGCATCTGGAGCACCTACTACGGTGGCCGTGGGTTCGATTCGATCGCTGGCGTAGGGTTTCTGCCCGATGGAAGCATTGTCATCGCCGGCACCACGACCAGCCCGAACACTGGCGAGGCGATCGCAGCCAACATCGGCGAAGGCTCGCTCCGCATGACACCGCCAGACGGCTTCCTTGCGCGGCTTGACGCGCAAGGGCAGCGCCTGTGGGGACGCTACTACGGCAGCGATGGACAGGATTCGATCACCAGCCTTGCCATCACGCAGTCCGGCATGATCCTCGTGACGGGCTTTACCAACGGCACCAACTCAGCGATGAGCTACCTTGCCGAGGCGCAAGCAGCACAGAACAACTTCGCCGGTGGCGCGTGGGACGGCTTCGTCGCGGTGATCCGTCCCGATGGGACGCGCCTGTGGGGATCGTACTACGGCGGAACTGGATCGGATCGCTGCACTGGAGCGATCATGGATGCCCAGGGCTACGTGTACGTGACAGGCTCGACGACATCGAGCGACCTGCCACGGGAAGCAAGCGAGAACACCACGATCGCCGGCGCGGAAGATGTGATGCTCGGCTTTTTCTCACCCGATGGAACGCGGCGCTATGCCTCGCTGCTCTACGGCGGCAGTGGGAGCGATCTGCCCTCGGGCATCGGCTGGCTCCCCGATAGCACGATCGCCATCGCTGGCTCGACGACGAGTGGAAGCATCCCACCACTCGACGGACAGAACAGCGGGGACTTCGACGGTTTCGTGCTTCGCGTCGGTGGGCTGGGCATCCTCTCGGCGGAGCAGCCTCCTACCCAGAGTGCTCCATTTCGCATCGCCGGCTCGAGGTTGCTCGTCTCCCTCCCGGAGGAATGCCGCTCTGCACAGCTTGTGATCTACACGCTCAGCGGGTTGCTCTCTTTCGCTGACCAGCAGATTTCCTCCACCGCAGACATCGAACTTCCTGCGGGAGTCTACGCGGTTCGCCTCCACTGCGTGCAAGGAGAGGAATATCGTGCCGTAGTCGTCGTGCTCTAAGACTTGCGGTACGATCGAACGCACGTCGTTCCGAGCGCGAACGCGTGGGGGGATGTGCGATGTTCCAGCCACAAACCCCTCACCGCAGGGTTACGAGCAGCAGCTCAGCAAAACGCTACGAGTTGAGCGTCGCCAGGAACTCTTTGTTCGACCGCGTCTTTGCGAGCCGTTCAAGGAGTGCTTCCATAGCTTCGGCGGGGTTGAGATCGCTCAAGAACTTGCGGAGCACCCAAATGCGGCTGAGGTCTTCTGGTGGCAAGAGCAGCTCTTCCTTCCGCGTGCCGGAGCGGTTGAGATCAATCGCTGGGAAGATGCGCTTTTCGGCAAGCTTGCGATCGAGCACAAGCTCCATGTTCCCCGTGCCTTTGAACTCTTCGAAGATGACTTCGTCCATTCGGCTGCCTGTCTCGATGAGTGCGGTGGCGATGATCGTCAGCGAGCCGCCTTCTTCGATGTTCCGCGCAGCACCGAAGAAGCGTTTGGGTTTGTGGAGCGCGTTTGCGTCCACGCCGCCGGAGAGAATCTTCCCCGAGTGTGGGATGACCGTGTTGTGCGCACGCGCCAGCCGTGTGATCGAGTCGAGCAGGATGACGACGTCCTGCCGCGCTTCGACGAGCCTTTTGGCTTTCTCGAGAACCATCTCGGCCACCTGCACGTGCCGATCGGGTGGCTCGTCGAACGTCGAGCTGATTACCTCAGCTTGGACGGAGCGTTGCATGTCGGTGACTTCCTCGGGGCGCTCATCAATGAGCAGGACGATGAGCCGCACTTCGGGATGATTGCGCGAGATGCTGTTGGCGATCTTCTGGAGCAGAATCGTCTTCCCACTCTTCGGCGGCGAGACGATCAGCCCGCGCTGCCCTTTACCGATCGGTGCGAACATGTCAATGATGCGCATCGAGTACTCGCTCGGGACAGTTTCGAGCTTGAGCTGCTTGGTCGGATACGTCGGCGTTAGGTTGTCGAAGAGCGTTCGATCCTTCATCAGCTCTGGCTCGACGTAGTTGACCGTCTCGACCTTGAGCAATGCAAAGAAGCGCTCGCCTTCCTTCGGTGGCCGCACGTGGCCGCGGATGGTATCGCCAGTGCGCAGCCCGAAGCGTTTGATCTGCGATGGCGAGACGTAGATGTCGTCCGGCGAGGGCAGGTAGTTGTAGTCTGCCGAGCGCAGGAAGCCATAGCCTTCCGGGAGTACCTCGAGCACGCCGGTGCTGATGGTGACGCCTTCGGAGTGGCGTTCGCGCATTTGAAGCGCCGACTGCGCTTCGAGGATGCGGAAGATCAAGTCCTGCTTGCGCAGGTCCGAATAGTCGGGGATGCCGAGCGCTTTGGCAATCTTGGTCAGCTCGGCAATCTTCTTCGACTTGAGCTCGCTCACGTCGAGCACTGCAGGCAACGGCGATGCCATCGGGGCATCGTTACCATTTTTCGCCATGGTGTGAATGGATTAGTGGAACACGTACAATGTTGTGAGTTCGGCGTTGGGATGATCGTTTGGTTGAGTGCTGCTCGTCCTATGCGACGCGCACAAGGGGGTGGCGGCGCGTGCCCACACGAGTTGCTGTTGATGCCGGCAGTAATTTCCGCCGCCAAACTACGACATGCAAGCCTATTTTTCCAAATGCGATGGCAACACGCTTGGTGATTTTGTGCGCTGAACGTTCGCGGCGCGAGCCCGTCGTTACACTTTGCCGAGAGTATCTGGCAAGACTGGAACGCTACAACCTCCGTGCCAGCATTGAGGAATGTCCTCCAGCGAATGCCAGCACACCGGAAGCGACGGTTGCGGTGCAGTCTGCACAGCTCCTTGAGCGGATCCAACCGAACGATACCGTCGTGCTCCTTGACGAACACGGGCAAGCGATGCGTTCCGAAGAGTTCGCACGGCTGCTCGATCGCTTGATGATGCAGTCGGCGCGGCGGCTGGTGTTCATTCTCGGTGGCCCGTGGGGAGTTGCGCCTTCGGTGCGCAAGCGCGCCGACGTACTACTCTCGCTGAGTGCGATGACGCTCCCGCATGAGATCGCGCGCATTGTCCTCTGCGAGCAGCTCTACCGCGCAGTAAGCATCCTCCGCGGAGAGCCGTACCACCACGGGGAGCGTTAGCGGCGGATGATGACGAACTCAGTGCGACGATTCTTGGCGCGATTTTCCTCGCTGGTGTTCGGCACAAGCGGATAGAGCATGCCCATCCCCCGCGGACGCAAACGCACCGAGTCAATGCCACGCTCGATGAGCGCACGAACAACTGCTTTGGCGCGTTCTTCGGAAAGCCGTTGGTTGAATTCGATCCCGCCGATGTCGTCGGTATGCCCGCGGACTTCGAGCCAAACGCGCTCGTAGCGCTCGAGTTGATCGGCAATTTCCTCGATGATCGGAATTGCTTCCGGACGCAGCGTCGCTTTGTTGTAGTCGAACGTGATCATTTTGTTGAACGCGTCGTTGAGCTGCGCCCATGGGTTGATATCGCTCTTGTCGTAGCTCCCGCGTGCGGTGAGCGTCGTATCGCCAGCGCGCGGCTGGAGAAATAGATCCACGACGTGCAACCCTGCGAACGTCGGCGGACGGTACCGCACCAGGTAGTAGTAGCGCAGCGAGCGATAAATCTCGGCGAAGACCTCGAGAAGCTCCTTGCGCGAGGTCACACGGTAGAAGCGGCCGCCGGTTTGCGCGGCGACGTATTCGAGCAGATCATCACGCACGTAGCCGAAGCCAATTGGGAAGATGCGGACACGGCGCTTGGTCGCTTCCTCGAAGAGCACGCGGGCATCTTCGCGCGAGGCGTTTTCGTCGCCGTCGGTAAAGCAAACCAGGACGCGGGGCTGCTCACCTGTTCCGACGGTATCGAAAAGCCTGGTCGCGCCAATCAAGCCATCGTACACGGAGGAATACCCTCCGAAGTTGCGGCGGCGCACCTGTTCGAACGTTGCAAGCAGGCGCTGGCGATCGCGCTCGAACGGTACCTTGACGTCGAGCGATGTAGTGAACGTTGCCACTGCCAGCTCGTCGGCGGGATATTTCATGCCGATGAACGTGCGCGCGCCGTCTTCCATCGCATCGAGCACACCACGCATCGAGCCGCTATAGTCGAGCGCGAGCACAATCTTGTAGCCGCGTGCTGAATCGCCCTCGCCGAACTCGCGGACGGTAAAGTCACCGATTGGGACAGTGCGCCGTCCGAGCGTTTCTTGCAGCCGCAGCCACCGCTCTTGCGTCGGTACAACGGGAGGCGCCAGATGTGTGATGAAGTTCCCGCTCGAATCGAACACGCGTGCCATCAGGCGAATCTCGCGGGGATAGTCTTCCGACTCGATCTTCCAGATGTCGAAGTGGAGCGCCCGAAGATCACGGACGGAATCAATCGGCAGCGTGCCACGGAACGACGTCAGCGGTTGCTCCACCTCGGTGGTATCGAAGCGTCCGATGGCAAGCTGCGCTTCAGGATCGCGCCAGGAACGGCAGCTGCTCTGCAGAAGCGCGAGCGCCGCTCCCACAAGCACTGCTGCAAGAGCAGCAGGCGCTCTGGTCATTGCCCATTGGGCTGGTCGGGCGTCCATTCGGAGGCAATCACCTTCGGCACTTTGAAAAAGCTCTCGTTATGGCGCGGCGCATTTGCTAGTGCCTCGGCCGTCGAGAGCGACTGGTGCGGTACATCGTCGGCAAAGGCGTTCGTATGGCTGACGACCGAATCGAGCGGCTCAAGCTCATCAAGCGCTCGAATGCGGTCGAGCGCGCTGACGTACTCGACGATTCGCTCGAACTCAGCGCGGAAACGCTCGATTTCTTCATCGCTGAAGGAGAGTTTCGCCAGCGCCGCGATACGACGAAGTTCTTCGACTGAAATCACGCCCTGTACTCTGTTCGTTGGAAACCAGCGGCGAGGGTGACGAACGCACCAATGCGGTAGTGTAGCGCACATGCTGCCTACCAAAGAGCATTTGCAACGGTTGGCGCGATCATCATCGGCGCGTTCTGGTATCGGAGAGCGCGGAGATTGTTCCGCTGGGAGTGTTGATCTCACTCGAAGTGCACCACCTGCGTGCACAGGTAAATTTGCCCACGATGAGCGAAATGCCAAGCACTGCACACGATCCGAACTATCCGCCGCTCCAGGAGCAGCGGATCGAGCTTGTTGTCCCGCCTGGCCAGAAGCCAATGCGGCTCGATGTGTACTTAGCCAACACGATCAGTCACGCAACACGGACACGGATTCAAGAAGCCATCGAAGCCGGAATGGTGACCATCGAGGGACGCCGCGCAAAAGCCAGTTCTAAGGTCCAGCCAGGCGATCGCATCACGTGCTGCATCCTTCGCCGTCCGCCGATCGAGCTTGTGCCAGAACCAATCCCGCTCGACATCCTCTACGAAGATGAAGATGTGCTCGTTGTCAACAAACCTGCTGGAATGGTGGTTCACCCAGCACACGGCAACCGGACTGGGACGCTCGTCAACGCAGTGCTCTACCACCTTGGCGTCCGCGAGCGCATCACCATCGCCGATGAAGACGATCTTGATGAGGAGACGGAAAGTCTGGTGCTTGCATCGGCTGCAGTTCGTCCGGGCATCGTCCATCGCCTCGATAAAGACACCTCGGGGGTGCTTGTAGTAGCCAAGCACGAACGTGCGAGTGAAGTACTCTCCCGACAATTTGCCGAACGCCGAGTCCATCGCATCTACCACGGCTTTGTTTGGGGCATTCTCCCCGACGATAGCGGTACGATTGACGCTCCAATCGGCCGCTCACCACGCGATCGCAAGCTCTTTAGTGTCCTTGAACGTGGCGGCAAGCACGCTGTGACAACATATCGTGTGCTGGAGCGCTACGCCATTGCAACACGGATAGAACTAAAGCTCCACACCGGCCGCACACACCAAATCCGCGTGCACATGGCATACATCCGCCACCCACTCATCGGAGATGCTGCCTACGGCGGGGCAGCAGTTCCTTCCATCGCGGGACTGACAAGTCCGCGCTTGCGCCCGCTTGTGAATGCATGTGCGCAGCTCATCAAGCGACAAGCCCTCCACGCATCCGTGCTCGGTTTTTTCCATCCTCGCAGCGGCATGTACATGGAGTTTTGCTCGCCACTGCCAGATGACCTCGAACGGCTACGCCTGTTCCTCGAACGCACCAAAGAGGCGGATGCTTCATAGCAAGCGGGGGCAAGCTTTTGCAGCTTGCCCCCGCAATCGTTGCTTTGTGCGCGGGCTGGTTAGCGCACGATCGTCAGCGGCTGACGCACGAGCATCTCGCCTTGGCGCACCACCACCGTGTACACGCC
>Ga0209478_1002293_pt1 | contig 11229 bp, 16 predicted proteins | sample DewCreD2012metaG_5_FD_184109 | JGI IMG/M metagenome (GOLD analysis project Ga0209478, IMG submission 184109) | Hot spring sediment bacterial and archeal communities from British Columbia, Canada, to study Microbial Dark Matter (Phase II) - Dewar... ... | reverse complement strand
ACCGAAGTGCGGGCCGTTGCCGTTGTTCACGAGCTCGCCCGGCCGGCCCCGGCACAGGCGGAAGCCCGGCGCGTCTGGGAGGCCCTGGCCGAGGCCGAAGAGCGGAATGCCCAGGCCGCCGCTGACCGGCTTGCCGCCCGGCTGCGGACCCGGTACCCGGCGGCGACCTCAGAACTTCGCCTGGGCGACCCGGCCGACCAGCTTATTCGGATCGCCCGGGAGTGGCCGGCCGACCTGGTTGTCATTGGAGCCCGGGGGACGTCCGAACGCAGGGAGACCCCTATCGGGAACATCACCCAGAAGGTCCTTGGGCATGCGCCGTGCCCGGTTCTGGTGGCCCGGCCCCGCCAGCCGGCAGGGTCGACGGGCGGCTAATGCCTGCGGGCGGCCTCGAGGGTATTCCGGAGTAGAACGGCCGTTGTGACCGGCCCGATGCCGCCGGGCACGGGCGTGATGGCCCCGGCGACCTCCTTTACGGCCTCAAAGTCGACGTCGCCGACGAGGCCCCGTTCGGTCCAGTTCGTTCCGAAGTCGAGGACAACGGCCCGAGGGCGGACCATATCTGCCGTAATGAGGCCGGGCCGGCCAGCCCCGACGCACAGGATTTCGGCCTCCCGGGTAACCTCCGCCAGGTTGCGGGTGCGGGTGTGGCAGACGGTGACGGTGGCGTTTTCGTTCAGGAGCATGAGAGCCAGGGGCTTGCCCAGGATATTGCTCCGGCCCACCACGACGGCCCGGCGGCCCTCGATGGGGATGCCGTAGGCCCGGAGCACCTCGAGGCCGCCGACCGGCGTGCTGGGAACAAGCTGGGGCCGGCCCAGGAAGAGACGGCCGGCATTGTCCGGGGTTATGCCGTCCACGTCCTTCTTCGGGTCGAGGGTTTCGGCGACCCGGGCGGCGTCGAGGTGGGCGGGCAGGGGCATCTGAACCAGGATGCCGTCCACGGCCGGGTCGACGTTGAGCCGGCGGATTTCTTCGATGAGCCCGTCGGTGGAGGCGTCGGCCGGAAGGTAGCGGGCTTCGAAACGAATGGCGGCCTTCTCGGCCAGGCGGCCAATGGACCTGAAATATGAGCGGGTCGCCGGGTCGTCCCCGACCCCGACGGCGACCAGTGCGGGGGGCCGTCCCCGGATGGCGGCCAGCTCGGCCGAGCCGGCGGCGACCTCCTCGAGAATCCGGTTAGCCACCGGGCGGCCGTCGAGAACCTGGGCAGGCATTCTCAGCCGGCGGCCGACTTACCGGCCCGAACGTTGAAGTAGTCAGGGAGCACCCGGCTGACCTCAGCGAGGAGGGCATCGCAGTCGCCCCGGATGCTGGCGACGGACTCGCTGACCTGGGTCCTGAACTCCTGGTCGGTGACGTTGTCGAGGTTGTCTTTGATATTAAACCAGACGCCGTGGGCGGCCGCGTGAGCCAGGACCGCCCCCAGGGCAACATCGCTGCGCAGGGCGGGGTTGGTCTTGGCCGCAACTTCGGGTCCGAGCCGGAGGAGGTCCCGGCAGGCCTCCGCGATGGCCAGGGGAACTTCCGTGGCTTGCTTCAGGGCGGCCTGAATGGCGGCGGCACGGGCGGCCTTTTCAGCGTCCGATTGGCGGGGCATCCGATAGGCGGCGGCGACCTCACGGTAAGCCGCGGCGTCGGCTTCGATGAGGTCGAAGAGGCGGCGGCGGAGGGGTTCGACCTGGTCAAGGAGGCGGCGGACGTCGGCCTCGACGGCTTTGAATTTCTCCCGGCCGATAGTGAGGTTGCAGGCCTTAGCGAAGAGGCCGGCGGCGAGGGCGCCGGTGAGGGCCGCCGCGGCCCCGCCCCCTGGCGAGGGTTCGGCGGAGGCGAGGCGGTTAATGAACTCTTCGAGTTCCATTCCGGGTCGAATTTTACACCCCAGGGGACCTGCCGGTCCAGCTGGCGGCCGTGCGTTCCGGCGTTTCGCCGGAGCAGCTGCCGTGTCTGGGTCGCTGCCATCCAGGGTGCGGGAGAAGAAGGTGGAGGCTAGAGGTCCTGGACGCTAACCGGAAGGTTGGGAAGCTGTAAAGGGACTGCGGCTGCGAATGAGATTCCGGTTCCATGCGGCTCCCTGATGCTTGTGCCGAGTCTGTGGAGAAGGGAGGCCGGACCCGGTGGCACGGTTGCGCCACCCGGCTTTTTTAACATAAACAGCCGTCGACGTGCCGGGGATTTTCGGTGACCGGGGGTTGACGGCACTGGGTGGTGAGGGATTCTGAGAGGTTGGCCTGGCGGGGTCTTGACAGGCCGGCCGGGTCGGATTAAAATAGGGCCAAGAGCGGGGGAGGCGCCCCACTCCGGGGTGCCTTTAAATCGCACCATAGTGGGATGGAAACCGTATTTTGTTACTAACGCCAACACCTCATCAAAGCTCCTTTAAATCGCACCATAGTGGGATGGAAACGGCTGATGTGCTGTTTACCTACCCGGACCCGGCAGCCTTTAAATCGCACCATAGTGGGATGGAAACATATTAGTGCTATACGACCCCAGGGGTACAAGTTTGCCACCTTTAAATCGCACCATAGTGGGATGGAAACGGTACAGGCGGAATTAGAGCGGTTGGGGCAGGAAATCTTTAAATCGCACCATAGTGGGATGGAAACGGCGTCTTCTGAAGTGTCGTTTCGGGGGCTGACCCGCTTTAAATCGCACCATAGTGGGATGGAAACGCTTCTGGATAACGAGTTCAACCCAATCCCGTCAACCGCTTTAAATCGCACCATAGTGGGATGGAAACTCTATGACGGCGGACGGGGCAGGCGGGCAGCAAAAAACTTTAAATCGCACCATAGTGGGATGGAAACGAAGCTGGGCAGTCCGGGTGGACGGCCGAGGTGGTACTTTAAATCGCACCATAGTGGGATGGAAACGGTGGCGTCTGATCCGGCAGATTCAGTGTCCGCTTTCTTTAAATCGCACCATAGTGGGATGGAAACGGTTCAGGAGCGCCTCGAGCTTCGAGAGGAGCGGGTCTTTAAATCGCACCATAGTGGGATGGAAACGGCAGATGGGAGTTCGGAGCCGGAAGGTGATGCGCAGACTTTAAATCGCACCATAGTGGGATGGAAACGCTTTTTTCCAGGTATTGCCGACAGAGTCGGTGACCCTTTAAATCGCACCATAGTGGGATGGAAACGGTCAGCTGTCAGCGGTGCAACGCGAGGTTGTATGCCTTTAAATCGCACCATAGTGGGATGGAAACGGGGTCCCTACTACGAGTTTTACAGCCGGACCCGGCTTTAAATCGCACCATAGTGGGATGGAAACAGGAGGTGTTGGGGGTAGGGAAAAGGAGGTCAGGAGCTTTAAATCGCACCATAGTGGGATGGAAACCCAGGACACCTTCGCCCGAGCCTACCAGCAGGCCGCTTTAAATCGCACCATAGTGGGATGGAAACGGTGCGTAAACCTGCAGACGGTTTTGCTTATGACTTTTCTTTAAATCGCACCATAGTGGGATGGAAACCCGCCTGGTAGGCGGGCAATAATCACCTTTCTAGGCTTTAAATCGCACCATAGTGGGATGGAAACTCGTTTCATGAGGGCAGCAAAAGAGGCAGTTGATGACTTTAAATCGCACCATAGTGGGATGGAAACGGTTGAAGTCTACCAGATACGCTTTCGCTCAGAAAACTTTAAATCGCACCATAGTGGGATGGAAACGGGATTTTGGCCACTTTTTGCCCGGGTGTTGATTATCCTTTAAATCGCACCATAGTGGGATGGAAACGGGTTGAGGCCGGCTGGCAGGCCATTGCTAACGTGATTCTTTAAATCGCACCATAGTGGGATGGAAACGTGGAGGCTGAACCGCCTCGCCTCAGCCAGCGCCCGCTTTAAATCGCACCATAGTGGGATGGAAACCAAGGTCGCCGGCCTCCGGCTCGACCCCCAGGTGCTTCTTTAAATCGCACCATAGTGGGATGGAAACGGGGCAGATGCCCTGCGCGTTCGGGGCAAACTGATTGCTTTAAATCGCACCATAGTGGGATGGAAACGCGGGACGGCCTTCCGGTCCGGCCCTTCACCACAACCTTTAAATCGCACCATAGTGGGATGGAAACGGATTGCGGCCAGGCTGCTGGATATAGCCGACCTGCTTTAAATCGCACCATAGTGGGATGGAAACGACCACCTGGCGGGTCTCGTGAATATCCCACCTCACTTTAAATCGCACCATAGTGGGATGGAAACATTTTGCTACCAGGGCAAGCGGAGCGGTTATTCCGGCTTTAAATCGCACCATAGTGGGATGGAAACGCGCTTCAGCTCGGCCAGCAGTTCCGACGCCTCCATCTTTAAATCGCACCATAGTGGGATGGAAACGGGCCAGGTCGGTAACCTCGGCGCTGGAGGCGCTGGCCTTTAAATCGCACCATAGTGGGATGGAAACTGATGAGGTCGAGCGGCTTTTGGAAGCCATCACGCCTTTAAATCGCACCATAGTGGGATGGAAACGTCGAGGAAAAGTTCCCGGAGGGCTTCCAGAAACCGCTTTAAATCGCACCATAGTGGGATGGAAACGGAATACAATGTCAGCTTCTTCGCCTCGGGCGGAACGCTTTAAATCGCACCATAGTGGGATGGAAACGGATTCGGACCGGATGAAGAAGGCGACACCCTGCCGCTTTAAATCGCACCATAGTGGGATGGAAACGCGGCCCGGCCGCCGGCCCAGGAAGGCCGAGACCACCGCTTTAAATCGCACCATAGTGGGATGGAAACGGGGGGTTGCCGCCGCCAGGGGAACCCTCCCCTGGACTTTAAATCGCACCATAGTGGGATGGAAACGGGGCTTGAGCCGCCCGCGGTCGCCGGCCTCGTGGCGGCTTTAAATCGCACCATAGTGGGATGGAAACGGATTCCGGCGTCCTCCCCCCGTTCGGTCAGCCACACCTTTAAATCGCACCATAGTGGGATGGAAACCGGCAAAAGCCGGCATCTTCCGCCGGAAGGGATGGGCTTTAAATCGCACCATAGTGGGATGGAAACTAGTTGCTGTGGGACCCGTGACAACAGTGCGAGCCCCTTTAAATCGCACCATAGTGGGATGGAAACTTAGTACATCAGGTCGGCCGGCAGCCCGTATCCGCCCTTTAAATCGCACCATAGTGGGATGGAAACGACCGGTGCGTGCCCCAGCCGGACCCCGGGTCCGAACTTTAAATCGCACCATAGTGGGATGGAAACCGGTAAGGGGCTCTTCCCGGCCGGGGACATGGACAACTTTAAATCGCACCATAGTGGGATGGAAACCCAGCAGGGTCTGACGAATAACCTGCGGCGGCAGGCCCCTTTAAATCGCACCATAGTGGGATGGAAACCAGTATCCGCTCCGCCTCGAGCCAGTCCTCATCGACTTTAAATCGCACCATAGTGGGATGGAAACGTCGCAGTACTCGTCCGGTTTCCGGACCCGCTCCGGCTTTAAATCGCACCATAGTGGGATGGAAACAGCTTCGGGAACTTCGTTGCCGGAACCATTGCTACCCTTTAAATCGCACCATAGTGGGATGGAAACCTGGAAACTGGAGGACCTGGACTGGGAGGAGACCGACTTTAAATCGCACCATAGTGGGATGGAAACGGAGGGACCCAGGCCCTGGTTCTGGCCCGAGGCCGCCGCTTTAAATCGCACCATAGTGGGATGGAAACTCAGGCCCTGGAATCGGCGGCCGGCAAGGCCCGCGGCTTTAAATCGCACCATAGTGGGATGGAAACGGAAGGGCCGGCCGGTCTCGGGGTCGGCCACCAGCAGCCTTTAAATCGCACCATAGTGGGATGGAAACCTCGTCTAACGGGTCGGTCTTGAGGAGGCGGGCCATGCTTTAAATCGCACCATAGTGGGATGGAAACGGCAAAGCGGCCGATGGCCCCCGCAACGGTCTTCGCCCTTTAAATCGCACCATAGTGGGATGGAAACCAGTTCTCGGTTGAATTATAGCAAATTCTGCCAGAATCTTTAAATCGCACCATAGTGGGATGGAAACGCAGGACAAAGGTAATGAGCAGGTAGATAAAGACGGCTTTAAATCGCACCATAGTGGGATGGAAACTAGTTCTGAATGTACGGCGCGATCGAGTTGCGGGCTCCTTTAAATCGCACCATAGTGGGATGGAAACGCGGGCAGTGGGCCGGGACGGTCAGCGTCGGCGCCGCTTTAAATCGCACCATAGTGGGATGGAAACAAGGCCCCGATGTAGGACTTCAGGGTGAACATCTGGCTTTAAATCGCACCATAGTGGGATGGAAACGCGCAAGGAGGCAAACCTGATGCCGCTACGGGGTGTCTTTAAATCGCACCATAGTGGGATGGAAACGGAGGGGGCGGTCCTCGGGGCCCTGGCGGAGGGCCCCCCTTTAAATCGCACCATAGTGGGATGGAAACGGGCGAAACGATCCGGGAGGAAGCCCGCCGCTCCGGCTTTAAATCGCACCATAGTGGGATGGAAACGGGGCCCACCCGGATTCGTTTTTACCGCCGGTATACTTTAAATCGCACCATAGTGGGATGGAAACGCCAGCCAGAGGGCCACGGCGTCAACTTCGGATTCGCTTTAAATCGCACCATAGTGGGATGGAAACGCCGGGAGGGTGCGGCCCACATCATCGGCCAGCTCAACTTTAAATCGCACCATAGTGGGATGGAAACTAAGAAGGCGGTGGCCTGCTCGGGCGAAAGCAGGCCGCTTTAAATCGCACCATAGTGGGATGGAAACGAGGAGGTCTGTCATGAAGTGGGATGTTCACGAGACCCCTTTAAATCGCACCATAGTGGGATGGAAACTACCTTATGGCTTCTGAGGAGTGGCTCCAGCTGACAACTTTAAATCGCACCATAGTGGGATGGAAACGGATGTGCGTGGGGTCGGCCCGGCCCGGATCATGGCTTTAAATCGCACCATAGTGGGATGGAAACGCGCTGGGGCAAGACCAGGCTGGCCGCCCTCCTGGCTTTAAATCGCACCATAGTGGGATGGAAACCGCAAGTAAGTGTGTATCTTGATACAACCGCTGCGACTTTAAATCGCACCATAGTGGGATGGAAACGGGCGGCCTGCTTTCGCCCGAGCAGGCCACCGCCTTCTTTAAATCGCACCATAGTGGGATGGAAACAGGGCCGCAACTGGTTCTGGCAGCTCTGGCAGCAGGCTTTAAATCGCACCATAGTGGGATGGAAACGCCCTGGCCACGTTCTCCAGAACGCTCAGCCCCTCGCTTTAAATCGCACCATAGTGGGATGGAAACGGTCTTTCTGGTGGGGCTTTAGGTCATGCGGGTGGCGCTTTAAATCGCACCATAGTGGGATGGAAACGAATCCAGGCCGGCCGGCCGCCCAGCCTCCACATCCTTTAAATCGCACCATAGTGGGATGGAAACTGTAAAGATGGTTAGCTTAAAGCACCTGCTGGATGACCTTTAAATCGCACCATAGTGGGATGGAAACGGGCAGGCCCGACCCCAACAATGCCCAGCAGCCTGCCTTTAAATCGCACCATAGTGGGATGGAAACGCCATCGCCGAACTTACGGCCATACGGGAGTTCAATCTTTAAATCGCACCATAGTGGGATGGAAACAACTCATCGACAGGTTCGGGGAGCTTGACCCGAACCTTTAAATCGCACCATAGTGGGATGGAAACGCAGACCGGGCAGGTGACGATGCCCTCCTCCTCCTGCTTTAAATCGCACCATAGTGGGATGGAAACCAGTCCGGGCTCGCACAAAATGTACGGGTCTCACGCGAGCTTTAAATCGCACCATAGTGGGATGGAAACGATGAGGCTCTCCGGATACTTATCCTCCCGGCCCCCCCTTTAAATCGCACCATAGTGGGATGGAAACGGGGAGGGGCGAATTCAATGACTTCGCCCCGGCCAGCTTTAAATCGCACCATAGTGGGATGGAAACGGACGCGGCGGTCGCCCCCCCGGCCGGCGTCGCGGCCCTTTAAATCGCACCATAGTGGGATGGAAACGGGCAGTGCCCGTAGCCCGGCGGGGGCGGGTCCCGGCTTTAAATCGCACCATAGTGGGATGGAAACTACTGCCAGAACCCGCGTCGGCGGGCCCTCTGGCGCCTTTAAATCGCACCATAGTGGGATGGAAACTCGGAGAAGACGGCGATGGGGTGGAGTACTGCCTCCGCTTTAAATCGCACCATAGTGGGATGGAAACGCGGTGGTGTCGCCGGCACTACCGGGAGGTGGCCCGTCTTTAAATCGCACCATAGTGGGATGGAAACGCCGCATACAACTGAATATCGCCCTTACGTCCGGCAGCTTTAAATCGCACCATAGTGGGATGGAAACGAACGGGGTGGCGATGGACGGCCGGGGCCACTACATACCCCTTTAAATCGCACCATAGTGGGATGGAAACTTCGCTCCCGCCACAGCCGCCGCAGCTCCCCAAGGTCCCCTTTAAATCGCACCATAGTGGGATGGAAACGCCATTTCCATCCCTCCGTTTCTCCGGGCAGGCTCGCTTTAAATCGCACCATAGTGGGATGGAAACGGGTGCGTCATCATGCAAGTGGGTCAGGGGTCAAGGCCCTTTAAATCGCACCATAGTGGGATGGAAACGTCTCTTCATCTTGACCTCCTTCCATCCTTTCACCCCCAGCTTTAAATCGCACCATAGTGGGATGGAAACGGAGGCGGCCAAGATCGGCTACCGGATCACCCGGGTGACTTTAAATCGCACCATAGTGGGATGGAAACCTCATCCCGCATATCCGGCTTGAGTACGACGGCAAGCTTTAAATCGCACCATAGTGGGATGGAAACAAATGGGCATAGGTAGTGGTTCGGGCGACGGCTTCAACTTTAAATCGCACCATAGTGGGATGGAAACATACAGTTACCTCTACGGGCTGGCCGAACAAAACGGCTTTAAATCGCACCATAGTGGGATGGAAACTCGGAGAAGACGGCGATGGGGTGGAGTACTGCCTCCGCTTTAAATCGCACCATAGTGGGATGGAAACGACGGCCGCAACCTCGGCCCGGGCGGCCTCGAAGTCGCTTTAAATCGCACCATAGTGGGATGGAAACTCATGCCTGCCCCCTGCGCCGGATAACCCTCAGAGCCCCTTTAAATCGCACCATAGTGGGATGGAAACTTCCGCGAGCGGGCAGGGCTGGCCCGGTTCGCCAAACTTTAAATCGCACCATAGTGGGATGGAAACGCTATCGACTCGGCGTAGTGGCGCGCGCAAGCGTGCGTCTTTAAATCGCACCATAGTGGGATGGAAACGAAAGTGCGGGCCGACAAAAACGTTCTTGACCGGCCGCTTTAAATCGCACCATAGTGGGATGGAAACGGGTCCTTTTTCCTTATCAACCCAGGCTTGAACGACCTTTAAATCGCACCATAGTGGGATGGAAACCGGGAAGAGGGGGTAGCGCTGGCGGGTGCGGAGCAGGCTTTAAATCGCACCATAGTGGGATGGAAACGATGCTCTCACGGGCGTACTCAACCCCCAGGTCTACGGCTTTAAATCCCACCATAGTGGGATGGAAACGACGGCCACGGCGGAGTCGCCGTGAGCGGAAATCTTCTTTAAATCGCACCATAGTGGGATGGAAACTGCACATGAGACGGATGTAGGACGGTGGGGCGGCACCCTTTAAATCGCACCATAGTGGGATCGAAGCAAAGTCCGGCGGACTGAGGTCATCATGGGGCAGCGGGTGGGTAATCTCTATTGGCGGTGAGGCCGGCTCGCGGACACCGCGGCCCCTGCTCGCCTCACCTAACTACGGCTAGTCGTCCGGGCACAACTGGCGCTCGACGCGGTTTGAAGGCGCCGAGACCACCAGTTTGCAGACTTTCCAGCAGGCCCGCCGTACAGGGAAAAGAAGCGACTGAAGGCTATGTAAAACGTTTCAAGGAGGTCGGATGCGACTGAAGATTTTAATGTGTTTCCTGCAACCGGCGTCGCTGCCCTGGGGATACCCCCAGTGGGCGCGAGGCCTGGTCTGCACAGCCGTAGGGTGGGGGCTTTACCAGGCTGCCCATCGGCTTCATGCGCCGGGGTGGGGCCATCCGGAGGAACGGCGGTATAAGCCGCTGACTTACTCCTGGCCCCACGGCTTGCGGCCGGTTCGGACCGGGTTGTGGGCCCAGTGGGCTGCCGCCTGGTGGGTTCCCTCGCCGGTCCCGGCGGCCGTGGAGGGCCTGGCCCCGGGGCTGCCGGAGACCGAATTCCGGCTGCGACCCCAGCCGGTGACAGAGAAGCAAATAGGGGTCGAGCCGACGCCGGCCTTCACCGTCCGCTCGCCGACCACCCTTTCCGCCTGCCGCCGGCCAGCGGACGGCAAGGTGGCCAAGCAGTATCATTTTCGCCACAGGAGCCGGGATTCGCACGGGCGTTGGCGGAGAAGCTGCGGCGGAAGGCAGGGGTCTTCAACGGGGAGCCGATCCCAGGCGACCTGGGGGTCGGGCTTCGTGCTCCGTATAGCCCCAACATCGGGGGCCGGATGGTCTCCTTCACGGTATCCGGCCTTCCGGACCTTATCCGCCTGGGCTACGAGGCCGGCCCTCTGGCGAACACACCACCAGCCGGTTCGGGATGCCGCCCGTGGCCCGGCGTCCACCGTAGAATGCCTCTTCTTGTTCCCGTGTTGAGAGGACCACGGTTGTCCGATTAAGATAATGTCGATCCCAATTCTCCCGAAAGCTATAGTTTTGAGGAGGCCATGTATGGAGGTGACTATCGAAACTGTCACCCCGCTATTTCTGGCCGGCGCCCACCCTCGCGGTACCCCGGAACTGCGAGCTGCTTCCATCCGGGGTGCCCTGCGCTTTTGGCTCCGGGCCCTTCTGGGCGGTGTAGTCGGGGACGGCAACCTCGATGCCCTTCGCGAAGCAGAATCCGCCGTCTTTGGAAGCACTAACGGCGCCTCCCCCGTAGTGGTGCGGGTTCATCAACGTGATGCCCTTAGAACCGCGCCGTTCTCGCAATTGACCGAATTGGATAACCGAACGCGCCATTATGGCAAACCAGGTATTGCTTACTTGTTCTTTGCGGCCAGAGGAACCGGTAACGCACCAGAGCGACATGCGATTCAGGCAGGAACATCCTTCGACCTTGAACTCCTGTTAAGGCCGGGGGCAAAGACTGATCATGCTTTTGAGCAGGCCTATGCGGCTCTATGGCTGTTGACGCATCTAGGCGGCATCGGAGCTCGATCTCGAAGGGGCGCTGGAAGTCTCCA
>Ga0209478_1002291_pt1 | contig 11234 bp, 10 predicted proteins | sample DewCreD2012metaG_5_FD_184109 | JGI IMG/M metagenome (GOLD analysis project Ga0209478, IMG submission 184109) | Hot spring sediment bacterial and archeal communities from British Columbia, Canada, to study Microbial Dark Matter (Phase II) - Dewar... ... | reverse complement strand
TTTGAATTCCATCGAGTCCCGCCATCAGCATCGCGGCAAACGCGAGATAGCCGTTGGCAGTTGGATCAGGGAAGCGAACCTCGATGCGTTTGGCCTTCGGGCTCGGGCTGTACATGGGGATGCGTACAGCGGCCGACCGATTCCGGCTGGAATACGCCAAATTGACCGGAGCCTCGAACCCGGGCACCAATCGCCGGTAGCTGTTCGTTGTGGGGTTCGTAAAAGCAGCCAGCGCTGGGGCATGTTTCAGGATGCCTCCGATATAGTGCATGGCCAGCTCGCTCATGCCACCATACCGATCTCCGGCAAACAACGGAGTTTCCCCTTTCCAAATGCTTTGGTGCGTGTGCATTCCCGAGCCGTTGTCGCCGAAAATCGGCTTCGGCATGAAGGTGACGGTTTTGCCGTGGCGCCGTGCAACATTCTTGACGATGTATTTGTACCAGTTCAGTGCGTCGGCCATCTTCACCAAGGGGAGAAACCGGAGGTCGATTTCTGCCTGTCCTGCGGTGGCTACCTCGTGGTGATGCTTTTCCACCCGCAAGCCAACCTGCTCCATCACCCGCACCATTTCCGAGCGAATGTCTTGCTGGCTGTCAGTTGGTGGAGCAGGGAAGTATCCCTCCTTGTAGCGTGGCTTGTAACCCAAGTTGGGCTTCTCGTCGCGGCCTGTGTTCCATTGGCCCTCGATCGAGTCGAGAAAGTAAAAGCCCGAATGCTGGTCTTGCGCGTAGCGAATGTCATCGAAAATAAAAAACTCGGGCTCGGGGCCGAAGTAGGCGACGTCGCCGATTCCGGTCGATTTGAGATAGGCTTCAGCTTTTCTCGCGATGTTCCGCGGGTCACGCGAGTATTCTTCCTTCGTCAAGGGATCTACGATGTTGCCGATGAGCGACAGCGTCGGTTCCGCAAAAAACGGATCGATCACCGCCGTGGTCGGATCGGGTACCACGAGCATGTCGCTCGCGTGGATTGGCTGCCATCCGCGAATGGACGACCCATCGAACCCTGAGCCTTCCTCGAACAACTTCTCGTCGAGCTCGCTCACGGGAATCGTGAAGTGCTGCCAAATGCCAAGAAAGTCATTGAACTTGATGTCCACCATCGTAACTTTCTTGTCCTTTGCAAACTTGATCACCTCTTTCGGTGTCATACCGTTCTTCCTCCTCCTCTTCTGGTCGCTCCAGCCACCGGTTCGGCGGCAGGTTTGCATCCTCGATTACAAGGCATCGGGACCACGCTCACCGGTCCGAATGCGCACGACTTCCTCCACGGGCAAAACGAAAATCTTGCCGTCGCCAATTCGGCCAGTTTTCGCCGCCTTCATGATCGTCTCCACCACCTGGGTCACCATTTCGTCCTTGACGATGATCTCGAGTTTCACCTTGGGCAAAAAATCCACGACGTATTCGGCACCGCGATACAACTCTGTGTGGCCCTTTTGGCGCCCAAAGCCCTTCACTTCGCTGACGGTGATGCCTTGGACACCGACAGCGCTCAGTGCCTCTTTAACCTCGTCCAGCTTGAACGGCTTGATGACTGCCTCGACCTTTTTCATGCTGCCTCCTTACGCTTGCAGCGAGTCATTATTGGTGAGGGCCCTCATACGCCAGCGTCGCGGAGCTGTAAAGTTCACCATGCAGCCTTCCCTCATAGGGTGTAGGCACTCTCTCCGTGCTGCGAGAAGTCGAGCCCTTCCACCTCTTCCTCGTCCGCAACGCGCAGCGAGCCCACGAGCAAACGCGTAATCCACAACAAGACGAGCGTTACGATGGGCGCGAACACGGCAACGAACACGATGCCCTTGACCTGCACAGCGATCTGCTGCCAGTTACTTTCGATGCCGCTTCCCAACGTGGTCGCGAAAATCCCCGAGGCCAGTGCCCCCCAAGCGCCGCCTAACGCATGGACTCCAAACACGTCGAGCGAATCGTCGTAGCCCAACGTGGGCTTGAGCCACGTCAGGGCAAAGTACGAAATCAGCGTCACCCCAATTCCAACCCCGATCGCCCCTAACGGGCTCACATTGCCACAGGCCGGAGTGATGGCAACGAGTCCAGCAACCGCAGCCGTGGCGGCACCCAACGCCGTGGGCTTGCCACGGTGCAGCCACTCCAACAAGACCCAGGCAACCACGGCGGTCGCGGTAGCTGTATTGGTGTTCGTGAAAGCGAGCGCTGCTAGGCCGCTGGCACTGAGTGCACTGCCCGCATTGAAGCCGAACCAACCGGTCCACAACAACCCAGCACCAGTGAGGCACAGCGGTAAGTTGTGCGGCGGCAACGGTTCCTTGCCGTAGCCCCGGCGCGCTCCAAGAAGCAGGGCAGCCGTGAGCGCAGAAAACCCGCTTGACATGTGCACCACCAGCCCGCCGGCGAAATCGATCGCTCCTGACTTGAAAATCCAACCCTCCGCCGACCACACCATATGCGCAATCGGGCAGTACACAAATAGAAACCAAAGAGTGATGAACAACGTCCACGCGCTGAATCGCATCCTTTCTGCAATCGCGCCAAGAATCAGCGCAGGCGTGATCACCGCGAACATCGCCTGGAACATGACGTACACGTACTCTGGGATCAGGCGTGGTGGAGAGGCAAAGTTCTCGACCGTCGATTCGATCGTCACGCTACGAAGTCCGACCTTGGCCAAGTCTCCTAAGAACGGGCCGCCACCACTGAACGCCAAGCTGTAACCCACGAGAATCCACAAGAGCCCCACCACACCCGCGGAGATGAAACACTGCATCAAAACGTTCAAGACGTTTTTCGCCCGCACCAAGCCGCCGTAAAACAATGCCAGCCCCGGGAGAGTCATCATCAACACCAATGCGGAAGCCGTCAGCACCCAGGCCGTGTCCCCCGAATCGACCGTCCCTTCGGCTAGCGCCAACGTGGGGCTGATCAAGCACAGGATCCACGCTCCTCCGCTGCATACAAAGCGGCTCACCTCTTTTCTCATCTTCGATTCCCTCGCTCTCTCCGTTCCCAGGATGGTCACGTTGGTGTTGGGGTTCATCAGGAAAGCAAAGGCGGCGCCAGCACCGGGGCGACAGCTTCCTACGAGCAGTGCTCCACGGACCTGCCTCTAAAGCGACCCGTTGCTGCCCAATACGCGAGCACTGCCCGCGCCTTCGGCACGGCGCGGTCACTTGGGTGAGCTGAAAATCCGAGGTTCGGTAGCGTTCAGCAGACGGGCAATGTTATCGCGATGCCGAAACCAGATCAGCACTGCGCTCGCTAGCGCAACCACCAGCGTTGCCAGGTCGCAGCCAGCAAGCCAACACGCCAGCGGCAACACAGCGGCCGCCACGAGCGAACCGAGCGAAACGTAGCGCGAAATGGCAACGGTGGCCACAAACGCGATCACCGCGACACACAGCGGAACTGGCGCCAGAATCGCCATTGTTCCTGCAGCCGTGGCCACACCTTTTCCTCCACGAAACCGCAACCATGGACTGAAGATGTGCCCACACACAGCCCCCAGGCCTGCCCAAGCTGCTGCCGTCACCGGCGTACCGTACCGCGCGGCCAACCAGACAGCCAAGGCCCCCTTCCCTGCATCAGCCAACAATGTGAGGACGCCACTTTTCCACCCGACAGTGCGCGCCACGTTTGTGGCACCGATGTTCCCGCTGCCAGCCCGGCGCACGTCGATCCCCCGAACTCGCGCTAGGAGCCAGCCGAACGGAATGCTGCCAAGCGCAAAGCCAAACGTGGCCCACAAAATTTCCGCTGCCATCCTGCAATCGCTGCGGTCAAAAACGCAACCGCCATCGGCGCCGCTGTTCTACTCGCCGCTGGTATCGGGTGCCGCTCAACCATCCCACCACCAAACCCGCGATCGTCAGGAACACGGTCAACGGTGTCAGCACGTGATTGTCGGCGTCTTGCATCACCGTGGCGTTGCCATCTCCCGGTACCGCACCACCCCCCGCCGCTAAACCTGAAGTCCTCTTCTCGCGCTCCAACGCTGCGCGCAACCGCAGCAGCTCCTCTCTCAGTTCTTCAGGGCAACTTGCCAAAGGTGGGGCCGACGACTGCTGGCGGCAGGTCGCCAGCTCTTGGCGTGTGGCTAGCAACTCCGCCTCAAGGATCCGAATTTGGTCTGCGGGCTCCGCGACCGGGGTAGGAGTTCCAGCCGTAGCCGCTGCAGTGCTCACAGGGACTGTTGCCGCGGTGACCGTAGTACCAGGCCTGGGAGTATGCGTGGCACCTTCGGTTCGCGTCGGCGATGGAGTGCGTGTGGCACTCGGTGTACGTGAAGCGGTAGGCGTTCGCGTCACTCGAACCGTCCGTGTCGGCGTCACCGTACGCGTCGAGGTCACTGTCCGTGTCGGGGTCGTTGTGCGCGTCGGCGCTTGCGTCGCGGTCCGATATGGCGTTGGAGATGCGCCCGGCATGGTAGCGTGTGGCGTCCTTTCTGTGGTCCGAGGGACCGTTGGCGGGGCCGCCTCGCCAGTGTGGCGTGTGGGTTCGCCGGGAAAGGACAAGAACCGCACGTGGATAAACCCGACCTGCCCGCTGGCCGTAATGATTTGCGCCCAATCGCCGTGCACGTCTTGAACCTCGACGGTGCTCCCACTGGGGATTCGCGCAAACGGGGGAAACTGGTTCCCTGGCCCACGCCGCACAAAGACCCACTCGGTGCCGGTCACGATCGCAGTTTTGGCAGCGACTGGACCAGCCACCCCAGTGAACACCGCCACGCTTAGCACCCACGGCAGCAGAAGCCGGGCTTGCCTCCACAGCCGGCGGAGAACTGGCTGCTCGAGGGAGTCAGCCGTTGCATCGATCCATTCGTTCGGCCGTGGCATCAGGGTACGCGTAGAGGCAACAATGGTCGGGGTGACTGGACTTGAACCAGCGACCTCACGGTCCCGAACCGTGCGCTCTACCAGTCTGAGCTACACCCCGCCGACTCGGACAACCAACTCGATGGTGAAACGGCGAATGAGAACGGTGCCGGCTCATAACACAGGCATGAGAATTTGCAATCATTTGGCGACTGACCAGAAGGCGGGACGAGGTGCGTTCCGCGGGCACCGAAAGCAAAAATCCTTGATCCAGCGCGGTCGTTGCGCGCTTAAAGATCTTTCGCGGCACATCCAGGAGTCCTTGGCCATCAAAACGTTCTCAAGTTCGGGAGGTGACCGGCGCTCCGGGGGCCGCAATCACCGCGTTGCCTGGCTGCCAGGGTAGCCTCGACCTCCCCCCTCTCGCGCATCCTCGGAAGCACCGGAAATTGCCTCCCGAGTGTGTTCCAGAAGTGGCATTTGGGGCTCGCATGGCAAGGGGCTCACGTTGGATGTGCCCCAAAGTGCGCTCAGCTCACACCCGCTCGAGCACAGCAGCTTCCGCTTCTTGTCGCATGCGCGCGATGGTTTCCGCGTAATTACCGGTGGAAAAAATCCCGGAGCCCGACACTAGTACGTCGGCGCCGGCATGAGCCACCCGTGCCGCGTTGTGGGTTTTGATCCCACCGTCCACTTCGATCAGAAACTTGAGGCCCCGTTCTTCTCGGAGTGCCCTTGCGGCTCGGACCTTCTCCAGCGTGCCCTCGATGAAGCTTTGCGCTGCGAACCCGGGGTGCACGCTCATGATGAGCAACATGTCCACGGCGTCCAACACCGGCACGGCCCGTTCCAGCGGCGTATCCGGATTGATGACCACCGCCGGGTGACACCCCAGATTCCGAATTTCATCCACCAAAGCGCGGACGTCGCTTGCAACCTCTACGTGTACAGAAATGTAATTGCTCCCCGCATCGGCAAACGCCGCCAAAAACCGTTCAGGGTGTTCGATCATGAGGTGCGTGTCGAGAGGCAAATGCGTATGCCGCCGCACTGCGCGCACAACGTCGGGCCCGATGGTGAGGTTCGGAACGAAATGGCCGTCCATGACGTCGAGATGAATCCAGTCGGCACCGGCAGCAGTCACTGCACGCACCTCTTCTCCGAGGCGCGCAAAATCAGCCGAAAGAATCGATGCGGCGATGCGAACCATGTCCCGACGTTACCCCGCGCCTACACACGGCGCAACCGAACTCCAAAAAACCCATCCAATCCGTGTTGGTGAGGAAAAGTACGCAACGCGCCGTGTGGATCGACCACTGCTGGCCAAGGAATCACAGGCTCCGGTGGCGGAGACTCTCGGACAAAGTCGGAATGTTTGCCCAAGAAGTCCTCAACGACCTCGTCGTTCTCGGCGCGTACGATCGTGCACGTGGCGTAAACCAGCACTCCGCCTGGTCGGACGTGCCGGCTTGCTGCTTCGAGTAGCTCTCGCTGCAGGACGGCAAGCTGCTCAATCGACTCCGGGCTTCGCCGCCAGCGAATTTCTGGATGCTGGCGCAGCGTTCCGAGCCCGCTACACGGGGCATCGAGCAGCACCCGATCGAACAAGCCAGCTGGATCGGACCACCCTCGCGCGTCGGCCAGCACAGCTTTCACGATGCTGATCCCGAGGCGGCGCGCTTCAGCGCGCAACTGCGCGAGTCCTTTCTGCTGCGTGTCCACAGCGACAACTTCCCCCTGATTGTTCATCAGCTCGGCCAAATGGAGACTTTTCCCTCCGGGGGCCGCACAAAGGTCGAGCACGCGCTCCCCCGGGTTTGGCGCAACCAAGTACGACACCAATTGCGCTGCTTCGCCTTGCACCGAGTATCGTCCGTTCTCGTACAGCGGGTGCGAGGCCGGGTCGAACCCACCGATTACGATTGCGGCCGGAGAAAAGGAACCCGGGACACCATGCAAACCATCGCGCCGCAAAGCCTCCAGGACTTCCTCACGCTTGGCGCGCATGCAGTTTACTCGCAATGTCGTGGGCGCAGGCTCGTTATTTGCGCGCAGCAAGGCCTCGGTTTGCTCTTGCCCCAACTCAGCAAGCCACCGCTCCACCAGCCATCGCGGGTGCGAGTAGCGCACGCTGAGATAACCAGCTGGATCACGGTCGCGTGCAGGCAACGGGACCCCCTGCCAGCCTGTCGCAGCTCGGCGCAACACCGCGTTGACCAGCCCTACTGCGGCCCCATGCTTGTATGACTTCGCGAGCTCCACGGCGGTATCCACCGCAGCGAACGCGGGAACCCTTTGAAGCTGGCACAGCTGAAACATGGCCATGCGCAAAAGCACACGAATCGGCGGGTCGAGCTCGACTAGAGGCCGGACGCAAAAGCCAGCCAGCAGATGATCCAGGTAAAGCTGCCAGGCCAATGTCCCGTACACGAGCCGAACAGCCAAAGCCCGATCCGCCGGAGCCAACACCGCACGTGACAGTGCCTGGCCAAGGAGTATGTCCGCATACCCCCCTTGTTCGACGCGTTGGAGCACCCGCCAGGCCAACGCCCGAGGGTCGCTCTGTGGTTTTTGCTTGCCTGAGCGAGACATCGTTCTCAGACAAGCCGATCCCCCGGGCGCCAGCGCACGCCACGGGCGAACGCCGAACCCGCAGACTTACGCCGCCCTTCCAACTGAACCTCGATGAGCTCGAGCGCCCCGACCCGACACGCCACCACCAACCGTGGCTCTACCTCGAGCACCGTACCGGGAAGCGTACCCTCGCTGCCAGCGTCTTCCAGTGCCCGAGCACGATAAACCTTCACCCGCTTTCCCTGCCAAAGAAAAAAAGCGCCAGGGTTCGGAGCGAACGCTCGCACGAGGCGACTGATCGCGTCCGCTGACTGGTTCCAGTCGATCAACGCCTGCTCCTTTCTCAGTGCAGGGGCGAAGGTCACCTGACTCGAATCCTGCGGCTGTGGCGTCAGTCGACCCGCGTGCCAAGCACGTAACGCTTCGACCAAACACTCGGCACCCTCGCGTGCTAGCCGGGCCTGCAACTCGCCACATGTTTCCTCCGGCTCGATGAAGACCGAGCGTTGCAAGAGCACCGGACCCGCATCCATCTCCTCGCTCATCAGCATGATGGTGATCCCGGTAACCTGCTCTCCGTTCAAAAGCGCCCACTGGATCGGAGCAGCTCCGCGATACTTCGGAAGCAGCGACGCATGAACGTTGATGCAACCATGGGGCGGAATTTCCAAAATCTCGCGGGGCAGAATCTTGCCGTACGCTGCCACGACGATCACGTCGGGACGCCATGCCCGCAGAGCGGCAAACAACTCCGGGTTGTCGCCCACTTTGGACGGTTGGAGCACCGGCAACTGGAGTTCTTGGGCAACGAGCTTCACGGGCGGCGGGGTTGGTTTTTGCCCCCGTCCGGCAGGCTTATCTGGCTGCGTCACCACCCCGACTACCCGTTCCCGTGCTTGCACCAAAGCGCGCAAGGATGGCACGGCAAAGTCGGGCGTACCAAAAAAAACGATGCGCCAACCAGTTGGCGCACCGCCGTGGGTTCGATCCGATTCGCTTTGAGGAGCTTCGTCCGTCGTCACAAGCTGCTCGAAGCCGCTAGCACTTCTTCCGGAAAACCATCTCGCATCCACTTGCGCAACCGGCGGCGGTAAAGGTCGCGCTTGAGGCTACTGATTCGATCGATAAACAACTTACCGTCGAGGTGATCGATCTCGTGCTGCAAGGCAACGGCAAATAGTCCCTCAGCCTCGATCTCTACCTGATGTTCGTCGGGTGTCCATGCCCGCACGCACACCTTCGCGGCACGCCGTACTTCGGCTGTGTAACCAATGACGCTCAGGCAACCTTCTTCGAAGACGATCGTCCCTTCCCGAGCCACAATTTCCGGATTGACGAGCTTCACCAGCCCCTGTCCCTGGTGTTCCTTGTCTACATCCAGGACGATGACGCGTTGGTGCACACCGACTTGAGGTGCTGCAAGACCGATCCCCGGCGCGCGGTACATGGTTTCTACCATGTCCTCGACGAGTTCCTGGATGTGCCCATCGATGTTGCTGACCGGTGCCGAGCGTTTTTTCAAAGCTGGGTCCGGGTATTTCAGAATTGTCCGTAATGCCATGAGTCCGAACCTAGGGAAGACCAAAAGGAAGGTTCAAGGGCCCCGGCTCCGGGAACAACCGATCCCCGAGCAGCGTGGTTTCCGCAAGGCCTTACCGGCTAGCATCCAAAGAGCAAGCCGGCACGAGCTTGTCGAGCCCAGCCGAGGGCTACGGGTTGTTCCGAGCTTGGCGTGATCGCCCGGTCGCGGAGAACTTCCGCAACCGCTGTGTTTCCCAAGCCGCACCGCAGTACCCGAAGGCCTGTTCAAACAAGGGTTGGAGTCACGCTGGGCGTGAGCGAAGGGGAAGGTGTCGCTGTCGGAGTTGCCGTCTGTGTCCGCGTTGGGGATTCGGTGACGGAGGGAGTCGCCGTCATCGTGGCTGTCGCGGTTGGCGTAGCGGTAGGCGTTGCAGTTCGGCTAGGTGTCCATGTGCGCGTTGGGGACCTGGTACGGGTCAGCGTGACTGTTGGCGTTGGTGACGGCGAAGTAGGCGTCGCCGTTGGAGTGATGGTCGGTGTCGCAACGTGCACGACAACTTGCGCTGTGGGGCCGGTGTTGCCTGCCGTGTCGCGCAACGCCACGGTGAGCAAGTTCTCCCCGGGGGGGAAGACCATCGTCGAGGTTACTGCGGCGCAGAACTGCCACGTGGAAGTTGGCTGCAAAAGCTTCGGATCGCGAGACGCATCCATGATCGTGCATGGCGAGTTCACGCCGATATACGGATCGAATCGACACGCAAAGTCCACGAGTGCATCGGTAACGAATTGGTCGTCTGGATCGAAGCGAGGCGGGTCGACCCCTGGCACGCCGCCGCCGCCTTGCGAGGGCGGCCCGGTGTCGCACACTCTCGTACTTCCATTGCCCAAGTCACGGTTATTTTCGATCCAAAGGTCCGGCCGACCATCCAAGCCCGGAGCCAACGAAGTTCCCAGTGGGGCTCCGCTCAGCCCCGGACGGCCCTCGACAACAATCAAAAACTGACCAGAAGAAACGCGAAACACTCTGCGCCCGGCACTGTCTACTTCCGGCGTCGGTGTGGGCCAACCCTGACATTCTGGCTCACAACAAAAAACGCAGCCGTCGAGACGCGCAACCACTTCGAACGCCGTGACGTTGGGACCTCGCCCCGTTGGGGTAGGTGTCGGCGACAGTGTAGCCGTCGGCGACAGCGTCGCTGTCCAGGTGGGCGTTCGACTCGGCGTCTGCGTACTCGTGGCCGTCGCGGTGCGTGTGGAGGTGCGCGTCAGCGTGGGCGTGGCCGTCCAGGTACTGGTCGGCGAGCGCGTCGGAGTGTGGGTGCGAGTGGGGGTACGCGTGATGGTCGGCGTCGACGTAATTGTCGGAGTGCGACTTGGCGTTGCGGAGGGCGTTTCCGTCGCTGTGTGGGTGGCCGTTGGGGACGAAGTTTCGGTTGGCGTCGGGGACGCGGTTGGCGTGAAACTGGGCGTGGCCGTTGAAGACGGGCTCGGCGTCGGCGTGATCGACGGAGTGGTGGTCTTCGTCGGTGTTTGACTTGGGGTCGCTGTTTGTGAGGCGGTAGGAGAGACTGACGGTGTTGGGGTTACACTCGGGGAGAGAGTCGCTGTGGGAGTGGGAGAGAGAGTAGGCGATAAAGTTGGGGACGGACTCGCGGTCGGTGTCGGAGATACCGACGGGGTGCCTGAGAGTGAGGGCGTTGGAGATGCCGTCGCAGTTGGCGTTGCCGTCACCGAAGGCGACCAAGTACCCGTATCCGTGGGCGAGCTTGTTGGCGTTCGAGTCTCGCTCGGTGAGGGCGAAGGTGTGGGCTCTGGAGTCTCGCTGGGTGACGCGCTCGGTGTCGCAGTGACCGTACTCCTGGGAGTACGCGTGGGTGTCCGCGTTCGCGCTCCCGGAGCAGTAAAGGACGCCGTGGGTGTTTGCGTTGGTAGGGAACCTGGTATGGGCGTGCGGGTGGGGGTCCCAGTACTTGTTCCGCTTGGCGTCGGCGACGATTCCGGTAGAGGCGACCATGTATTCGTAGGCTCCGGAGTACTTGTATGAGAAGCCGTGGGGACCACGATCTCGGTTGGCGTCACGGTCCCCGACGCGGTGAGGGTCGGCAGGACTGTGGCAGTGAGCGTCTCCGTCGGCACGGCCGTCGCAGTGAACGTCTCCGTCGGTGTCGTAGTCGGCGTTCGCAAAGGCGAGTTGGTCGCTGAGGGAGTAGACGTCGCGCTGCTCGGGGGCGTAGGAGTTGCGGTAGCAAGTGGGGACGGACTGGCAGTCCGAGTGGCCGACGGTTGAGCTGTCGCGGAAGGACTCGGACTCGGAGCCACAGTCGCCGGCTTTGTCGGTGTCCGC
>Ga0209478_1002283_pt1 | contig 11283 bp, 9 predicted proteins | sample DewCreD2012metaG_5_FD_184109 | JGI IMG/M metagenome (GOLD analysis project Ga0209478, IMG submission 184109) | Hot spring sediment bacterial and archeal communities from British Columbia, Canada, to study Microbial Dark Matter (Phase II) - Dewar... ... | reverse complement strand
ACATTAAAATCAGCTGTAATAGCAGAAAACGCACTCCTAAGCGAGAAAAAAATAATATTAGAGGGCAAGGCTAAAAAGATATTGCTCGAAAATACTTCAGCACAGACCAGAGAGCTTACAGACAACGAAAGAATGATAACCGAAACTCCAGACATTCTAGAAGAGACATACTCTAAACCGACCCATCTGAGCATCAGAGAAGTCCGAGATAAAATAAATCAAAGCAAATCTCAGACAGAACAAAATCTCTATAAAATAGCATTCGAGAAAAAAATCGCCACGCTTGTAACACCTCTCATCGCTTGCATTTTATCCATACCATTCGCTTTCTCACCGAAAGGCAAAAGAAAAACAATTCACGTAGGGTACGCAATCACCATATGGCTTCTGTTCTTATGGCTAAGCAACGTTCTAGAGCAGATGGGTTTGAACAGCCAACTGAGTCCAAAAATGGCAGTCTGGAGTCCTATTGTAATTTCTACCACTTTGGGAATAGCTCTTTTCTCCAAAACCAAAACATAAACTACCACGTTTTTTCGTCTCTCTTGTGGAAACACAAAAACTCGTTCTGAAAAATAAAAAAGACAGAAATTTAACCTCTGCCTTTCTGCCTATAGACATTTGTTCATGCTAAGTTCCCATTTCCCAGCTAGACAAATATTCAATCATCTCTGGTGTAAGAACATCTATGGAAATTCCCATAGAGCATAATTTCAAAGAGGCTATCTCTCGATCGACCTCTTCTGGCAACACATGCACCCCAGCTGGCAATTTGCCTCTGTTTTTAACCAAATACTCAACCGATAAAGCCTGATTAGCAAATGACATATCCATGACTGAGGCTGGATGCCCTTCAGCAGCTGCTAAATTGACAAGACGACCCTCACCTAACACTATTATGCTCTTAGAGCGATCCCTAAATCGATACTCCTCAACAAATGGGCGCCTCGTTACAGGCTCCTCACACATCTCACGCAACGCCGTAAGATTTATCTCCAAGTCAAAATGACCACTGTTACAAACTATCGCTCCATCCTTCATCAACTCAAAATGCTCTTTGTCAATCACATGACGATTTCCAGTGACAGTAACAAAAAAATCGCCTAAAGGAGCCGCTTCTGAAATGGGCATTACCCTGAAACCATCCATTACAGCTTCTATCGCCTTAATTGGATTAACTTCAGTCACGATCACGTTTGCACCCAACCCGCGAGCACGCATTGCAACACCCTTGCCACACCATCCATAACCAACAACAACAAACGTCTTACCGGCTAGCAGAATATTGGTAGCGCGAATGATACCATCTAGTGTAGATTGCCCTGTACCATAACGGTTATCAAACAAGTGCTTTGTTTGAGAATCATTAACAGCAATGGATGGAAAATTTAATAAACCGGCCTTTTGCATGGCCTTCAATCTGTTGATACCAGTGGTCGTCTCTTCAGTAGTGCCAACAATTTTATCTGTCAACTCCCGTCTTTCTTTCACCATCGTTGCAACCACATCTGAACCATCGTCTATTATGACGTCAGGTGAAAAATCGAGAGCTGTACGCACATGTCGCATATAGGTTTCGATCGATTCACCTTTTATGGCAAAAACCGATACTCCCCAATGAGCCACTAAAGCTGCAGCTACATCGTCTTGCGTTGAAAGGGGATTAGAAGCTATTAAAACAGCTTCCGCACCTCCGGCCTGGAGAGTTCTCACAAGATTTGCTGTCTCAGTAGTAACGTGAGCACAAGCAACTAATTTTATACCGTCTAATGGTTTTTCTTGAGAAAACCTATCACGAATGAGTCTTAGAACAGGCATTTCTCTATCAGCCCATTCTATTCTTTGCTTGCCATCATTTGCCAAGTTTATATCTTTTATATCATATTCAACCGAAAGTCTCTCTTTAGCCATATTTATCTCCTACCTGCAAATTCTTTGACCAACACTTCAGCTTGCTCTCTGAGATCAGCAGCTTTATCCGTCTTTTCCCATGTGAATTCTTCTTCAGTCCTTCCAAAATGTCCGAACCTAGCCGTTTTCTTGTAAATCGGACGTCTTAAATTGAGTGATTCAATTATTCCACGAGGAGTCAATTGAAAATTTCTCCTCACCAACTCAGACAATTTGTCTTCATCGATAAGTCCCGTACCGTGAGTGTCAACTAAAACCGAGACCGGTTCAGCAACGCCTATAGCATAAGCCAGCTGAACGGTACACTTATCAGCCAATCCAGCTGCAACAATGTTCTTAGCAATGTAGCGCGCCATATAAGCTGCAGATCTGTCTACCTTCGTAGGATCCTTGCCAGAAAATGCTCCTCCACCATGAGGAGCGTAACCTCCATAAGTATCAACTATGATTTTTCTACCGGTAAGACCGGCATCTCCCATTGGACCACCTATAACGAAACGTCCCGTGGGATTTATATGATATTTTGTCTGTTCGTCGAGAAGCTCCTGCGGGATGACCATCTTTATTACCTTCTCTATGATGTCTTCCCGAATTTGTTCATTTGAGACGTGGTCAGCATGTTGAGTAGAAACAACGACTGCATCAATTCTATAGGGTTTTCCATCTCTGTACTCAACGGTAACCTGAGATTTTCCATCAGGCCTTAGATAATCAATTTCTTTGCTCTTTCTGGCTTCAGAGAGTCGTTTTGTAAGCCCATGAGCCAGTTGTATCGGAAGCGGCATCAATTCAGGTGTCTCTGTACATGCGAACCCAAACATTAAACCTTGATCTCCAGCGCCCCCTGTATCAACTCCCATCGAGATGTCCGGTGACTGAGTACCAATTGCGTCAATAACACTCAGTGTTTTACAGTCATAACCGAAGTTGGCATCGTTATAGCCTATTTCCTCGATGGTCTGGCGAACTATACGCTTGTAGTCGACTTTAGCTCTAGTTGTAATCTCTCCAGCAATGATGGCAAGACCAGTCGTAACAAGAGTCTCACAAGCTACTCTACCCTCAGGATCCTGCTCAAGAATTGCATCTAATATAGCATCTGAAATCTGATCTGCTATTTTATCTGGGTGTCCCTCGGTAACGGATTCCGAAGTAAAAAGCACTCTCTTTACCAATTTGCTATCTCCTTCTTTGAAATTTTTCGCTCTGTTAGAGCCTAATTAAAACTTAAATTCTAGACTTTAGTGTAAAGCAAGTCAAAGTAGTATTTCATGAAACTCGCCCATCTTGCGAAACTTTTCATAGCGTTTCTTAATCAATTCAGATAGTGGCAATTTTTGCAGCTCCCTCAAATGCTTCAAAATTGACGATTTCAAAGCAAGAGAAACTGACAATCCCTCTTCCGATATAGTCCACTCGATTGTCTCTGGAATTATTTCATCTACGATACCAAAATTGTATAAATCAGTGGCTGTCAACCTGAGGCTTTCTGCTGCTTTCGGAGCCAATGAGGCGTCTTTCCATAAAATAGCAGCACATCCTTCAGGGGAGATAACGGAGTAGATAGCGTTTTCCATCATCAGTATTCTATCGCCAACTCCAATAGCAAGAGCACCACCAGAACCACCCTCACCAATTACTGCTACTACAATTGGTGTCCTCAAATCAGCCATCTCTCTTAAATTAAAGGCTATTGCTTCAGCTTGTCCCCTCTCCTCTGCATCAATTCCAGGGTAAGCCCCTGGTGTGTCTATGAAGCTTATCACCGGACGAGAGAATTTTTCCGCTATTTTCATGACCCTCAGGGCCTTTCTGTAGCCTTCTGGTTTTGGCATGCCAAAGTTTCTGAATTTTCTCGATTCCATGTCGCGACCTTTTTGATGTCCCACAACTGCAACTTGTATCCCTTCAATTCTGGCAAATCCCGCCACTATGGCTGGATCATCGGAGAACCGTCTATCGCCATGCAACTCCACAAAATCTTCAAAAATACTATTGAGAAGGTCAAGCGTATATGGTCTATGCGGACGTCTGGCTATTTGTACCTTTTCAAATGCTGTTTTTCGACTCATAAATCTAAATTTCCCTCATTGCAGTCACAAAGAGTGTCTACTAGAGAACTTTAATATTCCCATGATACTTCACATCCCATCGTTTTCAATTTATCCTCTATGATTGAAGAAGGGATGATGCGTAGCGCGTCGATTGAAAACTGGGCTGATAAATCATCACTAAAATCAATGTCTAAAATCACCTCACACTCTCCAATTTTACTACCTAAGGTTTCAAGAAGCGTATCAACCATAATTTCATCAATCTTTTCAGACTTCAAGCGGACTATTAACCTTTTAGCTGTAGTTATTAAGCTTTGCTTCAATCTTTTTGCTCTCTCAACCGTTATTGTAACCTCATCGCCATCACTTACTTCGATCCTACCAGTTACTACAATGATCTGATTGTCCTCAAAGCAAGAAGAGTACTTGCTATAAGCGTCTGACCAAACGATACATCTAACGCTAGCTGACATGTCCTCCAACCTAAAAGTACAAAATCTATTTCCTTTTTTACTGTACTTAACCTGTGGATCTGTAACTATGCCTGCGAGAGTAACTATCTTACCAGCGGTTGGTGACAAATCTGCTATTCTTATTGCTTTCAGTTTCTCGATTGAATCCATGTATTTTACTAGAGGATGAAATGAAAGATAGAAGCCTATAGATTTTTTCTCTCCCTCTGCTAATTGTTCATCACTCCACTCAGAGGTTTCTTTCAATGGCAGGCTAACCGCTAATCCTCCGAAAAGATTAGTTTGTCCATGCATTTTTTCTTTATGAATACTTTGTGACAGCTGAAGAATGTCGTCTATGTTCGTGTAAAGTTGTGACCTCCATAGATTGACGCTTACTCCTTCAGCCCTCAGAGAATCTAAAGCACCAGCTAATATGAGACTTTCTAGTGTCCTGCGATTTATGACCGACGGATTCAAGCTACTAAGAAAATCTTCGAAATTAGAAAACTTACCTTTTTTTTCTCTCGCGGTTATTATGGCTTTCGCACTGCTCACTCCCAAACCTTTTATTGCACTGAGACCGAAGCGTATGGCGCCTTCTACTGGAGTAAAATCTACATCGCTTTCATTAACATCTGGAGGTAAAAGCTTAAGTCCGGATTGCTGCATTTCCATCGAGTATTTGTAGATTTTGTCGGTATTTTGTGATTCATGTGACAAAACTGCGGCGTAGAAAAACGCTGGATAATGTGCTTTCAGATACGCGGTCTGAAAAGACAAGTAAGCATAAGCAACGCTGTGACTTCGATTAAATCCATAGTCGGCAAATTGAGCCATTAAGCTAAACACCTGTTTGGCCTTATCCTTCGCAATCCCCCTTTGAACCGCTCCTTTGACAAATTTCTCTTCATGGCGAAGCATCTCCTCTTTTTTCTTTTTACCCATGGCTCTTCTCATCATATCTGCTTCGCCCAGCGAGTATCCCGCCAATTTTTGGGCTATCATCATTATCTGTTCCTGGTAAACCAACACCCCATAGGTGTTCGACAGAATATCCTGCATTTCCGGAACAATGTAGTCTATCTTTTTATTACCATGATGCCTTTCAATAAATTCATCAATCATTCCACCGTCTAATGGACCAGGGCGATAGAGAGCGTTTAGCGCCGCTAAGTCTTCCAAAGTCTTAGGTTTCAACCTCCTGCATATCTGTTTCATTCCCTCAGATTCAAACTGAAAAATTGCCTCAGTTCTCGCCTCAGCAAAAATACGCATCGTCTGCTCGTCGTCCAACGGCACCTCTTTCCAATTTATCTCTTTACCTGTTTTTTCCTTGATTAGTCTTAAGGTATCCTCGATTATCGTGAGTGTGGTTAAGCCCAAAAAATCCATCTTTAGCATCCCGACTTTCTCGAGATCATTCATTGAATACTGACTGACAAGCTCCTTTTTGTTGTCGTCTTCTTTAATTGCGATGGGGATTATCTCATGCAATGGTTTCGGTGAGATGACTACACCTGCAGCATGAACTGAAGAGTGTCTAGCACACCCCTCTAATCGTTTAGCTATGTCGATGATCTTATAAACAGTCTTGTTTTTTTCAACTAATTCTCTTAACTCCGGTACTATCTCCAAGGCTTTTTGAATCGTGGTGTTTCTACCTCTATAAGGTGGTGGAATTAGTTTCGAAATTTTTTCGGTTTCTGATGGTTTTAGTCCTAAGGCTCTTCCTACGTCCTTTACAGCAGCTTTGGAAGCCAATGTTCCAAAAGTTATTATCTGGCAAACACAATCTTTTCCATATTTTCTGGTTACATAATCTATCACACTAGCTCTACCCAGGACACAAAAGTCTATATCTATGTCAGGCATGCTAACTCTTTCGGGGTTTAGGAATCTTTCAAAAAGCAAATCATATTTAAGTGGGTCAATGTTAGTGATCTCTAGACAATATGCAACCAAGCTACCTGCTGCCGATCCTCGGCCAGGACCTACAGGTATATTATTTTCCTTTGCGAACTTGACGAAGTCCCAAACTATGAGAAAATAACCTGAGTAGCCCATTCGCTTGATCGTGTCAATCTCGAATCTCAGTCGTTCTTTGTATTTCTCCTCAGGATAGCTGCTTAACTCACCTGCTCTCAATCTTTTCTCGAATCCATTCCGTGCTACGTGCTCAAAGTAATCATCTACAGAAGCAAACTCAGCGGGAATTGGATAAAGTGGTAGTTGAAACTCTGATGGCAATTCTACATTGCATTTATCTGCTATCTTCAGCGTATTAGTAAGTGTCTCTGGGATTTCGGCAAATAAGCGATGCATCTCGTCAGGAGACTTCAAATAATACTGATCAGTTTCTAGTTCTGCGGTGTGAGTTTGGTCAAGTATTGTTCCTTCTTCTATGCACCTTAAAACTTCTCTACTTACAGCATCTTCTTTATTCAGATAATGAACATCATTAGTTGCAACCAAACCCAAATCGAACTTTGCCGCTAGATTTCTGATTTCCTGAATTAGTTTTTCCTCCCATTTGTTCATGTGATTTTGTACTTCAAGATAAAGATTTTCCTTTCCAAATATATCTCGAAGCATTCCAATTCTCTGGGAGGTCCTCTCGAATTGACCATTTAAGAGATCAGAAAAAACAAATCCTCGTTTACCTGATGTCAATGCAATAAGTCCATCGCTTCTCTCTGATAAAACTTCTAAATCTATTCGTGGTTTAAAATATAAACCCTGCGTGTAAGCCACAGAGGAAAGATAAACCAGGTTTTTATAGCCTTGGAGATTTTTTGCCAGTAAAACCAATGTATAATAAGGTTTGTCGCCGTAAGCGACTTGGCTTGTTTTTTCCTGCATATTGCCAAAGGTGAGGAAAGCCTCATATCCTATTATCGGCTTCAAGCCTTCTGCTTTCATTGCAGAATAAAAAGAGACCGCTCCAAATAAGTTACCATAGTCTGTAATTGCACAAGATTTCATGCCTAATTCGCGTACTTTTTCCGCTAACGGTTTTATCTGAGCGCAACTCTCCAGTAAACTATAATCTGTGTGAACATGAAGATGAACAAATTCGTTCATAAATCAAAATTCTAAGCTTTTTACCAGTGATATAAAAATCATGAGAGAAAAGATGAAAAAGAAGGTTTTTTTAGAAACGTACGGTTGCCAAATGAACGTTTCTGACTCGGAGAGAATGGCCACCTCGCTAAGTAGAGATGGTTTCGAGATAACCGATAATGAATATGAAGCAGATGTAGTTCTGATAAACACTTGCTCAGTCCGGGAAAAAGCCGAGAGCAAGCTTTATACGCGTGTTGGAGAATTGAGAAAGACTAAAGGCAAGAACGTTATTATCGGAGTTGCAGGGTGTGTCGCTCAACTTGAAGGGGAAGAGCTGTTTGATAGATTCAAAGAGAATAGAGGCATAGATTTCGTAGTTGGAACTCGTGCTACGGGTAGAGTCACAAATCTCATAAGATCCGTCATTGAGGAAGGGAAGGGAAGACTCATCGATAACGGAGAAAGAGAGGAGAATTACGATTGGAGCTTCGATATATCCAAAAGCCACTCGAAATACGTTGCATTTTTGCCGATAATAGAAGGTTGTAATAAGTTCTGTACCTACTGCATAGTGCCTTTCTCTAGAGGCAGAGAAGTGAGTTTTTCTCCTCAGCAAATACTTGAGCAGTCAAAGAAACTAGTCCAAGAGGGAATAAAAGAAATTCATCTGATAGGACAAAATGTAAATAGCTATAGACCACGTGATTTAGGAATACTTGAGAATTTCCAAGGATCAACTCCTTTTTCCAGGCTTCTGAGAATGATGGCTTCATTATCTGGCTGTCGCAGAATCAAATTTACTACATCTTTTCCCAGAGATTTTCATCCTGATATCGTCTCAGCTATGGAAGAGTATCAGAATCTTTGCAACTGGGTGCATCTACCAGTTCAATCTGGCAGCAATAGAATTCTAAAGTTGATGCGGAGAGGGCACACTATCGAGTCATACATGAAAAAAGTCGAGGTGATAAAAAATTCCCCAAAGGAAATTGCTCTCACGACTGACATAATCGTAGGTTTTCCGGGGGAAACCGACGAAGATTTCATGCAAACGGTCAGATTAGTGGAACAATGTGAGTTTCATCATGCGTACATATTTAAATATTCACCTAGACCTGGTACTCCGGCTGCCAGCCTGCCAGATGACATACCACCTACTGAAAAAACTGAACGCTTCATTTACCTGGAGAAGATTCAGAAATCTATACAGCATAGAATATGGGCTAGTTATAAGGGTAGGGAAGTCGAGGTGCTCGTTGAAGGGATTTCTAAGAAAAATTCTAATCACTTATCGGGACACACTACATGCAACAAAGTGGTGAATTTTCCGGGGCCTGCAAAGCTAATAGGTAGCATTGTCAGAGTACGCATTACTGAATGCAAGAATAACAGCTTATTTGGTGAGCTTGTCTAAAAATTACTCTTTGTTTATCATTTTGCTTTCAAACTCGAGAAAAAAGGTTTAGAATTTACGCTGATGCTAGTTGAGGTAAAAGTTGGTGCTTTAATAATGGATCCGAACAGCAACACACCGATAGTGGTGCTAAAAGGAATCGAAAATGAAGCAGTGCTTCCAATTTGGGTTGGAGCGTATGAGGCTAATGCTATCGCTCTCGAGTTAGAGAAGGTAGTACCACAACGACCGATGACTCACGACTTACTCAAAAACACGATCCTAGAGTTGGGTTACAGAGTTGAAAGAGTGATAGTAACAGACTTAAAAGATAATACGTTTTATGCTGTCATCGAATTAGTCAATCAGGAGAATGGTGAGAAAGTTCAGATTGATTCTAGACCATCTGATGCCATAGCGTTGGCCCTAAGAATGGATAGCCCGATATATGTAGACCAGAAAGTTCTAGATCTGTCTGCCTCTACGGCTCCATCAGAGCCAGAGGAAGGCAGCGAGGAAGGTACTGAAGAATGGCCTGATGTTATAGGCTAGACTCCTCATTTACCATAATTCTCAGAAAGATTCTCTAAAGGAAAATGATAATAGCCATAGCGAATCAGAAAGGTGGAGTTGGTAAAACGACTACTGCAATAAATTTGTCGGCGGCTTGTGCCATGAGAGGTAAGAAGGTTTTACTCATTGACATGGATCCGCAGAGCAATAGCTCCATATCTTTCATAGATACGGACTCTGTCAATGGTACAGTTTATGAATTTTTGTTAGATAAAGGCGATAAATGGGAAAAATTTGTTTATAAAACTAAGGTCGAAAATCTAGATTTGATTCCTTCTAGAATTAGCCTAGCGAAATTAGAGACATCTTTGATCGGTGATTTTGACGCAGCGTTTAGATTGAGAGATCGTCTTGAGAAACTTCGAGCTAATTACGACCTGGTGTTTTTGGATACTCCACCTACTCTTGGTGTTCTGACAGTAAATGCATTGGTTGCGGCCACACATGTTTTGATACCCGTACAATCCTCTTACTTCGCATTGGAAGGCACTGATGATCTGTTAGAGACAATTGAAAAAGTTCGTTATCGTTCCAATCCTGAGCTGCGTTTGATGGGAGTTTTAATAACCTTATATGATAGACGGACTGCGCTTTCCAAGGATGTTGAAAGACAAATAAGAAGTGTCTTTGGGGACAAAACTTTCAAAACCATTATATCGAAAAGCGTTAGGTTAGAAGAATCTCCCGCTCACAAGGAAACTATCTTCACATACGCTCCTGAGTCAAGTGGATCGAGGGAATATGCAAGTCTTTGTGAGGAGGTATTAGCACGTGCCTAAAAGAGGTCTTCCTAGCGGTGTGGGATTAAAGCATGATTCACATTATGTGGAAGAACTCACCAGAGTCTCTAGAGCCATAGGCAAAACTTTACCGATTGACAAAATAGAGCCTAATCCGACGCAACCCAGAAGTGAGATGGGAGACTTGACGGAGTTGACAGAATCCATCAAGCAGAAAGGTGTCTTAGAGCCAATTTTAGTTTTTCCAAATCGCGATCTAGGAACCTGGACCATTATAGCTGGTGAGCGAAGATGGCGGGCAGCCTCCATGGCTGGTCTTAAAGAGATTCCTTGCGTAGAGCTAGACTTGGATGAGAAAGAAGTCGCTGAGATCGCCCTCATAGAGAATTTACAACGGAAAGATCTAACAGTTTGGGAAGAAGCAGATGGACTCGCTGCCTTAGCTCGCCGATTCGGTTATACCCATGAGGAAATTGCCAAAAGGATAGGAAAAAGCCGAACTAGCGTGACAGAGTCTCTGTCTATTGCAAATTTGCCTGATAACGTTCGTAAACGTTGTATTCAACTCGGAATAAACTCAAAATCAACTTTGCTAGAGGTTGCCAGACAGTTTGATGAAAGTCAAATGATGAAGTTTTTGGATTTGTACTCGCAATCGAGTACGCGATCTAGAGATGATGTTAGAAAACTCGCCAGAGAGTCTTCTGGAGTGTCTGCAAAAAACCAAGTCAGGATCTCTGATAACCGGATAACAAAAAACAAAGTTGCAACTTTTTCTCACGATGGGATCCTAATAGAAGTTTTTTGTTCTACAAGAAATCCTGACAGTGAGCTTCTTATAAAGACCGTCGAACTTTTCCTCGAAAATCTTCGGGAACGACATCGGACATAGACAGTTGATCTGTATGTAATCAACTTGGGATTTTTAATATCAGTACCTGAGCTGGTGTAAATATAACATAATATTTATTATCAGACGCAAATTATATATCTCATACATTCATTGTCCTTCACTCTTTACCGTACTCCCCTCTTATTTGGTTCAACAATTTTAAGCTCCGCTAAAGTCACTATTTGTTTAGCTAAAACTATTT
>Ga0209478_1002281_pt1 | contig 11296 bp, 6 predicted proteins | sample DewCreD2012metaG_5_FD_184109 | JGI IMG/M metagenome (GOLD analysis project Ga0209478, IMG submission 184109) | Hot spring sediment bacterial and archeal communities from British Columbia, Canada, to study Microbial Dark Matter (Phase II) - Dewar... ... | reverse complement strand
ATCCCTGCCATCACCGGCGCTGCCTCTTCTGCCGCGGCGATCGCCGCGTCCACATCCTCCCGCCGGGCCGTCGGGAGCGTGGCAAGGACTTCCCCGGTGTACTTGTTGCGCACCTCCACCTCGGGGCCACCTCCCCCCCAGCGGCCCCCAATGAACAGCCGCCCCTCACGTATCCCATCCATCGCCTTTACTCCTCGGAAAGGCCACTAACCCTCATGTGAGACGTCGCCCCGCCGAAACATGACTATCGCCGTGAACGGAACTGGATGAGAACTACAGGAAGCGTACGACCTGGCGGGCAACTTCCCCGCTGGCCAGATCGTCGAAAGCCGCGTTCAAGTTTTCAAGCTCAATATGACGTGAAATCACTGCATCGACGGGGAGCAGCCCTGCTAGGTAAAGGTCGATCAGCCTTGGGATGTCCCGAATAGGGACAGAGGAGCCCATGTAGGAGCCACGGATCACCCGCTCCTCTGTAACTAGCGAGACCTGCGGGATCTCAGCATAGCGGTCAGGCTTGTCCAAACCAATGATGACCGTAGTCCCACCTCGTCGTGTGACTTGGTATGCCTGCCTTAAAAGTTCCGCCTTCCCAACTGCTTCAAACGCGTAATCCACACCGCCGGATGTGAGATCTAAGATCGCTGATACTGGATCCTCCAGAGAGCTATTTATAACCTCCGTTGCCCCCAAGCGCTTTGCCAGCTGCAGTTTTCCAGGCACGATGTCCACAGCGATGACTTGTGCAGCTCCGGCAAGCCGCGCTCCGAGGAGGACGTTCAACCCTACACCACCCATACCGAAAATTGCTACCTTCGATCCTGGCCGGACACCAGCGGTGTTGATAACCGCACCAACACCGGTTAAGACGCAGCAACCAAATAGTGCCGCCTTCTCCAAGGGCATATCCTTTCGAATCGGGACCAGAGACTCCTCGACTACCACGACGAGGCGCGAAAAAGCCGAGACCCCGAGATGGTGATGTAGACGCCGTCCATCGGAAGTCGAAAAACGGCATGCCCCATTGAGAAGCGTCCCGGAAACGTTGGCCTGATTGCCAGGAATACAGAGGTTCGGCCTCCCAGAGAGGCAGAACTCACACTGGCCACACATGGGAACGTAGGAAAAAACAACATGATCCCCGGGGGTTACCCTGTTTACACCCGGGCCGACCTCCCGGACAATGCCACTAGCTTCATGCCCTAGAACGATAGGCATTACCCGCGGACGCGTCCCATTGATCACAGAAAGGTCAGAATGGCACAGACCTGCTGCAGCGACCTCCACAAGGGCTTCCCCCTCGCCGGGGCCTTCCAGGTTTACTTCCTCAATGTGAAGGGGGCGACTTTCAGCATATGGTGTAGGGAGTCCCATTTCATACAGGACCGCTGCGGTCGTCCGCATCATTGTCCCCTCCCAGTCGACATGGTAACTCCCAACAGACGTGCCAAGAGGTCGTGACGGGCAAGCAGCTCTCCTGGTAGACCAGCATACTGGATTACGCCAGTTCCTATGATGTAAGCGTAATCTGCAAGACCGAGGGCAAGGGTAGCGTTCTGCTCGACGAGGAGCATCGTCACATCCCCGCGAATTTCCTGAATGATTCGAACGATATCAGAGACAACCATAGGAGCCAATCCCTCGAAAGGCTCGTCGAGGAGTAACAGGGAGGGATTTCCCATCAGGGCGCGCGCGATCGCGAGCATTTGTCGCTCCCCACCGCTCAGGAACTCACCTCGCCTGTGTCGTATCTCCGCAAGTTTCGGGAAATGCCTATAGATCTTCTCGAGATCCCACCTCCCTCGGCCGTTTCGCCAGGCAATCCGCAAATTCTCCTCCACAGTAAGATTCGGGAAGATTCGACGTCCCTCGGGCACCAAGCCAATACCTAACCTAGCTATGTCTTCCGGTGGCCACCCTGTTATCTCCCGCCCGCCAAAAACAACACGGCCGGAGCGGGGAGGTACGATCCCCATGATGCTTCTCAACGTAGTGGTCTTCCCAGCGCCATTCCGTCCCAGCAGACAAGCAACTTCGCCCCTCGAGAGGGTTAGCGAGACCCCGTGAAGCACGTGTGCTTTCCCATAAAACGCATGAATACCCTCAACAACTACCCAAGGCTCCCTCTCAACACGAGGTGGCGGTGTGCGCCCGTCGACTCGGATTTCCCCAAGGTAAGCTTGTTGTACCTCTTTATTGCGCTGGATCTCGTCAGGGGTCCCCTCAGCGATAACTCGACCCTGGTGCATTACGGTAATCACATCTGAGAGTGCCATCACGTGATCAATGTCGTGGTCGATGAGTACGATCGTTACCTCTCGGCTAAGCTTTTTAATCAGCTCGGCGATGCGCTGGCGCTCCTCCGGTGGTAGACCAGCCAGAGGTTCATCGAGGAGTAACACGGTCGGGCGCGTAGCCAGCGCGATCCCGATCTCCAATAGTCGCTGGTCGGCATGAGGTAGGCTGCTCGCAACTTTGTCTTCCTTCCCAGCGAGGCCTACAAGGTGGATGATACGTGCGCATTCCGCGTTCACGTCGAGGAGGTCGTCGGCACGAGCAAGGACGCTAAGCCGGTGGCGGCTTCGTGCCTGTGTAGCTATACGCACGTTCTCGAACACAGTTAGTTCTTGGAAAATGCTAACGATTTGGAACGATCTGGATACTCCCAACCTGGTGATCCGCTCCGGAGGAAGACCTGTGATCTCCTTCCCATTGAGGAATATAGAGCCGGCATCGGGTGGGAAGAGCCCCGTAAGAAGATTGAAGAGTGTGGTCTTTCCCGCTCCATTCGGACCTATGATCGCGTGGAGACGCCCGCGAACAACGGTCAAGTCAACGTTGTCCACCGCGGCAAGTGCACCGAATCTCTTCACAAGTCCCTTTGCTACGAGCACAGGCTCGCCCGGCGTGACAAGCGGGTCGGGATCTGTGCGATCCGGGGATGATGTGGGTTCCCACAGGGGTCGTCGGATCGGAGGGCGTGGCCGTGCCGGCAGGATGCGGGAGATTACACCCGCGAATCCTTCGGGAGAGAAGAGAACGACGAAGACGAAGAGCGCACCGAACACCACAAGCCAGTGCTCCGTATACCCGCTGAGAATCTGTCTGAGAAGAACGAAGAAAGTAGCTCCTAGGGCTGGTCCGAAGAACGCCCGCATTCCTCCTACGACAGCCATCGCTACAATCTCCCCGGACATAGTCACATGCACCAGCTGTGGGTACACGAAGTAGATCAAGAAAGCATAGAGGACACCAGCAACACCGGTGAGGAGAGCAGATAGGATAAAAGCAATCAACTTGTATTGGCCAGTGTCGTAGCCGAGGTAACGCGCCCTAAGTTCATTTTCTCGAATGGCCTGCAGGACGCGGCCGAAAGGTGATTCCACGAGCCTCCACAGGAATGCTACCGCCAGCACTGTGAGGGCCGCGACAATGGCATAGTAGACCAGCTGGTTAGAGAGAGGAATTGTGAGATCACCTATTCGCACAGGAGGTCGCTGGAGGCCACCAAGACCGTTCTCTCCGCCTGTCACCGCCGTCCATCGGAATACGATGGCAAAAAACATCTGGCTGAACGCTAGGGTGAGGAGAGCAAAGTAAACGCCACGACGGCGCAGGACTAAGTACCCAATTACAGTTCCAAGCACAACAGCTGCTAGGGCTCCGGAGAGCATGGCAGGAACGATTCCTGCCCCGAGACGAACTTGCATCAGAGCTGCGACATAGGCGGGTAAACCGAAATATGCACCGTGACCGAAAGACACTAACCCTGTATACCCTAGGAGAAGGTTAAATCCCATCGCTGTTAGAATGAACGTAACGATCTCTGTTGCGAGCGAAACCGTCTGGCCAATCGCGTGCACTACCGCAGGGAGGAGTGCCAGTATGTACGCAAAGACTAGAACGGGATGCGCGAGCAATCGGATCATGGTCATTCAAACTTCTCCCATCGCTCTCCAAGTAGGCCCCTAGGGCGTAATAGGAGAACTAGAGCCATCAGCAGGAACATTGACGCATCGGCCGCTGGCGGGTAGAGTAGAACAAAGAGGCTGACGATCTCTCCGACGAGCAAGCCAGCGATGACGGGCCCCCAGAAACTCCCCATGCCGCCGATTACAACGACAACGAAGGCGGCGGTTCCGACCGCAGTTCCCATCGCAGGCTCCACCCCTGCCAGAGGGGCAGAGATAACACCCGCTAGTCCCGCCATCGCTGCACCGATCCCGAATACGGCGGTAAATACGGGTGCGAGGCGAATCCCAAGGATACGTACCATCTCCGGGTCGCGGGTACCCGCCCGAATGATCCTCCCATAAGGGGTCCTTTCCAGGAACCACCATAGCAGTGCAATGACCAGTATGCCGACGATCAAGAGGAAGAGCCGATATCGAGAGTAGGGGAGCATCCCGAACCGGACAAAGCCCTGGAGTCTCTGCGGGATATCAAACGGCAGACCCGCGGCACCAAAGATCATACGGAGGAGCTGTTCCACGACCATGGCGAGGCCAAATGTAAGGAGCAGTGACAGTAACGGATCCTTAAGATACAGCCGCCGAAGCATTGTCACCTCAATGGCCATCGCCAGAACGGCAACAATGAGGGGGGAGAGGACTAGTGCCGGGAAAAACCCTAAATGACGTGAGAAAACGTACGCAGCATAGGCCCCAAGCGCGTATAGAGCACCATGCGCTAAGTTGATCACACCGATGAGGCCGAAGATGATTGAAAGGCCAAGGGCTAGGAGGGTATAGTACATCCCCACCACGAACCCATTAGCGATGAATTGTATTAACAGGCTGAGAGAAAGCTCCGGCATGACTTGGCTTCTTACAATGAGCCAAGCTCACATGGATTCTCACTTGGCGTAGGCAGGATCTCCACGAGAGATTCCTCCAACCCGGGTACTGATGCGATGACCTCCCAAATATCCCATTTATCCTCTGCTTTGGCTGGTTCCTTAGGGACGACGATATACATCGGTTGCACAAGCTGATGGTTCCAATTCGCGAACCAAGCGCGACGCTCTTTCAGGATATCGAATCGAGGCCCCTTTTCGAAGAACTCTATAAGCTTGGCACTGTCCGTGCTCTTTGTCTCCTCCATCGCTCTGAGGACGAGCTTGATCCCGGTGTAGTCTGCCCAAGCCTGGTTGTCCGGAGGGCTGCCCCACCGTCTGCGGAAGCGGCTGACGAAGTCCGCGACGCCTGGGGCCTTAATCTTATGATACCAAAGGGCTGGCCATACGCCCGTTAGTGCTTCGCGCCCCACAGCCCAGAACTGCGCAGTGTCCATCACTCCCCCAGCTACTGGGAAGGGTGCGCCGAATTCTCGCCACTGTTTCATAAAAGTCGTTTGGTCAACCCCTGCCAAGTTCAGGAAAAGCAAGTCTGGTCTTGCGGCCCGCACTTTCAGGATATACGAACTGTAATCTGGAGTACCAGTAGGTACGAGGTCGCTTCCAACCTCACGTCCGCCAAGCTGGCGCAGCAAGCGCCGGGATACGCGGAGGAGATCATGGCCGAAAGCATAGTCTGCTGTTAGGAAGTACCATGCGCGCATCTCCCGCTTTCGGAACAAATATCTTCCAACGGCCTTTGTGTACATGGTGTTCATCCCTTCCACGTGGAAGACATACCGGTTACAGCGCACCCCTCGGCCTTCGTCGCTGTTCCAACCTGTGTTCATGTAGAGCTTTCGCAAACGTTTGGCCACATCGGCAACTGCCAGCCCAGAAGCACTGCTAATCTCACCAATCAGTACGTCTACTCGGTCCCGCTCGATGAGCTTGGTCGCCTTCTCAACTGCCACGCCTGGATTTGGAGAGTCTTCAAACACGATGTCTACCCGGCGCCCCAGTACTCCTCCTCTAGCATTCGCCTCTTCGACAGCAAGCGTTGCGCCCTTCACCGCAAAATCCCCCAGCATGCCGAGAAAGCCCGTCCTGGGGGTAATATGACCGATCTTGATGGGGACCTCCCCGAGTGCCCGTATATAAGAGAACCAGAACGGGCTGGTCAGGGCCATCGCCCCAGCTGCCCCTGCTCTCCGCAGAAACTCTCTCCGGGTAAGCTTCCCCTTTCCCTCACTGCCTTGCCGCTTTATAACCGCCATGGTCTAACCCCCCTTATTTTTAGGTTATCTCGCGAGCTAGAGAGAGGAACCCCTCCCCTCAGGGGCACGATCCTGATCCTGGAAGGACCGCAGATAAGAAACGGCGGCCGGAACAGAGGGAGGGGGTGCGGTCGTCCGCCGAATAAGTAGGGCAGGCTCTAGGACGATCTGAACCCACTCCCCCTTTACAACTCGGCCCTCAATTATATCCACGAGCTTCCTCACAGCCAGTGCGCCCATCTCATACTTCTTCTGGGTAACGGTGGTAAGCTGGATCGTTTCATGAGAGGCCATGTCGATGTCATCGAACCCCACAATCGAAACATCCTCGGGAACGCGCAAGCCAAGGCCGACAGCAGCCTCCAAGGCCCCCAACGCCATGATGTCATTGCCGGCGAAAATAGCTGTTGGAGGAGGTTTCATAGAGAGAAGACTCTTTGCCTGACGGCGGGCTCTTGAACGATCGAACATACCCTGCCTGACGAGATCGTGATCCGCCGGGATTCCATAGTCCTTGAGAGCAGCAAGATAGCCTTTGAGCCGCTCGTAGGCCGTGGAGAACTGGGGCGGCCCGGCAATAAATGCGATGCGGCGATGCCCTAGGCCGAGGAGGAAAGTTGTTGCCTCATACGCACCCCGGAAGTTATCCAGGACGATAAAGTGTCCATACTCTTGACTAAGACGCCGGTTGTACATGATGCAAGGGAACCCAGCTTTGATGAGTTTCGCTACATCACGGTCATGGCGCCGAACAGAGGCAAAGATGATCCCGTCCACGCGTCGTTTTATAAGGAGACGGATGTACTCCCGCTGGGTCAAAGCTTTGTTGTCGGTATTACCGAGGATCACATGATATCCAAGGTCGCGGGCCGTATTCACAATAGCCTTAGCCGTTTCCCCATAGAAAGGATTGGACAGATCGGCCACCACAAGGCCCAAGGTATACGTACGCCTTAGGACCATGCTCCTCGCGACCTCATCTGGGGTATATCCAAGCTCTCGGATTGCACGAAGAACCCTCTGGCGGGTCTCCTCCCGAACGGCATTGGAGTTATTCAGGACACGGGAGACTGTAGCCTGTGAGACCCCCGCCCTCTGGGCAACCTCTCTGCTTGTAACCCTATCGCAAATAGTGTACCCCACCGGACCGGTTTCTGAATACGTATTCAATCCCGTACCAGTATATTCGACACAATTTTCATTTCTCCTCCAAGTGCCCCCGAGAGACCGATCTGCGTTGCCCTGCAAGCCACGGTGAACTGGCAGTACCGGTTAGGTAGGGGAGTTCCAGCTGGCCCGTCCTCGCTCCTTGCGCAGCTGCGCATGGTAGAGTCCCCCGCGGAGCTATGTTCGTCGCAGGGCAGCGCGGTCATGAAGCGGGCGTGTGGGGACGGGGAGGAAGTCTGCGCAGGCATCGGCCTGATCGAGGGGGGGGTGCTCTTGAAAATCAGGCCATTGGTACTCCTCCGGCTCCAGCCGGATGGGAAACGGCCGCCTCAAGGGGGGCCTGGAGGGCTGGGAGCAGTCCTCGCGGATGGAGTGCCACGGAGATATTCTTGCAGACTTGTTGCAAGAAACCCTCCTTTCCTTGCGTCTGCGCTTGTGGCGCGTGCAGAGGGCGGAGTGGAGGTGCGGTTTCTGGCATGGGAGGAGCGGCTCGTGCGGGCTGCCGGGGCGGTGGGCCTTCTCGGGGAGAGAGTGTGTGAGAGTGGACGAATTCGGATGCTTGAGGGCGACGGTGCGCCTTAACAGCGGCCTTCTGGCGCGGGCGTGCTCCCTTCCCCACCTTTCGGGGGTACGGCCTGTAGCCGGGGGGAGACATCGACGATACTGGGTTTCGTGCCCCTGATGAAGGAGGACCCGCGAGGGGCCGCGTCAGTGGCATTCAGACCCTCGGGCCCTAGCCCTGGGAAGCTTAGCTCGGGCCTGCCCCGTCAGATCGCGATCCTGAAGACGAGCTCCCCGTATGGGGCGGGGGAGCTTTCGCCGTCCGCCCGCTTTTACTCCTCCTCTGCTCGAAGCGGACGAGGCCGAATCTCTGCAGGACCTGCGGGTGAGGATGGTGCGCGCGGCCTCGAGGCTTGTGAGGTAAATCCCATCCTGCGAAGCGTCCGGGGACCTCCTGGGGGGACGAGAGGTACCATCCTCTCCTCAGCACCATTGAGGCGGCCATTTCCCGGTTCTACCGGGAGCACCCGGAGCTCACGGGCGGGCAGGTACTCCTGGTCCTCGATGGGCTCATCCAGGATCTGGAACGGGAAGAGGAGGATCCCCTTCGCACCCTCATCCGGGATTCCCTGCGCTTCCAGCTCAGTGTCGCAGAGTGGAGCGGGGAGGAGGTGCTGGGGTGCCCGAGGAAGGTGCGGAGGTCGGTCGAGCGTCATCATAAGCGTGGGGGCATACGCGGGTACCTCGACTTCATCGTCCAGTTCCTCTGAGGAGCCCTTCGGAGTTGGATCCTGGCCCCTGTGGGGATCAGATCTGGGAGACCGGCACGGGCCTCCCGATGTAGTATCCCTGGGCGTAGTCGACCCCAAGCTCCCGCACGATCCGCAGGGTGGCCTCGTCTTCCACCCATTCGGCGACGGTCTGCCGTCCCAACCCCCTCGCCAGGTCGGCGATCGCCCGGACGATGTGGCGGTTCTCGCTGTCTTGAGGGAGGGTGCGGATGAAGGTCCCGTCGATCTTCAGGAAGTCTATGGGCAGGCGCTTGAGGTAGTACAGGGAGGAGAACCCCACCCCGAAGTCGTCGAGGGCGAGGCGGCAGCCGCAGGAGCGCAGGGCCTCAATGGACGTGAGGGTCTGGGCGACGTTGACGATGGCTGCGGTCTCCGTGATCTCCACCACGAGCTTGCCCGGGGGGATTCTGGAAGTTTCCAGCGCAGAGGCCATGGACCGGATGGCCTCATCGTCCTGCAGGGTCTTGGCGGACAGGTTGACGTGCACGCACAGGTTGCGGTCGCGGACGAGCTGGAGCGCCTGCTCCCACACCCACCGGTCGATGGCCTGGATCATCCCCAGACGCTCGGCCTTGGACAGGAAGGCGGCGGGGAGGAGGGTTGCAGACTCTTCCGCCAGGCGGACGAGGAGCTCCCAGCGGGTGATCCGGTTGCGGCGCAGGTCGAGGATGGGTTGCGCGTGCAGCAGGAGGAGCCCCTCCTGGATGGCCCTGTTGAGCCGGTCCGCCCAGTCCACGAGGGCGCGGGAGGGCCAGGAGCTGTCCGGGGCGTAGACCACCACCCTGTCCCCGCCCCGCTCCTTGGCCATGTACTGGCCGGTGTCGGCGGCGGAGAGCACCTCGTCCACCGTGAGCCCGTGGTCGGGGAACAGGGAGATTCCGCAGCTGCAGGTGAGGCGCACGGGCCTTCCTGCGAGGGACACGACGTGCTCGCGCACTGCCTCAAGCACCCGTTCTGCCGCGGCCTGTGCCTGCGATGCGTCTGCGGGGAAGAGGAGAATGGCGAACTCGTCTCCCCCCACCCTGCCGAGGATGTCGGTCTCCCGGAGGGTACGGCGGATGTGCTGGACCACCTCCCGCAGGAGGTCGTCCCCTGCTCTGTGGCCCAATCGGTCGTTGACCTCCTTGAAGTTGTCCAGGTCCAGGAAGAGGAGGGCTCCGCTGGCCTGAGCGCGCCGGGCCTGGGCGATCCTGTCCTGGAGCTCCTCCTGGAAGCGGCGCCGGTTGTAGGCCCCTGTGAGGGGGTCGTGCCCGGCCAGATAGGTGACCTCCGCCTCGAACCTCTTCCGCGCCGTGATGTCCTCGACACTCCCCTCGTAATAGGCCGGACGCCCCGCGGCATCCCGGATGGTCCGGGCCGTCTCCCGCACCCAGACGGCGCTCCCGTCGTAGCGGCACCACTGCACCTCGAAGTCGGCCACGACCCCCTCCCGGTCCATGAGGTCCCGCCACCTGTGCCGGTCCTCGGGGTTCACGTAGAGGCGGACGGCGTTGGTGCGCAGCAGGGTCTCCCGGTCGGGGTAGCCCAAAAGGCGCACCATCGCGTCGTTGACGTCCAGGAGCCTGCCTTCGGGGGTGGAGCGGTAGAGGCCTATAGGGACCCTCTCGAAGAGGAGGCGGTTGCGGCGGTGGTCGAGCACCCTCTCCACGGCTACGGCTACCACCCCGGAGATGAGGGCGGCGAACCGCACCTCCTCTTCCGGGACATCCTGCGGGGTGAGGTAGTCCAGGACGAGGACCCCGATGCTGCGTTCCCCAGAGACCATGGGGAGGTGGAGGCTCATCTGTACGCCGGCCGAGCGCACCGGGTCCGGGGTGCTCGAGGCAGGGGAGGAAACGCTGTGGTCCTTTACGACTGGGGTCCTCGTATGCAGGGCCCAGGCGGCGCCGCTCGACTCGGGCGGGGAGAGGGGGAGCTGGAGGCGGCCGATGTACTCCTCGCTCCACCCCTCGGCGGCGACGAGCTCGAGCATGCTCTCGGAGGGATCGATGACCATCAGGCTCAGGGCATCGGGGGCGAGACGCTCGCGGAGGACCGGGAACGCTGCTGCACCGATCTCCTCGAACGTGACCACGCCGAGGAGGCTGTGGGCAAGACGGGTGGCGGCTTCCTCCTCCTCCCTTCGCTTCGCCTCCGCTTGCGCCTGGAGCTCCTCCAGGCGGAAGACCATGGCGTTGCGCCTGCGCATGACCTCCCCGAGCTCGTGGTCGGGCATGGCCTCCTCAGGGATGTACTTCCCCTCGGCCTGTCCGGCCTCCGTAGCCCTATCGGCTCGGGTGAGCGCCTGGAGAGGGCGGAGGATGCTGCGGTGGAGGAAGACCCACAAGGGAAGGATGAGGATGCCGTCGAGGAGGAGGAGCGGGAAGAGCTTCCCCAGGAAGGTCCGCCAGTCCACAGTCCCGGCGAGGGAGGTCTCCAAGAGGGCGATGGCGGGGGTTGCCAGGAGCGTCGTGATGGCCCCGTAGAGCAAGAGCTTCCCCCTCAGCGTGCGTGGGCGGCTGCGTATCCGCATCCCCGTCCCCAAGTGGGGAGATCTGCTGGAGGAGTTCCTCCCGCGCGAGCACCTGGCAGAAGACCCCCCACCGTCGCCAGGGATTCGTGCCCCCGGAGGGATCTCCTCTCCCCCTCATGCCCCCAGGTAGCCCGTCCCGGTGCTCCTGTGAGGGGACTAGACCATTCATGCTGCGCAGCGGAGCAGGTGGCGTGCCACGTCCTACGGTTCAAAA
>Ga0209478_1002272_pt1 | contig 11328 bp, 6 predicted proteins | sample DewCreD2012metaG_5_FD_184109 | JGI IMG/M metagenome (GOLD analysis project Ga0209478, IMG submission 184109) | Hot spring sediment bacterial and archeal communities from British Columbia, Canada, to study Microbial Dark Matter (Phase II) - Dewar... ... | reverse complement strand
GGCTCCTCCGATTCCCAACGCGTTCTGGGAAGGGGCGCCGCTGGTCGTCGGACGCAAACTCTGGGCCGCCTATGGCCGCTTCGAGGGAGGGCGGCTCCATCACGGAGTCGCGTGCTATGATCCGGCCGATGCGGCCAACCCTCCGGCTCTCCGGTGGCAGGCGGAGGTCAGCATCAGTCCATGGTTGCCCCTCTCCGCGGGGCGGACCCGCTTGGAATTGCTCACCTGGGCCGATGGCCGTATTGTCTTCAACACGAATAGCGGCGTCGTGATGGCCCTGGATGCTGCGACGGGCCAGCGCTTGTGGGCGTTTCGCTATCCGCGAGCTTCTCGCAGTACCAGTCAAGATACCCTGGCTCAACCGGCGCCGGCGATTTACGACGATGGCCGGGTCTTCGTGGCTCCGACGGATAGTGACGGCATCTTCGCCCTGGATGCTCACGATGGCCGCTTGCTCTGGCAGCTCCGGGGTCTGGAAGGCGTCCTGCTGCACGCCGTCACGGCCCGCCACGTTTTCGCCACGGTGCGCCGCCCCCTGCCGGCTCTAATGGCCGTCAACGTGCAAACCGGCTCTCCCCGGCGCTCCGAGGGGGGATGGTTCGTTCCGCTGCGGGATGCTGCCGCGGAGTCCGCCCTCAGTCTGGTGACTCTGCACCACCTTCTTTACCCCACGCGTGCGGGAATGCTGGCCCTCCGCCACGAGGACGGTACCCCCTCCTTCGATCCTGTATCGGACCAATTGCCACTGGCCAACTACCTGATGGTGGATGGCATCCTTATTGCCGTGACTCCGCAGCATCTTGTGGGCTGCATCTCGGAGCGCTTGCGCTTAAGCCTCCCTCCCTGATCGGAGGCCGCCACCCGGACCGGAGTCCCCCTCATTGGACCGAACCGCTGGGATGCCCCGCTCCGACTCCCGGCGCTTGCTGCCAGGGTGCCCGCTGTTTTCTCAGCTTTACGGGATTGTAGGATAGCAGGAGAACTTCCGCGACCCGAAGAGCAGCACCGGCGAAGAGATATCCCCGATCCAAGGATCACGAGGTATGAACGACGACGCGGCCACCGTGATGCTAGATGATGAATTGGCAGCCGCCGAGCAAGCGCGGGAGCTATGCCGGCGCATCCTGGATGAGTGCGGCAAGGTGATCGTGGGCCAGCGGGAGGTCCTGGAGTTGCTCCTGATCGCCCTATTGGGTCAAGGCCATGCCTTGCTCGTTGGGGTCCCTGGTTTGGCCAAGACGTTGATGATCCGTACTCTGGCGGATTGCATGAACCTGTCCTTCAGTCGCATTCAATTCACGCCGGACTTGATGCCTTCCGACATCACGGGGACGGAGATCCTCCAGGAAGACCGCAGCACCGGGCAGCGGGTGTTTCGCTTTGTCAAAGGACCGATCTTCGCCCAAGTCATTCTGGCGGATGAGATCAACCGCACGCCGCCGAAAACCCAGGCCGCCCTTCTGGAAGCCATGCAGGAGCGCCAGGTCACCGTGGCCGGGGAACGTCACAAACTGCCCGATCCTTTCTTCGTCCTGGCCACCCAGAATCCCATCGAACAGGAGGGGACCTATCCGCTGCCCGAAGCCCAGCAGGATCGCTTTATGTTCACCATTGTGGTGGATTATCCGCCGGAGGAGGACGAGTTCCGCGTGATTGCCACGACGACAGGCGGCCCCACACCGCAGGTCGAGCGAGTCATCACCGGTTCGCAAATTGGCCAAATGCAGGCTTTAGTCCGGCGGATACCGGCGGCGGATTACGTGATACGGTACGCCTTGCGGCTGACCCGCTGGACCCGTCCTGTCGCCTGGGACGATAACGCTGCCGCCCCGAGGGAGGTGCCGGAGTATGTGCGGCAATATGTCACCTGGGGAGCTGGGCCGCGGGCGGGTCAGAATCTCGTCCTGGCGGCAAAAGGCCGGGCGCTGCTTTACGGCCGGCACCATGTGGCCATCGAGGATATTCAGGCGGTGGCCTTGCCCGTGTTGCGCCATCGCATCATCACCAATTATGCGGCCAAGGCAGACAATGTCACCCCGGATGATCTGATCCGGCGGCTACTCCGCGATGTCCCCGCCCGGACCGCCTAGCCAAGGGCGGCGGTGGAGCCATGAGGGGGCGCGCGGGCCAAATCCGCAGGAACGTATCCAATGACCCCGCAACAGCAGTCACAACTCGATCCAGCAGTCCTGGCGCGGATCGAACGCCTAGAACTGGAAGCCCGACAGGTCGTGGAAGGAATGCTAGCGGGCCGGCACCGCAGCCCCCGGCATGGATTCGCCGTGGAGTTTGCCCAGCACCGCCCCTATGTTCCCGGAGATGACCTCAAACACATCGATTGGAAAGTCTACGGCCGCACGGAACGCTTCCACCTCAAGCAATACGAACAGGAGACTAACCTGGTCGCCTGGATGCTCGTGGATGCCAGCGAGTCGATGAGCTATGCCTCGGCGGAACGCAGCAAGTATGACACAGCCGCGATCGCCGCCGCGGCCCTCAGTTCTATGATCCTGGCCCAGACGGACAGTGTCGGACTGATGACACTGAGCGGCCCTTCCTCCGGGGCCGAACTAAGACCTTCTAGTCAGCGGACGCACCTGCGCGAAATCTGCCGGGTGCTAGCCCAAGGACCTGGACGGCAAACCACGAACATCGGGCAGGCCTTGCACCAGCTCGCGCCGCGTACCGGCCGCCGGGGGATCGTCTTCCTCTTGAGCGATCTGCTTGATGACGTGGGGGCCATCCGCCAGGGCTTGCAGCATCTGGTATTCCAGAAGCATGAAGTTATCGTGTTCCACGTCCTCGATGCGGCGGAACTGGACTTCCCCTTCCGCCATTTGACGCTCTTTCGGGGTTTGGAAGGTCTGCCGGATGTCCTCACCGATCCGGTGAGCATTCGGGAGAGCTACCTGAAGGCGGTGGCGGAGCATCGAGCCGCTTTGCAAGCCTGTTGCCGGGAGCTGGAGATCGACTACGTCCTGCTGCGGACGGACGCCGATTTGGGGCATGAACTGGCCGCCTATCTGCAAAAGCGACGCCAGCGATAGCCGGGCCGCCTTCCCGCCGGTGCGATGACTTTGTCGGTTTGGATCGGCCTGTTGGTACGGCGATCCTGATCCTGCGGCGGCCTGACTGGAATGGGGACCGTTCTCCCGGCGCGGTACCAGACGGAGTTTGTGCTGGTCGGATGGCCGAACCTCCGCTCCAAATGATTCCCAGATTATTGAGCGACAGGCACAAACTTGATACACACCGGTCGGCTCACGGTGATCGTCTGGCCTGTTTCCTTGCCCAGCCCCGTGGTAGCATCCCGGCTCCAAACGCCGACTTTGTCTCCATCCTGGCTAGCGATAAGCAGCCACTTCCCGGTGGGATCGATGTTGAAATTGCGAGGGATTTTGATGTCGCCGGTGATGTGGCCTACCGCTTCCAGAGTACGATCCGGCCGGACGCGGAAGACGGCGATGCTGTTGTGGCCGCGATTCGAGACATACACAAATCGGCCATCGGGAGAAAGGATGCATTCGGCGGTGGTATTTCCTTTGACGGGTTGCGGCAGAGTCGAGAGGGATTGCAAGACTTCGTGTTTCCCTTGGGCTAAGTCCAGGCGGACGGTGTGGACGGTGGAATCCAGTTCGCCATTGACGTAGGCATACTGGCCGTCGGCTGCCAGGGTGATGTGGCGCGGACCGCATCCCGCCGGCAGGCGGATGTCCGCGATGGCGGCGTCGTCGATGGTCCCGGAATCCGGGTCGAGCCGAAAGACCTTCACCTGGTCGATTCCCAGATCGACGCTGAAGGCATATCGTCCATCGGCGCTGAAGGCCGTGCAGTGGGCGTGGGGGGCTTCCTGGCGCCCCTTATTCGGCCCGCTCCCTTGGTGCTGAAGCACGACCAAGCGTTCCCCCAGCCCGCCATCGTCCCGCAGGCGGAACAAGGCCGTGCTTCCTCCGCCGTAGTTGGCCACGAGCAGAAAGCGGCCCTTCGGGTCGACCACGAGATGGCATGGTCCCGCCCCGCCGCTGGTGCTTTCGTTGATCAGGGTCAAGGCCCCGGTTTTCGCATCGATGACGAAGGCCCGCACCGCTCCGCCGCCTTTGCCGCTCGTTTCCCCCACAGCGTAGAGGAACTTGTTGTTCGGATGAATTGCTAAGAATGACGGACTACCCGCCTCGGCAGCCAGCTCCGGTTCGCTGAGCTTGCCCGTGCTCGCATCCAGCTTGGCCCGATAAATCCCCTTGCTGCCCTTGGCGCTCGTGTAGGTCCCAATGTAAACCCAGTACTCCTGAGCACTGAGAACGCTGGTGCTTACCAGGAGTGCGCCCCATACCATCGCCAGTCGATGCTTCATGATTCATCCTCCAGGGGAAAAGCCACTTCCGGGTGCCTTGTCCATTTCCTCCAAACCTAGGACCCAGCGGCGAGCCGATGGTGTCACCGCGCCTGCGTTGGTTCAATCGGGTCGGTGATAGCTCTGCCAACTCGCGAAGTCCCTGGGGTGGTGTTGTGGTCCGCGCACGCCACAGCAGGGGTCCTCTTGGGGAATATAGAGGCGTCCGCCGGAAAAACAAATGGTTTTCTGACTAAATTTGGAGCGGTCGGCGTCACGGGTTCACTCCCAAAGAGCGGCGGATGAAGTCCAGTTGAACGCGCAGGTAATGCTGTCCGCGGATGCCGTGGCGGGCGGAGGGATAAAGCATCATCTCGAACGGCTTATTGGCCTTTTGCAGGGCTTCCGCCAATTGCATGGTGTTTTGCACGTGGACATTGTCGTCGATCATGCCGTGGAGAATCAGCAAGCGGCCTTGCAGATTTTTGGCGGCGTTGAGACAACTGCTCCGTTCGTAGCCCTTGGGGTTTTCCTGGGGCGTGAGCATGTAACGTTCCGTATAGATGGTGTCATAGAGGTGCCAGTCCGTGACAGGCCCCGAAGCAATCCCCGCCGCGAAAAGGGAGGAGTGGGTCAGGGCATAAGCGGTCAGGTAGCCTCCGTAGCTATGGCCGCTCAGGCCGATGCGTTTGGGATCGGCCCAGTTCTGCGCGATGAGCCAGCGGACAGCTTCTTCCAGGTCCTTCAATTCCTGGACGCCAAGCTGTTTGTAGCAACTCCAGGCCGATTGTGCTCCCTTGCCACTGGCACTGCGTGGATCGACTCGGACGACGACGATGCCGCTTGATGCCAGCGATTGGTCCAGAACGCGGCCCGCGCTGTAATCATCCCGAATCGTAGGCATCCGCGGCCCCCCATAAATGAACAGCCAGACCGGATAGCGTTTCTGCGGATCGAAGTCGGGCGGATAGGTGATTGCCCCTTCGAGGATGAAGCCGTCCGCCAGAGGGATGCGGACCCGTTCGTGTTTGCCGAAGCGGAAGCGTTCCCTCTCGCGCACCGGGTTGGTATCGAGGCGGCGGATCGTCCCTCGTCCGATCTCCGCGAGGACTTGCTGGTGGGGCGTGTAGGGATCGCTCCAGCGGTCGATGTACAACGATCCTTGCGGGGCCAGGGTGATCTGATGGGTTTTGCCCTTTTCACTGAGCAGCTCGACTTTGCCGTCGAAAGTGGCGGAGCAGAAATCGACCCCCGTCGGTGAGGTCCATCGGGCCGTGAAGTAAATCCGCTGCCGGTCCGGGTCCACCCGGAGGACATCTTGAATCTCCCAGGTGCCATGGGTGATGCGGCGCAGGTAACGGCCATCAGCGGCATAGTGGTATAGATGCTTCCAGCCGCTGCGTTCGCTGAGGAACAGGAAGGAGCCGTCGGGGAGAAAGTGTGGCGGCCCGGCATCTTCGACCCAGGCGGCGGTGGTCTCACGCAGCAAGCGGCGCGGAGGTTGATCGGGGGCCTCCCATACGAGCAAATCGAGCCACGTCTGCGTCCGGTTTTGCACATAGGCATACAAGCCGTGGGTGCTCCAGAAGCGGTCCGAGGAAGGCGGTGCTTCCCGTGGCGGCGGCGGATTCGGAATTGCCTCGGGCGTTGCCGGAGGTTGAGGTGCCGGTGGGTTTTGAGGTTTCGCCATGATAAGCGGACGCCAACCCACGCGGACAATCAGCGTATTGGCCGGGGGATATTCCGGGGGCAGGTCCAACCAGCGAGGCTTTCCGCCTCGGACAGAGACGACCCCAATACGAACATGGGGGTTGGCTTCGCCCGCTTTGGGATAGGGATAACGCTCCACTTCCCCGTAGGTTCCCTCGAAACGAGTGATGGTGAAGCGGCGCACCGGACTGTCGTCAAAACGGAGGAAGGCGATCTGTTGGCCATCGGGACTCCACCAGTAGGCCCGGCCATTGCGGAGGAAAATTTCCTCTTCGTAAACCCAATCGGCTTTGCCGTTGAGGATGTCGCCGCCGCCATCGTGGGTGAGTTGCCGTTCCGCACCGGAGACGATGTCCACGGCGAAAAGGTTGCCGCCGCGCACAAAGGCCAGAGATTGGCCATCGGGACTGAAGGTAACATGTTCCTTTCGCCCGCCGCTGCGAGTCAACACCCTGGCTGGCCGGCCGTTGAAGTAACCAATGGCCAACTCATCTCCGACCTCGAAGAGAAAGCCGCTATGATCCGGCGTAAAACGGAAGCTCGTCGCGGTGCTCCAACGCTGGACTAACGAGGCGGGAATCTCTTTGGCTGCACGTAAGGACCGAGCGATCGATTCCGGATTGGCAAAGAGTTCGGCCTGGCCCGTCCGGGCTTCGACTTTCCAAAGTTTCCCTTCCTTGACTTGCAGGAAATGTTCGCCGTCGAGCCAGTCGACAATCCGGGCAGGCGTTCCCTGGAAGCCTTGCGAGATCGTGCCATCGGGGCGGAACAGCAAGGCTTCGGTAATCGGTTGCAAGGGCCGGCGTTGTTCGGGAAGCAAAGGCGGGGGGCCAGTCCACAAAGGCACCCGCTCCAGCACTCGCCAGATGGGGTAAGGCGGATTTACAGGGTTGCCGGAAAGGTCTGGGAACTGTCGGAGCAGATTCTGGGGACTGTCCGGGTCTAGCCATCGCGCGAGCCAAGGACCCAGGGGTTGCTGCGGAGGAAGGACGTAACTTCCGGCGGGTACCATGAGCCGCTCGCGCCGAGGAATGCCAGACTTGGGGGAAGAGAGCCGGTTCTTTCCGCTTTCTTCCGAAAGCCCAGGATAGAGTTCGACGTACAGGCGGATGTCTTCCAGCAGCTCCCGGACTTCCACGCCGCGGCGCTGGAGTTCCATGGCCAAAGCGGAGCAGGATGCGGGCAAAATATACCCTCCTGGAGCAGCGCTCCAGGCACTCCCGGAATGCAACTTGCCCAAAGAGAATGGAGGCGTGATGATCCTAGATTCCGAGAGCAGGGTAGACGGCGGATTCCCCGCTCCGAGACTCTCAGTCGCCCGAACCGCCTCCGCGGATGCTCCATTACCCTGCCAATATCCCAAGGCGATCAGGGGAATCAACGGAACCACTCCCCAATGCCGAAGGGCGTTTGCCATTATGTCCTTGCCTCGAAGTGTGCGTCCCCTCATGGCTCGATGCCCGCTCGTTGCTGGGATTACTGGGGGTGGCATACCCTTTGTTGTGCACCACCTCAGATTGTAAAGCAGTGTAATCGGAAACCTTCCGCCTGACGAGGGGGAAGGCTTGCTTGGAGATGATTTGTCCGCACTATGGGGAGGACCGAACTTCCTTCAGGAGAACGACACTTTTCTGAAGGGAGATCGATTCGCTTGAGCGGCGGCGGAGTCCTGGTAGATTAGAGCAGGGGGTCAAGCCGTTGGCTTCCTGTTGTGTGAACCGGGAGGAGGTTCCTCCCAATCGGGAGAAAGGAAACATGGCTCCGAGACACTTTTTTACCGCCACGGCAATTTTGGGAGTACTGATCGGGGTGATTTGGGACACTTGCCTCTGCCGCGAAACAGACCTGCGGCAGGTACAAACGGAGAAGAAAGCGGAATCGCCTCCCGCCGACCTGATCCTTCACAATGCGCGGGTGGTCACGGTGGATGAGCGGATGAGTATAGCCGAGGCGTTGGCCGTGCGCGATGGGCGAATTATCGCGGTGGGGAAAAATGCGGATATTCTGCGGTGGCAAGGGCCGAAAACCACGATGATCGATGCCCAGGGGCGCATGGTGCTGCCGGGATTATACGACAGCCATACCCATCCCCTGCAAGCCGCTTGGAGCGAAGCGGAAGGACCGCTGCCGCAATTCCGTTCCGTGGCCGAAGTGCTCGAAGCTATCCGCGCCCAAGCCCAACGCACGCCCAAAGGCGAGTGGATCGTTATCCGCTATGGTTTCCCGACCCGCCTGAAAGAAGCCCGCTTCCCGACCCGCGCCGAGCTAGATGCAGCGGCGCCCGAGCATCCGGTGTTGTACCACGCAGGGCCAGCCGGCGTGGTCAATAGCCTCGGTTTGAAGGTCTCAGGCATCACCCGGCACACCAAGGATCCGCCGGCGGGACAGATTGTGCGGGATCCGAAAACCGGGGAGCCGACCGGTCTGCTTCGCAATGCCTACAGTGTCCTCAAAGGTGTGCCTGGTGGAGGCGAGCGGTTGACTCCGGAGCAACGACAGGCCGCTGTCAAAAAACTTTTCGCATTGTACAACGCTCATGGCTTGACCAGCATCTCCGACCGCAACGCCGGACCGAATGCCTTGAAACTCTATCGCGATCTCCAGCAACGGGGCGAACTGACCGTACGCGTCAACGTCGCCCGCAGTTTTTCTCCTACGGGAAATGCCGATGACCTCATCCGGCGGCTGGAACAACTCCTGGGACCCGAAAAACAGGACGGGCCGACCGGCGCGGGGGATGATTGGGTCCGCATCGGCCCCATCAAAATTTTTCTGGACGGAGGCATGCTCAACGGGACGGCCTACATGCGTCAACCCTGGCCCAAAGGCGAAGCCTATCAGGTGACGGAGGAGAACTACCGGGGCTTGCTCTTCGTTCCTCCGGAACAGTTGCAGACTTTCTGCGTAGAGGCGGCGCGTCGGCGGTGGGCTGTAACAGCTCACTGCGCCGGAGAAGCGGCGATGGATGTGCTCCTCGATGCCTATGAATTTGCGGACCGCTTTGTCCCTATCCGCGACTTGCGCTTCTGCATCACGCACGCCAACTTTCCTAGCCAGCACAATCTCGAACGCTGCCGCAAGCTGGGTGTCTGCGCCGACATCCAACCCGCCTGGCTCTACAAAGATGGCGATACTCTGCTTCGGCTCCTGGGACCGGAACGGATGCGCTGGTTCCAGCCCTATCAATCGTGGTGGAAATACACGACCATCGGCGGGGGCAGCGATCACATGATCCGGACCGATCCGTTCAGCAGCACCAATCCCTGGAGTCCGTGGCTGGGAATGTGGGTGGCCATCACGCGACGGCTGGAAAGCGGACAGGTCCATCAACCGGCGGAAGCCTTAACACGCGAACAAGCCCTGCGCCTTTACACCATCAATAATGCCTACCTCCACCGGGAAGAAAAACAGAAAGGCTCCCTGGAAGTGGGTAAGCTAGCCGATTTCATCCTCATCGACCGGGATATCTTCACGTGTCCCGTAGATGATATTCGGGACACGCGGGTCTTGCTGACAGGGGTGGGAGGCCGCATCGTGTATGACCGCCGCTGAAACCCTTTCGCTCCCCGCTTTCCTGACTGCGGCTGTTTGACAGTGGCGCAAGACAGATACGTACTGAAGTCCAAGAGGTCGGAAAGGACGGGGGTGTCCATCTACATGACGCGATCTTCGGCCCAAGCGTGGCGCCGTCCCGTGGTGAACTCCTTATACTCGGCGGATGTGGCCTCGGCGAGCGTGGCGGGATCGAACGCTGCGTTGACTGCACGCAACAGTGTCGCCGCTGCCGAATGGGGATAACCCACGCCCTGGATTTCCAGGGAATCGCGGTTCACGTCGATGACCAGCAGACGATCCTGGTAAAGGCGGGCGTAACGCAGCTCCCGCAATTCCCAGCGGGCACGCTTGAGAAACTCCAGGGCCGCGCCCACATCGCCCTGGAACACATGCACCGCTTTGGGAGGAGGCAGGGGAGCTGGCATGGCACAACGTTGTCGTGCTAACCCCGATGGGCTTCATCACCATCGGCGATAGGCTTCAGCGCAGACCAGCAAGTTCCTGAAGCAGCCGCCAGTTTTGCAAGCGGTCCTGGTTGGCCGCCAGGAGCACTTCCGACGGGTTGCCGTCTTTGTCGAAATGCTTGGCGAAGCGGCCCTCCGTGCGCGCGAAGTCGATGAAGGTGATCTCCTTGCCGGTCTTCGGGTGGATGTACCAATCCCCTTTGACGTTCGGGTTGCCTTGCAGGGAGAGACGGCTTTTGATGGTATCCCCTGCACGCGGATCGTAGATGAGCAAGGGGAAAGCTCGGCTATCGACGGCCAGGCGGGCTTGTTCCGCCGCCATGTTATCCGCTACGCCGTGCTCCGGCTGGCAAGTCGTGTAGCAAGAGACAATGGCCGGTCCCGGATACTCCAGGGCACCTAAGACGGACTTGTAAAAGTGATTGACGTGGGCACAGGTCGTCTGGGCGACGTAAACTCCCGGATGCATCATGGCGATTTGGGCGATCTCCTTGCGGCGTTCCTGCTTGCCGAATACTGCCTTGCCATGCACGGACATCTTGGTGTTCTGGCCGGTGTAGCTACTGGTCGAAGCCTGGCCGCCGGTGTTGGAATACACTTGCGTGTCCAGGACAAACACCTTGATATTGAGGCCGCTCATGAACATGCGGGAGAGGGCCTGGAAGCCGATGTCGTACATGGCGCCATCCCCACCGATGACCCAGAGGGGTTTGTCCTTCCAGCCCATTTGGTCCCAGCGCATCCGCACGCCAATCGCATAGGTGGGGGCATTCTCGAAGAGGGAGTTGGTCCAGGGCACCAGATACGGATTGTAAGGATAGGTGGAAGTGTACACAGTATTGCAGCCCGTGGCGGCGACGATGCCCCAATCTTCGCCGTATTTGCTGCCGGTGGCGGCGCAGAGCATACGCAAAGCCGTCCCTTCCCCGCAGCCGGCGCAGGAGCCAGCACCGCCCGTATAGATATGGGCGCTTTCCTTGAGCATGATGTCGATGAGCAGGTTGCCGCTGATGTACTTCTCGTCGGACGGCCCCATGTTCTTGAACAAGCGGTGGCTTTTCCGCGCCTTGTACATGACCTCATCCGTTTTGGGCACCATGCGCAAGGCGTTGTCATCGCAGACTGTCACGCACTCCGCGCAGCCCTTGCACTTGGACGGGTCGATGATGATGTTGAACATCCCGCCGACGCCGAGCTTCTTCTTGAAGCCGTCGTAGTACTTCTTGGTGCGGGACCATTGGGGTTCGTACAGGGCGCGATCTTCCGGCG
>Ga0209478_1002270_pt1 | contig 11339 bp, 5 predicted proteins | sample DewCreD2012metaG_5_FD_184109 | JGI IMG/M metagenome (GOLD analysis project Ga0209478, IMG submission 184109) | Hot spring sediment bacterial and archeal communities from British Columbia, Canada, to study Microbial Dark Matter (Phase II) - Dewar... ... | reverse complement strand
AGAGCACCTGGCCGCCCTGCCCGATGCCGTGCAAACTCAACTGGCCCCCCTCTCCCGTCGTCAGGAACTGCTCCTCTGGAACCGCTGGATGCTCCTGGCCATCATCGCCCTGCTGACTGCCGAGTGGGTCCTGCGCCGCTTCCAGGGACTGAGTTAGGACTGAGCTAGCCCGGGGGCGTGGTTTGGAAAGAATCCCGGTCCAGGCGATGAAGGCCGCTGGCTCAAGCGGAGTGACAAGACATCGACCTGGGTGAAAAGATGACAGATACACCATAGGAACCATGCAAACGATCCTGCGACAACTGCACCGCTGGCGCTTCCGAGAACGGTTACTGCGGCTGGTCTGGGGGCTGGGACGCACCCTGGCGGTGCTCCTGGTGGTCCTCGCGGGGGCGTGCCTGATCGACTGGTTCATCGACCGGTACTCCGGCTCGCAAACCTGGCGGGACTGGCGTAATTCGAGCTGGCTACTCTGGCCCGCCGATCCGCTCGACACCGGCGAGACCCCCTTCTGGCTCGTCCGCCTGCCCCTGACCGCCGCCCAACTCGCCCTCGCCGCCGGGCTGCTCTACCTCTGGGTCTATCGCCCCGTGCGGCAGACGCCCCCGATCGATGACCTGGCTTTCCAGGCCGAGCAGGCTTTCCCGGTCTTCGAGCATCGCTTGGTCACCGCTGTGCAACTGAACCGCCGCGGAGCGAAAATCCAGGGCATGTCCCGCGCCTTGATTGTCCAGGTCACCGAGGAGGCGGAAGCCTTGGCTCGGCGCCATGACTTCCTCAGCCTGCTGGATACCAGCCGCTGGCAAAAAGCCCTGGCTTGGCTCCTCCCCGTGCTGATGGGCTGGGGGCTGTTCGTCGCGATCAATCCCAGCTTGGCCGCCGTGCTGGTGCTGCGCCAGGCCCTGCTGCCTGTGGACATTCCCCGCCGCATCCACCTGGAGAACCTCACGCCGGAACTCTGGCCGGTCGGCGCCGATGTCACGGTGCGTGTGCGCGTCACGGGCCGCTTCCGGGAGGACCTGGTCGGCGTGCTACGCCTGGTTCCCGATGGCCAGCCCGAAGAGTTTTACGAGTTGCATTGGGCCAGAACTTTGGACGACGGCAGCGCCGAGTTTGAGACCCGCCTGCCGCCGATGTCCCAGGATTTCTCCTTCCTGGCACGCCTGGGGGATGGTCGGATGCGGGAGCCGGGCCGGGTCCGTTTCGAGCCGCCGCCGCAATTGGCCCCGGACGATCCCTCCTCCCCGCCGTTGATCGGCGAGATCGAACTGCCCGCTTGGCTGGGCCGGCGCCCGGATGGTTCCCCCTACCTCCGCCGCAACGACGGTTGGAGCCGAGGCGAAATCGTCGATGCCCTGCCCCAATCCCGCCTGCGAATCACCGCCCGCTTCAACAAGCCGGTGGCGCAAGCCTACCTGGTCCCCATCCTCCGCGGTGAAGGACTCCGCGAGCACCCCCTCGTCCCGCTTCCCCCTCTGGTGCTCGCCGAGGACCGCCGCTCCGCCTTCTGGACCCTGCCGGCTCAGCCGCGCCTCATCGCCTACCGCCTCGACCTGACCGATGACTACGGCTTCACCAATCCCCTGCCCATCCGCCGCAATATCCGCCTCTGGGAAGATCGGCCTCCGGTGGTCGAATGGAAACCTGAATCGACCCGCGATCCGAATCGCGCCTCCGCGGACTGGGCGCCCGGTGTCAACCCCAAGGACTTCGAATGGGACATGCCCTTGGCCCCCAACGGCCGAATCCAGGTCATCTACGTGGCGCGCTCCGACGCTGGCATCGGCCGAGCCAACATCGCCTACCGCGTGGTGCCGCGGGGTATCCCCGCCGACGCTTACCCCGAAGAGATACGCCGCATCCAGCACCCCCGCGATGATCCCCAAGGATTGGTCTTCCAACGCTTGCCCCTGCGCCCCTTCACCGGCAACCCCCAAGAGCTGCAATTGGGAGAATTCATCCTCGACTTGGGCAAGTTTGAGAAGTCCGGCAAGTTCGGCGAAGTCGAATTGTACCACCTGCCTGCCAGCGATCCCTGGGAGGAACCGTCGGGATTGGTCGCCGGAGGATGTAAAAACTTCGAGATCGCCGGGCTGCAAAAACGGCTCCCCGATGGCTCCTGGGCGAAACTGGAAGTCGGCGATACGGTTGAATTGTATGTGGAGGTGTACGACCGCCTCACGCCCCTGGCCTGGTCCGCAACCCGCCGGGGAATTTTTCCTCTGCCCCAATTGGCTGCTATGGACCGCGAGACCCTCCTGAGCTTGCCCCGCACGGCCCAAGGCGATCTGGACCTCTCCCGCTTGCCGCCCCGACCCGCGGGCTACCCGCGCGAAGCCAAACGCAAATTCGTCGTCACCGAAGCCGACGCCGAAATCGCCTTCCGCCTGCGGGATGAAGGACGCCAACGCCTCCGCGAAAAACTCCAGCAAATTGCCGAAGACCAAACCCGGGTGTTTCAACCGAAAAGGTGATTGCCTGACCCCTTGGTTTCAACCCACCATGATGGAGACCCCTACCCCCGGATGATGCCCCACCCCCGCTGTGTTATCACCCAAAATGCATAATGAGGCTTCTTAAGGTAAAATCCGAACCCGCGGAGCAAACGCGCCCCCTACGTGCTACGTCCAATACTGTAAGGAGAAGTGTAAGGAGAACTGCCCTCCCCCGCCCGCACGAGCCGCCGCCGTCATCCCGCGGGGGAACGGAGCTGAGGAAGAAGCGGATTCGAGCAGCAACGCGAAAACCAGGGAGGAAATAAGGAACAAAGAGCGAACCGAATGGAAGCGCGGAGCCTTCGCCAATGGGCACGCCGGAGTTGGAAGCCGAATAAGCAATCCAAGTAGGAATTTTTCGTTCACATTTGGGTTGCAAAACAGAGGATTCTCGAAGATACTGGGATAAGATACATTGAAGGATTTGACACTTACGGGGGAGTCCCTCCAGGAGACTGACGATGAGCGCGATACGCCGCCGTGTTTGGGCCGGTGTCCTGATGCTCGGCAGCTTGACCTCGCTAGTATTGGCCCAGGAACCGGACCCGGTGCAGCAGCGGGAGCAACAGAAGCGGATCCAGGGCCGCGTGGCAGAGGTGGCCCGGCGCGCCAGCTCCACCCTCGATGCCATGACCTACCAGCGGCTCTCGCCGTCCCTGGAGCGGAAAATGCTCGAAGAGGTCGCCCGCGGCTTGCGCGAACTCAGCCAGGAGCAGATCGAGCAAGTCCTGCGGCACCTGGAAGAGGCAGTGGCGGCCCAGCAAGCCGGAAATGCCCAAGCCCAAACCCAAGCCCAGCAGCAAGCTTACGCCAAACAGCGCGAGATCATCTCCCAGTTGCGCAGCATGCTCATCAAGCTGGACATTATTCGCAATCTGGATGAAGCCGCCGCTCGCCTGGACGCCGCCGCGGAAAAACAATTGGCCCTCAATGCCGAGACCCTGACCGCCGCCCGCCTCCCCCGCCGCGGCATCCGCCGCTTCGGAGATGATCGCTTGGAATTGGCCAACGAACAGCAGGACCTCCGCACCGAAATCGCCGCCCTCTTCCAGCAGATCGAGAACCTGATTCCGCACCTGACTCCGCAGCAAAAAGACCGCTTGGAACAGGCCGAGTATGCCGTCCGTTCCCGCCGTCTGCTCCAGGAGTTGCAAGGCACCATCACCCTGCTCCGCGAGGGGCAATGGGAACTGGCCACAGACCGTCAGCGCCGCCATGCCAAGGAACTCAAGGACCTGGCCCACGCCCTGCGCACTCCACCGGCGGACCCTGTCGCCGCCCTCAAACAGGCCCAGGAGAAACTCCAGCGCGCCATCGACGCCCAGAAGAAAGTCCAGGAGCAAACCCGCGAACCGGCTAACCCCGAACAGCTCGAACAGGCCCGCCGCCAGGGAGTGGACCCCAACCTCCTGCGCGGCCAGGACCTCGCCAATCAGCAGGCCAAAGCCGAATTCGCCGCCCGTGATGCCCGCAAAGCCGCCGAAGATGCGGCCCGCGAAGTCGCCGACCTGCTCAAACCTGTCGAAAATCAACAGTGGAAGGCCGAAGACGCCCTGCGCCAGGGCAAACTCGACGAGGCCCAGCAGCCCCAACAGCAAGCCCTCGATAAACTCCAGCAGGCCAAAGAAGAGATCGACCGCCGTATTGCCGCCGCCGAACGAGCGAAGGTCGATCCCCGCGCTGCCGTAGAACAGGCCGCAGAGCGCCTCGACAAACTCATCCAGCAGCAGAAGGACGCCCACGCCGCCGCCCAACGCGCGGAAAAGAACCCCGACCGCCTGCCCCTCGCCCAAGCCCTGCAAAAGGAAACGAACCAAAACGCCCAGCAGCTCCAGCAGACTCCCCTGCCCCCCAATCCCGCCTTCCAGCAGGCCCTCCAGCAGGCCGCCGAGGCCATGCAACAGGCCCAAAATAAACTCGACGCCCAGGATGCCCGCCAGGCCCAGCCTGACCAGCAACGCGCCCTCCAAGCCCTCGAACGTGCCAAGCAAGCCCTCGAACGCCAACTCCAGGCCATCGACCAGCGCCGTGAAGACATCGCCCGACTCGAAGAACTGAAAAACCAGCTCGAAGAACTCGCCAAAAACGAACGCGACATCGCCGACAAAGCCCAAAAGGCCGAGCAGCCCGAACAGAACCGTGACCTGGCCCAAAAACAGGAACAGCTCCAGCCGCCCACCGGCCAGGTCCAAGAGCAGCTTCAGCAAATGGCCCAGCGCCAACAGGCCGCCGACCCCCAAGCCGCTCAGCCGCTGCAAAAGGCTGCCGAGGCCGTCCAGCAAGCCCAGCAAAACCAGCAGCAAGCCCGCGACAACCTCCAGAAAAACCAACCCCAGCCGGCCGCCCAGCAAGCCCAGCAGGCCGCCGACAAACTCCAGCAAGCCGCCCGTGAGGTCCAGGAACAACTCAACCAGAAACGCGGCGAAGAAGCCAACGACCAGGCTGCCCTCCAACCCCAACGCCTCGACCCCAACAACGCCGCCCAGCAACTCCAGCAGGCCATCGAACAGGCCCAACGCGCCGCCGAACAGGCCCAAAAGGCCAACATGGCCCAGCAGCAGGCCAACAACAATCCCCAGCAGCAAGCCCAACCCCAACAGGGCCAACCCAACAATCCGCAGCAGGCCAACAACAACCCCCAACAACAGGGCCAACCCCAGCAGGGCCAACCCAACAACCCGCAGCAGGCCAACAACAACCCCCAACAACAGGGTCAACCCCAGCAGGGACAACCCAACCTCGCCGAACTCCAAAAGCAGTTGGCCCGCGACGCCCAACAGCAGCAGCTTCCTGAAGCTGCTCAAGCCGCCGACAAGGCCGCCCAAGCCCTTGAACAAGGCGACCTTCCCAAAGCTATCGAGAATCAGCAGAAAGCCCTCGATGAGCTGAACAAAGCCGCCCAACAGCAGGCCAACAACGGCCAACAACAACAGCCCGGCCAACAACAGGGCAACATGGGCCAACAACCCGGTCAACAACAGGGCAACATGGGACAGCAGCCCGGTCAGCAGCAAGCCAACAACGGACAACAGCAACAGCCCGGCCAACAACAGGGCAACATGGGCCAACAACCCGGTCAGCAGCAGGCCAACAACGGCCAACAACAACAGCCCGGACAGCAACAGGGGAACATGGGCCAACAACCGGGCCAACAGCCCGGAGCGGCTCAACTCGCCCAGCGGCAGCAACAACTGCTCGATGCGGCACGGGCGCTCCAGCAATCCCAGCAGGCGAACAACGCCGCTCAGGCCGCCTTGCAGCAAGCCCAGGCTAACACCCCCATGTCCGTGCAGAACCAACTGCAGCAGGCCCAGCAGCAGCTCCAACAGGCGGCCCAGCAACTCCAACAGGGTCAGCCGGGCCAGGCGGGTCAAAATCAACAGCAAGCCGCCCAGCAACTGCAACAGGCCCTGCAAGCGCTGCAAGCGGCTCAGCAGCAGGCCCAGGCTAATAACGGCCAGCAGCCCGGCCAACAACAGGCCAACAACGGCCAGCAGCCCGGCCAACAAGGGAACATGGGTCAACAGCCCGGCCAGCAACCCGGCCAACAACAGGCCAACAACGGCCAGCAGCCCGGCCAACAAGGGAACATGGGTCAACAGCCCGGCCAGCAACCCGGACAGCAGCAAGCCAACAATCCCAGCCAGCAGCAAGGCCCCGGCCGACCCATGAATCAAACGATCAGTGAAGGAGACCAAAACGGCGACGACAAGCTCAACAAGGCCGGTTCCAGCGGTAACCTCGCCACCGGCGATGGCTCCTTCATCCAACTGCGCAGCAAGGAACGGGAACGGGTCCAGCAAGGCGCCGACGCCCGACTGCCCGCCGAGTTCCGCGAACTGATCAAACTGTTCAACATGAACATCAAAAATGCCAAGCCCGCCCCCACTGGCGGCGGCAAATGATCGTCACCGTGGCGAACGCGGGGGGGTGCTTCCCCTCCCCGGCGGCTCCCAGTTGAGGATGCGACGCATGAAACGATGGGCTTCCTTCCTGGCCGTAGTTCTGTTCCCCGCCTGTCTTGCGGGAGTGGGCATCACCGCCTTGCCAGCCCAGGAACCGCCGGAGGCCGATAAGCCCCCGCCCGCCCCCTTCGATGACCGGGTCACGATCGATCCCGAAGTGCAAGCCGCCATCGACAAAGCCCTGCGCTTCCTCGCCCGCGTCCAGCTCTCCGACGGCTCCTGGGGCAATACCGCCATGACCGGCTTTGCCCTCCTCGCCTTCATGGCCAATGGCCACCTCCCCAATCAAGGCGAACATGGCAAAGTCGTCTCCGCCGGCGTCCGCCACCTCATCACTCAAACCCGCGAGGATGGCTACCTCATCAATGCTCGCGGCGGCAACATGTACTGCCACGGCATCGCCGCTCTGGCTTTGACCCAGGTCGTCAGTATGACTGGCGATGAAGACGTCCGCAAAGTCACCAAAAAAGCCATCGACCTGATCCTCAAAACCCAAAACTACGAAGGCGGCTGGCGCTACGATCCCTCCCCCACCGGCGCGGACATCTCCGTGACCATCATGCAGGTCATGGCCCTGCGCGGCGCCAAAGACATCGGCCTGCACGTCCCCGATAAAGTCCTGGAAAACTCCATCAAATACATCAACCGCTGCCGCGATGCCCGCACGGGCGGCTACCGCTACATGCCCTACTCCGCCGGCGCCGGCTTCGCCCGCACCGCCGCCGGCATCTGCGTCCTGCAACTCTGCGGCAAATACGACGCCGAGGAAATCCAGCAAGGCGTCCGCTTCCTCGAACGTGTCGGCGATGACCGCGCCCACTTCTGGTACGGCCACTACTATGCCGCCCACGCCCTCAACCAGGTCGGCGGCGAAGTCTGGGAACGCTACTACAAACGCATGCGCGACTTCCTCCTCGCCCCCGGCTACCAACGCCCCACCGGCGAATGGTACGACCCCCGCCGCGAACCCCAATACGGCCCCGTCTATCAAACCTCCATCGCCGTCCTCATCCTGAGCATCCCCGCTCACTACCTGCCCATCTACCAAAAGTGATCCCCGCCCTGGAACCGGAACCGCTCCCCACGCCCCACTCCCCTCGCCCCTTCGCCGAACGGCAGGTCTTCCCTGTTCCCACATGCTCAGCGATCCCGACGCCACAACGGGAAGGTTCGCCTGCTCCATGAACCTGGGCAAGCCGGTCCCTGCCAGGCCCGGCGCCGGCTCACCCCTACTCTTGGACCGCTTGATGTCAGTGATTGGACAGCCTGGTGTCAATCACTGGACAGCCTGAGATCAGGAGATCGTCCCCCAGCGAAAATCACCAGGGGCAGCAGACCGAGACGGAACCGGGCTATGCCGCTCCTCATTATGTCAGTGGGAAGTCGCTAGCGTTGAAGGCGTGCGATTACGGAATGGCCAGGATGGTCAGGTTGGGAGGGGTGGTCCAGCCGCTGGGCAGCAGGTCTACCCCCACGCCGCCGTGCAACTTCGACCCCGCTCCCACCGTCACACCACTACCACCCCAATCGTTCAACACCCGATCAGTCCCATCCCCCAACAAGGCGATCAGCAAGTTGAAGATCGCATTGCGAATGAACAACGCATCGTCCCCACTGCCCATCTCCAACCGCGTCTGATCCGCAAAGTTCACACTCGGACCGCTGCCCGCACCGGTGCCGAAGCGGACGAGGTCATTCCCCGCTTGCAGACGGATCAGGGCGTTGATCTGGCCATCGGGGCCATCGACGCTCAGGGTGGCCGGGTCGGCGGCGTTGGCCGCGGCGGCCACCAAGAGGCGGTCATTCCCCACCCCCAGATCGATATTGAGCTTGTTGAGCACCTCTGTACGACCGCTGAAGCTCAGCACGTCATGCCCACCACCCCCCACCACCGTCACCTCTCCTAACGGGGTGTTGGTGCCGGTGAAGCTAGCCCGATCATTCCCACTGCCCAAGTCCACGGAAAAGACTGGGAAGGAGATTAACCCTGCAAAGCAGGTATCCACCACGAGATTGTCGTTGCCCGCCCCCAACTGCGTGGAGATACCAACCCCACAACCATTGAGGTAGACGGTATCATTCCCCTCCCCGGTGGAAAGGGTGCCACCATCGAGGGTGGTTCTGTACACATACACCGAGTCATCTCCAGAGCCGGAATCCAAAGAGAAGGATAAGACCGTATCATCGATCGGAAAGCTGATTGAGGTCCCCATGAGGAGGAAAGAGTCGTTGCCGCTGCCCAAATTGACCCCAAAGTTACCGAAGGTGTGGACCCCAACGACGCTGACCCGCACGGCATCATGGCCGCCGCCCATGTTGATCGAGATGTCCCGGATAGCCGATGCATTAAAGGCGATTTGGATGGGACTGGAAGTTACCGAGACACCCGGAGTGGACGAGGGGTCGTAGTTGAGACCGGTCGTGCCTTGGGCGATGATTTTGACTTGGCCGCTTTCGCGGATGATGTCGATTTGGTTGTCGAATTCATCGCCGGTGATGGTGAGGTTGATGGTAGTACCACCCGCATTGGTGGCGAAGACGCTGACGATGCCGGCGGGAACGTCACGCTCTTCGAGGCGTTCGAGGGTCAGGCGCCGAGAGGCGGCGGCCTGGGCTGGGGTGGAAGTCCCACGGCGGCGAGAGAAGGGCGTGGTCAAGAACATCGCAGCTACTCCAGGTTAGAGTGAGGTGGTGCCGACCGGTCGAGGTGAACCGCCCACCCGCCACCCGGCACAGGGACAGTTTATGGAACCCTAATGCGAAAAACCGGGAAAGTCAAACAATCATATGCTCGAAAAAGACGGGCCAACTGCGAGAACGCTGCTAAAAGTGAGATTTCGAGACTTTCATATTTGGAGAGGGTCAGATGTTGAGGACACACCAGACAACGAGAAGGAAATAGGGAGGTAGTAGGGTCTTTTACGTCTTCTTTTTACGAGACGAAGTTTTGGGAGATGACGGCTTGGGTTTTTGGACAGGCGTAGGTGATGGCGGGGGAGTTGGGGATGGTACAGGGCGCGGCGGAGTCTGTGTCAAGCCGGCGGGTGGCGGGCCGACGATGTAGCCGTGCTGGAGAAGGAGGGGAGCGAGTTTGTCCGCCTCGGCGACGGCAGCGGGAGAATCGATCTGAGCGTGGGCAATGACCGTATACCAGAAGCGGTCGCGATCGCGGATATTCAAGGTGTCGGGGTCCAAGTTCACCTCACGGGCGAGTTGAGGCTCAAAGCGAAGCAGGCGGAGATAGGACGCGGTTTGCCGCCAAGTTAGGCCCGTGGAGACGACCGTGCCATCGGGGCGGGTGATCTTGCGGCCCACAAGGATGTGCAACAGGGCGCGCAGGTTTCCTGGGACGAGATTCGCCTGGCGGACGGTGGTGAGAAAGTCACGTATAGCGTCCATTCTCTCGCTCCGAGCCAAGACCTCTTGCGGAGAATCTGCTGTCGCCTGACGAGCTACGGAGGCCACTATCCCTGCGCGGGGTGCTTGGGCTTGGATTACTTTATGCATTTGTCCCATTTTACCAAGTGCCTGAGTTTACCATAAATCATCTATCCTGCCAATAGTTCAAATCGGCACCGTGAGGATGGCGGTAAAATGGCGAAAGAGGAGATTTTTGTAAAGAGCAAGTGGCGAGGGAGAATTGGAACAATTCCACGCTTTTTACGGAGAGGATGTGTCGATTTGGCAGTGGAAGGATTTAAGGCGCCGGGACGGGGGCGGGCCCACTTGAGTCCACGGAATTGACACCTGGTAGCGCATAGGAGTCGAGGAGGGCGCGGAGTTGGGCGGCGATGGAAGCGGGATCGCTGGCCTGAGACAGGCAAGCCGAGACCGCAATGCGGCGGGCACCCGCGGCCAGCACGTGGAGGAGATTCTCCGGTGTGATCCCTCCTAACGCGAAGGCCGGACGCACCGACACCGCCGTCGCTTGCCGCACAAACTCCAGGCCGGGGAAATGATCGAATGCCTTAGTTTGTGACGGAAATACCGGACCGATGCCGATGTAGTCCGCCCCTTGTTGCCACGCTTGATGGACCTGCTCGATCGTGTGGGTACTGACCCCGATGAGAGCTTCCCTGCCCAACAGATGGCGGGCCTGAGCGATTGGCAGATCGTCCTGCCCCAAATGGACGCCATCGGCTTCCGACCACAAAGCCAGGTCCGGTCGATCGTTGACGAGGAACAATACGCGGGCCTGGTGGCAACGCCGCCGCAGAGCTTGGGCCAGTTGCAGGCAAGCTCGATCAGCCAGGTGTTTTTCCCGTAATTGGACGACCTGCACTCCGCCGCTTAAGGCCTGTTCCAGCCGCCATTCCCAACGTTCTCCTGCCGCCGAAGGGGTGAAGAGCCAGTAGAGGCGGGCTTGAGCCAAGAGTTGCTGCCGCCGGGAAGAATGGAGCAAGCGCCCTTCCAAGTGATAGGTGCGGTAGCGGAATTGCTCGGCGTGTTTCGCCCAGGAGGGATCAAGGAGCTTGCCGTACTCTTCCAGGCTGCGCAGCGCTTCCTGCAAGCGCTTCAGATTGATTTGGCAGACATGTTCTAAGGACGCGCGCTGATATTCGCCAGCAGCGGTGAGAGTCGTTCCGACATCCGCGGGGGTATCGCGGGCGGAAAGGCGAAGCGACAGGGGCAGTCGCTGTTCCCAGCGGGCGAAGTCGTGCCGCAGCGTTTTGACCTCTTCGGTTGAAGAGGGATCGTTACGGACAAAGCGGCAAAAGTCCTCCAGGACCCGCAGGGCTTCGCGTGCCCGGTTGCAGTTGGTATCCAGCACCCGCAGCAAGGGCAAGGGTGGAGCAACGGCGTCGAACACGGCGGGCGCGGCAGAAGCTGGAGAGATCAGGACAGAGGTTGAGGAAACCGAGGACGCATCCGGCGGGGG
>Ga0209478_1002241_pt1 | contig 11520 bp, 9 predicted proteins | sample DewCreD2012metaG_5_FD_184109 | JGI IMG/M metagenome (GOLD analysis project Ga0209478, IMG submission 184109) | Hot spring sediment bacterial and archeal communities from British Columbia, Canada, to study Microbial Dark Matter (Phase II) - Dewar... ... | reverse complement strand
ATGAAATAAGAAATAATAGTAAATTAAAAGATAGAGCAGAGGTCATTATAAGTGAGGGTAGAAAAAGAATAAGAAAATTTTTAGAAAAGAGAGGAGAAATAAAATTTAAAATAAATTGGGAAGATTTTAAAAATTTATTTCAATCGAAAACTGGTATTGATTTATCTAATCTACAAATAGATGGAATAAACGTTTCAGAAGAAGAGATTAGAAAGATTTTAGGAATTAAAAAAGAAGATGATGGGTTTTATCTATATGTAAATCCCTTAACAACAATTTTTGGTGGTGATATTGTAGGAAAAGAAATAGGAGAAGTTTTTAGAAATTTAGAAGATGCTCTTAATCGACCACTTACAGAATTACCTGAACAACCACCTGAACAACCACCTGAACAACCACCTGAACAACCACCTGAACAACCACCTGAACAACCACCTGAACAACCACCTGAACCAGAAGCACTTATAGCTTCAATAATAAGAGAATATAATGGTATTGTCAGAAATGTAGCAAGAATTCAAAATAACTTACGAGAGCTTAGAAATAGAGAATTATCTGAGGCAACGGAACAAGAATATAGACACCTTACAATTTTGTGGGATCAAGTACGTGGTTTATTATTTAACATTAGAACTCAAATAGAACAAAACATTAATCCACCAGAAGCAGGAGTTCAAGATGGTCAACAAAGAATAAACAATTTAAATAATATTTTAGATAATTTAAGACGTCAAGCTTCTATTTTCCAGGCGTTAGCGGATAGAACTGAAGCTTTATTAAATATGAATGATCCCCAAAGAAAAAGTAAACTTAAAGAAGCTATTAAACTTACAACCAATATTTTAAGTGGTTTTGCTGTAGCTGGTTTTCTTATCTCTTTACCTATATTTAATCTTTTGATGATTTTTACAGCTGGAGGTTTATGGGCATGGAATTATATCGAAAAAAATATTGGTTTAAAAAAGTAAGATTAATTTGCTATAATAAAAGTAAGCGGGGTGTGGCGCAACGGCTAGCGCGCTGGCTTTGGGAGCCAGAGGTTGCGGGTTCGAATCCCGCCACCCCGAAACAAAAAAATGAGATCAGCCTATACTGTTTTAGAAAGCAATAATTTTAGAACATTTTTACTTTTCTTTTTTTATTTTTTTCTTTTTTTAATATTAGCCTTAGCGTTAAGAATTATCTTTAATGAAAACATTATTTTAGTTTTTATTATTTTATTTGCATTAATTTATAGTTTTTTATCTATTTTTTTTAGTACGAAAATTTCTCTTTATCTTTTAGGAGCTAAAGAACTTGAAAAAAAAGATTATCCTGAGGTTTATAATTTAGTAGAAAATATTTCTATAATTGCTGGTCTTCCTAAAACTCCTAAAATTTACATTATCGAAACTAACGAAATGAATGCTTTTGCTATGGGAACTCATTATTTTAATTATCTAATAGGTTTGACTTCTGGAATTATAAAAAAATTAGAAAAGGATGAACTTGAAGCGGTTATTGCTCATGAAATAGCTCATATAAAAAATAAAGATACTCGACTTATGACGATAGCTGTTTTTTTATCAGGGGTTTTTTCTATTATTTCAGAAATTGTTTTAAGAGTAGTAGGAAGAAGTGACAATTCAAGAAATTCTTCAATTTTATTTTTATTTGTGATTATTTTTGTTTTACTTTCACCCATTTTTGCTTTATTAATTCAAATGGCTATTTCAAGAAAAAGAGAATTTATGGCTGATGCTACTTCTGCTTTATTTACAAGAAATCCTTTAGCTTTAGCTTCTGCTTTAACAAAAATTTCTAAATCTTCGCATTATTTTTCTCAAGATCATGCAGCTTATGCTTCTCTTTTTATTTTTAATCCCTTTGAAAAAAGTAAGGGGTTGATAAATAAAATAAATAATCTTTTTTCTACTCACCCACCAGTTGAAGAAAGAATAAAAGTTTTAAAAGAAATGGTCATATAATTTAAAAATTAAAACATTAAATCTTAGAAAATGTTTAAATTTCCCGAGATACCAGAAATAGAAAAACTTATAATAAATTTTTGGAAAACAAACAAGATCTTTTTAAAATCAGTCTTGCAGAATAGAAATAAAAAAAGATTTAATTGGTTTGAAGGTCCTCCTTATGCTAATGCTGTACCTCATATTGGTCATTTTCTTACACGAATTTATAAAGATACAACAATGAGATTTTATACTATGAGAGATTATTATGTTCCTAGAAAAGCAGGATGGGATACACATGGACTTCCTATTGAAGTAGCCACAGAAAAAGAGCTTGGTTTTAAAAACAAAAAAGATATTTATGATTATGGCATAGAAGAATTTAATAAAAAATGTAAAGAACTTGTTATGAAATACAAACATGCTTGGGAAGAAACAGACGAAAGAATGGGATTTTGGATTGACCATAAAAATGCTTATGTAACTTATGACCCATTTTATATTGAATCAACGTGGTGGATTCTTTCTCAAATTTTTAAAAAAAGACTTTTAGAAAAAGAACAACGTGTTTTTCCTTATTGTCCTCGATGTGAAACAATTCTTTCTAAAGCAGAATTGGGTATGCCTGATGCCTATAAAAAAGTAAAAGATCCTGATGTTTATGTTCTTTTTAAAATAAAAAATAAAGATGAATATCTACTTATATGGACAACTACTCCATGGACATTACCCGGTAATTTAGCCTTAGCTGTTAATCCTGAATTTGACTATTATCTTTTTGAATTAGAAAACAAAAAAATATGGAGTCATCAAAAAATTGAAGGTAGGTTAATAAAAAATGTTAAAGGAAAAGAACTTGTGGGTATAGAGTACGAACCTCTTTTTGAAATTAAAAATTTTGAGATAAATAAAAACGATTATAAAGTTTATCCTGCTGATTTTGTTAAAGAAGAAGAGGGAACAGGTATAGTGCATATTGCTTCAGCTTATGGAGATGAGGATTTTAGATTAGGAAAAAAGTATAATTTAGGAGTTTTAAATTATCTTGATTCACAAGGAAGATTTGTGAGTGGTTATATAAAGGATTTAGAAGGTAAAATTGAAGGTAAATATTTTAAAGAGGCTGATGAGGTTATTTTTAATTTTTTAAAAGAAAAAGGTTTAATCTTAAAGGGAGATTTAAAAGGATATGAACATGAATATCCACATTGTTGGCGATGTAAAAATCCCTTAATATATTTTGTTAATAATGCTTGGGTAATTAAGGTTTCTAAAATAAAAGATGATTTAATTCAAAATCATAAAAAGGTAAAATGGATTCCCGAAGAATATGGAAATAGATTCTATGAATGGATTAAAGAAGGTGTTGATTGGAATCTTTCTCGAACAAGATTTTGGGGAATACCTTTACCCTTCTGGATTTGTGAAAGATGTGATTATATAGAAGCCATTGACAGTTTAGAAAAATTTTCAAAAAAGTTTAAAGCTAATAATAGTTATCTTCTTATGAGACACACAGAAGCTTTAAGTAATAAAAAAAATTTTCTTTCTTCATATCCTGAAGAAAAATTTAATCCCTTAACAAAAAAGGGAGTAAATGATGCGAGAAAAAAAGCTTTTTCTTTTAGAAATTTTAAAATTGATATAATTTATGCTTCTCCTCTTACAAGAGCTAAACAAACAGCAGAAATTTTAAGTGAAATTTTAAAAGTCCCGGTTATTTTTGATCATAGATTAAGAGAAATAGATTTAGGAGAGCTTAATGGTAAACCTTATGAAGAATTTGATAAATTTTATTATGATGAATTTAAAGAAAAAAGAGATTTAGATAAAAGACCATTAAATGGTGAAAGTTTAAATGATGTAAAAAAAAGAGTAATTAATTTTCTTTTAGAATTGGAAAAACTTTATAAAGGTAAAAACATCTTAATAGTTTCACATGGAGCACCTCTATGGATGTTAGAAAATGAAATGAAAGCATTAAACGATGAAGATATTCTTTCTTTTAAAGTTAAATCTTATGAGTTGGGAGAATTGAGAAGGGTTGATTTTAAAATAGTTCCAAGAAATTCAGAAGGTTTAATTGATCTCCATAAACCATTTGTTGATAATTTCTCTTGGCTTTGTCCTAAATGTAAAGGTTTAATGAAAAGAACCCCAGAAATTGCTGATATTTGGTTTGATTCAGGTTGTGTGCCCTTTTCTTCTTATTATTATCCGAAAAGAAATAAAAAAGAAATAGATAAAAATATAATTTATCCTGCTGATGTTCTTATTGAGGCTATAGACCAAACCCGAGGATGGTTTTATACTCTTTTAGTTATAAGCGTTCTTTTGAAAAATAAATCTCCATATAAAAATATTGTATGTTTAGGTTTTGTTTTAGATGCTGAAGGAAGAAAAATGTCTAAATCACTAGGAAATTTTGTTGAACCCTGGGAAATTATGGAAAAATATGGAGCTGATGTTTTGAGAATTTATTTTTATTACGTAAATAAAGAAGGGGATAATAAGCTTTATAAAGAAGAAGAATTAAAAACATTTAAAAATGAGTTTTACGGACTTTTATTCAATATTTTAAAGTTTTATAAATTTTACTATGATCCGAATATAAGAAGTTTTAAGGGGAAAAAAGAAATGACTACAATAGATATCTGGTTTTCCGCTCGTCTTAAAGAAACTTATCAAGAATACATTAAAAATATGGAAAGTTTTGGTTTTCATAAAGCTACAAGACTTCTTTTTGAACTTTTAGGAGATTTTTCTAGGTGGTGGCTTAGAAGATCAAGAGAAAAATTCCAAAACCCAAGAAATAAAAAAGAATTTATAAATGGTTATCTTAATTTTCAAGATTTTCTTTATGATTATCTTAAAATGTTAGCACCCCTTTCGCCATTTGTTTCTGAATATATTTATCAAGAAATAAAAGATGATTTAAGAGCAAGATATGCAGTAAAAGAGAGTATTCATTTAGAAAAATTGGGTGAGCCATCTAAATTAACTGCAAAAGAAAAGCTTCTTCTTGAAGAAATGGAAAAAATAAGAATGATAACTTCTGAAATTCATAGATTGAGAAAAGAAAATAATCTTAAATTAAGAATTCCTCTTAAATCTTTATATCTTAAAACTAGATATTCCCCTGAGGTTTTAGAAATTTTAAAAGATGAAATCAATGTGCTAGAAATAAATTTTGGTGAACCAAAAGAAAAAGAGGGCTTTCTTTATTCTCAAACCCCTGAAGAAATCTGGCTCAATTCTAAAATAGATGAAAAACTTAAAGAAATAGGTATTGTTAAAGATTTTATAAGAATGATTCAAGATTTGAGACAAGATGCTGGTCTTATGCCTAAAGAAAATGTTTTTCTTAAAATAGAAATGCCTAAAATGTTAAATGAGATTATAAGTAAAAATTATAAAATAATTGAAAACTCAACAAAGGTTAAATTAATTAAAAAAGGTAAAATCGTGTTGGCCGAAAAAGAAACAGATTATGAAAATTTTGGTAAGGTCAAAATTACTCTTTATAAAAGTTAATTTGTATGGAAAAAATAAGTTTAAATGATTTTCAAAAAATAGATTTAAGAGTAGGAAAAATTATAAGCTGTGAAAAAATAGAAGGAACTGGTAAACTTTATAAAATTTTAGTTGATTTAGGCAAAGAAAAAAGAACAATTGTTTCTGGAATTGCTGATAAATATACCCCTGAAGATTTAAATGGGCAACTTATAATAATTGTTGCCAATTTAGAAGAAAAAACAATTAAAGGAGTAAAAAGCGAAGGTATGCTATTAGCTGTTGATGATGAAGAATATGGCCCAGTTCTTATTGTTCCTCTTTCTCAAGTAAAAGTAGGTTCAAAAGTAAGATGAATTTTGAAGAAAAATATAATATAATGAAAATAGGTGGGAAAATATTAGGTGAAATTTTAAAAATACTTTCTCATGAAGCTAAAGAGGGAGTTAATCTTAAAAAACTAAATAATTTAGCTGAAGAATTAATTTATAGTTATGGCGCTGAACCAGCTTTTAAAGGTTATAGAGCTCCTTTTGCTGCCAAAGAATATCCTTATACTTTATGTGCCTCTCTTAATGAAATAATAGTTCATGGATATCCAGAAGAAAATATTTATTTAAAACCAGGTGATGTTTTAAAACTTGATTTAGGATTAAAATATCAAGATTATTTTTTAGATTCAGCGATAACCATTTTTGTTGAAGAAGCAAAAGAAGAGGTTATTTATCTTATTGATATTACTAAAAAAGCTTTAAAGGAGGTTTTAAGAATTATAAAACCAGGAATAAGAACTGGAGATATAGGATGGAAAATAGAATCTACAATTGAAGATGCTGGTTTAAGTGTAATTAAAGATTTTTGCGGACATGATATAGGAGAATTTTTGCATGGAGATTTACAAATATTTAATTTCGGAGATCCTGGACAAGGGAAATTAATAAAAGAAGGTATGTTTTTTACACTTGAACCTATGGCTTCTTTAGGTTCAGGGGAGATAGAGAAAATTGATGATTATGTTTTTAAAACTAAAGATAATTCTATATCTAGCCATTTTGAGGTAACTTTAGTAGTTAAAGAAAATGGAGCAGAGGTTTTAACTCCTATTATTTAAGGTCGAAATTAATTTTTAAAATATAATGAATCCTCAAAAAGAACTAGAAATGTTTTTAAATGAACTTCTTGAAAATATTCCTCCTGAAAAACGATCAAATTTTATAGAAGATTTTAATAAATTATCAGAGGAATATGATAAGCGATTTAAAGAAGAAATTAAATCAGAAGAATGGGGAACATTTCTTATTAGATTTTTGAATGATGTTTTGGAATTTTATAATAAATATAAATATTCAAAAAGGTCAAATAATTAAAAATTTAATTTAAAAATGGAAGGACCAAAACCGCCAAAACCAAAAGAAGAGGGGTTGCCAGAAATTAGATTTCCAAAATTTATCGAAGAAATTACCGAAAAAATAAATTTGACAAAGTTTTTTGTGGTTTTGACTGAATTAATGAAAAAATTTCCTACAATTAATTTTGGAGAAGCTCTTTATAAATTAACTGAAGCATTCAAAAATAAAAAAGGATTATTAGAAGAAGCCTCAGATATTATAGATCAGATACATCTATTATATTTTAAGTTTAAACTCGGGATTGAAGAGATCTCAACAATATTAAAAGAAAGAATAATAAAATTTCTAAAAGAAGCTAATATTGATTTTGAAAGAGGTGAAATTAAACCAGAAGTAGCAATTTTTTTCTTGGGTTTGTTAATACTGGTAGCTTTAGTCGTAGGATTTGGAAATTTTGGTATAGGACAAGTACACAAATTAAAAGAGCTTGAAGAAGCTTTTAAAAGAATTCTTGAAAAATAAAATTAATTTTGTCCAGGGGGCAGGATTCGAACCTGCGCAGCCACGATGGGCGCCTGGTTTACAGCCAGGTGCGTTTGTCCACTCCGCCACCCCTGGTTTTATTTTGATATATATAATTATAGCAAATGTTAATTAAAAATCTCAACCAGTTAATTTTAACTAAAGAAAGAGAAATTTTATTTAAAGCACTTAATTACGGTTTAGAAAAAATTCAACCGGAAAATTATTTAAAGGAAAAAATTAAATTTAATGAAGGAGTTTTAGAGGTTTTAGATAAAAAATATAAACTTAGAGATTTTCAAAATATTTATATTTTGGCTTATGGCAAAGGTTCCTCTTTGATTGCTAAATATATGGAAGAGATTTTAGGAGATTTTTTAAGGGAAGGTTATGTAATTGATAATAAAGAAACTGATTTTAAAAAACTTTATTTTACTTTAGGTACTCATCCGTTGCCGTCAAAGATAAATTTAGATTTTACAGAAGGGATAATTAAAAAATTTGAAAGAAATTTAAATGAAAAAGATTTATTTATTGTTATTACTTGTGGTGGTGGATCTGTTTTATTTGAAAAGCCAGCAAAAATAGGACTTGAAGAAATAATAAAGATTAATGAAGAACTTTTAACATCAGGAGCTAATATTTATGAAATGAATTTAATTAGAAAACATCTTTCTTTGGTTAAAGGAGGAGGTCTAGCAAAAATTCTTTTTCCAGCTAAAATAATTTCTCTGATATTATCTGATATTCCTGGAGATGATATAAGTTTTATAGCCTCAGGTCCTACAGTAAAAGATTTAACTACTCTCAAAGAAGCAATGGAAATTATTAGAAAATTTAATTTAAAAAATATAAAGGAAGAATGGCTTATAGAAACTCCTAAAGAAGACATTTACTTTAAAAATATTGATTACTTTCTTATTTTAAGCAACCAAGATATATTAAGGGAAATAAAAAATTTTTTAGAAAGAGAAGGTTTAGAAGTAGAAATTTTAACTTATACTTTGAGTGGAAATGTAAAAGAAATTGCTCAGAAATTTATAAATCTTAAAGAAGAAAAGAAAATTTATCTTAGCGGAGGTGAAACTACAGTAGAAATAAAAGGAAAAGGAATTGGTGGAAGAAATCAAGAACTTGTATTATGGTTTTTAAAATTTTTGAAAGAAGAACCACGAAACTCTATTTTTATTTCTTTTAATACTGATGGGATTGATAATACTGAGTTTGGTGGTGCCATAGGAGATATTTTAAGTTTAAGAAAAGCAGAAGAAAAAAAATTAAATCTTGATGAATTTTTAGAAAATAATGATAGTTTTAATTTTTTTAAAAATATAGAAGATGGAATTATCACGGGAAAACTAGGTTCTAATGTCTCTGATATTATGATGTTAGCTAACTTTTAATTTATTTTTTACATATTCTAAATCTACCTCAATTTTTTTACCTCTATTAAATATTCTAAGGGGATCAAAAATATTTTTAATTTCAATAAAGATTTTATAAATTTCATCTCCAAAAAGCTTCCTTAAATAATACCCTCTAATTAAACCATCGTTATGTTCTGCTGTAAATGAACCTTGATATTCCAAAACTAAATCATAAACTTTCTCCATCAATGGGAAGATAATATCTTTTTCTTTTTTCATATCTAATAGGGGAATAATATGTAAATTACCATCGCCTAAATGTCCAGAAATAGTATAAATTATTTTCGCTTCATCTAAAATTTTTTTAAGTCTAGGTAAAAATTCTGGAAAACTTTCTGGATTTACAATAATATCATCAATAAAAGGTGCAGCTAAACGATTTTTAATTTTTTCTCTCAAGAGTTTAAAGGTATCCCTTCTTAATTTCCAATATTTTTGAACTTCTTTTTCATCTTGACAAATTATATATTTTATTTTTAAATCTTTCAAAATTTTTTCTGTTTCTTTTATTTTTTCTTCTAATAAATTTATTTTATTTTCTCCAAATTGAATTAAAATAATTAATTTAGGTATGCCCCAAAGAGTTATAAGTTTTATTTCCGGTAAAAAAAGTTTAAAAGTAAAAAAAATACCTTTAGCTCCTAAAACTTCAGCCATTTCTTTTGCAAATTTTAAGTAAATTTTAAACGTATGGTCATCAGTAATTTCTAAACTTGTCGGTTTTAAAGGTAAAATTTTTTGTAAAAAACTGGGTATAAGATTGAAATCTTTTAAAAAAACCACAATTAATTTTTCTAATCTTTCTTTATCAACCAACTTGATTTTCGCTTTAGTAATTATTCCTAATGTTCCCTGAGAACCAATAAAAATTTTACTTAAATCAAAACCATCTTCAGAGAGAACATTCCAAACATTGTATCCCGCAGAATTTTTTTTAACCTTAGGCTTACTCTTTCTAATAATTTCAATGTTTTCTTTAAAAAGTTTATATGTTTTTCTATATATTTCTCCTTCATAGTTTTTCAGTAATATTTTTTTTTCTAAATCTTTAAAATTTATTTTTTTAAAAAGGTATTCATTTCCATCATTTAAAACAACTTTAATTTCTTCAACATAATTTTCTGTTTTACCATATTTTAGGGTTTTTTCTCCTCCAGAATTGTTAGCTATCATTCCACCTAAGGCGCAAAGATCTTTAGAAGCAGGATAAGATGGCAACATAAGATCTAATTTTTCAGCTTCTTTTTCAAAATCTCTGAAATAAACTCCTGGTTCTACATAAGCAATTTTTTCTTCTTTATTTATTTCGAAATGATTAAAATATTTTGTAAAAACCAAAACTAAATCTTCTCCAATCGCACCACCTGACATATCTGTTCCTGCTGACCTAGAGGTTAAAGAAAAATTTTGTTTTTTAGCATAATCTACAATAAGAGAAATATCTTTTATATTTTTAGGAAAAATTACTGCTTTAGGCCTTATTTTAAAAATACTTTTATCCTCTGAAAATTCCTCTAAAATTTTATCTTCTTCAAAAATTTCTCCCTCTATTTCTATTTTTATTTTTCCGCTCATTATAAACTATTATAATAAAAGTTAAATAATTTATAATTTAAAAAGGAAATGAAAACGGGGATCGCTACCCTTAGTTTAGATTCAGGTAAATGTCCTAAGTGGCTTTTTGAAAGAATGAAAACTCTTGCAGGAATAATGAGCGAAATTATTGTAGAAGAGTTTGGAGAAGAAGAATTTTTAAAAAAATTAAGCGACCCCCTTTGGTTTCAAGCTTTTGGTTGCGTCTTAGCTTTTGACTGGAACTCTTCTGGATTAACAGTAACTACAACCGCAGCTTTAAAAGCAGCTCTTCAAGAAAAAGATTTAGGAATTTATATTTGTGGTGGGAAAGGAAAAATTTCAAGAAAAACACCCGAAGAACTTTTAAATCTGGGAGAAAAATTAGGTTTTGATCCCCAACCATATATAAATTATTCAAGACTTATTGCTAAAATTGATAATTCTCTTATTCAAGATGGTTTTAATATTTATCATCACACTTTTATTATTACTAAAAACAGAAATTTTGCTGTTATTCAACAAGGTATGGATATTAGTTATAAATTAGCTAGGAGATATCATTGGTGGAGCGGTGCATTTAAAAAAGATATAACTTTAGAACCTCATACAGGAATTGTCTCTCAAAAAATTTTAAAAAATGTTTTAAATTTAACTGCTAAAGAAAGTTTAGAAAATAAAAATTTAATTGTTGAACTTATAAATTCTCCTAAAGAACTTATAAAAGACTTAAGATTTTTAGAAAAATCAGTTAAATCTTTATTTTTACCTAAAACTGAATTTAAATATCATCCTGTTTTAGAAGAAAAATTTGACATAAAAAGACTTAAAAAAACTATAGAAAGAGCAAGCTTTTTAGAACCAAAAACCATAGAAGACCTGCTTTTATTTAAAGGAATCGGACCTAAAACAATTAGAGCTTTATCTTTAATAGGTGAACTTATTTATCATAAACCAGTTTCTAAAATTGATCCAGCTAGATATAGTTTTGCTCATGGAGGTAAAGATGGTACTCCTTTTCCAGTTGATAAAAAAGTTTATGATGAAACTATAAGAATATTGAATAAGGCTTTAGTTATTTCTAAGCAGAAAAAACTTTTTATAAAAAGGTGATGCGTTTAAAAAGAGATTTTTTTCTTAGACCGACTCTTAAGGTAGCTCAAGAACTTTTAGGAAAAATAATAGTAA
>Ga0209478_1002219_pt1 | contig 11642 bp, 7 predicted proteins | sample DewCreD2012metaG_5_FD_184109 | JGI IMG/M metagenome (GOLD analysis project Ga0209478, IMG submission 184109) | Hot spring sediment bacterial and archeal communities from British Columbia, Canada, to study Microbial Dark Matter (Phase II) - Dewar... ... | reverse complement strand
AGCGCGTCGACGCGCTCTCCTGTGCCGATGAAGCGTACGGGCTTGCCGATGACCGCCCGCAGCGAGAGTGCAGCGCCACCCCGCGTGTCGCCGTCCATTTTCGTCAGGATGACCCCTGTCAGCCCTAATCGCTCGTGGAACGCCTGTGCCACATTGACCGCTTCCTGACCCGTGGTGGCATCCACCACCAGAAGGATCTCCTGGGGCTGGAGCGCGGTTTTGATCTGTTCCAGTTCCGCCATCAGCGCTTCGTTGATCTGCAAGCGTCCTGCAGTGTCCAGGATGGCAACATCGAGTCCGTTCGCCCGCGCATACTCCACTGCGCGTTGTGCCGTTTGTACAGCGTTGGAGGTGTTGCCATGCGTGGGGGTGAACACGGGGATGTTAACCTGCTGCCCCAGCACCTCCAGCTGCTTGATGGCGGCGGGGCGTTGCAGGTCAGCTGCCACCAGTAGCGGGTTGCGCCCTTGTGAGTGCAGCCATCGAGCGAGCTTGGCTGCGGTGGTGGTCTTGCCTGAACCTTGCAAGCCGCAGAGCATGAACACTGTGGGAGGCTGCGACGCCCAGTGGATCGGCGCCGCCTCCCCACCCAGCAGCGCAATCAGTTCATCGCGCACGATGCGTATCACCTGCTGGTCGGGCGTGAGGCTCTTCAGCACCTCCTCACCGATCGCCTTCTCGCGCACACGGGCAATGAACTCTTTCACCACGCGAAAGTTCACATCGGCTTCCAGCAAGGCAAGCCGAATCTCGCGCAGCACCTCGTCCACCGTCTTCTCGTCGAGGCGTCCCCGTCCACGAAGGCGATCAAAAATGCTCTGCAACTTATCGGTCAGGCTTTCGAACATGGCGTCGATAAGGATACCTGTTCGGTATAATAACAGCGAAGCACCATCAAGAAGTGGGTAGAGGGTCTTGCTCGTCTAATGGGTGGAGGATACCTGCATGAAAAAAGCATGGGCGGGATTGGTAGCGATTCTGTTGCTGGATGGTTGCGGCACAAGCGGTGTGGGGACGCCGCCTGTCCAACCCGGCAAGCAAGCGGTCCCTAAGGAGACCAAAGTGAAGATCGACCCGCACAGTATAGATGCGAACCTGCAGTTTGGGTTCCAGCTGCTGCACGAGTTGGACAAGCGGCGCGAGGGGGCGAACCTTTTCTTTTCTCCCTTGAGTGCATCGCTTGCGCTGACGATGGTACTCAACGGTGCGCGCGGAGAAACCTACCGCCAGATGGCAAAGGTGCTTGGCTACGGGGAGCAAGCCCTCGAAGCGATCAATGCCGAGAATGCGCTGCTGTTGCATCTGCTGCGCTCACCTGACCCCAAGACCGAGACGCTGGTTGCCAACTCCTTATGGGTGCAACAGGGCTTCTCGCTGATGCCCAGCTTTGTACAGGCATGCCAGAAGCATTATGAGGCGGAAGTCGATGGGGTGGACTTCATGCAGGATCGGGAGAGGGCGGCACAGCGCATCAACGACTGGGTAAAAGAGAACACCAAGGGGCTGATCCCAGAGCTGTTTAAGCCAAACGACTTCAACGGACTGACCCGCCTTGTGGTGGTCAACACCCTCTACTTCAAGGGCAAATGGCAGCAGCCGTTCAACAAGGAGCAGACCACCGACCAGGAGTTCCATACGAGCGACGGCAAGGTGAAGCGTGTACCGATGATGCACCAGTCTGGCAAGTTCGAGTATCTGAAGGGTGATGGGTTTCAGGCGGTTGCGCTGCCTTATGGTGAGGGTGAGCTAAGTTTCTATCTCTTTCTGCCTGACGAGGGACGTTCGCTGGAAGAGTTCCTGAAATCTTTGACACCCGCCCGCTGGAAGGAGTGGCTGAATGGGTTCAAGCCGATGGAGGGCGATGTGGGGCTGCCACGCTTCCGCATCGAGGCGACCTATCCCTTAAAGGAGCCACTCATGGCGATGGGTATGACCGATGCGTTTGACCCCGAACGCGCCGATCTATGCGGTATCGCCCCGCTGACCGATGGTCGCCTGTTCATTTCCAAAGCGTTGCAGAAGGCGGTCGTGGAGGTGAACGAGGAGGGCACCAAAGCCGCTGCAGCGACAGGCGTGGTGATCGGCATCACCGCCTATAATCCGAACCGTTTCGTGCTGATTGCGAACCGCCCCTTCTTCTTCGCCATTCGGCACAATGCGACAGGCGCCCTGCTTTTTGTGGGTATCGTCCGAGATGTAGAGCCTGTTAACTAATTCCCCTCAAATTTCCCCCATCCCCCTTGACAAACGCACCGTATAGTATAAAATATACAGCAAGGTAGCGCGTGGCACGCGTTGCCCAAAACAAACAGCAGTGGGTTGACGCCGCGTCGTCGCGGTGGAGCGATGGGTTTTCACAAGCGGTCAGGGAATGATCTGCTGCAGAGCAATGCTCCCTGAGATGCCCCTGCGCGTGGGGAGCCGCCGCGAACGGGAAGGGGTCGTCCTTCCGCAATCTAAGAGAGGAGGCGCAGAGCGATGAAACGGGGGTGCAGGAACTGGCTTGTGTTGAGCGTGATGCTTGGGGTAGGAACCCGTGTCTATGCGCAATCGCTGACCTGGCTGGGCACGTTGGGTGGTTCGGCGAGCTATGCGTATGGTGTTTCCGCGGACGGGTCGGTGGTGGTCGGCAGGGCATACAACACCAGCAGGTATGAGCGTGCCTTTCGCTGGGTAGAGGGTGTTGGAATGCAGGATCTCGGCACGCTGGATCTGGCTGATGAGAGCGTGGCGTCTGGTGTATCTGCGGACGGCTCGGTGGTGGTCGGCAGGGCATACACCAGCTGGTTGTTTTCGGGTGCCTTTCGCTGGACTGCAGCGGGCAGGATGGAAAACCTGAACATCACCTACGCCAGCCTGCTGATCGGCGACTCATGGCTTTATGAAGCCCGCGCCATCTCGCCCGACGGACGCTATATTGTGGGTTGGGGCTACAACGCCGCCACAGGGCGCTATGAAGCGTACCTGCTGGATACGCTCTGTACCCCACACAACGGCGATGTGGATGGGGACGGCTGCGTGGACGATGCTGACATGCTTGCCGTGCTGTTTGCTTTTGGACAGACGGGCAGCAACCTGGGTCGCGTGGATGTGAACTGCGATGGGGTGGTAGACGACGCCGACCTGCTGCAGGTGCTGTTCAACTTTGGCAGTGGGTGTTAGTTCAACCGTCGGTGGAGGTGGGATGAGCGGGGGATTATCCCCTCACCCTGCCCCTCTGCCCCGCGGGGAGAGGGGGTTTTTTGTTCACTTACAGTGGGGGGCGGATCGGCAGGAAGGTCAGCATGAGGCGCAAGAGGCTCTTGACCCGCAGGGGATAGAGCTTGAGTGAGTGCAGGTACGCGCGACGCGCTTGGCGACGGTCGCCTAACAGGGCATATTCGGTGCCGAGGCAGGCGTAGGAGTGCGCCAGCGCCAGACGCATCGCACGCCGATCGTTCGTCCGCTGCCACAGGCACGCCTCATTCGCATGGATGGTCTGCTCGCGCACCCGCACATCGTCCTCATGCACGCGCCGATGCTGAAAGGAGGCGTTCGCTCCATGCACCCGATAGAAGGTTAGCGGCTCATCGATGAAGGCGATGTCGTACTTCAGCGCGATGCGGAACCACATTTCCCAGTCGCCCGAGCCGAACAGATCCTCACGGAAGCCACCAAGCTGCTCGAAGCATTCGCGGCGTACCAGCACTGAAGAGGCGATGATTTTATTGCAGCGCACCAGCGCCTCGATGATGTTGCCCGACGGAGTGCGGGGCCATTCGAAGCCCAGCGGGTTGCCTGAAAGCTCCATGCCTTCCGCGTCGATGAATCGCCCGTCGGTATGCACCAGCCCGACCTGGGGTTGACTGTCCAGCACGGTGACCTGTTTCTCCAGCTTGGTGGGTGCCCAGAGGTCGTCCGAGTTCAGGATCGCCAGGTAGCGTCCGCGCGATTCGGCGATGCAGCGGTTGAGCGTGGGATAGGTGCCTCGATTCGACTGGGTAAAGAGGCGAATACGCTCGCCATAGCCACGCAACAGCTCCACCGAGCCGTCGGTGCTCCCGTCATCCACCACCACGACTTCGTAGTCGGTGAAGGTCTGGTCGAACACGCTCTGGAGCGTGGCGGACAGGAAGCGTGCGTGGTTGTAGCTGGGTATCAGCACGCTGACTATCGGCTGATTCATCGAGCAATTTTACCCTCAAAACGGGGGTGAGGGTGGCAAGCCTGCCGTGCGGAGGGTGGTCTCCTGCTGGGCTTCGTTGCCCGCACGGTCGACGGCACGCAGCCGCACCCGTGCATTCGCGCCCGCGCCGGAGGGTGTCCACTGGGCATTGAAGCGGCCTGTGTAGGTGGAACCGTCGCCTGATGCGATCAGCGTCACACTGGTCTGGGTGTTGTCAGGATAAGTCACGACCGCGACGACGGCTTGTACGCCACTTTCTGCATCGACGACGGTCGCGTTGATCTGTGCCTGAGTTCCCACAGTGAGCAGACTGGGCGAGACGGCGAGCGCACTGATGGTCGGCGCCGTTGTGTCCGTGATGCTCCCGCCGCCTCCGCCGCCACCGCCGCCACACGCCAGAATCAGCACAAGGGTGACCAATCCCAATCCGAATAGCCCATACTTCTCAAGGGTACGCATCGCTCTCTCTCCTGTCCTGGCAGCGGTCTATCGGGTCATCAAGAGGGGCACGGTGGCGCGTGCGAGCTGCCCGTCCTCGCTCATCGCCACAATCTCCACCAGATACTGTCCAGGGGGCAGGCGCACGCCGGTGTCGTCCCTGCCGTCCCAGACGAACTGCTGCGGTCCTGCGCTGCGTGTGTTCCCGTGGCTTAGCGTGCGCAGGGTACGCCCGCCCGCGCGGATCTGCACCTGCAGGCGCGCCTCCGCCGTCAGGGCGAAACGCACTGTGAAGGTTTGCCCTGTGCCGCGCCCGCCTTGCACCGTCGGGTTCAGCACACGCAGGAGTGCCTGGCGAGAGATGGGTTCTATCGCGAAACGGTAAAGACCGCCTTCGGGCGGTGCGGTAAAGGTGAAAGCACTCGCGGTGCGTAACGGGCGGCGCATGCCGTTGCGCTCATCCACCAGCGCAAGGTTCACCCCGTACGGCAGGCTCAACAGGTTGCCCACGCGCAGCGTGATGGGTTGGGGCTGGGTGCTGGGCGCGACCTCCACCTCCAGTACCCAGCGCGTGTTTCGCCCAAACTCGGTGCGCAGGTCGGTTGCAAAGTAGCCTTCGCCGCGACGCAGGCGCAGCTGCACGGGCGCCGCGTCGCCTAACGGCGCCGGTGCAGGGCTTGCCAGCACAGCACGCCCACCCGATACACCAACCCAAACCGCAGAACTGGAACCGTCTCCACCCATCGCTTCGATACGCAGCGTCCAGGCGCGCGGGCGGTGTCCTGCAACGGTTGGGGAGCGGGTGGAGGGAGCCGCACGCCCACGCCCACCCGCGTTCAGCACAAGCGCACACTCCACTCGCGCCAGTATCCAGTAAGCACGCCACGGTTCAAGCTCGCCCGGCACGCCGGGCAGCTCCTGCGGATCGTACACCAGCAAGTACTGCCCACGCATCGGGTCACTAAGATTCTGCTGCCATGTCCACAGATAGTCGTCGATCCAGCCTGCTTGTTGCGCCTCACGCAGGCTCTTGCGCTCATTGCCATGTTGCACCTGAACCGTGTCCAAATCCCATCCAATGGGCGTAAGTGAGGGGTTCGCGATGAGGTTCCAGCCGGGCTGAAGTGGCAGTACGATCTCACCCGTGATCGATTCACCTTGCAAATCGGGACGGATAGGACTGGTCGCCTTGATGAAATAGCCTTCGCCGGGTTGCAGTTGACTTACGGGGGCATACTGCTGTGCCGTAGCGTTCCAGCGCATCAGCACGGCACCGCTTAGCCCCAGCGAGTTGGGGTCACTCACACTTGGGCGCAGGCTGAGCGCAAAGGTCAGCACACCATGCAGTGTGCGCGGCACTTCACCCAGCACTTGCAGCGTGCGTGGACTGCTCCACTCGCTGAGGTTCCCAGACACATCGCGGGCGCGCGCCCGCCAGGTAATCGCACCGACGGGCAGAGGCTCTGAATCGGGGATGGGGAAAGCAAGGGTGGTGCCGCTGGGCACTTGATCCGTGGTGAGGGTCAAGGTCTGCGAGCTGGTGCGCACTTCAATCTCAAAGGAGACCGGCTGTCCCTCCGGGTCCGTCGCCCGCAGGCGCAGCACGGGTGTGCGTGAGGTGTATGCACCGTCTGCCGGGCTAATCAGCTCGGGTGGGTTGGGCGGATTATCGGGGGCAGGCACAATAAAGCGTGTCGGGGCGCTCCAGTCGCTGAGCGCGTTTTGGTTGTCCCGTGCTCGCGCACGCCATGTATAAGCCCCCGGGGTCAGCGCAGTGGGCACAGTCAAGCTCACCTCGCTCCCACTGGCAACGCTCTCGGTCGTGTATTCGAACGGCATCCCTGACGGTGGGGTAATCTCAATAATTGCACTCACGCGGTCGCCATCGACATCGTTCAGGCGCAAGCGGAAGGTGGGTGTGGGCGTGACAGTTGCGTTATCAGCAGGCGCCAGCACGACTGGAATGTCCGGTGGACGGTTCGTGGTGGATACCGTAAACACAAAGCTGCCGCTCCAGTCGCTGAGGTTGCCCGCGTTATCCTGTGCGCGCGCCCGCCAGATGTAGCTGCCTGCGCCCAGCGGCTGCGAAGCGGGAATGCTCACGCTCGCCTCCGAACCGCTTGCCACGAAGTCTGTTTCAAGAGTGCGCGTGGTGCCTGATTGCGAAGTGATTTCGATGGTCGCCTTCACGGTATCCCCGTTCGGGTCGCTCAGACGCACGCGGAAAGAGGGTGTTGGCGTGACGGTGCTACCATCCGATGGGCTAATTAAAACGGGGATCTCAGGTGGCTGGCTGGGTTGGGGCACTGTAAAGCGGCGCGTGCCTGTCCAGTCGCTGTCGCCCCCGTAAATGTCCAGCGTTTTCGCCCGCCAGGTGTAGTTGCCCGGTGCAAGTGCCTGCGGCACAGTGAAACTCACCTCCGATCCGCTAACAACCTGCTCGGTTTCAAAGCGGAGGGTCTGATTGTTGCCTGTGATTTCGATCACGGCGCGGACGGCATCATTGTCTGGATCACTCAATTGCAGGCGGAAAGTGGGCGTGGATTGCACCGTCACGCCGTCCGCAGGCTCCTGAATCACGGGCTTGCCGGGCGACTGATTCGCGATAGTCAGCAGGCGCGATTGGCTCCAGTCGCCTGTTGCCCCGTGCTCATCGGTGGCTCGCGCCCGCCAGCTGTATACTCCTGGCGCCAGGAACTGATCCGCCGGGAGGCCAATAGAGACGGTTGTGCCACTGTTTACCCAGCTGGATGGATAGGTGCGTGCCCGGTTGTCGCTCGCGATGATTTCTAGGGTCACCTGCACGCGATCCCCGTCCGGGTCACTTACCTGCACTTGGAAAGTAGGGGTGCGCTCGGTGAGGCTGGCATTATTCGCGGGGCTGATCAGTACGGGTGCGTCGGGGGGCTGATTGGGCGGTCCTGCCACCCACGCATAGACCAATCCGTCCTCACCCCCAGTCAGCATTGTTTGCCCATCGGGTGAGAGGGCAAGCGCGTACACAGGCATATCATGGGCGTTCAGCTGGCGATAAAGCGCACCTGTGCCAGCGTTCCATAAGCGCACCGCTCCATCCCAGCAAGTGGTGATGAGCAGTGTGCCATCCGGGGTGTACGCCACCCGCGAAACGGTGTCAGGATGGTTGAGCGCAACGAACAGGCTCCCTGTGGCCACATCCCATAGGTGCGCCGTCGCGTCCGTTCCACTGGAAGCAATCCGTGTCCCATCGGGCGAAAAAGCAATTGCCGTGAGGTAGCCCGCATGCGCGCTAATTGTGCGAATCAGATTGCCCGTACTCACATCCCACAACCGAAGAGTGCCTCCCGAATCGCCAGTGGCAATCTGGGCACCGTTCAGAGAAAATGCCGCGCAAGTCGCACCACCTGTATGCCCTGACAAAGTGCGTATCAGCATCCCCGACGATACCTGCCAAAGCTTCACAGAGCCGTCCATGCTGGCAGAGGCGAGCGTGGACCCATCCGGTGAGAAGGCAAGCGATTTAATTTCATCGCTGCTTGCATTCCACTGGCGTACCAGCGTGCCGCCGGGCACCGAACGCAAGCTGATATTCCCATCCCAGTCACCCAGCGCGACAAGCGTGCCATCAGGAGAAACGGCTAAAGCCAGAATGGGCGAACCGTGGGCGATGTTCTGCTGAAGAGTGCCGTCACTCGCGCTCCATCGCTGAATCACTCCGTTGAAACATGCTGAAACAACGGCGCCGCCCGCGACGAAGCCCACTCCATACACTGTGTCCGCGGGGGCAGCGAGATGGCCCTGCGGTGTGCCGTCTGAGACACGCCAGAGTCGCACCGCGTGTTCGCCCCCGCCAGAAACAAGGCGTGCTCCATCGGGGGTGAGTGTAAGGCTCAATACCTCGCGCGTGTGCCCTGTCAGGGTGCGAAGGGGGCTTCCATCTACAGGATTCCATACTCGAATGGTTGCGTCCCAGCTGCCCGAAATCAGCAGGGAACCGTCCGGCGTGAAAAGCAGGGCGCTGACAAGATCGGTGTGCCCGCTGAGCGTGCGCAGCCAGCTCCCGTCGGAAGCGGACCACAACTTGATATCCCAATCGCTGCTGCCAGTAGCGAGCGTGGCGCCATCGGGTGACCATGCAACGGCATGCACAGGGGCCGCATGCGCATTGATGTTCTGCAGTGGGGTGCCGTCGCTGACCTGCCAGATTCGGAGCGTGCCGTCCCATCCCCCCGTCGCCAACCGTTGACCGTTGGGGGAGAAGGCGAGGCTGGCGACCGCGGCACTGTGCCCGCTTAGGGTGCGCACCGCCGCGCCCGTGTTGGCGTTCCAGAGCCGGGCGTTGTTATCGGTGCCCCCTGTCGCCAGCAAGCTCCCCTCCGGCGAAAAGGCAACGGTGAGCGTCGCCCCGGTGTGCGCATTAATCGTGGCAACGAGGCTCCCTGTGCTAACCGCATAGAGTCGTACCGTGCCATCGTCACAGGCGGACGCCAGTCGCTGGCTATTGGGCGAAAACGCTAGGGCATTGACCTGCGCGGCGCTGCCACGCAGCACACGCACGAGGCGATAATCACTCACTCGGTACAGAGCAATCTGCCCGCCCAGCGCGGCCGCAGCAAGATACTGCCCGTCGGGGGAGCAAGCGACCGCTTGACCGCTCAGGATCGGCAGACGCCAGAGAGTATCGCTCTGCGCCCCGCCCACCGCCACCAGAGAACTCAATAGAAATGCCGTCTGCCACCGAGTGTTTTGCATCCCGTGCCGATTATCGGCAGGCTGGCTGGCAATTTTAATGGTGGGTCATTGGGGAGGAACGAATTAGATTGAGGCGTATCGGCTTACCGAAATGCTTGCCGCGCAGCTGTCCGCAAGCGGCGTCAATATCGTGCCCGCGTTCCACGCGCTGCGTCACGCAGATTCCTGCTCGCTCCAGCACCTGGCGGAATGCCTGCACGCGCTCTGGGTCGGGACGCTGAAAGTTTTCGGGCGTCGGCACATAATTGAACGGGATCAGGTTCACCAAACAGGGCAAACCCCGTAGTCGGTCTGCCAGCATCCGCGCATGGTGCAGGGTATCGTTCACCCCGCGCAGCAAAAGGTATTCAAAGGTCACGCGCCGCCCCGTCTGCTCAAAGTAATAGCGTGCCGCTTCCAGCAGGTCGGCTACTTTCCACTTGCGGCTCACGGGCATGAGGCGGGCGCGTGTCTCATCGTCCGGTGCGTGGAGCGAGATCGCCAGCGTGAGTGGCAACTTCTGGTCTGCCAGCGTATAGATTTTGGGCACAATTCCTACCGTTGAGAGGGTGATTCGCCGCATGCCGATGCCCACTTCATTGTGTATTAGATGAATCGCCGTCAACACATTCTCCAGATTGAGCAGCGGCTCGCCCATACCCATCAACACGACATGGCTGATGCGTTGCTCACTGAGTCGCTGTAGATGGAGCAACTGGTCGACTATCTCGCCCGCGGTGAGGTTGCGCGTGAAACCGCCCTGTGCCGTGGCGCAGAAGCGACAGCCCATCGCACAGCCGACCTGCGTGGAGAGGCAGACCGAGACGCGATGCTCATACGGCAGCAACACACACTCAATAACCTGCTCGTCCTGTAGCGTAAGCAGGCACTTGACGGTGCCATCGCGCGAGCGCTGGACGGTTTCGATGCGGTTGGGACTGATGCAAGCAACCTCGTTCAGACGAGCACGAAGAGCAGCAGGTAGATCGGTCATCCACTCGAACCGATCCACCGCCTTGCGATAAATCCATCCAGCAAGTTGCGTGCCCCGATAGGCAGGCTCTCCCAGTTCGGCTATCCAGGCGCGCAACTCCGCCGTGCTTTTGCCCACCAGAACGATCTGCTCGATAGAAGAGAGGATACCCATCCATCAAAGTCAAATGCAAGGAGGAGGAACCATGAGATACATCGGCATGGATATCGGCCAAAGCACAACCTTCATTGCCATTAACGCTTAGAGAACCAAGAACGCTTAGAGAACCAAGCCTGGAGACGCGCCCAAAAAACCGTCCAAAACCACCCCATCACAAGCCGTCTCTACGAAACCCTCTTAGTCCTCTACCCAGAAGCCCAAAATACCATCATCAAAATCGCCGTCCATATAGCCCCATTAGAACGCTGGAGAAACGCCAGAACCCTGCGAAGATACGCAGGGCTCTACGACCAGAGAGCCCAGTCAGGCAACCAAATCAAAAGGCAAGGACTACAGGGCAATAAACACCTGCGCACCGCCCTGTATCAATTAGCGTGCGGAGCCGTAAGACCGCTAAACCGCTGAAACCCCTCTATAAACGCCTACGAAAAGAGGGCAAAAAGCACCATCAAGCCCTGATTCGGATCGCCACCTATATCCTCAATGAAATCTTCAGAGAGAGCCAGCGGCCGAATATGCATCATTAATACAAGCCCGAGAGACGCGGGGCACGCTGGCGCGTGCCTCCGCGCCTTCAAGGCTACTCCATTAGTACTTACTATCCGTTCCCTGTGGGAAGGGACTAAGAGAACCCTTGATAGAGCTGCGTACAATACGGAAGCTGCATGCGCTAAGGCATTGCTGCGCGTGCAAAGAGGCCTCCTGCGTCGACGCACGCTAAGTGCGTAGCGTGTGCTCGCACGATGTGGGGGCAGCGTCGCGCACCTATGCATCGGGCGCGACGCTGGAGGCAAATCAGCTCGCTGATGCTGCGTGCAAAACGAAAAAGGCGGATCGCGAAGCGTGCAGAGCGCCTCAATAAGGCGCACGGCATTCAGGCGGAACACCTACACCCGTCCGAGGGATCACAGCCCGAAGCTGCGCCCAAGTTCTCTCAAAGGCATCAGACTGCCCCAAACCTACACCTGTTTCAGGCACAGCCCCCATAGGAGCCAGCCAAGTATAATTAAAGGCACGAGGGCCGTCCTTGTTCCGCTGCCTCCAGTATACCCCAAAACAAAAGGCTATCGCTGCCTACCCCCACAGAGGCAAGCGATAGCCACCCATTCCAACCAAAAATCGCCTTAGCCACGACAAGGTAAGGCATAAACCAAGCCTATTAGAGGCATAAGGCAT
>Ga0209478_1002212_pt1 | contig 11691 bp, 8 predicted proteins | sample DewCreD2012metaG_5_FD_184109 | JGI IMG/M metagenome (GOLD analysis project Ga0209478, IMG submission 184109) | Hot spring sediment bacterial and archeal communities from British Columbia, Canada, to study Microbial Dark Matter (Phase II) - Dewar... ... | reverse complement strand
TAGTTGCTCATAAACGGCTCGATGGAGGGCGAGACCTGCCCCAAAATGAACGACGACGACTTGGTCGGCGCGATTGCCAGCAGGGTCGCGTTGCGCCGACCCGTGCCCTTGAGGTACTCTGGCTCGCCGAAGCGACGCGCCAAGTCCGCTGAGGCGTTGTACGCGCGGTCGTAAATCGTGCGGAACACCTCCGTGTTCAGCCGATAGGCGTCCATACTCTCGATGGGGATGCGCTTGGACTGCAGCAGCGAGTGCCAGCCCAGCACGCCCAGCCCCAGCGCGCGATGGCGCACAGCGAAGTTGTACGCCCGATGCATAAACGGGATGCCCTCCACGCGCCGAATGAAGTCCTCCATCACCGCGTCCAGGAAAAAGACCATCGTTTCTACCGCGTCGGTGTCTTTCCACTCGTCGTAGTGCAGCAAGTTCATCGACGACAGGCAGCACACGAAGCTTTCGTCCACGCTGGCGGGCAGCATGATCTCGGTGCAGAGGTTGGAGGCGTAGATCTGCTTGCCGAGCCGCTTGTAGACTTCGGGTGCGCCGTTGTTCGCGTTGTCCTTGAAGAAGATGTAGGGGATGCCGACCTCCGAGCGCGCTTGCAGCACTTTCGCCCACAGGCGGCGTTTGTCGGCGTCGCCATCGCGCATCTGCTGCAGCCACTCGTTGCCCACGCACACGCCCCAGTAGAGCAGCTGGATGTCGCACCCCTCGCGCTGAATCCAGAGCCACTCTTCGATGTCGGGGTGTTCGATGTCGATGTAGGCGGCGCACTGTCCGCGGCGCGTGCTGCCCTGACTGAACACTTCGATCATGCGGTCGAACAGCTTGGCGAAAGAGAAGCTGCCGTTACTGGAGCCGTTATCGCGGATGGGCGCGCCGCGCGGGCGCAGCTTGCCGAAGTACGCCGAAGTGCCGCCGCCCAGCTTGGTCATCATCCCCACTTCGGACGCCGTGAACAAGATGGACGCCGAGTCGTCCTCGATGTAGCTGCCGTAGCACGAGATGGGCAGCCCGCGGCGCAAGCCGAAGTTCGTCCACACGGGCGTCGCCAGCGAGTACCAGCCCCGCGCCATGTAGTCATAGAACTTGTCGCCGAAGCCTTCGATGCCCAGAATCCCTTCCGCATAGTCGGCAATCTGGCGGATGCGCTGTTCCGCACTCACACCTGGCAGGAGATAATCGCGCGAGAGGAACCGTCGGCTCTCCTCGTTGAGCCAATAGAATGGGGGTCTTTCCGTCGATGTCCGCATGATAGCCTCCTTCAATTGAATCGGGGGCGCAGCGACGCGCCATGCGCCGCCACGCCCCGCCTGCGCTCCGCTTAGAACAAAGCGTCTTCGCTGAAACTTTTCATCTTCTTGGAGTAGGTGATACTCCGCTTGTTGAAAAAGTCGTTCTCTTTGGTGGCGAGCAGCTCCTCGTCGAACCAGCGCGTCGCGGCGAGCGCGGTCTCGTCCACCGTGAAGTAGGGGCGGATGCCCACACTGCGCAGCGAGTTATTGAAGCGGTTCTTCAGGAAGGCGTCCACCTGATGGCGCGGTAGGTACTCCAGCTCGCCGCGCTCGAAAATCCAGTCCACAATCCGCTCCTCGGCGGCGTAGGCGCGCTCGACGGCGTGCAGAATCGCGTCTTCCGTCTCCGCGCCGAACCATTCGGGGTACTCGTGCTGCAGGATGCGCACCAGCTCCACGCCGAACATACCGTGAATCTGCTCCTCTTTGCTGGTTGCTTCCACGATGTTAGAGACACCCTTGAATGCCGCGCGATGCTTGTTGAATGCCATAATAATTAGGAACTGCGAGAAGAGCGAGATATGCTCCACGAACGCGGAGAACAGCAGCACGGTGAGCGCGAACTGGCGGTTGTCGCTGCTGCGGATGCCCTCTTGCGCCTGCTGGAGATACTGCACGCGTTCGCTGATCGCAGGGATGCTGTGAATCTTCTCGAACTCGCCGCTTAGTCCCAGCATGTCCAGCAGGTGCGAGTAGGCGTTGGCGTGGCGCACCTCGCTTTCGGCGAAGGTCATGCCCACTTCGGCGATTTCGGGCTTGGGCATGCGATCGTAGATTCGCGCCCAGAAGGTCTTCACCGAGACTTCAATCTGGGAGATGGCAAGCATAGTGTTTTTGAGCGCGTTGCGCTCGTGTGGCTCAGTGCGCGCGTACCAGTCCTGCACATCGCCCGACAGCGAGAACTCGGTATGCAGCCAGTAGGAATGGCGGATGGCGTCCCGAAACTTCAGCAGGTCGGGATACTCATACGGCTTCAAATGCACCCGTTTTTCGAACAGCGCCATCGTTAGAACCCTCCATGTATGGTAGTTAATCGCGCAAAATCGCGATTTTTCTCGCCCGCAGCCACAACCTGTAGCGGTACACCTTGTTGTGGCAGCGCGTGCAGTATACCCAATCCCTTGACGACTTTGTCAAGGGGTTAAGGGGCAGGAATGTTAAATTTGCCCCCAAATCTGGGGGATGCGAGACGCGCGAGTGGACAACGGACGCATCGAGCGCGTGAACCTGAACCAGTGGGCGAACCCGTGCGCGGGCGTGACGCAACGGGCGTCTCTTCCCGATCGTCGCGAGGCAATAGCTACCCAGAAACCGCGCGTCTAATCGTCATGCGGCGGGCAGCGTTGCGCTGCCCGCCGATTGGTCTTAGCACCCGTTCCCAAACGCGAACAGCACCAGCAGTAAGTCCGCGTCATCCACCGAGTTGTCGCCGTTGGCGTCTTCAGGGCGTGCGCCGTCCGCCCCAAACGCGAACAGCACCGCGAGTAGGTCGGCGTCGTCCACGCAGCCGTCGCCGGTGATGTCGCCGTTGGCTGCCAGCACGCGCAGGGGCAGCGTCGCCTCGCCGCTTGGTATGCCGTCGCCCGTCGGCAGCTGCCCGAAATACTCGCCGTCCAGCGCCAGCCCCGAATTGGTCGCCGTGACGGTCGGCGCGATGCGCAGGGTGTAGGCGTCGGGCTTGAGCGGCTGGGCAAGCGTGAGGCGCACGCGCCGCGTGTTGGCATCGTAGGTGAAGTTGACGCTGACTGCGCCCTGCGTCGCGCCTGTGAGTTGCACCTGCGCGCTGTTGATCTGCACGGGCGTCTGGAAGTAGAGGTCAATCTGGCTCACGGGCTGCGTCGCCACTCCAGGCGCAGGGTTCATCTCCACAATCACAGGCGGTCCAGGGCGGTAGGTCTCCGCGTTCGCGCCGCCCTTCAGAATCCACTCGTCGGGGTCAAACGCGAGGTTCGATATTGTGCCCGACACGGGAAGCACATAGTACTGCGTCGGCGCGCTGTTCCAAACGCGCACATCCTGCGACTGGCTGCCGATTTGCGCCCGCAGTCCGATGGGCATCGTGTAGACGCCGTAGCTGCTTTGTTGCGTCTGACGGATGGAAAGCAGCAGGTAGTCCTTGGTGTTCACGCGGGTGGTCGTCCAGCCCCAGGCGTAGGTTGGCGCGCCCGTGCCGTACACCCACGGCTGGAAGAACCAGTCCATCGAGCCGCCCCAAAGCTCCTCCGCAACGGCTTGGAAATCGGCGGTGGTCGCGTGGCTGTAGGCGTAGCGCTGGCGGTAGCGGGCGAGTAGCTCGAAAAACCGCTCCGTGCCCAGCACCCAGCGCAGTTGGTGTAGCACCCACGCGCCCTTGCGGTAGGCGAAGTTCGAGCTGAAAATCGCGTTCACGCTGCTGGTGTCGTAGCGGTAGACGCTGCCGCCCAGGCTGCTGGGGCGGCGGTTCAGCATCGCCGTGCGCAGCGCAGCGGGGTCGCTCGCGCCGTTGCGGAACTCCTCCCACAACGCCTCCGAGTAGGTCGCGAAGCCCTCGTTCAGCCAGATGTCGTTCCAAGTGGCGCAGGTCACCATATCGCCCCACCACTGGTGCGCCAACTCGTGCGCCGTCAGCGATTCGCCAAAACCGCCCTGCCCGCTCATCGTCTGATGCTCCATCCCGCCACCGAACTGGAACTGGTAGATGCCGTACCGCTCCCGAATGAACGGATACTCGCCGTACAGGTCGCTGAACACTTGCAGCATCGGGATACATCGCTCCCACGCGGCGCGGTTGGATGCCGTGTTGTTTTCGGGGTAGATGTAGAAGTCCACGGGCATCGTGCGCCCGTTGTAGGTGAAAGTGCGCGACCAACTCTGGTAGTTTGTCGCGGCGAAGGCAACCAGATACGGCGCAATCGGGTAGGTATGCTCGTAGCGGTAGCGGCGGCGGTTGTTGGGCAGATCGGCGGTCTCGGTCAGCATCCCGTTGGCGACGGCGAACATGTCGCGGGGCGTGATCAGCGTGAAGGTCAGCGTCGCCTTGTCGGTGTTCTCGTCTTTGGCGGGCCACCAAGTGTAGGCGTAAAACGGCTGGCTCAGCGTCGCGACAATCACCGCCCCCGACGCGCGCGTCGTGAAGTCTATCGAGCCGAATCCGCGCGAGACGGGCACGCCCTGATACTCCACGCGCAGTTCGAACACCTCGCCCTGCGTGTAGGGGCGGTCGAACTCGGCGCGCACGGTGGTGATGCTCTCGCGCACGAACGATATTGGGCGCCCGTCCAGCCGCAGCCCTGTAATCAGGAAGTTCTCGCGCAGACGGAAGCGGAACGCGTTCAAGGTCGGCTGCAACACCTTGACGCGCATCAGGCACGCGCCAATCAGCGTCTGTGTGCTGGGCACGACCTCGAGGGTCAAGTCGTAGTGCAACACATCGGTCAGTTGCGGGTCTTGAACAAGCGATGGGAACGAGAGAAGCGCGACTTCGGGGTGCTTGACGGCAGCGGCGTGCGCACGCCCACACAAGGCGCACCCGTCACCGCCTGCCCACGCGAAAAGCACGCTCCAACAAACGAAACTTACTGCCCATAGCGCACGCATGCGCCTATTATACACTACTTGCTGGCGGCGAAGGTCTGCTCCGAGACCTCCACATTCGGCTTGGCGTCGAACTCCATAATCAGCACGAACGCGCCAGGCTGCTCCTCGATTTTGACCTCTGCGCGGATTGTGAGGGTGGTCATCAGCATAGTCGCCTTGTCGATAACGATTTCCAGCCCATCCTCTTTGCCGCGCTCGTTTTTGATGCGCCCCGTCAGCACGACCTGCTTATCGTCTTCGCGGGCGAGGCGCAGTTGCGTGATTTGCTTACGGAACTTCTCTTGGCTGGCGCGTCCCCCGATGAGGAACACGAGGTCGTAGGTGGGCAAGACGCCCGCGTCGGTCAGTTGTTCCAGCAGCGCGGCGCCCGAGTTAGCGACGGGCTTGGACTCGCTCCCTGTCGTGAAGGTCTGCCCGTTGGAGATATAGCGTTGTCCCTCGTCCTTGGCGTTCAGGTCTTTCACCAGCAGGTTCAGCCGTGCGGGGGGCTGCGCGGTGTAGGCGTACAGGTACTTCTGGATGGGGGTTCCGTCAGGCGTGCGCGGGGTGACCATCAGCACGGTAAGCGTCGTTTTGCTCTGCAGGCTCTGCAGTTGGCTGTATGCCTGAAAGCACTTCTGCAGCCACTCGTCGGCGGCTTTGTCCACCTGCGCCCAGCCGCACGCCGCGCACAGCAACGCCAGTAAAACGCCAGCCCTTCGCATAGCAGGGAAAGTGTACCCCACTGCGAACTGCAAGACTGTGCGCGTGTGGGCGATTGGATTGGGGCTTATCGTGCTGCTGAACCTGCTGGGGGTCGCACGCTGGCACTACGACGATGGCTTGCAAGACGGCTTCGAGAACTTGGACACGCGCGTCATTCTGCAGCGGTTGCAGCAGCCCCACTCGGTTGGGCAGTGGTTTGTGGGCGACTGGGTGCTGGGCAACGGGTTTTATCGCCCGCTGCCCAGCGTGCTGTACCAGGTGGACTATTGGCTGTGGGGCGATGCCTTGCTGCGCTGGAAGTGGACGAACGGGCTGCTGGCGACGGCGGCTGTGCTTGCGCTGGTGGGGTTCCTGTATATGCTTACGGGGCGTCAGCGGGTCGCGCTCGCGGCGGGGTTGGCGTTCACGCTATGGCAAACGGGCTTCGCGCCGCCGATACCGCTCTGGGTGGGATTCGGGCTGTTGGCGGCAGGCGTCGTGTGGGGCTACTGGCAGGGCGATTGGCGGCGGGGCGCGGTGTGGGGCGCGCTCGCCTTCGCGCTCGTGGTGGAGTGGGGCTTCATCGTCAACCTGCCCGACATCCACACGCAGTCGTTCGCTTACCGCGCGATGGGCTGGATTCCAGGGCGCACGGCGACGCTGATGACGCTGTTCGCGCTGCTGGCGTTGTGGGGCGCGGCGGGCTACGCCCGCACGGGACGCGCTCGCTGGACTGCACTGGCACTCGGCGGCTTCGTCGGCGCGATGCTGTGCTACGAACAGTTCGCCGCGTTGCCCCTGCTGATGGCGCTGGCGGTATGGGCGGTGCGTCCGCCGCAGGCGTTGGCGATTCGCGCGGGGGCAGTGTGTCTGGCGTGCTTGCTGCTGCTTGCGCCCTACGCCGCCTTCTATCGGGCGCACATCCCGACGCAGACGCAGTACCACCAGCAGCGCGTCAAGCGACAGAAGACGCTGCCGATGACCGCCCTCACATGGCTTGCGCCGCCCGCGCCCGAAGCCCTGATGCAGGTGGACTTGGCGCGCACTGCGCCGTTCAGCCTGCTGTTCCCGCGGTTCTGGCTGGCGCAGGTGGGACTGGTCGCCTATCTGCTGGCGTTGCGCTACGGGCTACGCTCGCGCTTCGGGTGGCTGGGCTGGCTGGGGTCGCTGCTGGCGTATGCGCCCGCTGCGCCGTTGCTGCCGCTGATGCACTACTACTACCTGCCCGCCGTGCTGCGCGCCCTCTGGTGGGGTATACTTCTGATATGCCTGTATACGCTGCGCCCGACGAGAAGGGCTACTTCGGTCGCTATGGTGGGCGCTTCGTGCCTGAAACGCTCATCCCAGCCCTCGACGAACTGACCGAAGCGTACCTGCGCCTCAAAGACGACCCCGACTTCCAGCGCGAGTTGAACTACTACCTGATTACCTTCGCGGGGCGACCGACGCCGCTGTACTACGCCGCGAACCTTAGCCGCGCGCTGGGACGCCAAGTCTACATCAAGCGCGAAGACCTGTGCCACACGGGGGCGCACAAGATTAACAACGCGCTGGGGCAGGCGCTATTGGCGCGGCGGATGGGCAAGCAGCGCATTATCGCCGAGACGGGCGCAGGACAACACGGCGTCGCCACCGCTACTGTCTGCGCCCTGCTGGGGCTGCACTGCGAGGTCTACATGGGCGCGGAAGACATGCGCCGCCAAGCGCTGAATGCGTTCCGTATGCAACTGCTGGGCGCGAAGGTCGTGCCCGTCCACAGCGGCACGGCGACGCTCAAAGATGCCACCAGCGAAGCGATTCGCGACTGGGTCACCAATGTGCGCACGACGCACTACATCATCGGCTCGTGCGTCGGTCCGCACCCGTACCCGATGATGGTGCGCGACTTCCAGTCGGTGATTGGGCGCGAGGCGCGGGAACAGATACTTGCCTACGCGGGTCGCCTGCCCGACGCGGTGGTCGCTTCGGTGGGCGGCGGCAGCAACGCGATTGGCATTTTCTACCCGTTTATCGAGGACGAGGGGGTGCGGCTGATTGGCGTGGAGGCGGCGGGGCATGGGCTGAACACCGACGCGCACTCCGCCAGCCTCGTGGCGGGCGAGTACGGCGTGTTGCACGGCTCCGCCAGCCTCGTGCTGCAGACCGACGACGGGCAGATTCGGCTCACGCACTCGGTGTCAGCTGGGCTGGACTACCCTGGCGTGGGGCCCGAACACGCCTACCTCAAAGAGATTGGTCGCGCCGAGTATGTTGCGGCGACCGACGAGGAAGCGTTGGGTGCGTTCGTGTGGCTCGCGCGGCACGAGGGCATCATCCCCGCGCTGGAGTGCGCCCATGCGTTCGCGCACCTAAAAGACCTCGCGCCGACGCTGCCGCCTGACGCGGTGATTCTGGTGAACTTGTCGGGGCGCGGCGACAAGGATGTGGCGCAGGTCGCTGAACTGCTGACGCATCAGGGCGTGGCAGAGTAATCCAATCGCGTGAACAAAGTTTACAAAAACAAGCGAGATTGAAGACCCCCTCCTTAAGGTTCCCCCTGCTCGCAGGGGGAACCGAACCCATGCGCGGTTCCGCGCGCCTGCCCCTGCAGCGGTGGGGGAACCGAACCCATGCGCGGTTCCGCGCGCCTGCCCCTGCAGCGGTGGGGGAACCGAACCCATGCGCGGTTCCGCGCGCCTGCCCCTGTAGCAGCGGGGGAACCGAACCCATGCGCGGTTCCCCTCGCGAAGCGGGGGGAACCTGCAGGAGGGGGGCTGTAAACTATGCCCGTGCGACTGGTACAATACCAATTGTGGTTGCCCGCAACAAGCAGGATTTTGCAACCCCCTCTGCGAATCTATAGGTCGAGCGGCTTATGACGAATCAGGCGGACTTCTCAGTGCCGATCGAGCGCGTGGGGCGGTATCTGCACTTCCGCTGGAATTTCGTCGCGCCTGTGCCCGTTGAAGAGGCGCGGCGGCGACTGCAGGACTACTTCACGCGGCTGGGCTACACGCTCGCCTCGTCGGGCGACGCGCTGGTGATGAAGCGCAGCTCGCTGGCGCGCTCGATGCTCAAGTGGTCGCCCCGCAACCTCGCTGTGGAACTGACCGCCCGCTGCGCGCCCGCAGGGGACGGAACCGCCGTCACGCTGGAACTGCGGCTCAACCGCACGGGGCACACCATCTACGACGCCGAACAATACCTGCACGCTTGGGAACTCAAAGAGGCGGAGACCTACCTGCGCGGGGAGCCTGTCGACTTCGCCGCGATGGAACGCTTCAATCGGCGCACGCTGGAGCGCGTATACCTGAGTGCAGGGCTTGGCGTCGCGATTACGATTCCCTTCGCCGTGCTGATTTTCGCGATTGGGCGACCGATTCTGACCGAGCTTGGGATTGGCAGCCCCCTGCGCGGCGCGATTTTGGGCGGGCTACTTGGCGGGATAGCGGGCAGCATCATGTGGCTCTTCATTCGCGTGCTTCTGAACCCACAAAAGTATTGATACGCCTGCACGGTGGAACGGCATATGACGGTGAATCCCAGCGCACACTTGGTGTCCATCGAGGAGACGGAGGAAGACATCCGCCTGCACTGGCGCTTCACGGCGTTGATGCCCGTCGATCGGGCGCGCCAACGCCTGCAGGAATACTTTGCGCAACTGGGCTACACGCTCGTTGCTTCGGACGAGAATACCCTGACGATGCGACGCGGGGCAGGCGACTCTGCCCTGGACTGGTCGCCGCGCAGCAAAAAGACTGAACTCCTCGCGCGTTTCACCCCCTCCAAAAGCCGAACGGGGGTCGCCATAGAACTCCGCCTCTATGACGGGGGAAATTACGAAGCGGAGTGCCGCTTATATGCTTGGGAGTTGGTCGAGGCGGAACAATACCTGCACGGGGAACCTGTGAACTTCAAGGCGATGAAGCAATACAACCATCATATACGAATGCAGGTCTTCCGAGCGTCGGCGCGTGGCTTTGTCGCTGGGCTTTTCCTTGCGTTGATCGCTATCGCGGTTCTGCGTCGCGTGCTTCCTGACATGGGGATTGAGGGGTGGCTTCTCGGTGCTATTACAGGGGGTGTAGTGCATATAATCATCTTCTGGCAGATTAGGCGAGCCAAGCATCAAGCTCTTGGCTCAAGGAAACCCTAACCCACCGTGTCGATAACACTCAGCATCTGCATCGTGAACTGGAACACGCGCGAGTTGCTTCGGGCGTGCCTGCAGTCCATCTATCGCTATCCGCCCGACGCGCCGTTCGAGGTAATTGTGGTGGACAACGCCTCCAGCGACGGCAGCGCAGCCATGGTGCGGACGGAGTTCCCCCAAGCCGTGCTGATTGCCAACACTGAGAATCTCGGCTACGCGCGGGGCAACAATCAAGCAATCCAGCAGGCGCAGGGCGAATACATCCTGCTGCTGAACCCCGACACGGAGGTGTTCCCCGACACGCTGAACTGTGCGCTGGCGTTTCTGAAGGCGCACCCCGAGGCGGGCGCGATTGGCGCGAAGCAACTGTTCCCTGACGGGCGTGTGCAGCCATCTGTGCGCGGATTCCCGACGCCTGCGAACCTGCTGTGGGAGGTGTCGGGGTTGGCGCGGCTGTTCCCCCGCGCGCTGGGCGGCTACCGCATGCGCGCGTTTCCCTACGACCGCATCGCCGAAGTCGATCAGCCGATGGCGACCTTTCTGATGGCGCGCCGCGCCGTCGTGGAGCAGGTGGGGCTGATGGACGAGGCGTTCCCGCTCTTTTTCAACGATGTGGACTGGTGCTACCGCATCAAGCAGGCGGGCTGGCGCATCTACTTTGTGCCCGAAGTGCAGATTCTGCATCATGGGGGCGCAAGCACGCGCCAAGTGCGCCTCAGCGCGATTCGCGAATCGCACCGCGCGCTGGAGGCGTTCTACCGCAAGCACTATCGCGGGCGGCTGAACCCGCTGCTGTACGCGCTGTGCGTCGGCGCGATACGGCTGGGCGGCTGGCTGCGCGTACAATTCGCGCGATTGCAGGGCGCGCGGGAGCAGGAATCCGAATCTGTCGCGCATAATTAATGTCGCTATGCGTGGGCTGACAGCGCTGTGGCTGAGTTATGTCGGGTTGCCCCTCGCGTTGGGCGGCTTGATATGGAGTGCGCCCCCGCCCCCGCCGCCGCAACGCAAGGTGGACTTCGCGCGGGAGATTCTGCCGATTTTCCGCGCCTCGTGCTTCCCGTGCCACGGACCTGAACGGCGTCAGGGCGGGCTGCGCCTAAGCAACCGCGAGGAGGCGTTCAAAGGCGGCATCAGCGGGCGCGTGATTATCCCCGGCGACGCCGAGAACAGCCTGCTGGTCAAGCGCATCAGCAGCGACGAGGAAGGTCCCCGCATGCCCAAAGGGATGACCGCCCTCGCGCCAGAGCAGATTGCGCTCATCAAGCGGTGGATTAACGAGGGGGCGCACTGGCCCGACAACGCCGAGAACGCCGTCCACTGGGCGTTCATCCCGCCGCAGCGACCGCCCATCCCCGAAGTGAAAAACCGCGCGTGGGTGCGCAACCCCATCGACGCCTTCATCCTGCATCGTCTGGAGCAGGAGGGGCTGTCGCCCTCGCCTGAAGCCCCGAAAGAGACGCTGGTGCGACGGCTGTACCTTGACCTCACAGGGCTGCCGCCGACGCCCGAAGAGGTGGACGCCTTCCTGAAAGACACGCGCCCCGACGCCTACGAGCGGCTGGTGGACAAACTGCTCGACTCGCCGCATTATGGCGAGCGGCAGGCGCTGGTGTGGCTGGATCTCGCCCGCTACGCCGACACCGACGGCTACGAGAAAGACCTGCGCCGCACCATCTGGCGCTACCGCGACTGGGTCATCGAGGCGTTCAACCGCGATATGCCGTTTGACCAGTTCACGATTGAGCAAATCGCGGGCGACCTGCTGCCCAACCCGACGCTGGAGCAGCGCATCGCTACGGGCTTCCACCGCAACACGATGCAGAACTTGGAGGGCGGGATAGATCAAGCGGAAGCGCACGAGAACAAACTCTACGACCGTGTGGACACCACCGCGACCGTGTGGCTGGGGCTGACGATGAACTGCGCCCGCTGCCACGACCACAAGTACGACCCCATCAAGCAGAAGGAGTATTACCAACTGCTGGCGTTTTTCAACAACTC
>Ga0209478_1002189_pt1 | contig 11786 bp, 12 predicted proteins | sample DewCreD2012metaG_5_FD_184109 | JGI IMG/M metagenome (GOLD analysis project Ga0209478, IMG submission 184109) | Hot spring sediment bacterial and archeal communities from British Columbia, Canada, to study Microbial Dark Matter (Phase II) - Dewar... ... | reverse complement strand
CGGTGCTCCTTTAGGCGTGAGGCCTTGCCGTGCAACCCGCGCAGATAATACAGCCGCGCCCGGCGTACTTTCGCCCGGCGAACGATCTCCACCTTCTCCAGACGGGGCGAGCGCAGCAGGAAGGTACGCTCCACGCCGATGCCATGCGCGGCGATGCGGCGCACCGTAAAGCTGGCATCGTTGCCCCCCTTGCGGACGCGGATGACCGTGCCCTGAAACACCTGAGTGCGCTCGCGGTCGCCCTCCACAATGCGGACGTGCACCTTCACGGTATCGCCCGGTCGCAACTCCGGGATATTCTCATTTGGCTTCGCTTCCAGTGCTTTGACGAGATCGCTCATATGTGATTATTCCCTATCAGGAGCGACAAATCAAAAGCCCGCCTTGGCGGGCCTAAATATTATACCACACTTCGGGGAGGGACGCCAGGTAGCCCCCGACTGGGGTTGTGTCTGTAGGGGCAAGGCACGCTTGCCCCTACAGACCTGATCTTGGCCACCAGCCCAAAGTCGCTTTGACAAAACCCCAATTGTGTGGTATACTTGCTTTTAGTAGGACGAAGTAAGTTCTGTCTCGGTCAGCGAGTTATCACCGCCCAGGCAGGATCGACCTGGGCGGTCGTGTTTCTCCCCGGCCTCGACCTCGCTCCGACCTACGTATCTCAAAATCTAAGGAGACTTTCATGACGAAAAAACTATACATCGGCAACCTGCCCTACAGCACGACCGAGACCATGCTGCGCGAACTGTTTGCCCAGGCCGGCGAGGTCACTGACGTCGCCATTATCACCGACCGCGATACAGGCCGCCCCCGCGGCTTCGCCTTCGTGGAGATGGCCACAGACGCGGCTGCCCGGCAGGCCATTCACCAGCTTGACGGCAAGACCTTGGATGACCGCACGATCACGGTCGCCGAGGCGCGTCCGCAGGCCCCGCGCTACAGCGCGGACAGCAATCGCGGTGGCTATGGCGGCAGCAGCCGCGGTGGCTACGGTGGCGGCCGTCGCCGCCGCTAACCAGCCTACGATGGGGGCGGGTCGCAGACCGCAACCCGCCCTCCTCAAAGGAGGATACCCATGAGCGCTGACCTGCTCCAGCCAGGGGAGCCGGTGGTTCATCCGCTATTTGGGCTGGGGGTCATTGAAGGGGTGATGACGCGCAGCCAGAAGGGCCAGGCCACCGATTACTACACCATCCGGCTGAGTGGCGATGGCCTGTTATCGCTCCCCATCGCTCAAGCCGAGGCCATCGGCTTGCGTCGCGCTGTGAATGGCCTGGCCGCCATTGTGGCCTGTCTGCACTCCCCGGCGTGTCCCCTCCCCGACGACACCCGTGAACGCGTCGTTGAACTCAGTGCGCGTTGGCGTGCCTCCCAGCCGCAGGTGCTGATTGAGACCGTGCGCGACTTGGTCAACCGCAGCCACACACGCAACCTGACCCCCGCCGATAAGAAGTGGCTGGCCGGTGCCCATGAACGCCTGAGCGCCGAGGCTGCGCTGGTGGATGGCATTGATCGCGAGGAGGCGCGGGCGGCGATCCAGCGCGAAATTGAGCAACTGAAACAGCGCGCCGGTTCACCAGGGCCTCACCTCCGATAGGAGATAACGATGCCGCGTCGGGGAACGTTATATGACCCTGAAACCCATGAACTGGTAGCCCGCATTGAGCATGGCGGCATCAGTGCGGGCCGGGATGCCGACAGCGTCGTTCTCTACCGGGCCGAGTTTTACGTTTTGGAGGAGGTCCAGCCCTTTGTGGCCCTGCTCAAGCAGGGGCTGGCCTGGGTGCAGTTGGCCGGTGGCCTGGAGGGGCTGGCCCGTCTGGTGGATATTGAGGTCCGGCCTGGCCGCCTGATCCAGGGCCGCCTGCAAAGCCTGGGCGCCTGGCAGGTCCGGCTGGCGCCGGCTGCTCCTTAGCTCACCAGCGCACAGACGAATTAGGCAGGATAAGGGGCACGGATGACTGAACCAATTGTTTTCATCAGTCGCAACAAGATAGATAAAGGAAGGCAAGACCGATGAATTCAGAGTACATTATCAGGAAAGTATCCAGCCGATCTTTAGCGGTAAACCAGGCACGATAGCCCAACTGGCTTACGAGAATGAAGAGACCGCTGAAGTTACGATTGTCCGTCTCTTTCCCAATGCGGACGCGCTTGATCAACAAATACAGGGAGCCGATGAGCGTTCTAAGAAAACGTATGAATTTATCGAGCCCATCGGCATTGAGATTTTTGGAGCGCCCAACCCTGCCACTTTGGAGAAGATGAAGAAGATAGCGGGATCGGGCGTTGCTGTGAGTATCAGCCCAATTTACATGGGCGGCTTTATTCGGTGAGTTGAAACGGTAAAAGGAGAAAACGATGGCTCTACAATTTGAATCCTCACAAGTGATCGACCGTCCAATCAATAAGGTGTTCCACTTTTTCGCGGTGGAACATGTTCGCAATCACCCCCGCTGGGATTCAGACATTAAACTCTGGCTGGATTCTGAAGCTCCCATTGGTGTTGGAACGATCATCCACAGGAGCAACAAACGCAGTGGGATCCCTGTAGAAGGCACGATGGAAGTTGTGGAATTTGAACCGAATCGTGTGATTGCGATGGTTATCCATGATGGTCCTGCTGTCATGTATGGCAGGACTACGTTTGAAGCAATCAACGAGAATCAGACAAAGATCACGACCATTATTGATATACCCTGGATGGACGAAAACGCGGACAAGACTTTTTTAAACAGCCGACTGGAGCACGCCGCCCAGATCAGGAAGCAACTGATGGAGTCTGAGATTTGAAAAGTCTTTCGCCTTGGTAGTTCCCCTTTGGGGTGTTGTTGGAGAAATAGGGCACTTTTGAGCCGCAGGGCTTGCCAGAAGCCACCGAGGAACGGAAGAAAAACCCAGCCCATCAGCCGGTGCCTGAACCCACGACCAAAGCCAAACCGCTTGCCATCACAGCCTGAGAAGGGGCCAGAGCCTACCTACCGAAATGCGCCTGCAGGCTCCGGTACTTGAGCGCTTTCGCCCGTAGCGCCCGGATCCCCGCCACCGCCCGCCTAATCCGCGCCCGATTTGCCATCCGGCTGGCTCATATAGTAATATGGCTTCCGGAGCGATAATGAAGGTGCGGGATGTGTTGAGGCGATTAGAGGAAGATGGCTGGTATGTGGCCCGTATCCGAGGCAGCCATCGTGTACTCAAACATCCAACCAAGAAAGGAATTGTCGTAGTCGCCGGGCATCCAGGCAAAGAGGTCGCTCCAGGCACGTTGAAGAGCATCTGGAAACAGGCTGAACTGGAGGATGGAGCATGAAGGAATACATAGTCATCTACGAATGGACCGGCAAGAATTACTCCGCTTACGTCCCCGACCTTCCTGGCTGTATTGCCGCAGCCGACACCCTTGAAGAGACCGAAAAGCTCATGAAAGAGGCTATAGAGTTGTATATCCAGGCTCTCAAAGAGACCAACCAGCCGGTGCCTGAACCCACGACCAAAGCCAAACCGCTTGCCATCACAGCCTGAGAAGGGGCCAGAGCTTACCCACCGAAATGCGCCTGCAGGCTCCGGTACTTGAGCGCTTTCGCCCGCAGCGCCCGGATCCCCGCCACCGCCGCCGCTGCCGCCGAGAGCGTGGTGAGCAGCGGCACGTCCATCGCCAGCGCTGCCTGCCGAATCTGCGCCCCATCGGAGTGCGCGTGTGGCCCGCGCGGCGTGTTCAGGATGAGATGCACCTGCCCCGCCCGGATCAGGTCCACCACATGCGGCGAGCCTTGCGACACCTTGTTGACCGCCTCTACCGGCAACCCCACCCGGCGCAGAAACTCCGCCGTCCCCGGCGTGGCGTACAGCCCAAACCCCATCCGCCATAAATCGCGGGCGATCTTCAGGGCCGCCCCTTTATCGTAATCGTTCACGCTGATGAGCGCGTTGCCCTCCAGGGGCAGCCCGGCCCCGGCGGCAAGCTGCGACTTAGCGAAGGCGTGGCCGAAGTTGGAGGCGTGTCCCATGACCTCGCCTGTGCTGCGCATCTCCGGCCCCAACACTGCGTCGCTCCCCGGCAGCTTCTTGAACGGCAACACCGCCTCCTTCACGAAAAAGCCGTCCACCTTCGGCTCCGCGGTAACGCCCAATTCCGCCAGCGACTGTCCGACCATCACCTTCGTCGCCAGCCGCGCCAAAGGCACGCCTGTGGCCTTGCTGGCATACGGCACCGTCCGTGAGGCGCGCGGGTTGACCTCCAGCACGTACACAATATCGTCCCTGATAGCAAACTGCACATTCATCAGCCCACGCACCCCAAGCGCCAGCCCCAACTGCTCCACATACTCACGCATCGTCTCCAGATGGTAGGCGCTGATGCGATAGGGCGGCAGCACGCAGGCCGAATCGCCCGAATGGACGCCTGCCTCCTCAATGTGCTGCATGATCGCGCCGATCACTACCCGCTCGCCGTCACACAGCGCGTCCACATCGGCTTCATAGGCATCCTCCAGGAAGCGGTCTACCAGGAGGGGTTGCCCCGGAGCAGCCGCCATCGCCTCCTCCAACACGTTCTCCAGTTGCCCATCGTCCTCCACGATGCGCATGGCCCGCCCGCCGAGGACATAGGAAGGCCGCACCAGCAGGGGATAGCCCAACTGCCGGGCGATAGCGCGGGCCTCTTCCAGTCCGTGCGCGATGCCGTGCTCCGGCTGGGGAATATCCAGTTCTCGCAGCAACTGCGCGAACCGCTGGCGGTCCTCCGCCAGGTCAATCGCCTCCGGCGAGGTGCCGATGATGGGCACGCCCGCCGCGGCCAGCGCCTGCGCCAGGTTGAGCGGCGTTTGCCCACCCAACTGCACGATCACGCCCTGGGGTTGCTCCCCTTCAACGATATTCAGCACGTGCTCCAGCGTCAACGGCTCAAAGTACAGCCGGTCGGCGGTGTCGTAATCTGTAGAGACCGTCTCCGGGTTGCAATTCACCATGATCGTCTCGTAGCCCAGTTCGCGCAGGGCAAACACCGCCTGGCAACAGCAATAATCAAACTCAATCCCCTGCCCGATGCGGTTCGGCCCGCTGCCCAGGATGAGGACCTTGCGCCTCTCGGTCGGCTGGGCCTCGTCCTCTGTCTCATACGTGCTGTACAGGTACGGCGTCTGGGCTTCAAACTCCGCCGCGCACGTATCCACGCGTAGAAAGGTGGGCAGGATATCCATCTGTTTTCGCAACGCCCGCACCTCCAACGCGCTCATCGGCCGTTCTGGGGTCGTGAGCAGCCGCGCAATGCGGCTATCCGCGATCCCCGCCCGCTTCGCCCGCCGGAGTAGGGATCGGAGATTAGAGATGGATCCCCATCTCCAATCTCTGATCTCCCGCTCCAACTCCACCACCTCGGCCATCTGCGCCAGGAACCAGGGGTCATAGCCGGTGGCCTGGGCGATGGCTTCGGGGGATACACCGCTCTGCAGGGCACAATACACGTCAAACAGGCGCGTCGGCCCAGGCACGGCCAGCGCCTCCAGCGGGCGTAGCTGCCCCACCTGAACGCCCTTCTCCCCGGAGCCATCCAGCGCATCCACGCCGATCTCCAGCGACTGCACCGCCTTGTGCAGCGCCTCCACGAAGGTTCGCCCCAGCGCCATGACCTCGCCCACCGATTTCATCTGCGGGCCGAGTGTGCGATCCGCACCGGGCAGCTTCTCAAACGCCCAACGCGGGATCTTGACCACGACGTAATCCAACGAGGGTTCAAACGAGGCCTTTGTCTGTTGGGTAATGTCGTTGGTGATCTCATCCAGCGTGTAGCCCACCGCCACCAGCGTGGCCACCTTCGCAATCGCAAAGCCGGTGGCTTTGGAGGCCAGCGCTGAGGAGCGCGACACGCGCGGATTCATCTCAATCACCAGCGCCCGCCCATCCCTGGGGTGAACCGCGAACTGCACGTTGGCCCCGCCGGTCTCCACGCCCACCGCGCTCATCACCCGCCGCGCCAGGTCGCGCAGCACCTGATACTCACGGTCGGTCAGGGTCTGCGCCGGCGCCACCGTGATGCTGTCGCCCGTGTGCACCCCCATGGGGTCCAGGTTCTCAATGCTGCACACGACCACGAAGTTATCGGCGCAGTCGCGCATCACCTCCAACTCGTATTCCTTCCAGCCCAGGACCGATTCTTCCAGCCAGGCCTGGCGCACCGGCGAGGCGTTCAGGGCCTTCTCAACAGCCGCGTTCAACTGTTCCGGCCCGCTCACCCAACTCGCCCCTGTCCCCCCCAGCGCAAACGATGAGCGCACGATGAGTGGGTAGCCGATGGCCTCGGCCAGCCGCCGCGCTTCGGCCGGCGAAGCGGCCGCGCCGCCCTGCGGCACGGGGATGCCGTGCGCCAGCATGGTCTGGCGGAACAGGGCGCGGTCCTCGGCCATGCGGATTGCCTGGCGCGAGGCGCCGATCAGCCTGACGCCATAGCGTTCCAGCGCGCCGCGTTCGGCCAGGGCCTGCGCCAGGTTCAGGCCGGTCTGCCCGCCCACCGTGGGCAAGAGCGCATCCGGGCGCTCCTGCGCGATGATCGCTTCCAGGGCCTCCGGGATCAGCGGTTCAATGTAGGTCGCATCGGCCAGCTCCGGATCGGTCATGATCGTGGCAGGGTTGGAGTTGACCAGGATGACGCGGAAGCCCTCCGCCCGCAGCGCCTTAATCGCCTGGGTGCCGGAGTAGTCAAACTCCGCCGCCTGTCCGATCACAATCGGGCCGGAGCCGATGACGAACACTGAGTGAATATCCGTGCGCCTGGGCATAGGAGGTCCGTTCAGAACCTGGTGTCGGACCAGAAGTCTGCCATGAGGCGGAAGAAGGCCGTGAACACGCCATGCGCGTCGTGCGGGCCGGGGCTGGCCTCCGGGTGAAACTGCACGCTGAACACCGGCCTGTCGCGCAAGGCCAGGCCCTCCAGCGAGCCGTCGTTCAGGCTGATGTGCGTGATCTCCGCGTTCCTGGGCAGGGTCTCCATGTCCACGTGGTAGTTGTGATTCTGGGCGGTGATCCATACCTGCCCGCTGCGCAGGTCTTTGACCGGGTGGTTGCCGCCGTGATGGCCGAACTTGAGCCGCCGCGTCCGCCCGCCCAACGCCAGGCCGATCAATTGATGCCCCAGACAGATGCCCAGCATGGGCACGCCGCTCTCAATCAGCCGGCGCGTTGTCTCCACAGCGTAGGGCAGCCCGGCGGGATCGCCTGGCCCATTGGAGAGCAGAACGCCGTGCGGCTGGAGTGCCAACGCCTGCTCCGCCGGAGCGGTGGCGGGCAACACCGTTACCCGCGCGCCGTGCGCCGCCAGATGCCGAACGATGTTCCGCTTGACCCCAAAGTCATATACAACCACCTGTGGTCGTTCACCGCCGATCTCAGCATAGACATCGGCGACCTGCACCCAGGGCTGCGCTCTATCGCCGGTCCATGCATAAGGCGCGGCACAGGTGACCTGCTTCACCATATCCGCGCCATCCAGCCCAGGCCAGGCGCGGGCCATCTCCAATAGGGCTTCCGCGGGTGTCCCCTGTGTGGACAGCGCCGCCCGCAGTGTGCCGCCATCGCGCAGCTTGCGCGTCAGATAGCGTGTATCCACCTCGCTGATCCCCGGCACGCCGTGCGCGGCCAGCCAGTCCCCCAGCGGCTGCGTCGCCCGCCAGTTGGATACGGCCGAGCTGAGAGCACGCACGACCACCGCTGATACCTGCGGCCCCTCCGCCTCTATATCCTCTGGGTTGATGCCCACATTGCCGATGTGGGGAGCGGTGAACAGGACCCCTTGACCGCGATACGACGGGTCAGTGAGGATCTCCTGGTATCCCGTCATGGCCGTATTAAAGACGAGTTCAAAGACGGCATCCGCTGCCGCGCCAAAGGCAGCCCCGTGGCATATCGTGCCGTCTTCCAGGACCAGCGTAGCGGACTCCATGCGAGATCAGACCCCACAATACGGAGATACACTGCCCATGTCAATGGCCTGAGGCGCTTTGATCTTAAATCTCCGGGCGGTGCCCCATAGCGCCCTGGCTTAAAAGCGGCTCCCACCGGAGTGGGGAGTCCCCGGTGGGAGCGGTCGCCAAAGGAGGAGTCGCGATGAACCGGCCGGGGAAGGGGGGCCTGGCTCATGCTTCCACAGCACATCTTAATACTGAATTCCCCCTCTATGTCAGTGACACTTATCACATTTTTTATATGACATTTGTCGCATCTCTATTGAGGGCGTGGCGCTACTCCACGATGAACGTGGGCACCACCGAGCCTCCCCCGGCGGTCACATTCAGCAAGGCGACTGTAGAGAGCCGTGTCAACATCCCATAGACCGTCTGGCCGGAGAAGAAATAGGGGTCCAGGTCCACCAGGCGCGGGCTAATGTCTACTGTCCCATCGGCGAAGGCCGCGTAAGGCTCGGTGGCCACCGGCACCCGTTCCTGCACGACCGTCGGCTCATTCAGCGCCTCCTTCACCGACCGCACCCAATCCTCTGCCGTCATCTCCCAGCCGATAACCACGCCCTTCCCCCCATACTCGTCGTTCGGCTTTAACACCAGCCGCTCGCGGTGATCGGCGATGAACGGCAGCAAGTCAATCGTCTGGCCGTGATAGCGCGTTTTGCGTTCCTCCACCTTCCGCGTCCAGGGGATGTGGCGCGCAATCGCCGCCTGCTCCTCGGCGCTGAACAGGTGGGCGTTGCGCTCCTCCGTGAGGAAGGCGTGGATGGATTTCTTGTGCAGCAGTTTGGCGCGGAAGCCGTTGCCCATGCACACCGCACGGTCGCGCAGCGCCCGCACAATCGGCTGGTCTAGCCCGTACTTCTCCAGGAGTTCGCTCGCCAGCACGCGCTTGTAAAGGAAGTCAATCACCTGCCCGCGTGCGCGCAGCTTACCGCCGCTATACTCCAGTTCCTCCGGCGAGGCGATGATCGCTTCCAGCCCGTTCTGGGCGAAGAATTCCTGAAACAGGAGAAACTCATTGGTTGTGGGCACGCCCACCCAGTCAATGATGCCGATGCGCGGCTGGCCCTGCCCGCCCCAGGCACGCCAGGCCGCCAGCATGGCCTCCAGTTGGTACGGGCGGATGTTAAGCGCCTGGAGGCGGTAGCGCCGTTGGAAATCCTGCATGACGGGCAACTCCAGGAACAGTTGCGATAGCGCGTCCGCGTAAGCGATCCCGGCGGGCGTTTCCGCGTTATACTCCACACTCTGAAAGCCGCCGTCCGGTGTGATAAAGCAATCCAGGCGGCTGCTCACGGTGGGCGGCTCAAACCCCGGATCCAGGGCGAGCAGTTGTTCCTCCGCCTGGGTCAGGGCCAGTTGGGCCCGCAGGCTGGCGTCGTGCAGGAGCGCCTGGTAAGCTGTGGCGAAGGCGCGCAGCAACAGCCTGCACTCCTGCTCAATCCATGCATACTGCTCCCGCGTGAGGAAGCGCGGCCTGAGCACGGTGCACAGCAGGCGGTCGCCGAACCCGATCCGGCGCGCCGTCATCCCCTCCACCAGTCGCTCCCAGGTCTCCTGGGCCACCTGGGGCGTGAGCAGGTCATGGTAATCCTCAATGATCTGCTCCAACATCGCGTCCATCGTTGTCCCCCTTCTACCTTGCCCCGGCGGGGGCTTTTCCCCCCCGCTGTCCTTTGCGGCTCCTGGCTTTCTGCTCGGCATCCACAGCCTTAGCCCAGAGATAATGCTCGCCCATCCTCCGCTCGCTCTTGGCGATGCTGATGGTCAGGTCGGCCATTTCCTTGACCACCCATTCAAAGTAGTGCGGCGTCAGCGAATAAATGTCAAAATCCGGCGCAGGGTTCATGAAGTCAATGGCGTAGGGCACGCCATCGCGGATGGCGAACTCAATCGTGTTCATGTCGTAGCCGAGCGCCCGGTTGAGCTTGAGGGCATCGCTGACGATGCGCTCCCCCAGCTCCGGCGTCAGGTGCTCGTGCTCCACAAGATAGCGCCGGTTGAGGGGGTCGTACTTGATGGGCAGGACCTTTTCGCGCCCCAGGCAGATGCAGCGCACGTAGTGATCCCATTCAATCCACTCCTGGAGGATCATGGTCAGCCGCCCGGTCTGATCGTAGCGCCAGATCAACTCCTCCACCGAGTGGACGCGGTACACCTGTTTCCAGCCGCCGCCCCAGGCATCCTTGAGGATGGCGGGCAGGCCCACATAATCGGCGATGGCCTGCCAGTCCAGCGGGTAGATCAGGTTGCGCAGCGATTCGGTGGGGACGATGCCCTCCACGTAGTCCTTGTTGGGGAGGACGATGGTCTTGGGATGGGCCACGCCCAGCTTATCCGCGAGCGAGGCCTCAAAGAACTTATCGTCCGCCGACCACATGAAGGGGTCGTTAATGACATAAGTGCCTTGCAGGACGGCGTTTTTGAGATAGGTGCGGTAGTAGGGCACTTCGTGGGAGATGCGGTCCACAATGACGCGATAGGGGCAAGGCTCATTCATGCGCGTGCCGCCGAGCTTGACGTACTCGGCGATGACGCCCTCGTTGCGCCGGTTGACCTCTTCAATGAAGGCAGGAGGCCATGACCACTCGCGTCCCACAATCAGCCCGATCTTCAAGGGTTCGTCAGGCATGGGGCTCCTTTCCTGGGGCGGCTGTCAACGGATTGGGGGAACGGATTGAACGGATAGTAACACGAGCACTAAATAGCCATCGTCATTGGCTTCTACAATTAATGACAGGTAGACAGTTCTTGTCCCTTGCATGTCAACTGCCTTCCTCCTCGGTCTATTGAACCACTGGTGCTAGTGTTAAAAAGTCTCGGTAAAGAACAGGTGAGCCTGGCGGGCTGCTTCCCGGATAGGCCGGATGTCCATACGAAGAGATTATAACACCGTCTTGTGCTTTCAGCGAAAGCCGCGGCGAGGTATTGAAGCTAACGCCCGCCCAGCCCTCCATTGACGGCCAGCCCAACCAGCGCCCGCAAGCGACCCAGGCGGCGGCGCAGGTCGGCGGTGAGCGACGGGGATATGCTTCCGCCCGCTATACGCTCCAGCGCGGCACCGACGCCGATAGCTACCGGTACATCTAAGCGCGGCAGGTTGCGCGCAATCCATTTCTCCTGCTCCGGCACGCCGAAGCCTACCAACAGGAGGGTCGGCTGCGCCTGCCGGATCGCCTCTACAATCGCGTCCTCCTCCTCGCCGGCAGGGGAGCCAGCGTGCGTCCCGGCGATCACCAACCCCGGATGACGTTCGGCCAGCGCGCCCGCCGCCCCGGCCACGCCCTCTGGCCTGGTGCCCAGGAGAAACAGCCGCCAGCCTGCCGCCGCTGCCCGCGCGGCGACCTCCTCCACCAGGTCCCGCGCATCCAGCACGACCGGGGGCGGCTGACCGGGCGGGCGTGACGAAGGGGGAAGCTCAGGCCCTATAGCGAGCCGGAGCGCAGCGCGCCGCAGCACCTGGAACAGGATGGGATCGCGCCTGGAGGCGATAACGCTATCCAGGCTCACCAACACCACCTGCCGCGCCTGCCCCCCTTCAATGAAGTGCTGGATGCGCTCCATCGCCTGATCCAGGGTCACATGGTCCCACAGCCCAACGGGCCGCGCCACCTGGGTCGTTCGCTCCCTATGCTGTGCTTCATACTCCAGGCTCTCCCCCCCTGCCAATAGCGCCTCCGCTGCCGCCAGAACCTGCTTCACCGTGACCATGCGCATACACGTGCGTTCGGGGCAGCCCCAGGGCTGCCCCAGGCCGGTGTCCGTGTAGGCGCAGGGGCTGCACAGGGGCGCGCTGCGCACAATGCGATAGTGTTCCGGCGGCAACCAGGG
>Ga0209478_1002172_pt1 | contig 11904 bp, 9 predicted proteins | sample DewCreD2012metaG_5_FD_184109 | JGI IMG/M metagenome (GOLD analysis project Ga0209478, IMG submission 184109) | Hot spring sediment bacterial and archeal communities from British Columbia, Canada, to study Microbial Dark Matter (Phase II) - Dewar... ... | reverse complement strand
GGGCGTCTACAATGACCACCCTATCGCCGTTGTGTACTTTCACCCCAGTTGGTTGATTGCTAATCAGGACGGTTCAGCCATGCCTATCTACGCTGCGTTCAATGTGCTCATTCCCAAAGCCGGCCCGAACGCCTTCGTCCATACGGCTACCGCAACAAACACCTCTTTAAACTACACTATAATTGATAATCCTCTGACAAACGGCAAGCCGAATGCAAAGATCCTGGTGACTCCGGTAGATACAACCAATAGTCGTCCCATTGGTGTCTGGTACAATGGAACGAAATGGGGCATCTTTAACCAGGACATAGTAAACATGCCGATCGGGGCCTCTTTCAACGTGTTCGTTATCCCGGAGACCTATGCGGGCGGATTCGTGCATAAGGCGACGGCGGGGAATAGCTCGGGGAATGTCACCTACATTGATCACCCCCTGACCAACGGCAACCCCAATGCGATTGTCTTCGTCACCCCGAACTGGAACCCCGGCGGCGTTGGTGAGACGTACAATAACCATAACATCGGCATATGGTACAGTTCAAGCCAGCAAAAATGGTCCATCCTCAATCAGGACCTGGCGACTATGCCGGTCAATGCGGCCTTCAACGTGCTGGTGCTGGTGCCGCAGTCGGATGTCTTTGTGCACAAGGCGACATCCGCAAACAGCACCGGCCACGTAACCCGTATTGACTATCCCCTGTCCAACAACGATCCGAATGCAATCGTCTTCGTCACCCCGAACTGGAACCCCGGCGGCGTTGGTGGGACGTATAATAACCATAACATCGGCGTATATTATACTGGTTCCCCGATAAACAAATGGTCTATCTTCAATCAGGACATAGCGACCATGCCGAATAATGCCGCCTTTAACGTGCTGATTCCCCATCCGGATGCCGGCGTCTTCGTTCACAAGGCAACGGCGGCCAACACCAGCGGGCATATCACCACCATTGACTATCCTCTGACGAACAACAAGCCCAATGCGATCCTGCTGGTCACGCCGAATTGGAACCCCGGCGACGTTGGCGGAACCTACAACGATCATCCCATCGGCGTTTATTACACTGGAAACAAGTGGAAAATCTTTAACCAGGATTTGGCGGCGATACCACCAGATGCAGCCTTTAACGTCATCGTTCCAAGGCCAGGACCAGGCGAGGCGGTCTTCGTTCACCAGGCATCGGCAGCAAATACCAGTTTGAATGTTACCTTCATTGACCATCCGCTGACCAACAACAATCCAACGGCCTTGGTTCTGGTCACGCCCAACTATAACCCCGGTGGCGGTGGCGGAACTTACAACAATCACCCTATCGGCGTCTATTATAAGCCTTCCGACAAGAAATGGGCGATCTTTAACCAGGACCTGGCCAATGTGACGGTTGGCGCATCGTTCAACGTCTATGTGAAGGTAAACAGGATATATTTGCCGCTGGTTCTGCGCTGAGAAGTGATGGGACCATTGGTGGATAGGAACTGCGGCGGGAACCCGCCGCAGTTCCCATGTTCAATAGAGTTCATCGGAAATTAGAGCGCAGCATCCGGGTTATGCTAAATTCTGAAGGAGGAAACCATGTTCGTCCGCGTCCATCCGCGTTCATCCGCGTCCTATTTCCGATGAAGTCTAATAGCATCCTGGCACCCTGACATGAACAAAAAACGGCGGGAAACCACCTACATTCTGCGCATCTGGCGGGAACCGAGCGACCTGGCGCCGCCGGGGGAGTGGCGGGGTGTGCTGCGCTCGCCGGATGGCCGCCGGCAATGGTTCTTCAAATCGGCCGAAGAACTGTGGGCCCTGCTGACGCACGGTGAAACGTCAGCCGGAACCAACCGGGAGAAACCATAAGCGTCACGCTATCGGGAGGGCAAATGACCCCGTTAGATTCCCTCAACCTCATCCAAAAGGGATTGCCGCCTACCCACCATCCGCAAAAAGTGGTCATTGTGGGGGCGGGCATGGCCGGGCTGGTGGCCGCCCGCGAGTTGAAGCGCGCCGGGCATCGGCCAGTGCTGCTGGAGGCGCGCTCGCGCGTGGGCGGGCGCATCTACACGCTACGGGAACCGTTCACGCATGGCCTGTATGCCGAAGCCGGCGCCATGCGCATCCCGCGCGCGCACCACCTGACAATGGCCTACATCCAAAAATTCGGGCTGAAGACCCGGGATTTCACTATGGATAATCCCCAAGCCTGGGTATATATTGGCGGTCGGAAATTGCGCCTGGCGGCAGCCAACACCAACCCTGATCGGCTCGGTTTTGATGTTGCGCCCCATGAACGCGGTCAAACCGCTGGCGCCATGTGGAAAAAGGCCATCCAACCGCTGCTGGACCTGCTGGAAAAGGAAGGCGAGGCCGCCTGGGAACAGATCGTCGCCCGTTATGACCAATACTCCACCCGTGAATTCCTTGAACGGAACGGGTGGTCGGAGGGCATGATGGAGATGTTCGGCCTGTTGATGAACCAGGAAGCGATTATGAACTCGTCGTTCCTGGAACTGTTCCGCGAGGAGGCCGGACATTACTACACCAATATGGTAGAACTGGAAGGCGGCATGGACACCCTGCCGCGCGCCTTCCTGCCGGAACTGATGGGCGACATCCGTTTTGGGGCCAGGGTCATTGCCGTAGACCAATCCCCTGATGATGTGACCGTGTATTACCAGACCCCGGCGGGGCGCTTTACCGAGAAAGGGGATTATGCCATCCTGACGATTCCCTTCCCGGTCATGCGGCATATAGATGTGCTCAAGCCGTTTTCCCGCGCCAAACAGCGCGCCATTCGCCAGTTGCATTACGACGCCTCGGCCAAAATCCTGCTCCAGTTCCGCCGTCGCTTTTGGGAGGAAGAGGACGGGATTTTCGGCGGCGGGACGATCACCGACCTGCCGATTCGCAATCTCTACTATCCCGACCATAGCCGCGAGACCGGGCGCGGCGTCCTCCTGGCCTCCTACACCTGGTCGGAGGACGCCCAGCGTTGGGGTTCGCTCCCCCCGGCGAGTCGCATAGAGCAGGCCCTGGAAAATGTGGCCGTGATTCATCCGCAGGCGCTGGATGAATTTGAGGTGGGTACTTCCTGGATGTGGCACGATGACGAGTTCGCAGGCGGTGCCTTTGCCCTGTTTGATCCTGGTCAGCAGACACTGCTGCATGAACATATTGTGGCCCCGGAGGGCCGCTTCCACTTTGCCGGGGAACACGCTTCGCTCCACCATGCCTGGATTCAGGGCGCGATAGAATCGGGCCTGCGCGCGGCGTATGAAATCTCTATTCGCGCCTGACGTTGGAGAAATCGGGAACCCCGAACCCTGCCCCAGCGTCTATAAAGCAGTACCGGAATCAGCCCACCGCTGATTCGCATCCCATTCCGATAAGGAGGAGAGATGAAACCCAGATTCTGGTTGATCGCCCTTTCGGCCCTGTTGCTGCTGAGCATGTCGTCCTGTGGGCAGGCAGGAACATCTCCCACCCTGGCCGCCGGGGAGCCGGCGCGGGCGCTGGGAGGAGGCGGCGTCTCCTACGTCTCCGGCGGGACCATCACCCAGGGGCTGGTCGCCACCGGCACGGCAACCGTCAGCACCGAGCCGGAAATCGTCCAGGTCACCTTCGGGGTGGACCTGCGGGGCGATGACCCGGCGGCCATGGTGAACGAGGCCGCTCAGAAAATCAACCGGGCCATCGCGGCCGCGCGGGAGGTGGGCGTGGCCGAGAAAGACCTCCAGACTACTGGCTACAACGTATGGGTGGAGACCGTCTATGACCCGCAGACCGGGCAGCCCACTGGACAGGTGGTCTACCACGTCTCCCATTTCGTGACGGCGACGCTGCGGGACCTGAGCAAGACGGGTAACCTGCTGGCCGCCGTGATAGAAGCGGGGGCCAACTCCATCTCGGGCGTGAACTTCACCGTGGAAGACCCCGACGCGCTGGTGAAACAGGCGCGGCAGAAAGCCCTGGAAAACGCCCGCGCTCAGGCCGAACAGACCGCTCAGGTCCTGGGGATCTCCCTGGGCAAACCGGTCCTGGTGAGCGAGGGGGGGTGGTACCCCGTCGCTGCCGTAGCGCGGGCAGAAGGAATGGGGGGCGGCGGCGTGGAGGCCCCCACCATTTCGCCCGGCGCCTTCTCCGTCACCGTCAGCGTTCAGGTCGTCTACGAGATTCGGTAGCAGCGGGAGGAAGAGGTGCCAGGCACTGATTGTGCCTGGCACCTCTTTTTGTCCCCCGGTTGCCCAAATTGTCCTCCGGACGTAAAATATCCGGCGGAGAACTATTCAGGCACTGACTGAAGTCAGCCTCTTTGGGCCTGCGGCCGATGGTCGGCCTTCGCCGACCAAGTCTCTCATTGATGCGCACACGGAAGGGCGCAGCAGTGCTGCGCCTGTACTCGGCGGAGGCCGACAACCGGCACGCAGTACCCAGGGAGGATGATTTCCATCGGCCTGAATAATTATCCGGCGGAAAGGATGAACCCGAATTCACCTCAACCCCACTATAGCCGGGCCTGGCCCCGCGCGGCGCTGCTGGCGACGCTGGCCCTGGGCATCGCCGCCCGGATGGCCCAGTACCTCGGCAACCGCTCCCTCTGGCTGGACGAGGCGTACCTGGCGCTGAACATCCTGGGCCGGGACTTCTCCGGCCTCCTGCGCCCGCTGGACCACCATCAGATTGCCCCGCCGCTTTTCCTCTGGGCCGTCAAACTGGTTGTCTCTCTCTGGGGAGATAGTGAGTTTGCTCTGCGACTGGTGCCCCTCATCGGGGGCATCCTGGCGCTCCTGCTCTTCTACCCGCTGGCCCGGCGGGTGTTGGGCCCTCTCGGCGCCTGGCTGGCGACCGCGCTCCTGGCCTGGTCGCAGCCCCTCATCTACTACGCCTCCGAGGTCAAGCCCTACGCCACCGACGCCCTGACCGCCGTTGCGGCCTGCGCGCTGGCCCTCCCCCTGATAGAGGGGCCGACGGCGGCCCGGCCCTCCTACCGCCGCCTTATCCTCACCGGCGTCCTGGGCGCGCTGATGCCCTGGTTCTCCTACCCCTCTGCCTTCATCCTGGGGGGGGTTGGCGCTGGCGATCTTTTGGGCCCGCTCCTTCGGCACCAGTACCGCCTGGCCCTGCGCCTGACCATCCCGCCTGCCCTCTGGGGGCTGAGTCTGCTGGCCCTCTACGGCGCCGTCCTCCGGCCCGGCCTGGGGGACCCGTTCCTGCGCACCTTCTGGCGGGAGTTCTTCGCCCCCTTCCCACCCCGTTCGCTGGCGGACCTGTACTGGTATCTCCAGGCCTGGTTTGACTTTCTGGTCTTCGCCGGGGGCCTGCCGTTCTACGGGCTGGCGACCTTCGCATGGCTGGCGGGGGGCATCACCTTATGGCAGGCCGGGCGCCGCGCGCTGGCGCTGGCCCTGGTCCTGCCGCTTCTCGGCGCCACCGTCGCCTCCATGCTGAAACTCTACCCCCTCTACATCCGGGTCATCCTCTTCGCTGTGCCACCCACCTTCCTGCTGATCGCCTGCGGCGGGGAGGCCATCCATCGGACGATCTCCGCCCACTCCCGCGCCATCGCCGTCGTGTGGGTGGCCCTGCTGGTGCTCCATCCCTTCTACCGCTCCCTGACCGTGCTGAGCCGCCCCTGGACCAACGAGGAAGTCCGCCCGGCCATTCAGTACATCCGTGACCACTGGCAGGAGGGGGACCGGATCTACGTCTACCACGGCGCGGTGCCGATGTTCGCCTACTACGCGCCCCGCTTTGGCCTGGACGCTCCGGAGTTCTATCAGGTGGGCCGGCCTTCCAATGGCGATTTCACCGTTCTTCAGGACGACGTGGCCCGCCTGCCTCCGGGGCGGGTGTGGGCCCTGTTCGCCCACATCTACTCCTTCAACGGGATCAGCGAGCAGTCGTTCCTGCTTTCGGAAATGGATAGACGGGGAGTGCGGTTGGACCGCCTGGAGACCCGGAACGCCGCCGTCTTTCTCTACGAACTGCGATGATTTCGTCGCAGAGAGCGCAGAGGTCTTTTTAAAATTTTTCTTTGCGCCCTCCGCGGTGATCACTATTTTTCAGGAGGAGTAAAGTAATGGGCCTGAAACCTGACCACTGGATTCGCCGGATGGCGCTGGAACGCCGGATGATAGAACCCTTCGTGGACCATCAGGTCCGGGATGGGGTCATCTCCTACGGCCTCTCGTCGTACGGCTACGACATCCGCGTCGCCGACGAATTCAAAATCTTCACCCCCGGCCTGGGGGACCTGACCGTCGTGGACCCGAAACGGTTTGACACCCGCGCGATGGTGGACTTCAAGGGAGAAGTGTGCGTCATTCCGCCGAACTCATTTGCGCTGGGACGGTCGTTGGAGTACTTTCGGATTCCGCGCAACGTGCTGTGCGTCTGTTTGGGGAAGTCCACCTACGCGCGGTGTGGCATCATCGTCAACATCACCCCCTTTGAGCCGGAGTGGGAGGGGTACGTCACGCTGGAAATCTCCAACACCACCCCGCTGCCGGCCAAAATTTACGCCGGAGAGGGGATTGCCCAGGTGCTCTTCTTTGAGGCCGACGAAGAATGCCAGGTCTCCTACGCGGATAAGAAGGGCAAGTACCAGGCCCAGCAAGGCGTCGTCCTGCCCCGGCTGTGAGATCTCCTGAAATTGTAGGACAACTGCTCGCAGTTGTCCTACATTGTGGGGCTGGATTGACAAACCGGTACCCCCATGTTATAACGACATCGGACAACCCGCGGTGTAACCATTCAGCCGATTGAGATCATCCTCCCTGGGCACTTCGTGCCGGTTGTCGGCCTCCGCCGACACCCCGAGGTCGGCGAAGGGCCACGGCCCGAGGGGCCTCGCCCCGAGGGCCGACCATCGGCCGCAGGCCCCAAAAGGCTGACTTCAGTCAGTGCTGAATATACCCCGCGGTCTTCAGGGGATTTGCCATGAACACTCCCACCCGCATCCTGGTTGTAGACGACGAGGTTGGCATCCAGGAAGGGTGCCGCCGGGTGCTGGTCCCCCAGGGATTTGCGGTAGACGTGGCGGAGAACGGTCCCATAGGCCTGCGCAAACTCCGGGAGTCCCGGTACGATGTCCTGCTGTTGGACATTATGATGCCCGGGATGAGCGGCATAGAGGTCCTCCGCCAGGCCCGCCAGATAGACCCCGACCTCATCTGCATCATCATCACTGGCTACGCCACAGTGGAACTGGCCGTCCAGGCCGTCCGCGAAGGCGCGCACGACTTCATCGCCAAGCCCTTCTCCGCCGACCTGCTCCTGCAGGTGATCAACCGGGAACTGGAGCGGCGGGCCCTCCGCAAAGAAGCGGAACGGGTGCGGGCCCTGGAGGAGGAAGCCCGGGAACTGACCCGCGCCAAGGCGGAACTCCAGAAACTGGAAGCCGTGGAGGGCCGCTTCATGCTCTCCCTGGTCCACATCCTGCGGGCTCCCGTCGCGGTCCTCCAGAACACCATCCAGTTGATCCGCCGGGGGTACATCCCCCCGGAGGAACAGCCCGAGATGCTGGAGCGGGCCGAGACGCGCGCCGGGGAGTTGCTGGCGACCCTGGACGACCTGCTGCTGCTGGCATACCTGAAAGAGGGCATCGGCCTCAGCCGGGCGGAGACAGCCTCCCTGGCGGAGGCCCTGGAGGGGGTGCTGGCGACCATGAGGCCCCGCGCGGAGCGGCGCGGCGTATCTCTGGAGGTGGACGTGCGGGATGCCCCCCGGATGCGGGCCAATCCCGACCACCTCCGGGCGCTTTGGAGCCACCTGATAGATAACGCCATCCGCTACACCCCTTCCGGCGGTCGGGTGACCGTCTCCCTCTGGACGGACCCGGAGCGGAACCTGGCCGTCGGCGCCGTCTCCGACACCGGCATCGGTATCCCGGCCGACGAAATCCCCCGCATCTTTGAGGAGTTCTACCGGACCGAGGAGGGGAAGCGCATGCAGGAGACGGGTACCGGCCTGGGGCTCCCCATCGTCCGGCAGGTGGTGGAGATATACGGGGGAAGTATTGAAGTGGAATCGGAGGTGGGCCGGGGCACCACCTTCCGCTTCACCCTGCCCCTGGAATAAAAACCACGAAGGACACGAAGAATTTTAGATATTTCTTGACACTTCGTGCCCTTCGTGGATTCTACTGCGCCCTCTGGGGTGAATAAGGAGAAACATGCGAGCGTTTTTGCTGAGGCTTCTGGGCGGACGGTTGCGGACGGTACTGACCATCTCCTTCGCGCTGGTGGCCGCGCTGACGGTGGGGCTGAACGCGCTGGTCGTCTCCCGCGTCATCAACGACTACATGGCTTCCGCCGAGGCGGAGCGGGTGGCGCGGGATATGAAACTGGCCGAGACCTTCTACCAACTGAAACTGGACGAGGTCGCCGCCATCAGCCACCGGCTGGTGCTGGACCCCTGGGTGGTGGAGAACTTCCCCGCCGCCGCGAGGGGAGACCCCCAGGCCGTCCAGATCATTGACCGGCAGATCACCAACAAAATCATCGTCCTGGCCCTGGGCGGCACCCATCTGATCGCCGTCCTGGACGCCGACGGCAAAACGGTGGTCGGGAAAGTACTCTGGCCCGAGGGGGAAATCTCCCCTGCCCTCACCCGAGGCCACTTCGGAGACCTGCCCATCGTCCAGACGGTCCTGGAGACAGGGGAGCCCCAGGCGGCCACCGAGGTGATCCCCAAGGAGTTCCTGGCCCCGGTGGGGCTGGACCGGCAGGCCTTCATTCCCCTTCTGGAGACTCCGCTGGCGGCGCCGGAGCCCTTTGACCCCCGGGAGGGGACGGCAGGGCTGGCCCTGGTGGGCGTCTCTCCCCTCCGGGACGACTCCGGCCAACTGATCGGCGCCGTCCTTTCGGCCTATATGTTCAACAACGACTACACCCTGGTGGACCGGATTCGGGAGGTCGCCGGAATAGATACCGTCACCATCTTCCTGGGTGACCTGCGGGTCTCCACCAACGTGACCGACGAGGCGGGACGGCGGGCCATCGGAACCCGCATCTCCCAGGCCGTGCGCCGGGTCGTCCTGGAGGAGGGGCGGGAGTACGTCGGCCGCGCCTTCGTCGTCAAAGAGTGGTACATCACCCGCTACGAGCCTCTATGGGACCACCGGGGCAACGTGGTCGGCAGCCTCTACGTCGGCGCGCGGGAGGCGACCTTCCTGGGACTGGTGCACACCTTCAACCAGCGGGTTGCCCTGATCGCGGCTATCTGCATCCTGCTGGCGGGGGTGATTGCCGTCCCCATTGGGTACGTCATCACCCAGCCCATCACCGAATTGGTGGAGGCCCACCGCCGCCTGGCCGCCGGGGATATGGCCGTCCGGGTGCAGCCCTACGGCAACGGCGAACTGGCCATGCTGGCCCGTTCCTTCAACATCATGGCCGAGAATCTCCATCGCACTCAGCAGGAACTCATCCACAAGGAGAAACTGGCCTCTATGGGGCAACTGGCGGCGGGCGTGGCCCACGAACTGAACAACCCCCTGGGCACCATCATGCTCTTCGCCGACGCCCTCCACCGGGAACTCCCGCCTGATGACCCCCACCGCAGCGACCTGCAGATGATTCTGAAGGAAGCCAACCGCGCCAAGAAGATTGTCGCGGACCTGCTGAACTTCGCCCGCCAGCAGGAGGTGCTGGCCCAGGATACCGACCTGCACGCCCTGCTGGACCAGTCCATAGAGAGCGTCCGGCATCAGCCGACCTTCGCGGAGGTGGAGATCATCCAGCGCTACGACCCCCGGGTGCGCATCATCCAGGCCGACCCCGCCCAGTTACAGCAGGTCTTCGTCAACCTGTTGAACAACGCGGCGGAGGCCATAGAGGGGCCGGGGATGGTCACCATCTCCACCCGCGCGCTGGACGGTCAGGTGGAAATCTCCATCGCCGACACCGGGTGCGGCATCCCGGAAGAGTACCTGGACAAACTCTTCACGCCGTTCTTCACCACCAAGCCGCCGGGCAAGGGGACGGGGTTGGGCCTCTCCATCGTCTACGGCATTGTCAAGATGCACCGGGGACAGATTTCCGTCCAGAGCGAGGTGGGGAAGGGGACAACGTTTACCATCACCCTGCCCACGCGCTGGATAGGGGAGGCGGAGAGGTCCATCGCGTCGCAGGGAGAAGTGATTGGGTAACATGCCGGGCACTTCCGAAGTGCCAGGACGTTCTCGGAGGTGACGTTTGAACGAGCCGCCGCGCATCCTGGTCATTGACGACGAAGAGGGCATCCGCGCCGGCTGTCGGCGGGCCCTGGAGCCGGAAGGGTACATCGTGGAGACCGCCGCCACCGGGCAGGAGGGGCTGCGCCGCTTCCGGGAGGGGAACTTTGACCTGGTCCTGATAGACGTGGTCCTGCCCGACATGCGCGGGGTGGACCTCCTGGCGCCCATCCTGGAGAAGGACCCGGATGTGGTCTGCGTGGTCATCACCGGCTACGCCACTGTGGAGTTAGCCGTGCAGGCCATCCGGTCCGGCGCCTACGATTTTCTCTCCAAGCCCTTCACCGCCGACGTCCTGGGGATGACGGTGGCCCAGGGGCTGGAGCGACGGCGCCTCACTCTGGAGGCCCGACGTCTCCAGAAGATAGAAGAAGAGGCCCGCGAACTGGCGCGGGCCAAGGAGGAACTGGAGCGGCTGGACCGCTTCAAGACGACCTTTATGCTGACGGTGGCCCACGAACTGCGTGCGCCACTGAACGCGCTCCAGAGTTTTCTATGGGCGATTCTCAAGGGATACATCCCGCCGGAGGAGCAGCAAGAGGTGCTGGGGCGGGCCGTCCAGCGGGTGCAGGAACTCCTGGACCTGGTGGACGACCTGCTGAAACTGGCGGCGGCGAAGAGCGAGAAGGGGCTGGAGAAGCGGGAACTGGTCTCCCTGGCGGACGTGCTGGAAAAGGTGGCTCCGCTCTTCCAGAAAGAGGCGGAGGCGAAAGGGCTCGCCTGGGCCGTAGAGGTCGGGGCCCGTCCGGTGGTCCGGGCTGACCCCGACCAGATGGCCCAGGTGTGGAGCAACCTCATCTCCAACGCGGTCAAGTACACCCCGGCGGGCGGTCGGGTGCGGATTGCCCTGGAGGAAAGGGACGGGTGGGCCATCGGCACGGTGGAAGATAGCGGTATCGGCATCCCGCCCCAGGACCTGGGGCGCATCTTTGAGGAGTTCTACCGCACCCCCCAGGCCAAAGAGGTTGCCCCGCGTGGGACCGGGTTGGGGCTCCCGCTGGTCAAGGAGATTTTGGAAGCGCATGGGGGGAGCATCGCGGTGGAGTCGGAGGTGGGGCGGGGCAGCCGGTTCGTATTCCGGCTGCCGGTTTCTCCGTGAAGGGGTTGCGGCGGCGGCCTTTGGCCGCCGCTGCAACCCCTCATACCCATAGAAGAGAAAGCCGGGCACCTCTTCGGTGCCCGGCTTTCTTCATCCGAGCCGGAAACCCGGCTACCCGGCCTTCCCTCTCAGCGCATCCTCTATCCGTGCCAGAAGCCGGTCCGGGTCTATCGGTTTGTGAATCCACTCGTCCACCGGCACGTACTCCCCCGACAGTTGCGCCGCCTCCGCACGCGCCCCTGTCAGCGAAGTCACCATAATCACCGGCACGTCCTTCAACGCCGGATCCTGCGCCATCTCCCGGCTCACGTCCAGCCCGTCCAGAATGTAGGACATCATAATGTCCAGCAGCACCAGGTCCGGCTTCTCCTTCCGCATCACCGCCAGTGCCTGCTGCCCGCTGGCCGCCGTCACCACCTCGTACCCCTTCCGCTGCAGAATCCGTCGCGTCAGGTTCACGAAGTCCGGGTCGTCGTCTACCACCAGAATCTTCGCCATTTCTCCCTCCTTTCCCCGGCTAATGGCCACCCTTCTGGGCGGCTTCCCGCTTCTTCGCCTCCCAGATCTCCATCGCCCGCT
>Ga0209478_1002146_pt1 | contig 12011 bp, 7 predicted proteins | sample DewCreD2012metaG_5_FD_184109 | JGI IMG/M metagenome (GOLD analysis project Ga0209478, IMG submission 184109) | Hot spring sediment bacterial and archeal communities from British Columbia, Canada, to study Microbial Dark Matter (Phase II) - Dewar... ... | reverse complement strand
CTGTCCGGGGCCGGAATGAAAGGTGAAGGAGACTCCTGAAGTAGGGTGGGGATGTGCAGAGGCGGAGGAGGGAGGTCAGTTCTGTCCCTGGGGCTGAGTTTGTCCCTGCGGCTGGGTCTGCGCCTGGGGCTGAGACCGAGAGGGGCGGGCGATTGTAATTTTTACCAGGCGGCGGGAGGGGTGAGGCACCGGTTGTAGTTATTACAGCGACGTTAGCGCCCGCTGATGTCTTCGCTACGTCTGGTGCGATCGGGAAGTTGCATGTGAGCCGCAGGAAAAGCGGCAGGTTTTTTCGGGGAGGGAGTCCAGCGCTATGCCCGGCACGCCAGTTGCCGGATAAACTTGTGACGCACGGAGTTGACAAGCCGATCGACAGGAAGTCGAGGGTTCCGGCGTCGTTACCACGGAGGTCAAGGGAATGACGCTGCGGTGGCTGGTGGTTGGGGCGATTGCAACCGGGAGTGTGCTGCTGGGCGGGGCGGAAGCATCAGCGGCCGTCTTCGAGACGCCGAATTTCCGCGTTGAAGCTCCCACGCCGGAATTGGCGCGCAAGTTTGGGGAAATGGCCGAGTTTTACCGGCGGCAGAAAGCCCTGGAATGGCTGGGGCGGGAAATGCCTCCCTGGCCGGAACGCTGCCTGCTGCGCGTGCGGGTCGAGCTAGGATCGGCGGGAGGTGCTACCACCTTTTCCTTCCATCCCCGCGGCGGGGTCGCTTCCCAACAGATGGAAATCCGCGGCGAAGTCCGGCAGCTCCTTCACAGCGTCCTGCCTCACGAGATCACCCACACCGTCTTTGCCCATTACTTCGGACGCCCTGTGCCGCGCTGGGCCGATGAAGGCGGCAGCGTCCTGTCGGAAAACGAAGAGGAGCGCTTCCAGCACGACATCCGCTGCCGGGAGATTCTCAACGCCGGCCGGGCTTACGTCCTGCGTACCCTCTTCCGCATGACGGATTATCCGCGGGACATGATCGTGGTTTACGCGCAGGGGTACTCGGTGACGGCGTTTTTGGTGGAGCGCGGCGGCGGCGGCCAAATCGGGCGGGCCAAGTTCCTCCAATTCCTGGCCCTCGGCATGCAAGGGAATGACCCACGCTATCACGGCACGATCGAAAGCTGGAACGAGGCGGTGCGGCGGATTTACGGCTGGGAATCGGTCGATGCTCTGGAGCGGGCTTGGCTGGAATCGCTGCGGACGCCGCCTTCCCGGACCGCGGCACGGGAGCTGGGAAATGTCTTCTCCGAGCGCGGCGGCCAACTCACCGCCACGGCTGTCACGGGGGCAGGCCGCACTCCGCCTTCCAATCCCGTGACCGGACGCAGCGAAGTCCGCAGCAGCGCCCTGCCGGCTCTGCCTCTGCTCGAACCGCCCGTGCGGGCCATCCGCGCTGCCGCCCCGGACCACGAACCGCTCGAAACGGTCCCGCCGCGGGGAACACTTCCGCCGTCTGCAACGGTCCCAGCCCAGGGAGCGGTCCCACCGCAGGGAGCGGCTTCGCCCCTTTCACCCTACGGCGCGCGTCCTGCCGTCGTCCCGACGATGCCGACTTCCTGCCCGAATGGTGCCTGTCCGCCGCCGGTGCTGCTCCCGCCAGAGATTCCCGCTCCTGTTCGTCCTTGAGGCCTGTTCGTCCTTGAGGGGGGCCTTTGGGAAAAAGCGAGCCGTTCGGAAGAAGCGAGTTCTTCTCGAAAATCCCCCAGCTTCGGCGAAGCCAGCGGCGTCCTGTGTTGTTTCAGGCGGCTGGTTTCAGGCGGCTTCGGCGTTAGGTTCGGCTTCGGGACGGGCGAGTTGAGCAGGGGAAAAGAGGTAGCCCGCGGGGGCAGGGAGCTGGTGAGGTCCGACCGGTCCGTGGGCGTGGCCTTCCCAGGCGTGCTGGTGCAGAGCATCAAGGACGCGTTCGGCCAGGGCGAGGGCTTCCCGGCCATCCTGACCGCTGACGCGGGGCCGTTCCCCGGTGCGGACGCAGTGCAAAAAGTGCTGGATTTCCGCGGTGAGCATGTCCCCCTTGCGGTCGCCGTCAAGATGAAGGACCTGGAGGTAGCGGCCGAAGAGTTCCTCCTTGAGGCGGGCGCGGGCGGCGGCGTCGAGCTGCTCCAAGGGGATGCCGTAGCGGCGCACCTCCTCGCTGGGTTGGACCAGGATCAGCTTGCGCGTGACGAAGTCGATGCCGGCGTACCCTTCGGGCGCCCAGATGCGCAGGCGGCGCTTGGGATGGCGGGTGATGCGGCTGGCCGTTACGTGGGCGATGCAGCCGTTGGCGAATTCCAGCCGGGCGTTGACCATGTCCTCGTGCCCGCCGAAGACGGAGGCTCCCACCGCCGCCACGCGCTCCACAGGAGCGCCGACCAGGGTCAGCAGCAGGTCCAGATCGTGGATCATCAGGTCCAGGACCGCGCCGATGTCCGTAGAGCGGCCGGTGAAGGGGCCGTGGCGTTCGGCTTCGATGAATTTGGGGCGGATGGGCCGGCGGAGGAGTTCCTCGAAGGCGGGGTTGAAGCGCTCGATGTGCCCGACCTGGAGGGGGACGCCGGCGCGCTGGGCCAGGGCGATGAGGTGGTCCGCTTCGGCCAGAGTGCGGCAGATCGGCTTTTCCACCAGCACAGGAACCCCGGCTTCGAGAAAGGCGGCGGCCACCTCGTGATGATACACGGTTGGGGTGACCACATGCACCGCATCCACCTGGCGCAGAAGCGGCTGGTAGTGGGTGTAGGGGCGGGTGCCGAAGCGTTCAGCCACAAGGCGGGCCTGTTCGGGATTGACATCCACCACGCCGACCAGTTCCACATCCGGCAGGTGGGCCAGAATGCGGGCATGGTGCTGGCCCAGATGTCCGACGCCGATGACAGCGGTGCGTAAACGGGTCATGTCAACCCCAGGATGATGGTCGCGGGATGCGGGAGCGGAACCTCCGGTCAAGCGGCCCAGGAGAGGGCGCGTGTCGCAGTCGGCCGGGCGATGGCTTGCCGTCCCTGTCCCAGACGCCGGGCCAGTTCCACGTTGAGGGTATGGCCGGACCGGCAGGCCACAATATGCCCGGCCAGGTCTTCGCCGAACAAGGCCAGATCGCCGATCAGGTCCAGGATTTTGTGCCGGGCCGGTTCATCGGCAAAGCGCAGGCGGTTGTCCACCGGACCGCTCGGACCGAAGACCAGAATGTCCGACGGTTGAAGATGCGTCCCGATGCCCTGTTCGCGCAACTGCTGGGCTTCCCGCACGGTGAGGAAGGTGCGGCAGGGGGCCACGTCCTGGAGGAAGACCGCGGGTGTCAGGCGGACGCTGAAGCGCTGCGGTGCGATGGGAGCAAACGGGCCGTAGTCGAGCAGGTAAGTCAGCCGCAGTTCGCAGCAGCCAGGCGGAGGCGGATGGAAAGTCAAGGTCGCGCCCTCCCGGCGGAGCGTGAGGGGCTGCGTGACACTCCAGATACGGCGCGGGCGGGGCTGAAGGATGCTGCCAGCGCTCAGAAGCAGGCGGGCATAATCGGCGGCGGAGCCGTCCAGGCCCGGCGGTTCCGGTCCTTCCAGATCGATGCGGCAGTTGTCGATGCGCAAGCCCGCGAGAGCAGCCAGCAAATGTTCGACCACGGTGACGCTGTGGCTGGAGCTGCTCAGGGTGGTACGCCGTTGGGTCCCCACCGCAGCGGAAACCTGAGCGGGAATCAGCGGGGCGCCGGGCAGGTCCAGCCGCCGAAAGACGATGCCGCTATCCGGCGGGGCTGGATGCAAGCTGAGGCGGACCGGCTGGCCGCTGATCAATCCCCGCCCCGTGAGGGCGGCACTTCGAGCCAAGGTGCGCTGCGCGCGTGTGGCCAGAATCTGCACGGTGCCTCCTTGCTATCCGTGGGCAGGCCGACGTTCGGAACTGTGCTCCCACCATCCCTGCGGGAGCGCACCGCGGTCGGCCTCTGAAAATATCGGCACGAGTGAACAAGGGAATTTACCCTGGAACTGTCTTGCCATGCTAGAGGAAAAAGGCCGGGCCGCTGCCCCTGAGGCTTCCCGGCGTCCAAAACCGCTCGCCTGGGCTTCTCCCTCAGCGCTGAGACGGATTGGCGGGGGCCGAACCGCCCGTGGGCGTCACCCCTTGACCCAACGGCGGCAGCTTGTTCACATCCACGATGTTCCCCTGGGCATCCTTGGGGGGATACCAGGCGTTGAGCGTCTGGATTAACACCGGTGTCAAGTCCACTTGCCGGGCGACGTAGAACGGCTGGGCCGCCGGCGGCTTGAGCTTTAGCTCCTTAATCATCGGGTTTTTCATCTCCTCAGCGGTGACCGCATCGGGATAGGCAAAGACAATGTGATAGCCGTTCATCTCCGCAGTTTTGTCCACTACCAGTTTAATTTCGTCGTAAAGTTGCGAGATAATGGCGCTCGCCTCGTCGTTGAGGATACGGTTGACCTCGGCTTCGCGGTCCTGGATTTTGCGGCTCAGTTCGACCATCTGCTTGCCGATTTTGTCGCGCAGTTCCGCCACCTGCTGCTGCTGGTACTCTTGCTGGAGTTTGGCCAGTTCCGAGCGCCAGACGAGGATGTCCTTGGACAGTTCCTCCCGCTTTTTGTTGAGGAGGTAGACCTGGTATTTGGCTTTGCCGTAGTCGCGCATAACGGCGGCCATGTTGAAGACGGCGATGGTGGGCCGGGATGGAGCGGTTCCCTGGGGTGTGGTCGCGGGCTGCTGGCCTTGAGCCGGGACGCTCAGTCCGGCCAGTGCGAGGGCTGCCAAACCTGCCGCCAGTCGTCGGAAGAGTCGTATCACGCCGGGTCCTCCTGATACCAGCCACGGAGCGGTGCGCGGGAAAGGCGAGCCGCCTGTGCCCATTGGCCCGCTTTCCGCGAGGCCCAACCTGAGCGGACGTCCCCCGTGGTCGTCCCGCCTGGCCTCTCTGCTTCGGTGATCCGTGCCGTGGGTTCGGCGGAGATACCACCGGTGCTCCAGGCCGTCAACCCCGACGTGAGCCTTGCTGACCGCGCCCCTGGGGGAAGGCCCTGCCGCTGCCTTGGCTCCACCATTACGGCTGCCACCTTGGCCTTGCTGCTGTTGCCGCCGGACCTCAAGCGCCGGAGCCGTTTCGCTCCACCCCCGACCCGTTTCGCCCCCTCCGACCCGTTTCGCTCCGCCTCCGACCCGTTTCGCCCCCTCCGACCCGTTTCGCCCCCTCCGACCCGTTTCGCCCTCCTCCAACCCGTTTCACCTCACTCGGATCAGATTTCCCCCAGGCGGCAGAAAGCGAGGCGAAATCACCGGGAAGGAGGTTCAACGGAGGGGGAGAGCGCCTGGGATTGATGCCCCGCCGCAAGACCGTTACAGTGATGCGCTCTCAGGGGGACGCTGTGCTCCCCTGCGCAGAGAGGGGACGGTCCGGAGAGGTGCGCGGGATGAACGGCTGGCGGTGGTGGTGGCTGCTGGCAGGGGGTGTGGTGCTGGCGGGTCACGGTGTGGCGGCGGCGCAGCTTTTCGGCGGTTGGGCGGGGTTGTGCGATGAGCGTCCGGTGCTGTCGGGGCGGCATGCGTTGCATCAGTATCATGCGGTGCTGGGGGCGGCACGGTTGTGGCAGGCGGGGCAGAATGTTTGCTATGATCCGGCCTTTGAGGCGGGTTATCCGAAGACGCCGGTGTTTGACGAGGGCTGCCGTCTGGCGGAGGTGTGGTACTGGCTAGCGGGGGGGGAATATGCCGCGGGGGTGTACAAGTGGGGCGTGTGGGCTCTGGTGGCGGTGATTCCCGTGGCGGCGGCACTTGCCCTGTGGGGAGCGGGCGGTTCTCCGGCGGGGATGGTCGCCGCGGCTGTGCTCGCCAGTGTGTGGACCTGGTCCGCCCCCGTGCAACTGCTCCTGGCCAGCGGGCTGATCGACGGACTGGCAGCGGGTTTGGCCGCCCTGGTCTTCGTACCCCATCTCGTCCGCTTCAGCCAGACGCTGGATGTGGACGCCTGGCTTCTCAGTGCCGCCGCCGCCGTGGTGATCTGGTACTGCCAGCCGCTGTTGTGGGTTCCCCTGGGGGTGTTCGTCTTCGTGCACTATCTGGCGATGGCGCCGCAGAGGGGATTGGCCTGGCACCTGGCCTATGTCGGCATCGCCTGCGTCGGGATTGTGCCGAACGCCTGGTGGCTGGCAGACTGGGGGAAGTACTGGTGGTTGCGTCCGGCGTGGGAAGGGGAGGGGGTCGGGGCGGCGTTTGCGGGCTGGTCCTGGGGCGGCGTGCCCGGTGGCAGCGTGGTGGCAGCGGCGGGCCTTCTGGCCGCGCTGCTAGGGTGGGCAGACCGCTGGCGCAGCGGCAGCATGATCGCATTGGCCGGCAGCCTCACAGCGCTGGCCGCCCGTGGCTTTTCGACCGGGCCGTGGCTCGATGCCGCCGGACAGCGCAGCCTGGAAGTGCTGAGTCTAGCTTGGGGTCTCTTCGGCCTAGTGGGGCTATTCGAGACCGCCTGCCGCCGCGGCGGGGGCTTTTTCCTCCTTGCTCTGACGGTTTATGCCGCTTTGCTAGCTCTGCCGTTCGTGGGTTCGCCCCAAGTTGCTGACGCCTGGTGGCCGGAACCGGCTTCGCCCTCCCTGCGTCTGGGTTGGACGCCCGTAGAGGAAGAGTTGCTGGGGCAGCTCCGTCAGCACACCCAGCCGACGGCCCGCATTCTCTGGGAGGAACGGGAACGGGAAGCGGATACCGCCTCGGCCTTGCTTCCCCTGGCGACCCAGCGGTGGTACATCGGCGGCCTGCACGCCTGCCTGGAGCACCGCTACTGTGTGTTGCGCGCGGGGAGTTGGCTGGGCCGGCCCCTCCGCCAGTGGAGCGACGCCGAGCTGGAACAGTGGCTCCGCTGGTTCAACATCGGCTGGATCGTGGCCCGCAGTGACGAGAGTCTGCGGCGCTGGCAGCGCTATCCCGGCGCCCGCCTCCTCTGGCAGCAGCAGGACGGTCAGGGGCCGCTGGCTTTGCTCGAAATCCCCCGTCCGCACTCCTACCTCCTCACGGGCCGAGCGGAGAAAATCTGGGGCGATTGCGACCGCATCGTCCTGGAAGAAGTGGTGCCGGATGAACAGGGGGCGGTGGTGCTCAGCCTGCATTATCTGCCGGGCTTACGCGTTTCCCCCAGCTATGTCCGCCTGGAACGCGCCCCGGAGCCGCAAGGACGCACCGCCGTGGACCTCATCCGCCTCCACCTGCCCGCCCCTGTCCCCCGCATCCGCCTGAGCTGGGACAACCCCTGAAACCCGCCGGAGAAGTCAGGCTTCGGCAGTTTGTGACACGGCACAGTCACTCCCGCCGGAAGCCTGGCCCTTTCTTTTCCCTTCTTTGCTCCCGGAACACCGCCTGCTGCGCGTGGCAAAGGCTGCCGCTGGCTACCTACAATGAAGGCAACTCGGCCAGCGCCGCAAACGCCGGTGTGTTCTGCCCGGGGACCGACACGGTCCGGTGTTTCGCAGCGGGGTCGGAGTGAACCGCTGATCGCCTGCATCGGGGAGGAAGCTGCCTTGCCTGTGGATCACCAGCGCATTCGCAAAGCTGTGCGGGAAATTTTGCTCGCTATTGGAGAGGACCCGGATCGGGAAGGTTTGCGTGACACGCCCGAGCGGGTTGCTCGCATGTATGCCGAGGTCTTCAGCGGCCTGCACGAAGATCCCGCCCTCCATCTGCGCAAAACCTTCGTTCAGAAACATGACGAAATGGTTCTGGTCAAGGACATTCCCTTCGCGTCGTTCTGCGAGCATCACCTTCTGCCGTTCATCGGCTTGGCCCATGTGGCCTATTTGCCCAACGGGCGGATCGTCGGCTTGTCCAAGCTGGCGCGGGTGGTGGAGGTGGTCTCCCGGCGCCCGCAGGTCCAGGAACGGATGACCGAGCAGATCGCGGACCTGATCATGGAGCATTTGCGTCCGCGTGGCGTGGCAGTGATCCTGGAGGCGGACCACACCTGCATGAGCCTGCGGGGGGTGCGTAAGCCGGGCGCTCGGACCATCACCAGTTCCATGCGCGGCGGTTTTCTGGAACATGCCGCCACGCGGGCAGAATTGATGGCCCTGGTCTTTGGCCGCGGCAGTTGAGCGCTTCCCTCCGCCGGGCCGAAGGTGGCGATCGCCTTTTCCCTGCCCTTTCCGCCGTGCTTTCTCTTTCCTGCTCTTTTTCCGTCCCGCTTCCTTCTGCGTTTCTCCCTGCGGGGAGGGTTGGAGGCGGGGGCGGGAGTTGCTAAGCTGGCAGAAACCGGCTTTGCACGAGCCGGGGGACTCCGCGGCGGGGACAGGTCCAGAGCGGACCGGTGGCGTGTCGCTGTGGCGCAAGCGTCAACAACGTTAGCCGAGGATTTGCGCGGGCTGTTCCGGGGGATGCTCCGCGTCGATGCGGTGGCCCGGCGGCTCTATGCCCGCGATGCCAGCATTTTCGAGGTGGAACCGCAGGCGGTGGCCATCCCGCAGGATGCGGACGACCTGGCCGTGCTGCTGAAATACTGCCAGGAGCACCAACTGCCGGTGACGGCGCGCGGGGCAGGGACGGGCCTGGCCGGCGAGAGCGTCGGCGCCGGGGTCATCGTCGACCTGAGCGTGCACTTCCAGGCGATCCGGCAGATCGCATCCGACAGTGTCACCGTGGAAGCCGGGGTGCGCTATGCGGCGTTGGCAGCGGCACTGGCGGAGCAGGGCCGGCGCCTGGCTCCCGACCCGGCCAGCGGCGACGTCTGTACCATCGGCGGGATGATCGCCACCAATGCCTCCGGTTCCAATCTTTACCGCCACGGCTACATCCGCGATTATGTGCAAGAGCTGGAGGTCCTCTGGGACAATGGGGAGTCAGCGCGCCTGATCAGTCCGGCGGCGCGCCCCTGCCCTCTGAAGCGCGGCGAGAGCGGGGAAACCGGGGTACGCCCTGCCGCCCCCCCTGCGGCGGAGGGACCCCGCACCGCGGACATTCGCCGGGGTGTCACCGAACTGCTCTCCGCCCATCGCCACCTGATTGCCTGCCGCCCCACGGCCACGCCGTATGACCGCTGCGGCTACCGCCTCGATGACGTCTGGACGCCTGCGGGGGTGGACCTGGCCCGCTTGCTCGTCGGCTCGGAAGGGACGCTCGGCCTTGTTACCGCCGCCCGCCTGCGCACCATTCCCCTGCCCGGCGGTTGCGCCATGCTCTTGCTCGGCTTTGCCAGTCTGGAAGCGGCGGTACGTGCCGGGAGCGACTGCCGCCGCTTTCCCCTCACAGCCTGCGATCTGCTCGATCAGCGTCTGCTTTCGCTGCGTCGCCGCCCTGCACATCCCGGCGCCTTGGCCATTCCGCCGTCCGTGGCCGCCGCCCTGCTGGTCACCATCGAAGCGGACAGTCCGGAGCAGGCCCTGGAGCGCGGCTGGGGTTTGGCCAACACCCTCTGTTCCGCGGCGGGAGCGGTACTGCTGGCGGAACCCTCCTGCGACCCGCAGCAGCAGGCGCGCATGCGGGCCGTGCGCCAGGAGGCGGTCCGCGGCCTCTACGCTCTCGGTCCGGGTCCCCGGCCTTTGCCCGGTATCGAAGACCTGGGCGTCCCCGCCGAAGAACTCCCCGCCTTCATCGCCGCTTTGCTCGAATTGCTCCAGCGCCGCGAAGTCACCGCCGCCCTGCTCATCCATCTGCTCACGGGCCAGGTCCACCTCCGGCCTCTGCTGGACCTGGAGCAGCCTCAGGACCGCGTCCGCCTCTGGACCCTCGCCGAGGAAGTCCACTCCCTGGTCCTGCGTCTCGGCGGTACGGTCAGCACGCAGCACGGCGTCGGCTGGGCACGCACCCCCTGGGTCGAACGCCAGGCCGGCCCCCTGTATCCTCTCTACCGCGAACTCAAGCGGATCTTCGACCCGCGCCATCTGCTCAATCCAGGCAAGATTGTCGGTCCGGACCCCAGCCGCGAAGCCTGGCCGCTCTACGAACCGCTGGCGCAGACTCCCGCCGCCACCCTCAGCGGCAATGGCCGCCGCCCTCTGCCAGTGGTGTTCGATCCGGCCGCCGCTGCCGAAGCCGCCCGCTGCTCCCGCTGTGGCGATTGCCGCACCCACCAGTTGCCCCAGCGCATGTGCCCCCTCTTCCGCCTCAGTGAGCTGGAACTGGCCGCCCCCCGCGCCAAAGCCGAACTCTTCCGCCTCCTGCACAACCATCCCCCGCGCCCGGAGGACCTCGACACCCTCACCCAGATCGCCGACTGGTGCTTCCTCTGCGAAATGTGCCGCCTGGAGTGCGATGTCCACGTCGATGTCCCACGCCTGATGCTGGAGCTGAAAGGGCAGTTGCACGCGGCGGAAGGCCCGCGCCGCTTTGAATGGTTCCTCAGCCGGTTGGACTTCTGGGCCGCCTGGGGCAGCCGCCTGGCTCCATTGAGCAACTTCCTGTTGCGCCGCCGCCTGTTCCGCTGGCTGCTGGAAAAGCTCACCGGCCTCTCGCGCCAGCGCCGCCTTCCCCGCTTCGCCCGTCCCTCCTTTTTCCGCTGGGCGCGCCGCCAGGGCCTGACCGAACATCCGCCCCCCGCCGCCCGCGGGCGCTTCGCCTACTTCGTCGATCTCTACGCCGCCTATCATGACCCCTCGCTGGCCGAAGCGGTTGTCGCTGTCCTGCGCCACCACGGCTCCGCCGTCTATGTCCCGCCGCGACAACGCTCCGCCGGGCTGGGACCCTGGAGCGCCGGCGACCTGGAAGCCTTCCGCGAACTGGCCCGCCATAACGTCCGCCTCCTCGCCGAATGCGTCCGCGACGGCTACCACATCGTTTGCTCCGAACCCACCGCCGCCCTGCTTCTCCGCCGCTATTACCCCATGCTCCTGGACGACCCCGAAGCCCGCCTCGTCGCCGAACACACCCAGGAGCTGACGACTCTCCTCGTCCAGTGGCAGCAGCAGGGGCTTTTGCGCCAAGACTTCCAACCCCTCCCCTGGCATCTGGCCCATCATACGCCTTGCCATCTCAAGGCCCTGGGCGGGCCCGTAGCCACCGCGGCGCTCTTGGAGCAGGTACCCGCCCTGCGTGTGGAGCCGCTCGACGCCGGCTGCTCCGGCATGGCCGGCTTATGGGGCCAGCACGCTGCCGCTCTGCCGCTGTCCCTGCAAGTGGCTCAGCCTTTGGCCGACGCCCTGCGCGCCGCCCGCGCCACCCTCACCACCAGCGAATGCTCCGCCTGCCGCCTCCAGCTCCAACACCTGACCGGCTATCGCTCCTTCCACCCCGTGCAGCTTTTGGCCCTGGCCTACGGCCTGCTCCCCGCCCTGCAACCCCGCCTCTCCCTCCCCCTGCCCCTCTCCCCCCTCCTTAGTGAGTGACTCTGCACTATCACCACCAGTGTCACACAATGCTACTTGACATTTATACGTCATGATCTAAAGAAACACTGAACAGAGTGATACTGGGGAAAATGTGGTCTCTAAGTTCAGTACTATTACCGCCTCTTCAGTCTGAAGTGGAATAGAAGAAGTGGAAGTACTCGACTTGGGGGAGAATAAATATGATGGCAGTCGCTTTTATAATCCATACAAATGTCAAACATAATATTATAATCATAGGACAAACATTTGGATTTATAGATTTAATTGTGATACATGTATTATATATATTGTTTATTGTACTTGTAATATCAATTATTTCTTTTTTTTCTTAATCTAATTCGTGAAAGTATTTGTTGGATAATCAAATCTAATGAAATCATCGAAAATTTGCAGTATTTGTCTAGTAAATTGAGCAGTGAAATGAATGAAGTCAGAAAAACGTTGTCTCAAATATCATCTGAACAGCGAGAGATGCGAAAAGAATTTCAAGACAGACTTTATGGCTTAGCAGAAATCAAAATAACAGAGATCAAAGAAAGATTGGAAAATATATCATGTGACTTGCACAAAATTATATATAAATTAAAGAAAATAAATATAAAAATTATGCATTATGATAAGACTAAAGAGATTGAAAATTCAGATAATAAGTATAAAACAGATTCTAATTCAAATCATAATAGTGATGATGTAGCGAAATGAAGTGCCGCTGCTTCCGACGGGCCGCTTCAGGATGGGTCGAAGAGGGT
>Ga0209478_1002138_pt1 | contig 12067 bp, 10 predicted proteins | sample DewCreD2012metaG_5_FD_184109 | JGI IMG/M metagenome (GOLD analysis project Ga0209478, IMG submission 184109) | Hot spring sediment bacterial and archeal communities from British Columbia, Canada, to study Microbial Dark Matter (Phase II) - Dewar... ... | reverse complement strand
GACCTGCCCCTCCTCCCACACCACAAAGCCCTACTCGACGCCTCTGGGGTCAGCCCTGAGGTGGCTGAGGCCCGAGGGTATCGATCCATAACCACCCGGGCCGAACTTGCGCGGCTCGGGTTCGGCCGGAAGCAGCTCATTGTTCCGACCCTGCTCATTCCCGTGTGGTCTGTTACTGGTGAACGGGCTTCCTACCAGCATCGGCCCGACAACCCCAGGGTCATTAATGGAAAACCTCTAAAGTACGAAACCCCAAAAGGGTCGCGGATGCTCCTAGACGTGCACCCCTTTGCCCGCTTGCAGCTGGGGGACCCGAGTATACCTCTCTTCATTACCGAGGGCGTCCGCAAGGGGGACGCCGCCGTTTCTCGGGGGCTCTGCTGTGTGGCCCTTCTCGGCGTCTGGAACTGGCGGGGGTCAAACGAGCGCGGGGGTAAAACTGCCCTACCCGATTGGGAGTACGTAGCCCTGAACGGTCGGCGCGTCTTCATCGTGTTTGACAGCGATGTTATGCTCAAGGCCCCCGTACACCAAGCTCTTGCCCGGCTTAAATCGTTTCTAGAACAGAGGGGGGCTGACGTCGCCCTAATATATCTCCCCGCGGGCGACGGTGGGGCCAAGGTCGGGCTCGACGACTACCTGGCGAGCGGCCGCACCATAGAGGATCTGCTGGGCCTGGCGACCAGGGAGTTGCGGGACTCACCCAAAACCAACCCTGATTATGTACAGGTCGGCGAGTACCTAACGGATGGCCGAAAAACCTACCGGTGGAAGCAGATAGAGGGCGAGGGGTATCAAATCCCGCTGTGCAACTTCTCAGCCCAAATCGTGGAGGAGGTTGTACGGGACGACGGGGCAGAGCGGAAAACCGCGTTCCGTATCGCGGGGAGGTTGTTCGACGGCAGCCCGCTCCCCACCGTTGAAGTACTGGCCGAAAGTTACCCCGGGATGAATTGGGTAACCAGCGCATGGGGCTCGCGGCCCGTTGTTTACGCCGGACAAGGGACAAAGGATCACCTGCGGGCCGCAATCCAACTCCTGTCGGGGGACGTGCCCAGGCGCATTATTTTCGCCCACGTGGGGTGGCGGCAGATCGACGGCGAGTGGGTCTACCTACACGCCGGCGGGGGAATCAACCGCTACGGCCTCGCCCCCGGGGTGGAGGTGGAACTGGACGGTGCCCTCGCAAATATGGAGCTTCCCGAACCCCCCGAGGGCGACCACCTGCGAGAAGCGGTAGAGGCCTCACTGCAGGTCCTAAACGTCGCCCCACTGAAAATATCCGCCCCACTCCTCGCCGCTGTATATCGGGCTCCTCTCTGCGAGGTGCTTCCCGCGGATTTCTCATTATTCTACGCCGGCCCGACCGGGGTGAAGAAAACAAGCCTAGCGGCCCTAGCGCAAGCGCATTTTGGGAAACAGTTCAGTGACCGCCAGCTCCCCGCAAACTGGGCGACCACGGCAAACAGTTTGGAACTGCTCGCTTTCCTCGCGAAGGACGCTGTCCTAGTTGTGGACGATTTCACCCCTGGAGGAGAGCCCCGGGAAGTACAGCGAACGCACCGGGAAGCGGACCGCATCCTACGCGCCCAGGCGAACAGGGCAGGCCGGGGGAGGATGCGCCCCGACGGCTCATTACGGCCGGTCTACACACCGAGGGGGCTGATCCTGTCAAACGGCGAAGACACCCCAACAGGAGAAAGCCTCCGGGCCCGGCTGTTCATAATTAACGTTGGCCCAAACGATGTGAACCTCGAGGCCTTAACTCGCTCCCAGAGGGACGCGGCAGACGGTCAATTGGCCAGCGCAATGGCGGGGTATGTCCGGTGGCTTGCGCCTCAATTAGACAGCCTACGGGAACTCCTCCGGCAGCGGAAACTAGAACTGCGCGCCGCCCTGCGGCAAGAGAATTGGTTCCATGACCGTACCCCGGACATCCTCGCGAGCCTTTTGTTGGGGTGGGACACGTTCCTCTCCTATGCAGTTGCTGCGAAAGCACTGAGAAAGGAGGAAGGGGAAACCATCTGGAGGGCGGGGTTCGAGGCCATGCTGGAAGAGGCGCGCGAACAGGCCAGTTACATAGCCGACGAGGACCCTGTCAATCGTTTCCTGTATCTTTTGCAATCTTTACTTGACTCCGGCCGGGCGCACCTAGCTGGCGTAACCGACGAGGAGGGTGTCTCACTCGGCAAGGGGGAGAGAATCGGTTGGAACACGGGGGCATACCTCTACCTAGACCCCGACCTAGCGTATGCCCACGTGCAGCGGTTGGCCCGGGAGCAGGGGGTGAGCCTGCCCGTGACGCCCCGTACGCTGTGGAAGCGGATGCACGAAAGGGGTTTACTTGAGGTGGAGCAGGATCATAACCAGATCTATTACACCCCCAAGCGCACTGTGGGGGGAAAGCGGCGTAGGGTACTTGTGATCCGGGTCTCGAGCATAGAAGGGGGTTCCCCCCAGGGGCACCCCCAAGGTTCTTCTGGGAACCCGGGCGAACCCGCACACCAACAACCCTATAATATATCTCCCCAAAACATGGGCATCATGGGCAACATGGGCGGAGGCCCTTCTGGTGCGGGTTTCAGACCGCTTTTTGCGCCCATGTTGGCTCCAGAAACATGGGCACTGCCCACGCAGAACATGGGCACTCCGGTAAACGGGGCCCCCGAAGGGGCGAGGGTGGAACCGAGTGCCCATGTTTCTACTGGGGAGCGCCCATGTTTTGAACCAAAACATGGGCGCAAAACAAGCGCCCAAACCATTGATACAACTGGTTTTTGTCTCAGTGCCCATGATGCCCATGTTTTGGAGACATATAAGCCTATAGGTGTGGGGGAGCGTGCACACCCCTCCCGCAGGGGTAGGCGGAGGAAAGGGGAGGAGCATCTAAACCCCTTCCAGTACCCCACTATTAAGGTGCTGGACCCGACTGCCCTCGAGAACCCGGAGGTACGGGCATTTGTAGAGAATTTTCAGAATATTAAACCAGGCGAGCTGCCGGCGAACGTACGGTTCATCCAGTCCCCAGATGAGCTGCCCGACTTGGAGGGTACAGTCTCAGAGCAGGAAGAGGAGGACGTGGAGTGGTAGGTATGACGGCCACTCCCTTCGCCGGTCTCGACCTGGAGACGACCGGTCTCGACCCACACCGGGACCGCGTCAGGCTCGTTACGGTGGCCACCCCAGACGGGGTTAACATCCTAGACACCTACAGCGCGCATAACTGGTGCTTGTGGTTGGCCAAGCAGCTCCGAGAGAAGGTGGTGGTCCTCCACAATGCCGCCTTCGATCTGGCCTTTCTCATGGCTAGCGGTTGCCCGCTACCAACACGGGTGTTCGACACCATGCTAGCCGCGCAGCTTCTGGACGCTGGGGGGCGCTTTGGTCAAGCAGGTTTCTTCACCTTGGAGGCAGTTACTGAACGGTTTCTTGGAATACGCCTGAGCAAGCAGCTGCAGGCCTCAGACTGGTCCGGGGAGCTTACTCCGGAGCAGCTCACATACGCTGCCCAGGATGCCGCCATACTACTGCCCTTGGCTAAGTGGCTGCAGGAGGAGCTAGAGTGGAACGGTTTAGACCAGGTGTTTAGGCTAGAGATGGAGACACTGCCAGCCGTCGCTTGGCTTACGTACGCTGGCGCCCCATTTGATGCCGAGCAGTGGTTGCGGCTTGCGGAAGAGATAGAGCAGGAGCGGGCAGAGACAGCTCGGGAACTAATAACCCTCCTCGGACCTGTAAACCCAAATTCGCCTGAACAGGTTTTGGCAGCCCTCCGGCGAGCTGGTGTCCCTGTCGAGAGCACATCCAAGCGGAAGCTCGCGCTCTACCACGATCATCCCGCTGTGGCTGCTTTGCTCCGCTACCGAGAAGCAGCGAAGCTGGCTTCAACGTACGGACGGAGCTTCGTGGAGAAGTACGTAAACCCAACAACCGGACGCATTCACCCCAGCTACCGACAAATTGGAGCAGCTACAGGGCGCATGGCTTGTCGAAAACCAAACCTCCAAAACGTTCCCCGCGATCCTCGTTTTCGTGCTTGTTTCCGTCCAGGGCCAGGCCGAGTCTTTGTGAAAGCAGACTTGTCGCAGATTGAGTTAGTAGTCGCAGCTTGTTTGGCCGAAGACAAGCGGATGATTCAAGCGCTGCGAGATGGACAAGACCTCCACACCCTCACAGCAGCGGTTTTGTATAACGTGTCAGCCGAGCAGGTAACAAAAACACAACGGCACTTTGCCAAGATCGTGAATTTTGGCGCGTTGTACGGTCAAGGTATCAAGGGACTGCGCGAGCAGGCGGCCGCAAGCGGGCTCAATCTGACTGAAGAGCAAGCAGCAGACATGTTGCGACGCTTTGACCAAGCATGGCCTGGGCTGGCCGCGTGGCGACGGAGACAGCTACAGCGAACAAACAACTGGGTGCAGACGGTCTCTGGCAGGCTTCGTAATGTACAAGGGCTGCCAGGGACAGTACGTGTTAATACACCAGTGCAAGGATCGGCGGCTGACTGTTTCAAAGCAGCATTAGGGCGCCTGTGGCGAACTCGGCACGAGTGCCCATCCGCGGTACCTGTGCTGGTTGTACACGACGAGCTTGTCTTGGAAGTATCAGAAGAGGAAGCAGAGCAAGCGACCAGGTGGGTGAGAGCCTGCTTGGAGGATGGTGTTCGTTACTTCTTTCCCGACGCACCAGTTCGAGTGGAGGTTACGGTGTGTATAGACTGGTCAGGCCGACCATACCAAGCAAACGGCCTGGGATCGTTGTGAACAATGTGTTGGTTGCCTTTGTTGCCAGGGGGTTCAGTGTGTGAACTCGTGGCCGCAGACCACAAAAATACTACAACACCGCCGGAGCGCGCTGCAAGGGCGCGCGATTGTTTGCGTAGCGGAGTGGTTGCTGAATAGGTTAATACTTGCTAACACACTCTCGCTCCCTGACGTCGCGCGCAGGCTAAACGTCCACCGCGTGACGGTGTGGGAGTGGGTTAGGCGAGGGTGGTTACCTGCAATCCGCGTAGGGCACCGCTACCGGGTTCCGCTGAGCGTTGTGGAAACCATATTACGTCCTGTGGACGTGGCCGCCGACCGAGGCGGGGGGTGGCGTTGTCCGGCCCAGCGGTGTCGCGCGGCGTTCGGGTCTGCTGCAGCACTAGCGGCGCATCTGGCCACTGCCCACTTGGGGGAATAAAGAAAGGAGGGAAGAGGGATGAAGTACTTGCTGAACTCCGCGGTGATCACGGGGCCCGGCCTCTACGAGTACCGCCTCATTACGCCCCAAGAGGCGGCGGAGTGGATCAAGGCTCAGCAGTGGGAGAGCCGGATCGGTTATCCACAAACGGCCGACCACATCGAGCGGCTTTCTGGCGTGCGCCCCACACTCAGCCGCGAGGCGTCGCCGATGGAGGTAGACGATGAGGCGCTTGTCGTGAGGCTGAAGTACAGGGTCACGGACCCCGCCCAAAAGGGCGCGGTGCCCATCGGGGAAGAAGACTGGGAGTATGGGATCCTCCGGCGACTGCGGTGAACGATGGACCGCGCGCTTGTGGCTCTATCCCTTCTGAGCGCGCGGCGGGGGCACCCATCGAGGAGGTCCAGCGCCTCCTCCGTGAGGGGACTAAACAAAAAGAGGAGGGATAACAATGTCCATCCAGCCCGTGCAGGATATTCTGGCTCCTGCCCAGGAGCCAGAACGAGTGCTGGAGTTTGCGCACCGCGCGGCGCGCGCGCTGGTGCGGCTGGTTTCTCAGAATGAGGCTCAGTACGTTGTTCGGTTGGGCCAGGGCCGCTATCTGCGGTTCGAGGCCTGGCAGACGCTCGGGGCCTTTTTTGGTCTGTCATGCCGCATCGAATGGACGCGCCCAATTGAGGGCGGCTGGGAAGCGCGCGCAGTGGCCATCCGGGGCGATCATATTGTCTCGGCGGCCGAATCTCAGTGTACTGCCGATGAGCCCGCCTGGCGCGCCAAGCCCGGGTTCCAGCTGCGCTCCATGGCCCAGACGAGGGCCATGGCCAAGGCCCTGCGGCAGGCCCTTGCGTGGGTCGTCGTGTTAGCAGGCTATCAACCCATGCCCGCTGAAGAGGTAGAGGTATCCGTCGCTCACCCCAACACCTCCGCTCCAGACACTACCGCAGAGACTGCTATTGTCACAAATGACCAGCGGCGCGCGATCTGGGCAAAGTGGCGAGAGCTTGCGGAGGAGGCTGGTTTCGGGCCGAGCGCGGCGGAGGCGCTACGTGCTTTGGTGCGGGCTCGTTTTGGCGTCGAGCACTCCAGGAGCCTCACAGTGGCACAGGCCCGCGAATTGCTTGATTTCTTGTATTCTGTCAGCCCGAGCGAAATAGCGCAGGTTGTGGAAGGGGTCTCACATGCGACTCAGCTCCCCCGCGATCAGACGCATAGACACCGCGAAAAACAAGAAGCCGGCCGGTGACCCCCAAAAGAAACGCCCCCCCGGCGACCGCCGGAGGGGCAACGGGCAACAGATAGCGCGGCGAGGGTAGTATTCGCCACGCGAATGGGAAATTCCTCCTACCAAGTTTGGGACTTCTTGCCCACCTCCGGAGGGGGACGAGGGTGACGCCTCCCCCCGACACTGCGGGAAAGGTGGGGGTGCTCTGTAACCACGACAGTTCCGATTGCCGAGGTGGTTCGGGTTTGATGCTTGGTGAGGGGAATCCGTAACCCTCGTAACCATCCGCAACCATCCGCAACCATCGTAACCGCCGAACCCCTCCTACCGTCCCAACCACTCAAGAACCAGGGAGCGCGCCACACAAGGATTCTGAACCTCCTACTCATCAGCCCGGGATGACAGGCAGTAGTTGCCCAATCTTGACAAGCGGCCCGGTGTGCTATAATTAGTATTGTATTGGATCCAAAAGGAGGACAGAAATGAACGAGGCAGAAATCAATCGCTGGTTAACACTGAGCCAAGCGGCGCGGCTGCTAGGGGTTACTCCGCAGATGGTACACAACTACTGCTGGGCAGGGAAGCTTAAGTTTATAAACACGCCACTTGGCAGGCTGATTGACCCCGAGAGCGTAAAGCGGTTTGCACAAACCCGCGCCACGAAAAAACCGGTCCCCCGCCAGGCCCGCAAGGTTGCTCGTAAGATAAAGAAGACCCGAAAGCGCACCGAAAGCTCCGAGCGCGAGCTCCCATCTGCTGAGATGCTGCGGGCGTTGGGGTCTATACGCCTGGCGAAGGAGGAGAAGCGTCACGAGGGAGGTGAGGAGCGCTGAAAAGCGCTGGGCCCGGCGGCCCCCACCACCGGGCCCAAACAACGTATGTCTACCCACATCATATCAAAGATTCCACAAGAGGGCAACGATCTCCTTCAGGCAGCCCCCGGTTACCTCACGAAGAGCCACCGGAAGGCGGCCCCTCTTTTCGAACACCGCAAGCCGTCCTCGGACACGACCACAGATAACCGGCGCTGCCTCGCATGCGGTGGGGCTTGCATTTGGGTTATTCTGCACCGCGACGGCGGTGAGACCGTTGTTCGGGTGTGTCTTGTGTGTGGTTATGAGGAGGTGGTGGAGGAATGACCGACCTGCCCCTCCTCCCACACCACAAAGCCCTACTCGACGCCTCTGGGGTCAGCCCTGAGGTGGCTGAGGCCCGAGGGTATCGATCCATAACCACCCGGGCCGAACTTGCGCGGCTCGGGTTCGGCCAAAGCATAAACTGCTACAAACTGCTAAAAACTGCTATATTGACTTTCTCGGTATCTGGAAACTATAACCAGCCTGGGCCACGCAGCCCTAAACAACATCGTGCAACTTGGGAGGAGGGGAGGTGCTCAAGTGAAGCTATACACCATTCCAGAGTTGGCGGAAATGCTCAAGTGTGACCGTTTGTGGTTGTACAAGCTAGCCGCTCGTGGAAAGTTACCCGCGGTCAGGATTGGGAGGCTGGTACGAGTACCCGAACCATGGCTGCTGCAATGGATGGAAGAAAACGCTGGCCGCCGACCTAATGGCAGCGATAAAGGAGGTCCAGGAATGTGAGTAAAGCGAAGGGCCGCCTTGCGGACAGTACCGACGCACGGCGCTGCTTTGTATGCGGAAAGAACTTTAATTGGGTCGTCCTGTACCGCGACGGCGATGAGATTACTGTGCGAGTGTGCCTCGTGTGTGGTTACGAGGAGGAGATGGAGGAATAACCGACCTATTCCTCCTTTCCCACCACCTGGCTTTGCTCGCTGATTCAGAGCGGAGGACAAGAAGCGTTAAAACACCGAACCCGACCGGGGCCGAGCCGATCGGGTTCTAGAAGGGAGACGAACCAACATGAGTTATAACCCATCAACCGCCTCGAATTCAAGTCCCGAAGTTCAAACCATCCGCGAGGCCCTGAGGTGCGGCCGGGCTGGCTGTCCGTGTATGCGGTCGCGTGGCCTTGTTCATTGTCCGACCCACGATGATGAGCGCCCGAGCCTATCAGTAACCGAGCGTGATGGCGACATACTTGTTTGGTGCTATGCAGGGTGTCGGCAGGAGAAAGTAAAAGAGGCCCTGCGTAAACGAGGGTTGTGGCTCGTCTCAAAACCCACACAACGCAAGCGCAGCGAGATTGTGGCCACGTATGACTACGTGGACGAGGATGGGCGCTTATTGTTCCAGGTTGTGCGATACCACCCAAAGACTTTTCGGCAGCGGCGCCCAGATGGCAACGGTGCTTGGATCTGGTCCTTAGAAGGCGTTCGGAGGGTGCTCTACCGCCTCCCTGATGTACTAACGGCCGCCAAGGATGGGCGGACGATCTACATCGTAGAAGGCGAGAAGGACGCTGACGCTCTAGCTACTTTTGGGTTAGCGGCTACTTGCAATCCTGGCGGCGCAGGGAAGTGGCAAGATAGCTACTCCGAGACCCTGCGTGGAGCACGGGTGGTAGTTCTCCCAGATAACGACGACGCTGGGCGGCAACACGCTGAGCAAGTTGCGCGGTCCTTATATGGTGTGGCCGCTGAGGTGCGTGTTCTGGCGCTACCAGGACTACCACCCAAAGGCGATGTGTCGGACTGGCTTCAAGCTGGCGGAACGTTAGAAGAGCTTACTCGGCTTGCTGCTCAAACGCCAGTATGGACGCCGACACTAGAGGCTACTGAGGACCGTGATCCCTGGCAGTCCTGGCATTCACCCGACGGAGCTTACAAGGTAGCCGGCGGCCAGTTTTATATGTTCAAAGGCCGCGACAAAGACGGCGAGCGCTGGCAGCGGTTATCGAACTTCACGGCGAGGGTGGTAGAGGAGGTCGTCGAGGACGATGGCGCTGAGGTCTTGAGGTTTTTTGTGGTCGAAGGACGATTACGCAACGAACATCGCCTTACACCGACAACAGTACCAGCGGCAAAGTTCGCTAGTTTGACTTGGGTACACGAGGCGTGGGGATTCGGCCCCACCATCGCTGCCGGTCAGGGTGCGCGGGATCATCTACGGGTAGCCATTGAGGCTTTCAGCGAGGACTTGGCTAAGGACGGATTCCCACGGAGGGTGATGTACAAGCACACAGGCTGGCGCGAGATCGACGGTCGGTGGGTCTACTTACACGGTGGCGGTGCTATCGGTTCGAATGGCCATATCAGGAACGTGGCTGTGTCTTTGGAAGGAGCTTTGGCTGGATACACCCTGCCAGATCCGCCCGAAGGCGAGGCCTTACAGAAAGCGATTCGGGCGAGTTTGGGTATGGTGGGTGTGGCTCCCAAGCGGGTAACGGTGCCAATCTATGGCGCCATCTGGCGAGCGGTGCTGGGTGGTGCAGACTTCTCTCTACACGTAACCGGGCCGACAGGCGTTGGCAAGACCGAGCTCGCGGCCCTTGCTCAGCAGCATTTTGGCGCGGGGATGGATGCCCGCCACCTACCTGGTTCCTGGCTTAGTACCGGAAACTCTTTGGAGGTTCTCGCTTTCTGCGCCAAAGATGCTCTCCTGATTGTGGACGACTTTGCGCCGGTCGGCCCTTGGAATGATGTGGCTCGGTTACACCGTGAAGCCGACCGACTCCTCCGAGCACAAGGGAACCGTATGGGGCGGCAGCGGTTAGCTGCTGATGCGACTCTAAAAGCAGATAAACCTCCGCGTGGGTTGATTGTTTCAACGGGAGAAGACGTGCCTCGAGGTCAGTCCCTGCGGGCGCGGTTCCTGGTCATTGAAATGTCCGAGACCGACATGGACTGGGACCGGCTCGCAATGTGTCAACAGGACGCTGCGGATGGGTTGTATACCCAGGCTATGAGCGGGTTCTTGCGGTGGCTGGCGCCCCAATACACAGCCATTCAGGCCCAACTGCGAGCCGAGCGAGGGGTACTGGCTGTACAAGTGGCTCGTGAAGGGATGCACCGTCGAATTCCGCAGGCGGTGGCGGACCTTGGGGTTGGACTACGTTACTTCCTAGCTTTTGCCACCGAGGCCGGGGCCATCACGGCCCAGGAACGGGAGTCCTTGTGGCAGGAGTGGTGGGAAGCCCTAGTAGAGGTCGCCCGGGCCCAAGAGCGACACCACGAGGCTGCTGACCCTGTGCGGCGGTTCCTCGAGTTAATCGGTGCAGCTATCGCCTGTGGTGAAGCCCACCTAGCTGCTCTAGACGGAGGGGAACCCGAGGCTCCCGGTTCCTTGGGCTGGCGACTTGCTGTGGTGGGCACAGGTGAACATGAGCGGAGCGAGTGGCGCCCGCAAGGGGAGCGCATCGGCTGGGTGGACGGCCAGAACGTGTACCTGCTCCCTGACGCAGCCTTTGCGGTGGCGCAGGACTTAGCACGACGGCAGGGAGAACCCCTGGCAGTAAGTGCCAGAACCTTGTGGAAACGACTTCACGGACGAGGGTTTCTAGTGACGGTGGGTAAAGATGCCGAGGGGACCGAGAAACTGGCGGTGCGGCGGGTTTGTGAAGGGGTGAGGCGGTATGTGTTGCACCTAGACGCTCACTCCATAGGGGCCCCTACGCGCAAAAAACCGGACCAACCGGACCAAAACGCCGAAGATCCTTGTGGCGTAAGCGTTTCAGCTGGTCCGGTTTTTCCAGAAAACCGGACCAGTACCCAAAAACCGGACCAGAAACCGGACCACGAGCCGGACCATACCCTCCGACAGACCACCGGCGGTGGTCCGGTTCGTGGTCCGGTTATCCCGGGATGGTCCGGTTTTTCCAAAAAACCGGACCACCCAGAAGCCAAGCCGGACAAGCCTTCCGGCCAAAGTGGTCCGGTTGGTCCGGTTTTTTGCGCGACACCCCACCTAGAGGAGGAGGGCAAGGTAACCAACGATCCTCTTGCGGGACTTGGCAGAAAAAGCAGTTCTTGGCTCTTTCAGCAAGAATGCCAACCCAGCACCCTGGCAGAGGGTAGGGTGTGGGAGCTAGACGGTCCTGGGGCCACACCCGACCAAGAATGCCAAGAATGCCAAGGCGGCGCCTTTGGCACTCTTGGTCGTTCTGCAGGGGTAGGCGGTAGAGAGAGCTCCTCGCTCGACCAAGAACGCCAAGAAACCCAGCCCAGCACCCTTGGCATTCTTAGTCACCTAGCCCAGGAGGGTGGCCCGAAACCCGACCAAGGATGCCAAGAAAGCCAGAGTGGCACCCTTGGCATTCTTGGTAACCCGGCAGGGGTGGGTGAAGAGAGTAGCTTCCGGCCCGACCGTAGTGGGGAACGTGCACACCCCTCCCAGCGGCTCCCATATCCCGTCCTGGAGGTTGTTGACCCAACCGCCCTCGAAAACCCGGAGGTACAGACACTCATAGAGACGTTCCAGAACGTTCAACCCGATGGGCTACCAGCGAACGTGCGGGTGGTTCGGTCTCCTAGCGAGTTACCAGAGACACCGGAGCTCGCGGGACGGCAAGAAACGAAGGACAGGAGGGCGGTCGACGTAACAACCGCTCCCTTCGTTGGCCTCGACCTTGAAACAACAGGTCTAGATCCACACCGGGATAGCATCCGACTCGTAACGGTGGCCACCCAAGGCGGAGTTACAGTCATTGATACCCGAAGCGTGCCAAACTGGCGCGAGTGGGTGGCTAGCCAGTTTCATGGAAAAGTAGCGGTCCTCCACAACGCTGCCTTCGACTTAACTT
>Ga0209478_1002127_pt1 | contig 12138 bp, 17 predicted proteins | sample DewCreD2012metaG_5_FD_184109 | JGI IMG/M metagenome (GOLD analysis project Ga0209478, IMG submission 184109) | Hot spring sediment bacterial and archeal communities from British Columbia, Canada, to study Microbial Dark Matter (Phase II) - Dewar... ... | reverse complement strand
AGGACCGGGCTGGACGGACCGCTGGTGGAGGAGTTGTGGGGCGGCCTGCAAGCTCCGTAGCTATGTCCGGGAGTGAGAACCGCTGAAAGCATCTAAGTGGGAAACACGCCGCAAGACGACTGCTCTCGCAGCGCAAGGCTGGTAAGCCCCCCGCGAGAAGAGCGGGCAAAGCGGCCGGAGCTGGAGGCGGGGTGACCCGTAGAGGCGACCGGTGCGCAGGGGCGAGGGCTTCCGTCCGTCGCGGCGAAGGGGCCGGGAGGAAGGTGGTGATGATAAGGGCCGTAGTGATGACAATCGCGTGAGGGGTGAAGGGACGACCTTCAGCCACTGGGTGTGTGAGGAGCGCGGTGGACCCACCCCGATCCATCCCGAACCGGGTCGTGAAACATCGCAGCGCCGATCCTACTGGCGGCTCTCCGCTGGGAACCTAGGTCCACGCACCCGACCGATGATGACCCCCGGCAACCAGATACGGTTGCCGGGGGTTGTTTGTTTGGTGCACGATCTGTTTACCGGTCGCTCACGGGCTGCAATGCCACCAGGTGTGTCAGTAGTGCATCGCTTTTGGGGCGTCGCAGGTGTGGAAGCGCTGGTTTCATGCATCTGCGATAGGGACAGCGGCGGGTGAACGCTGAATAGTATTCTGTACACACTGGATTTGATGTCACTCAGAGCCTTCGTCTTCCTGAACGTCTGGTTGAACATTTGTTACAGGACATCGTAGCTCCACGTGGATGTTCTGGGATTTGCACAGTGCAATTCCGGGATCGGTGTGACTTGCGCCTGAGAGTAGGCGCGGTACTCTGATAGCAAATCCGGTGTAGCAACGGTCATGGTACGCAAGCTCCTATCACCATCACGCCACGGCCTTGAGCGCTTCATCGTGGTGCGAAAGCGCTGGTATCCTCTGGGAGTTTGCGCCTCTGGTTTGCTCATCACCGGCAGTAATACGCTATGCCCGCTACCATGGTGTATCGTGCTCCAGGCTCAGTGTGTGACAGTGGAAGCCATCCGGTGTTGGTAGTTTCCGCGCTAGCGGAGGAGTAGTGCAATGCACTGCTGGCCGCAGTACCACCCCTTACTCTGGTGCTGCACCTGAGCGCGAATGGATTGAAGCAGCCGGTGTGCCTGCAACAACGTATCAGTGGCTTGTTGGTAGCACACCTTCAGTGCGCCAGCACAGGACTGACAATCTGCATTGATGCGCAGTGCGGCATAACGGCCGCATGGCATGGATGAAATAGCCTCTGCACAGTGGGTTGATCTCATACAGATCGCGGCTCACGGGTGTGCAAACCAAACTGCTTGACAAGTCAATTTGCATCACGTATAGTAATAGTATCAGTTTTATTCCAAATCGGAATAGATTGCATCACCCCGAGACAATAATTCTCAGCATTACGTCAGCCTCTTCATTATCCCTCTGCTCCCATCTCAATCGGGGTTCTGCACCATCCCAGTCTGATCTTCCTTTCCGGCTCGCTGGCGAGCTATGGCGATAGTTGGCGTTCATTGACGAACGGAGAGTGCTATGGACATCAGTCGGGAGAAACTCCTCTGGGCGTATGAGCGGATGCGGCTCATTCGTGAGTTCGAGGATCGGTTGCACTCCGATTTTGCTGCCGGGAAGATACCTGGCTTCGTTCACCTGTATGCTGGTGAAGAAGCGGTAGCTGTTGGTCTCTGCGCGCACCTGCGGGATGATGATTTTATCACCAGTACCCATCGTGGTCACGGGCACTGCATTGCCAAGGGAGTCGATCTACGGGCGATGATGGCCGAGATCTACGGCAAGGCAACGGGAGCCTGTAAGGGCAAAGGTGGTTCGATGCATATTGCCGATGTCGATAAGGGCATGCTTGGCGCCAACGGTATTGTTGGTGGCGGCCCGCCACTGGCTTGTGGTGCCGGTCTGACCGCGAAAATCAAGGGTACCGATCAGGTAACGGTTTGCTTCTTCGGGGATGGGGCGTCGAATCAGGGTACGACGTTTGAGGGTCTGAATCTGGCGGGAATCTGGAAATTGCCGGTCGTGTTTGTGTGTGAGAATAACGGCTATGCCGAGACGACGTCGCCCCGTTATTCTGTCTCCGGGCAAGACATCGCTGCGCGCGCACGTGGGTTTGGTATGCCGAGTATCGCCATTGACGGCCTCGATTTCTTTGCCGTTTACGAGGCAGCCGGTGAAGCTGTGGCGCGTGCCCGGCGCGGGGAAGGCCCGACGTTTATCGAGGCGCAGACGTATCGCTACTATGGTCACTTTGAGGGCGACTCGATCCGCTATCGCACCCGCGATGAGGAAGCTCATTATCGCTCGCTCGACTGTCTCCACCGTTTTCGCCAGACTGTGACAGCGCAGGGATTGTTGACGGCTGCTGAGCTTGATGAGATCGATGCCCGTGCTCGTGCCGCGGTGGAAGATGCGGTACGCTTCGCTGCCGAAAGTCCATTGCCTGATCCGGCAGAGCTGTTGACCGATGTCTATGTTGATTATCCGATGTCGGCTTTGTGGCCCTTCCAGGAAGCTGCCGTCGCAGTACGACGCTAGATGCGAATAGAGATAGTGAGCTGTAGGGAAGGGGTAGCTTTCCTTCGGCACAGACAACTCAACGATGAGGTGATACTATGACTGCAATGGTTGAAGAGGCAGTACGTACTCTGAGCTATCGTGAGGCGATCAATGAGGCATTGCGTCTTGAGATGCGGCGCGATCCAACGGTTATCTTAATGGGTGAAGATGTCACCGGAGCATCCCATAGTGAAGACGAGAGCCATCTTGATGCCTGGGGTGGGGTGTTGGGGGTGACGAAGGGTTTAGTACACGAATTTGGCCGTCAGCGTGTGCGTGATACGCCAATTACCGAGTCGGGATTTGTTGGAGCCGGTGTCGGCGCAGCGGCAACCGGTCTACGACCGGTGGTTGAGCTGATGTTCATCGGCTTTATGGGGGTATGCCTCGACCAGATCGTCAATCAGGCCGCCAAGATGCGCTACATGTTCGGTGGCAAGGCGCGCATTCCACTCGTCATTCGGACGATGATCGGGGCCGGTTTTCGGGCAGCAGCCCAGCACTCCGACTCGATCTACTCGACGTTTGTTCATTTCCCCGGCCTGAAGGTGGTTGCGCCGGCGACTCCGGCTGATGCGAAGGGATTGCTGGCAGCGGCTATTCGTGACGATGACCCGGTTATCTTCTGTGAGCACAAACTGCTTTACGATATGAAAGGGCCGGTTCCCGAAGGTGAATATGTTATTCCGCTTGGGCAGGCTGATGTGAAGCGCGAAGGTGGTGATGTCACGATTGTAGCCATCTCTCGTATGGTATTGCACGCTTTAGAGGCGGCCGAGCGATTAGCGCAACAAGGTATCAGCGCTGAAGTCATTGATCTTCGCACCTTATCACCACTCGATGAGACGACGGTACTGGAGTCGGTGCGGAAGACCGGCCGTCTGGTTGTGGTTGATGAAGATAATCCACGGTGCAGTGTGGCGGGCGATATTGCCACCCTGGCGGCGACACAGGCGCTGGAATTTTTGAATGCGCCGGTCAAGCTGGTCACACCGCCGCATACCCCGGTACCGTTTAGCCCGACACTGGAAGATGCCTATGTGCCTTCGCCTGAGCGGATTGTGGCAGCGGCGCGGGCGACATTTGGCTGATTCTGGGGGCGCTTGTTGCAGGAGAGATCATGCCTACCGAGGTTGTGATGCCAAAGTGGGGCTTGAGCATGCAAGAGGGAAAGATCAACCTCTGGCTCAAGCGCGAAGGCGAGTCGGTGCAGCAGGGTGAGCCAATTGCAGAGGTGGAAACGGAGAAGATCACGAATGTCGTTGAAGCTCCGGTGAGTGGAACGCTGGCGCGGCTGTGTTATCCGGAAGGGAGCGTTGTGGCGGTGACGAAGGTTATCGCCTACATCACTGCTCCCGGTGAGCGGCTGGTCGAGGTGGCCGGGAATGGCGCAGTAGAGACGGTTCCGGCTCCGGTTGCCGTTCAAGATACGCCGGCAGTGTCTCTGCCGCCGGCACCAGCCCGTACCGCTGCACCGCGCGCCATGCCGGCGGCGCGCAAGCTGGCCCAAGAGCATGGGATTGATTTGAGCACGCTGGTCGGGAGTGGCCCTGGTGGGGCGATTATCCGGGAAGATGTTGAGCGAGCCATTGCAGCCCGGGCGACGCCAGTACAGCCGCTCCAGCGGGTCGGCTTCTACAGTGATGGTCATCGTCTTGATGGCTTGCTGTACACGCCTCGTGATCTAGCACCGGGTGAACGCAGGCCAGGTGTGGTATTGCTGGTCGGCTATACCTACCTCAAGACGATGGTGATGCCCGACATCGCCAAAGTGCTCAATGCTGCCGGCTATGTTGCACTCGTCTTCGATTACCGTGGGTTTGGCGAGAGTGAAGGAGAGCGGGGTCGCCTCATGCCACTTGAGCAGGTGGCGGATGCGCGGGCTGCCCTGACATTCCTATCCAACCAGCCGACTGTCGATCCTGAGCGCATGGCTGTGATCGGGATCAGTCTGGGTGGTGCGCACGCAGTGACAACCGCTGCCCTTGATCGGCGAGTTCGTGCAGCGGTGGCATTGGAGCCGCCCGGCAACGGTGCGCGTTGGTTACGGAGTTTGCGTCGGCAGTGGGAATGGAGTCAATTCCTGGCGCGCCTGGCTGAAGATCGCCGGCAGCGGGTGCTGACTGGGAAGTCAAGCCTGGTCGATCCGTTAGAGATTGTATTACCCGATCCGGAATCGCAGGCGTTTCTCGATCAGGTTGCGGCTGAGTTCCCCCAGATGAAGGTGACGTTATCGCTGGCAAGTGCTGAAGCGTTGATCGAGTACGCTCCGGAGGATATAGCGGGTAACATTGCCCCGCGACCGTTGCTGGTGATTCACGGCGATGCCGATCAGCTTGTGCCGCTGGCAGAAGCGCAGGCTATCGTCGAGCGGGCGGGGGCAACGGCGCGGTTGGAGGTTATTCCCGGTATGAGCCATTTCAACTGGGTGCTACCGGGAAGTGCAGGATTTATTCGGGTAACGAACAGTATCGTTGAGTTTCTGCAACAGGCACTCCCTGTTGTCAGGTCATCGTAATCTTCGCCAGCAGGAAGACCGGCAGGATCGGCAACAAAACGCTACCGTGTCTTACCTGCTGCTATGCAGTGGAGCGCGGGGCAATAGTGCCCCGCGACGTGTTCCATGGTTACTGTTGGCATCATCGCTAATCCGGCATCAGGGAAGGATATTCGGCGGCTGGTAGCGCATGGCTCGGTGTTTGACAATGAAGAGAAGGTCAGCATCGTTAAGCGGGTTCTGCTAGGGTTGGAAGCCGTTGGGGTTCAGCGTGTCTGGATCATGCCGGATCGGTTCGGGATTGGCCTCAAGGCGCTCGACAATCTCCCGTTGACGATTGAAGCAACGCTCCTCGATATACCGGCCTGGTTTACGCCTGACGACACGTTACGCACGGCACGGTTGTTTGCTGAACGTAACGTTGGCTGTATCGTGACTCTCGGCGGGGACGGTACCAATCGACTGGTTGCCAAGGGGTGTGGTGATGTACCGCTCATGCCAATATCAACCGGCACCAATAATGTCTTTCCATTGATGATTGAAGCGACCACCGCCGGCCTGGCGGCAGGGCTGGTCGCGTGTGGTCGGGCCGACGCGGCAGTAGTTCGTGCCCCACGAATTGATGTCTACCGCCTGGCTACGCCGCAGGCGATTGATCAACTGCACGAAACAACACCGGATGATATAGCGCTGGTGGATGCTGCTGTCTACGACGAGCGATTTGTCGCCGCACGCGCTATCTGGGACAGCACGCGGATCAGTGATCTGGTACTGACGCGCACCGAACCGGGCAATATTGGATTGTCATCGATTGGGGCGCATGCGCTGGCCGGTCAGTATCCATCAGGTCACGGCTTGTATTTGCGGCTTGCCGCTAGCGGGAAACCGGTACGGGCACCTGTGGCACCGGGCCTGATGCAAACCGTTCACGTTGCGGAGCATCGGATACTGGCTCCCGGTGAAACGGTGATCGTCTGTCGTGAGCGACCGGCGGTACTGGCCTTTGATGGCGAACGCGAAATAGAATTGCGAGCCGGCGAGTCGGCGATATTGCGCTTTAACCCGCATGGTCCTCGTGTAATTGAGCCACGGCGGGCAATTGCGCTGGCGGCTGGAGCAGGTTTTTTTAGCGGTGAGTGAGTTTACATAAAATAATAATTGTCAATATTCTCTATTGCCTGGATGACTCTACCTCGTCCCCCGATGCACCGGGGGAAGTTTTTACTCAGGAAACCGCTGATTGTTCAGATGGACGGAACCAGTTTCATCGTTGAATAGCACTTCACCGACTGCAACAACCCTTTCCCCTTCAATCAGCTCAAAACGGCTTCCAGGTTGTAAAAGCTCAACAGGTGCATCAGGAGAAAGAAACCGGAATGAAACGGTCATTGGTTCTCCTGCAACGGGTATTGATGTGAATTCTACAACGACGCTCCAGGTTGTGTCGTGGCCTGGAAATCGTGCCACGGTAGCGTATCGTAATCCGGCGAATGGCTGCCGACGTCCGCCTTCCTCCGCCGAAAGCCATCTCAGCGTGCCTCGTATTGCGGTCCTCATCGGGAGACTGCTCCTCTATAGCGGATGCGATGAACTTATCAGCATTGTGACGTCGTACTTGACCGATGCAGGTGAGTTTGTACCACCGTTTATGAGGCTTTGTCTACGCCGACATGAGTAAGAACAACCTGGTATTGCCCAGGGCCTATCATCAAATTACCCCATTTCTGGCATGTTCCAAATTGTTCGGCACAATATTTGTCCTCTACGAAGTTGCTCACTGTTCAAGGCACATTAGCACATTTGAGCACTTTATATGTGAAAGGGTTTGTTAGCGATAACCTCTCTACCTTGAGCTATCTGTACAGCTTCATCACTGGATCAGGCAAGCAGTTTGGCTCCGGTCAGTGCATTGCTGCTGCGTCATCAGTACAGTCAGTACAGGCCGCTACTCTAATCTCTACATCAGTGCCGCCGGGTACGATTGGGAGAACAGTGGTGGTATCTGCGGTAAGGGTTTGCCAGATAGCAGCGGTATACATAACAGAAGAAGCACAGTCAACGCTACGCATCACTCGCAGCATAGAGAGTATCAGCCCTATGGCAGCCCTAAGATATTCTCCAGCTTATTCAGCACTCGATGGAAAGCTTCCTCGAACGTATACGGGTCTTCGCCCTGTTCAACCAATCGTTCCCGTTGCCACGTCATAAAGAGGGGGATAAACCAAAGCAGCGCAACCATTCGCCAACTCAGTGGAACATTCCCTTCCTGCTCAATGGTCGAAAGCAGACTGAGCAGTCGTTCAAGTCCTGCTTCATCAAACTCACCTACTCTCAGGCGGGCGGGGAAACCTGTCTGTTGTTCCCATTCTTGTTCGAGAGCTTGAATGATGGATGCGCTATCCATTCTCTTACCTCTACCGGATGATCATACATTCATTGCCTGGGAAACCACATTTCTCATCCTGAAGTAAAGGATGACCTGTCGATGAATTGATAACTTTCAGTGAAATTAAATCGCGGATCAGGATTTCCTTACTTTTTCTCAAAACGAAGATAAACTTCACAAGAAGGTTGTAGGACCTGGTATTTGACATGTTCCAAACATTCGGTCGCTTCCTCAACCAATGGCAGATTGTGCCAGTCATCGCCGTACCATAATACGACTGATTGAGCACATTCAACTAAGTACATCAAGGTACGCGCTAAGCGCGTTGCCTCAAAGCAGCCATTTGCAAGTATATGAGCTTGTGCTTCAGTAGAACCTATTTCAAAAATGTCTGCTTGTGCTAGAATAGCGGTATGAGCAGACATGACCTCACCGATGACCAATGGGCGGTGATCAAACCGCTCATCCCGAAACAACAGCGCACGCGGGGTCGTCCGCGCAATGACGACCGCCGGACACTGAATGGTATGCTGTCTGTACTCCACACGGGCTGTGCCTGGGCAGACCTGCCAACGGAGGACGGGTCTCCCAGCACCTGCTGGCGACGATGGCACGCGTGGTCGCAGGACGGGAGGTGGGAGCGCATCTGGCGCACCCTCCTGAGCCGCCTCGCTGCCGACGGCACGCTGGCATGGGCACGTGTGTTGCTGGACGGTAGCGTCGTTCCAGCGAACCAAGGGGCATTAGCGGAGGCAAACCGACGGTCGGCAACGGCGCCAAGGTGATGGTCGTGGTCGATGGCACTGGCGTGTCCATCGGCCTGCACGTGGCGAGCGCACACCCGCACGACCGTACCCTGGCTGAAGCGACGGTGCGGACCATACGGGTGCCACGCCGACGCGGCCGGCCCAGCACGCGACCACACGACGTGGTAGCGGATAACGCCGATGACCGTGCAGCGTTGCGCAACGACCTGCGTCGGTGTGGGAACACACCCACCGTTCCACCTCGTGAGCGGTGCAACCGTCAGCAGCCCACGCGTGGGCATCCGCTACGTGCTGGCACAAACTATCAGCACCGCTGGAAGGTCGAGCGGTGCGTCGCATGGATGGACAAGTACCGTCCGTTGGTGGTGCGCTCTGATCGTCATCTGCATAGCTCTCGTGCGTTCTGTCTCGTCGCTATCATGTTGTGGTGCGTTGACCGAATTTTGAAATGAGTTCTAAACAGCGTATCGCTTAACCCTGTCTCTGTGGCTACAACTGTCCAACACGCTCCACGTGCTGTGGGAAACAATTCATGTGCAGCATGAACCAGGAAGGGTTGATCTGGCTGCACCAGCTTCACGTGCACATCAAAGTGGTTATCCAGCGTCTGGCAATCACCGGTCAGTAAGATGAATTGACTCATCGTGGCCCTCCTCGGTCAGAACGATTAACGCGGTGGCGCAATTCGCTGGATCGGAGTGCTGCGTCTACGCGGTTGATGTCACTTGCTGTTGTCACCTGGTCAGTGCGATGAATGAATTGACATCCCGTGATGGGATACCTATGGACTTCCGGCAGGTGGGTATGTGGGCTGCTGTAAGGAACGTGATCTTCCGCAGCGCAATCCCGCCAATTAGACGCACCGGCAGCAGCGGCAGATGCCTCAGCGGGTCGGTGTACGTCAGCGGGTTGTTCAGCGCGTATGCGTAGCGGTTCAGGTCCTGCGGATTGACCGGGCCGCTGCCGGCGCTGCGCCACATCCCCTTCGCCGTCGCATCGCTCGGTCAGACGGTGAGCGGCTGGTTGGGAGCGATGGCTCGTGCGAGCTATTCTAACTCCTTCAGTCAATGGTAGCAATGCGCAATGCCAGCTCCGAAGGTGCGCCACTGCCGCTGGCCGTTTGGGATTGGCCGAACATACACCGGTCGCTCGTGGATTGCCGATGGGCGCGCCGCCGCCTGCGCCGCACCCGCCGATGAGGCGGCGTGGGCTATGGCGGGCAGGGCAGCCGCTGCCTCGTCGGCGTGGGCAGCGGCGCGGATCAGTGCCCCTCCGCCGCCAGGAACGATGGGCAGCGCGGTGGACGCGGTGTCGGCAGCGAGCGCGGCCCAATTCCAGGGGTCGCTGGGGTTCTGCCAGACGGCAGCGGCGCTCAGGGCCAGATTGGCAAGGTCCCACGCGCTCTCAACCCACTGCCCCGTCGGGTCGGTGTATGTCAGCGGATTGTTCAGCGCGTAGGCAGAGCGGTTCAGGTCCTGCGGCGTGGCGGGCACGCCGCCGCGCTGCGCTCCCCATCACCTGGCACTGCTGTTCATGATGGGCTAGTGGAGAGACGGGGAGTGATTACTATCGCATGCTACGATAGCAGTTGGTTGGTGTCCAGGCTAGAATGGACGCTATGCTAGCGCAGCAGCTCATCGGGATCGATGTTGGGGATGCCGAGCTGATCAGCCGGAATATCAAACGCGATCATTTGATGGACAAAAAGCGACAATACCTCATAATAAGCTATGACACGCCCCCGTTCATAGCTACAAGCGTCTGTATTCCTTTCCCGAGTAGGGTTGGCAGTCAGGCATGCTTCCCACCTTTGCTTGCTTTCCATGGCTTGTTCATGTAGCAGCATGACGAAATCCTGCAGAAAATAGAGAAAGGTGTTGTTATCCATCACGGCCCTCCTTGACCACGTTCCATCAGCAGGCCGCGCAGCACATCAGCCTGCTCTGCGTAATTGGTAGCTTCTTTATGCCAGTACCGCAGTAGATCTTCCCGATCTTTGGCAGTCATAGTTTCCCACTTTTCGGCATACTGTGCGGGATTGGCAAGCTTGTCACGATGCAGTGCGGCCTGCCGCTCCAGGCTGCGTAGTGCACGCTCAATTTCTGCCGAACGCCGTGAGAAATAGTTTTTGAGAACGCCAGCATGACGGCCACCAGCCTTCGTGATCTCATACGCAGCGGGTAATGACTTTCCCGCCCCCTTGGTACCCCCGATAATCCCAACCCGCAGCAGGTCATCGAGGGGTAGCGCAACCGGCAGCAGGTCATCAGGTTCAGCCGCTTCCAGCGCGGCGGTCAGGGTCAGATTGGCCGCCGCCGCGCGCTTCTCCTCAACCGACGCCTGCGGATCGGCCAGCGTGTGGGTGGCTTGCACGGCATCCCACGCCGTCCAGCCGTCGTCAATCGCCTTCAGCAGCGCCAGCCCGCCAGCGATGGGCACCGGCAGCAGCGGCAGATGCCCCGTCGGGTCGGTGGCGGGCAGCGGATTGTTCAGCGCGTACGCAGAGCGGTTCAGGTCCTGCGGGTTGACCGGGCCGCTGCCGGCGCTGCGCCACATCCCCTGCGCAGTCGCGTCGCTCGGCCAGACGGTAAGCGGCAGGCTGGGAGCGACGCGACGCGCGGCACTGCGCTCCCTGACGGGATGCTCCCATCATCGCATCCAGCGTGCCAGTGGAGCGCCCCCGCCCCGCCCGTGCTTGCTGCCCTATCGTCGCGCTACCAGGAGATCGTTGCCCGCATCAGCACCGCCGACCGGTATCACCCAAAGCGATGTCTCGTCAGCATCAGGCACCGCACTGCATGCGTTGCCAGGCGCGGTCTGGCCTTCGCGTGGCCCGATCACCGCATCCCGCTCTCTTCCTCCGCTGCCCGACGCTGGCTGCAGCGCACCCCGTCCTGGGTGAGCGACCTTCCAGGGAGCCTGGTTCGTTCGCCGTTTCCGAGCGTGCGTGCTACGCAGCGGCACGCCCGGTCGCGATTACCACACCTGGATCGGCTTCCCAATACCAGGAACAAAATGCGCTGCTTCTGATTCCGGCCATATGCGTGCCCGCGCATCATCATCGAGCCGAATGCGCAGCACGTGACCGGAGGTGAAGGTGAGCGTGATCGCCACGTCGTCCTGCAGTTCGACGCGCTGCACGGTCGTGCCGATGAGCGCGCACAGTTGATCGCGGGACGTGGGGTCGGGAAAGGTGATCTGGGTGCCGTCACATGCCAGGATGGGAGGCACCAGGGCGCGCAGGATCGGACCATCAAAGCAAAACTCCACATAATCCCGTACAAAGCAGACAGCGGCTAATTCCTCGTCAACGAGATCGTGCAACGTGCGTATGTCCTTCATCCAAATTACTCCCAATCCTTGAGATAGAGATGGGCCAGAGGGTCGCTCTTGGAAATGGTTCGCCCAGTGTACGGATTGACTCTCTGATCACGCTCATTCATATACACAACGCGCCGTCCTTGCCTCTGGTTTGCGTCCATAATACGGACAGCGGACACACGCTGGTCGAGCCCTTTCCCGCCCGATCCCCCGATATATTGAAACCCCGGCGCCCGGGTGGAGAGCGGACCGACGGCGCCATCAGGAACCGGAATGGCTTCTCCGTGTGGCGTCACCACGAAATCCGGTGCGCGCCGCGGCTCTGCCAGCGTACCGACGGCCGCACTAGCGGGTGTAGTCGCCGCCTCCGCCACCCCCGCCCCACCCCGCGCCGCCGCCTGCGCCGCACCCGCCGATGAGGCGGCGTGGGCTATGGCGGGCAGGGCAGCCGCTGCCTCGTCGGCGTGGGCAGCGGCGCGGATCAGTGCCCCTCCGCCGCCGGGGACGACGGGCAGCACGGTGGTGGTGTGCAGGGTCGGGGTGGACTATCACGTCGCGCCACGCTCCCGGCTCAGCGGCTCAGCCGTGTGCCGGCCAG
>Ga0209478_1002115_pt1 | contig 12208 bp, 9 predicted proteins | sample DewCreD2012metaG_5_FD_184109 | JGI IMG/M metagenome (GOLD analysis project Ga0209478, IMG submission 184109) | Hot spring sediment bacterial and archeal communities from British Columbia, Canada, to study Microbial Dark Matter (Phase II) - Dewar... ... | reverse complement strand
TCCTTTCTGCTGAAGGAGGAAGAATGAATCTCAAAGAGGAACTGATAGAGAGCCAGACTCTATATCGCGGGCGCGTGGTAACCCTGCGAATCGACACTGTGCGCTTGCCCAACGGGCGCATCGCGCGGCGCGAGATTGTGGAGCATCACGGCGCCGTCGCGATTGTGCCGCTGCTGGACACGGAAACTGTGTTGCTCATCCGCCAGTATCGCCAGGCGGTGGGTGAGGTGCTGCTGGAGATTCCGGCGGGCACGCTGGAGCCGGGCGAATCGCCCGACGCCTGCGCCCAGCGCGAACTGGAAGAGGAAACGGGCTACCGCGCGGGGCAGATGCGCAAACTGTTCAGCCAGTACCTTGCACCTGGCTATTCGCAGGAGGTACTCCATGTGTATCTCGCCGAGTCGCTCCAGCCCACGCGCCCGCATCTGGACGAAGATGAACTGACCGAACTGGTGCCCACGCCTCTCCATCAGGTTGCCGACATGATTCTGGAGGGTACAATCAAAGACTCCAAAACAATCGCAGGCTTGCTGATGACGCTGAGGTTGCTGGGACGATGAAGAAGTTATCGGAACTGCGGGCGCGAATCGATGAGATTGACAAGCAGTTGCTTGCGCTGCTGAACGAGCGCGCCGAGCTGGCAAAAGCCATCGGCGAAATCAAAACGCGCGACCAGAAGCCGTTTTTCACGCCTGAGCGCGAGCAGATGATTTACCGCCGACTGCAAAAGCTCAACAAGGGACCGCTGACCCACGAGCAGCTGGTGAGCATCTTTCGGGAGATTATCTCCATCTCACGGGCGCTGGAAAAAGCGCCCACGATTGCTTACTGGGGTCCCGAAGGGACTTTCACCCACATGGCGGCGTTGCGCTGCTTCGGGCGCTCGGCGCACTTCACCCCATGCGACAGTATCGCGGATGTGTTCGCCGCGGTTGAGCAGTCCACGGTGGACTACGGCGTGGTGCCCGTAGAGAACTCCATCGCAGGGGTCGTGCCCGAAACGCTGGATATGTTTCCTCTCACCAACGCGCGAATCTGCGCGGAGGTCTATGTGCCGATTGCGCACCACCTGCTTTCCAAGTGCAAGAGCCTGAATCAGGTGATACGGGTGTATGCGGGTCCGCAGCCGATTCAGCAGTGTCGGCGGTGGCTGCGCTTGCACTTGCCTGCGGCGGAGATTATTGAGGCAGTTCCGACGGCGCGTGCGGCGCGAATCGCCGCCGAAGACCCCAACGGCGCCGCGATTGGCAATAGCCTAACCGCCGAGCTGGTGGGAATCCCCATCCTCTGCGAGCATATAGAGGATAACCCCCATAACCGCACGCGCTTTCTGGTGATTGGCTATAATGAGCCTGCGCCCACGGGCAACGACAAGACCTCGATGGTGTTCACCCTGCGCAACCGCCCTGGCGAACTCTACCGGGCGCTGGGCGCGTTTGAACGGCACGGGGTCAACCTCACGATGATCGAGTCGCGCCCCAACCCGCGCGGGATGTTCGAGTATCTGTTTTATGTAGATGTGCAGGGGCATCGCCAGGATGAGCGTGTCCGCGCGGCGCTGGAGGAGCTGGAAACTTACGCCCGTGAGGTCGTGCTACTCGGTTCCTACCCCGCCGCGGAGTAGACGCATTCGCCTCCGACGAAGGTGTAGCACACTTTGCCGATCAGCTCCCAGCCGCTGAACGGCGTGTTGCGCCCCTTAGAGCGGAACTCGTTGGGGTTCACTGTCCATCGCGCGTGGGGGTCTATTACCACCACATCGGCGGGCGCGCCCACCTGCAGTGTGCCGGCGGGCAGGTTCAGGATCTGGGCAGGCACGGTGCTCATGCGCCGAATCCATTCCAGCGGGCTGAGCGGCGACCCGTGCTGGTGGTTCCACAGCCCGATACAGCCGAAAGCCGTCTCCAGCCCCACAATCCCGAAGGGCGCGTCGGGAAAAGTGCGCTCTTTTTCAAACGGGGCATGCGGCGCGTGATCGGTGGCGATACAGTCAATCACGCCCTCAATTAGCCCCTCGCTCAGGGCGCAGCGGTCTGATTCGGCGCGCAGGGGCGGGTTCATTTTGGCGTGGGTGTCGTAGCCCTCGCACGCCGATTCGGTCAGCATCAGATGATGCGGACACACTTCGCAGGTGAGTCGCACGCCCTGCGCTTTGAAAAAGCGCACCAGCGCCACGCCAATCGCAGTGGAAAGATGCTGGAGATGCACATGGCAGCCCGTTTCCCACGCGAGCAGGGCATTTCGGGCAATCTGCACTGTTTCGGAGGAGGCAGGCATACCCTGCAACCCCAGCAGGCTGCTGACAGCGCCGCGATGCATGCTCCCGCCCCCGCTGAGGTTCTTGTCTTCACAGTGGGTTACGACAGGCAATCCATAGGCGGCGCATGCCTGCATCGCGCGGCGCATCACCTCCGCGTTCTGCACGGGGAACGCATCATCAGAGCAGGCGACCGCGCCTGCCTGCTTGAGGGCGTGGTAATCGCACAGCTGTTCGCCCGCCATCCCCTGCGTGAGCGCCGCGACCACATAGACCCTGCAGGGCGTTTCACGCTCCGCACGCTGGCGAATCTCGCGCACCAGCGTGGGGCTGTCCAGCGGCGGCTCGGTGTTGGGCATACAGCAAATCGTGGTGAAGCCTCCCGCTAACGCCGCGGCGCCTCCTGTTTGCAGGGTTTCTTTGTAGCTCTGCCCTGGCTCGCGCAGATGCACATGGATGTCCACCAGCCCGGGCGCAACCCACAGCCCGTCGCAGTCGATTCGTTTCAAAGAGGGGTCTGAGGGCAAAATGGGGGTGATTTCAGCAATCCGCCCGCCGCGAATCACCAGATGCGCCACCTCATCTCGATTCTGCGACGGGTCTAACACGCGCCCGTTCGCCAGCAGATAGTCCATCGGGGTTGAATTACGCGATGCGAGAAGGGAATCCTGCTGGGGACACGCAAGCACCAGTAGTGAGGTACAATAAGGAAAGGTAAGGGCGGTCCTATGGCGGAAAAGATAACTCTCTGGCTTCATCGGCAGTTGGAGCGGTTGGCACAGACGCGCCCAGAGTTAATAGAACCGATTTTGCAACGGGCGCTTCAAGAGGATGCCGAGTTCAGATGGGCAGTGGTCGTGGGCGCTTACCTCGACGAGCAGATTAATCTGGGGAAAGCAGCGGAACTTTTAGGCATGCCTCGGGTTCAGCGACAACAACTGTTTCTGGAGAAGGGAATTCCCCTGCGCCTTGGCGCATCCACGCAAGAGGAAGCCCAGGCAGAGGTGGAGGCATGGAGCGCAGAGGAGCAAGCATAAGAACTATCTACAGACAAGCATCAAAACTGTACCGACTATGATACACCATCCTGCCGCCCCCGCTGCGACCACACGCCAGGAAACTCCCCACTGAGCAAACAGACGCCATTTATAGCGGTGGTGGGGAAGTTGTATCCCAAACACCGCCTCTACCAGATACAGGAGCGCCACGAGAAAGCAAACCAGCGCGACAGCTTTGCACATTCTCGTTCACCAACGGATTTGAACGGGCTTATACCCAGGTGGTATATAACCCCTATTCGCGTCTGCTTTTGCAATTGCTTCGTCTCTGGCTCGTTCGCGTGGACACTTAGGATAATGATGCTTCCTGAGCCACTCCCTATAACGCCTCACCGTTTCTTCATGCGGCTCAAGCAGCGCTGGAATCAGAAGAAGTGTACCCCATATTAGCTCGTCACCAGGTGAAAGAACAACCCCCCCCACGATTAGAAGAACGCGAGCTAATCAGCTGTATCGGATGTATCGGAAACGCATTCCACGCGGATCCACGCACTGCAGTGGGTCATTTACGCAGTACCCGTATCGGTTTAGCGTGAGCGGGAAGGTAGGCATTCCCAGCCACGGGTCTTTCTGCAGGAAGCGCCCGATTGTGGGGTCATACCAGCGCACGCCGACTTTCACCAAGCCGCCCGTGTGCGCTTCGTACCGATAGCCCCCGCGTGCTGTCGCGTTTGCATCCCTCAGACAAAAGACGCCCGCATTTCATTCATCAAACACGCTGCGAAAGAGCTGTACCCGCTCCCAGCAGGTTCGGACGAAGCGATGTGTAAGTTGCAACGATTTTACAACGCGCCGAACACGACGCCACAGTCGCCAAGGCAGTAAGTCCAGTGGTGAGAGAGCGGCATCTAGACCAACCAGAAGGTTTTCTGCAAACGCGCGCTCACGCAACGCAAGGGGGAGTCCACCTCTCCTGCACCAGTACAGAGCCTCCTGTGCCGCCTCTCGCGCTTGGGAAAGCATTCCTTGGCTTCTCAAGACGCGTGCCAAGGCCAACCAAGCTTCTCCAGAGTTTGGATACAGCCTCAACGCCCGTCGGTAATAGTGTTCTGCTCGGTCGTGCAACATCTTCAACTCCGCTGCCATGCCCAATCCGTAATGTAAACGCCAGCTGTCGGGGAAATGTTCCAGCGCGCGCTCCAGTAAAGCCACTGCCTGATGGGATTGCTGAAGTGCCTGATGAAGCCTCGCTGTCTGCAGCCATAGCGCCAGGTGCCCACCCTCTAGCAGAGGACGCAACAATTCTATCGCCTCCTCCAACCGACCTGAGGCAAGGCTCTGGCTCATCGCAGTGAGCTCCTCTACCAACTCTGGTTGATGAGATGCCATCCCGACAAGATAGTAATCCCATGAGCATTTCTCGTTGGCAGCCATCCGCTCCACTTCCAGCTGGATGTAGCGTACCATCGCGTCGTTTTGTGCGGCTGTACGCAGTTGTTGTATCAAAGTGGGGAACTGTTTTGTGTCCAGCACGCGCAGAGCACTACAGAGCGCCTTAAACAGGGTTCTCTGATGCAGTTCCGTAGACGCTTTTCTCAGAAGCAACGCTTTCAGGTATGCGTCATGCGCTTCGGCATACCGGGATAGCTCGGTGAAGCAGTCGCCTGCGAGTTCCAGCGCGTCCGCATGAATCTCACCTGGTAGGAGGCTGAAGTCAATCGCTTCCAGTAGAGCGAGCGCCTCCGCCCCCTGCCCCGATGCGATTAGCTCGCGGACGATAGCAAGCTGCGACTCGTGTTCACGATTATCACCTCCATTAGAGTCTCTTTGTATGAGCATATCACATCCGTCCAAAACCACCAATGTCCTGAAGTATCTCCGCAAAATCCACAGGATCATATTTTGCGTAGGCGTCGAGCGTGGTCAATCCGAAACCAGGTCCGCGAGGTTTTCCTTTTCCAGTTCCCTTGCTACCATTTCCATTTCCTGTTCCGCCGCCGCTGGTTCCACCTCCAGAACCACTGCCACCTTGACCACTATCGCCTCCTTCAACAATCACTCTTGTAACTGCCGTGGCGGATTTGGGGTCAGGAATAAATGTTGGTCGTTCCACATCAGTTTCTGGCACTCCAGTGAGAGCTTTTATCCATATCTCGATGGCCACCGCCCACGCATGGAATGCGTCACGCCACCTTTCCCCATCCGGATCCGTAAGTTGGATGGGATCATTCACACAATACCCATACGCATTTAGCGTGAGTGGCAAAGCAGGCGTTCCCAGCCACGGGTCTTTCTGCAGGAAGCGTCCGATTGTGGGGTCATACCAGCGCACGCCGACTTTCACCAAGCCGCCCGTGTGCGCCTCGTACCGATAGCCCCACGCCCCGTTCCACGCATACACATCGGGGCTGCCGCTCACAAGGTCGCCAAACGCATCCACCACAGGCGCGGGCTGCGCAGGCGCACTTACCCCGTTCGTCGCCACAAGGTCGCCGCGCCACGACCAGTACTGGCTCATATCCCCACGCTGCACCAACTCCAGCCCGTACACCATCGGTACCCACGCGTTCCCACGACGCTCCGCCACCAGCGTACTGCCTGAGTACGCATACTCCACCACCGCGCCATCAACCCCGTCCTGCGTGCGCACGCGACGACCCAGACCATCATACGCATACACCACGCCCGCCGACGCGCCCACACGCTGCACACGCACCAGATTGTCCTGCGAGTCATACTGCAACACCCACGATTCGCCGTTCACCACACGCATCGTCACATTCCCGTTCGCATCGTGCTGCCACGCCTGACCGTTCACTGTCGCCACACGGTTCGCATCGTCGTAAGTCAACACCTCTGTCGTCGTCACGCCGTCCACCGTGCGCACCCGCTGCAACCGATTGCCCACACGGTCGTACCAGTATTCCACTACATACGAAGCCGTGTTCGCACCCGACGCCGCCGTGCGCGCCTCTTTCACCAGCTGCCCCTGATGGTCATAAGTATACTCCACCGTCGCATACAACGCGCCGTTCCAGTACTCCCGCAAGCGCACCAGCCGCCCCACGCCGTCGCGCTCGTACTCCTCGCGACGCCACTCGCTCAACTGCGGCTGACCCGTCGTCGGATCCAGCACCCCCGACGCCGTCGCATACCGCTTGCGCTCCAGCTCGTCCGTCGCCCGACCGTTCACCACACGGTAGTCATAAGACACCCGCTCCGCCGTGCCATCCCCACGCGGACGCTCCTCGTACCACAATCGCCCAAAGTCGTCGTAGTGATACTTTACCACCAGCGTCTGGTTGCGCCACACCTCGTCCAGCTCGCCCGTGAGCGCCTTGTAGGTGTAGCGCACCACCGTTCCATCGGGCAAGGTCATACTCTTCAGCTGACCCGTGCCCGCGTAGTAGGTATACCCCACCTGCCACACGGTCTGCCACTGCCCGTTGACCCAGCGCTCCCGACGCTCGCCCTCCAAAAGACCCGACTGCGCATCGTAAGTCCACACCGTGCGCCCTGTCAGGTCTTCCATCTCCGTCATCTGCCCGTTCAGGTTGTAGCGATAGGTAATCACGCCCTCAGGCGTCTCCTTCTGGCGCAAGCGCCCCCAACTGTCGTAGTGGTTCACGATTGTCTGCCCGTTCGCGTTCGTCGCGCTCAGTGTCCAGCCCAGCGCGTTCCGCACGCTCTGGTCAGTGTAGCCCAGCGCGTCCGCCACGCTCGTCAACTGACCCCACTGGTCGTACCCATAAGTTGCCGTCCACTTGCCCCGCGCGTCCTTGATGCGAGACAACTGCCCGTTCCACCACTCCAGCTCCGTCTCGGCATAACTGGGCGCTTCACCGCGATGGGGCACGCCCGCCAGCTCCCGCACGCGCTCCAGACGCCCCTCGCCCGTGGGGTCATACACATACCGCAAGCGGTAAAAGTTCGTCGGCGTCAAATCGTCGCGCACCCACTCCAGCAGGTTCAAACTGTTCCAGCCCATCCGCACCTTGCGCCCCGCAGGGTCGGTTATCTCGCGCACATTCCCGCGCGTGTCATACGCAAAGCGCCACTCTGCCCCGCTGGGCGAACGACGCCAGAGCATACGGAAAGTGGTATCGTCCCAGCCAAAGCGCGTCAGCCGACACGCGCCGTCCGCCAGCGCGGCAAGGCGTCCATAGGCGTCATACGCAAAGGTCGCCGTGCTGCCCCCTGCCTGATAGGTGCGCACTCGCGCATACCCCGACAGGTTGCAACCGCTAGGCGCCTGCATCTGCAAACCGCCTGTCAGTCCGCCCGACGCCTCAAAGCCGACCCACTCGCCGTTCTGATAGGCAAACGCCACCGTGCGCCCCATCAGGTCGGTCACCTGCGTCAACACGCCGTTGGTGTAGGCAAACTGGAACCCGACATTCGTCGCCTCGGTCGCGCCCTGATACACCAGATCGGGCAACACAATCCGCTCCAGTTGCCCCGAAGGCGTGTATTCCAGCGTCCACACCCGCCCCAGCGGGTCGGTAATCGTGTGCAGGCGCCCGTTCTGGTAGGTGAACTGCAGCGTGCGCCCTGTGGCGTCGGAGACCTGTTGCAGCGTGCCGTCGGGATTGTAAGTCAGCGTCAACGCGCGGTTCTGCAGGTCACGGATCTCTGTCAGGCGTCCTGTGGCGTCAAAGTACCACTTCATCTGGTTGCGTCGGGTCAGCCGATAGCGTCCATCGTCCAGTTTCTCCAGAATATCGTCCACACCGCGCATCGGGTCGCCCGTTCCACTGATGGTGCTGCCTTTCCAGTAGTAGACACGCAGGCGTCCGTCGGGTTCGTGCAGGTGTACCAGGCGGTAGGTCGTGCCGCCCCAGACCATCGTGCCCGCTTCCTGCACTGACGCCAGAAAGCTATGGCGCCAGCCCGTGCCCAGCACCGTGGTGCGGGTATCCTGACTGTTGTAGAACAGGGTGAAGGTTACATCGGGACCTTTACCGCTCCAGCCTGTGAGAGTGAACCTCAGCATCAGGTTGCCGTTGGCGGGGTTGACCACGCCGTAGGGTACGGGGAACGCGCCCTGCCACGGATAGGGTGTGCCACTACCCAGCGGAGCAGGGGGGAACAAAATCGGTTTGGCTTCGGCGATGCTAATAGCACCGTCGTCTTCTGCGGTTCCGCCTGAGCCGCCATCGCCACCGCCAATCGGGTCTTGCGGGGTCAGGAGAGCCAGTTTCACGAGGGAAGGCAGCAGAGGCAAAGCGACACGGAACAGGGTGAGCCAGTTGACAGTATGACCAAACTCAGTATTTACCCCCCCCGTTTGGGGTTGCGGTATTCCATTTCGGCGGCGACGCCCAGCGAAGGGGGCACACTCAGCGACAACGACAACAGCGCAGCCAGCACTTTTCCGAACCCTGTGCGCCCTGTTCGGCGCAGTTGCTTCAGATTCAGCCTCATCGTGGAACCCTCCGTTCCAGAAAAGTGTGGGGATATTATAGCATGGAAAGGGGCGTTTTGTCAAGGGGGGTGGGGGGATTTCGCAGAAAATTTCTGTACGCAGGGGGTTGGAAGAAGATTACAGGCACAGGAAAATCTTATCCACAACAAACTTGCGGTGGCTCTGGGGCACAATCACCTCTCAAGCGGAGCTTCCCCCTCTACACAACGCATCGGCAATCCGCACGGCGCGCACCGTCGCCAGCACATCATGCACGCGTACAATATCCGCGCCCCACGCCACGCTCAGTACGACCGTCGCCAGGGTGCCCTCCAGACGCTCTTCAGGAGGAAGACCCCCCAGCAAGTGCCCGATAAACGACTTGCGGGAAGTCCCTATCAGCACAGGGTAGCCCAGCGCTTTGAGGTCAGGAATGTGGCGCAGCAGGGTCAGGTTGTGTTCTACCGTTTTGCCGAAGCCGATTCCGGGGTCTATCCAGATATTTTCGCGGGGGATGCCAGCATGCAGGGCACGCTCGATATGCGACTGGAGCGTGGCGCGCACCTCGGCGACCACATCAGTGTAGGTGGGGTTGAGTTGCATCGTGCGGGGCGTGCCCTGAATGTGCATCAGCACGACGCCTGCGCCTGCTTCGGCGACGACTTCGGGCATGGCGGGGTCAAACTGCATGCCGCTGATGTCGTTCACGATGCACGCGCCGGCTGCCAGCGCCTGCCGCGCCACCTCGCTCTTGGTCGTGTCCACCGAGATGGGGATGTCGTAACGCTGGGCAATCGCCTGAATGACGGGGATGACGCGCTCCAGTTCTTCTTCGAGGGGTACTGGCTCCGCGCCGGGGCGCGTCGATTCACCCCCGATATCGAGAATATCCGCGCCTTCGGCAATCATCTGTTCGGCGCGGGCGAGCGCGCTCTGAAAAGTGGCGTAGCGCCCGCCGTCGTAAAAGCTGTCGGGCGTCGCGTTCAGGATGCCCATCACCAGCGTGCGCTTGCCCAGCTGGCTCCGAAGCGACTGCAGGGTTTCAGCAATACGGCGCATAGCGGCGTTTTTTGGGGAGCGTGTCGCGGATGGCGTCGGGCAGTTGCGTAATCATCGTCTCGCCCACAGGGCTGAACCGAAAACCGCGCTCGCGCGCCGCCTCTACAGGCTCCTGCAAAAAGCGCACCCGAAACTCGCTGTCGTCCAGCACCAGATGGAGCAACAGTTCCATCTGACGGAAGTCCAGACGCTCCAGCTCCAGCTGCGCAAAGAGCAACACCTCGAACGGCGTGCTGTCGCTATCGAACACGAGCCACTGGTAGTCTTCAATCGCTTCCATATAGCGCCCCATACGGTCCAGCAGCCGCGCGCGACGCATGCGGTAGTGCGGGGAAAGGGGCTGGAGTTGCACCAGCTGGTTGGCAATCGCCAGGGCGTGTGTAAGGTCGTTCTGGCTCATGTAGGCGTCCAGCAGGTTCTCCAGCGGGATGGGGTGATCGGGCGACTCGCGGAGCCAGTTCTGGCATTCGCGGATGGCTTCCTCATACTGGTCGGCGTTCAGGAGCGCTTCCACCAGTTGCTCTCGAATCTGTTCGGAGTTGGGGGCGAGAGTGCGGGCATGGCGCAACGCCCAGACCGCTTGACGCCACTCCCGTTCCTGCGAGTAGAGCTCCGCCAGGCGCAGGTAATCTTCCGCCGAGGCACGCCCTTGTTGCATGGCACGCTTCAGCAGGCGGATTGCCTGCTTCACTTGCCCTCGCTGGGCATATTGCTCCGCTCGTTCGCGTAGAGCCGACTTCATCGGTGCGTTCTCCGTTTCGCCTGCGCCATGGGCTTGAGCATTATAGCACAAACCCCGCGCGGGCGTCAATCCGATTTATGCGGTATTTTCGAGCGCCACCGCCCGATTCCTGCCAGTACGCTTCGCTTTTTCGAGGGCAGAATCGGCTAATTCCAGCAATTGTTGTGGGTCTTCGGTGGTCTCTGGATAGGCGGCGATTCCGATGCTCAGCGTGATGCTCAGCTCGGGCTGCCCGGCAGTGGTGGAGAACCGCGTGCCGGAGACCGCCTGAAGCAGTCGCCCCGCGGCGGTTTGCGCCCCCTGCAAGTTTGTGGACGGCATCAGCACCACGAACTCATCGCCGCCATAGCGTGCGATTAGCTCGGTGGAGCGCAGAGTGCTTTGCAACACCTCCGCCACCTGCATCAGCAAATAGTCGCCTTCCAGATGCCCATAGCGGTCGTTGATTTGTTTGAAGTTGTCGAGGTCTATCAGCATCAGCGCCAGCGGGTGGCGATAGCGTTTGACGAGGCGCACTTCCTCTTTGTAGCGCTCCTGAAAATAGCGATAGTTGTGCAAGCCTGTTAGCCCGTCGGTGATGGCGAGTTGCTCCAGATGAATCAGCAGCCGCGCGCGCTCCAGCACCAGCCCCAGATGCGCCACCAGCACCTGCACCATCTCCGTCTGCCCCTCCGTGAAAAAGTGCGGCTGGGAATGCCCCAGCGCCAGCACGCCTGCAGGACGGGCGCCGCTTTGCAGGTTAATCAACAGCAAGCTTCGGATGGGCGCAAGCGCCGCAGGGTCGGGCACATGGGGGCTTTCGTGGGTATCGGTGATAGAGAGCAGATGCGTTTTCTGCTGAAGCCACCCCTGCCAGCCACACTCCTGACCGAACTGGAGCATCGGCAGGATTTCGGCGAACGCGGGGAGCGACGCATGGAGCGTCAGCTGTTCCTCGTCGGGCAGATACAGCTGGGCGTACTCGAAGGGCACAACGCTTTTCAGCACTTCCAGCGCACGGCGCGGAATCTCGGTGGGCGTTGCCACAGTGAAGAGCAGGTTATCCAGATCGTGCAACGCTTGAATCTCCTGCAGGCGCAAGCCCATGACCTCAATCTGCTCATAGAGTTGCACCAGCGCCAGCAGGTGGGGCAGGAAGGCGTGCAGGCGATTCTCGGTGGCGGTGTCAAACCCGTCGGGGTTGCGTGCCACCAGGGTCAGCATACCCAGCAGCCGCTGGGGCGTGCGCAGGGGAAGTGTCAGCAGGCGCGGGTTCGCCCCAGCCCCGATGGCGTGGGCATCCTCCCCCGATTCGGGGACGCGCTCGCACAGGGTCTCAAGCGCCTGCCGCACCTGTTGCTCGACCGCCTGGCGCGCGCTTTTGCGGGGCGCATCCACACGCACCGTGCCTTGCAGGCGCGCGAGGCTCCCCACGCCGAGCGCCGCACGCAGGTGGAAGCCCGTTTCGTCCGCCAGATAGAGCGCCGCGCCCGACGCCCCAAAGCGGCTGCGCAGTCGCTCCAGAATCAGGCGATACGCTTCTGTGGGCGTGGTTGCCTGACGCAGGGCGGTAAAGAGCTCCACCACATCGTTGAGGGTTTCCAGATTCTCCTGCAGGCGTCGGTAGTGGTGTGCCAGTTCGCGGTAGCTGTGGCGCAGCTCACGATGGGCGCTTTCAGTTTGCTCCAGCACGCGCGTAACCTGCTCCATCACTTCGGGCGAGGGTGTTGTGGCGGGGCGATAAGCGACCCACGCGAGCGCGAGATGTC